>Ga0182024_10013719_pt1 | contig 15770 bp, 15 predicted proteins | sample P32metaG_FD_120480 | JGI IMG/M metagenome (GOLD analysis project Ga0182024, IMG submission 120480) | Permafrost microbial communities from Stordalen Mire, Sweden - P3-2 metaG (Illumina Assembly) | ecosystem: Environmental > Terrestrial > Soil > Wetlands > Permafrost | place: Sweden: Stordalen... | reverse complement strand
TCGCCACGAGCAGGCGTCCTGCTCCGGGGTGGGCCAACGTCGCCCGAGTGACCGCTCCGTGGGCTTGGGCCGCACACCGCGCCTCGCGCGCAGCGAATCCGTCCGCCGAGAGGCCGGCCACCAGCCGCGGAGGCGGCACTCCGTGCCTTGCGTTCCGCGCTGGGCGCGCTCGTGGCGCCACCCACGCGCTTCCGAGGCCGACGACCGGCAGGCTCGCCGTCGACGGTCAGCCGGACCGGCGTTTATGGAAGCGGCTTGGAAGCATCAGAAGGAAGGAGACGGCAGCAGCGCCGGCGCGCCGAATCCCAGAATCCGCTGCATTTGGCCCGAATCGGCCGCAGACGAAAGCAGACGAAGCAGCCTGCTCGCTCATGGCATGCAAGAGGTCGTCGGTTCGAGCCCGACTAGCTCCATTCGGCGAAGACGCCGCAACGCGGCTCCCGCGCCGCAGCGAAGTGAGCTGGGCGTGATCCCCAAGGTAGGCGGCTGTCTGCTTCGCGCGAGGAGCCGGGGCGCTCCGCGGAATCGTGACGGTTCGATAGGCTTCCGCGCCTGATCGACGCTTTGCCTCGGTGCCAAGCGCGACGCTAGACGACGAGGCTGACGGTGCTTGCGATTCTTGGTGCGACCGGGTACACCGGCCGGCTCGTGACAGAGGAGGCTCGGCGCGCGGGCGTGCCGCTGCGCCTCGTCGGCAGACGCCGCGAGGCGCTAGAGGAACTTGCGCGTCCAGGCGAAGAGGTTCGCGTTGCGGATGGGCAGGACGGCGGCACACTCCGCGAAGCGCTGGCTGGCGCTTTCGCAGTCGCATCGACCGCGGGTCCGTTTCTGGAGATCGGTTACGCACCAGTCGAGGCTGCGATCGATGTCGGCGCGCATTATCTCGACATCACCGGAGAGCAGGAATTCGTACGGCACGTATTCGAAGAGCTCAGCGCGCCTGCGGCTGACGCCGGCGTGGTGCTCCTGTCGGCGTTCGGGATGGACTACGTGCCGGGCGACTTCGCGGCACGGCTCGCCGCGAACGGTCTCGAGGAGCCGCTCGACGAGATCTCCGTCGGCTACTTCATACAGGGCACCCCGAGTCGCGGGACCATGAAGACGGCGGCGCTGATCGCTGGGCGCCCTCACGTCGTTCGGGTTGACGACCGGCTGGTCGAGTCCAACAGAGGCGCGCCGTCCAGGACGTTCGCATTCCCGTCCGGAGATCAGGAGTGCCTGGAGTGGGGTGGCACGGAGCCGGTGACAGTGCCTCGGCACACTCGCGTGCGCTCGGTTCGCTCCTACTGGCGGATGCCGGAGCGGGTCATGTCGCAGGAGGCAGTCGCCGAGCAGGCGGCGGCGGAGGCGCCGGCGGGTCCGTCGCAGGAGGAACGCGCGAAATCGCGCGTAGCTGTGACGGCGGTCGCGCGCCGCGGTAGCGAGTCACGCACGGTCATGTTGACCGGCCGGGACCCGTATGGCCTCACCGCGCTGCTGATCGTGCGGGGCTATGAGGCGCTTTGCGCCGGCGAGGCCCGGGGCACCGGGGCGCTCGCTCCGGCTGAGGCCTTCGACGTTCACGCGTTCCTGCCGCGTCTCGCGCCGCTGCTGGTGCGCGTGGAGAGCTGAGAGCCGCCACGCCGCCAGCGCGGACCGCTCCTCGGTGGCGTCAGCGGATTCCGAAGCGCTGATCCAGCTCGCGGGTGGTCTGGGCGGCTGTCGTGTGGAGCACGCCCTCGATCCCGAGGCGCGCGGCACCGTCGAGGTTGTGCTGGAGGTCGTCGACCATCACGCACGTCTCGGGTGCGACGCCCAGGCGCTCGCAGGCGATCGCATAGATGCGGCGGGACGGCTTACGCACGCCCACCTGGGAGGAGATGACGACGACATCGGCCATCGCCTCCAGGTCGAATCCGTCGTAGCAGTCGCGCCCGAGTTGGTTGGTGACAATCCCAACAGGCACGCCGCCGGCGCGCATCCGTGCGAGCGCGTCGAGCATCTCCTGATCGGCGCTGCCGCCGGTACGCATGCGCGCGAGGAGCCCATCCGCGGGGACGTGAACGCCGAACGCTGCAAGCCGCCCCGCGAAGCCACGCTCGAAGTCCTCATCCTCCAGGCGACCGCTCTCGCTCTCCACGAGCAGCTTCGCCGACTCGGCGTCGGAGGCAAAGAGCCGCAGGACCAGGTCCGGATCGCCGCCGATGTCCGCGGAGAACGCACGGAGCGCATCGTGGACGCTGGTGGTCAGCACGCCGCCGAAGTCAACCAGCAGCGCCCTGAGACGGCCGTCACTCACCTGCTCCCTCCGGCTTCGCTGTGAACGTGGCGGGGCCGTTGGCGGCATCGTTGACCTCGATCAGCTCCGTCATCCCGGGCATGACGTCGCGGGTGTCGAAGATGGCGAGGCGAAGGTCGGGGAGCTCCAGGCTACCGACCGACTGGTACCCATCGGCGTGCATCGCCGCGACGGCCGCGTCGAAGCCGCGGGTGCCGTAACCGAAGTGGTGGAAGCCGTAGCCACGATCGTCGATCACGTCGCGATATACCGACGGCGCGTCATCGGCCGGCTGCACCAGCTCGTAGGTCATCTGCCCGGCGAATCCGAACGCGACGTGCAGTCTGGCCCGCGCCGGGTCGCCCCGGTACACCGCGCCCTCGGGATCGACGTCGTGGAAGGTCCGCCATGGACCGACCTGAAAGCGCGACGAGAACTGCTCAATCGCGAAATCGAGGTCCTCCACGACAAACGCGGTCTGGAAGATGCCCTCGGTCGGACGGCCCCATTCGGAGGTCATGGCCAGGTCGAACTCCCGGCCGTGGAGGCCGCACACGTGCGCGAGCCGCGATCAATCGCCTGCCCGCTGCGTGCGGCCCACGTCGCCGACGGGGAGCCGATCATTGCGCGGTGTAGCCGCCGTCGGCCACAAGGACATGCCCCGTGACAAAGCTCGACAACGGCGACATCAGCCACAGCACAGCCTCCGCGATCTCCCGAGGCTCCGCCATGCGACCCATCGGCGAGGCCGCGAGTAGCTCGTCTATATCGACGTTCGGATCGTCGAGCACGTCGCTCACCATTGGGGTACGGGTGAACCCAGGCGCAACCGCGTTGACGCGAATACCGCTGCCACCGTGTTCCACAGCAGCCGTACGCGTCAGCCCGACAACGCCGTGCTTTGCGGCTGTGTACGACGAGAGCCCCGCTGTACCGACGACTCCCGCCACCGACGCCGTATTGACGATCGTCCCCCGTCCCAGCGGCACCATGGTCGCCAACTCGTGCTTCATGCACAGCCATACACCGCGCAAATTCACCGCCATCAGGCCATCCCAGGCAGCAGCTTCAAGCTCCTCGAATGGAGACCGCCCAGCGCCGACACCAGCATTGTTGAAGGCAGCATCGAGCTTGCCGTACACCGAGTCGGCGGCGTGGACCGCAGCCTGGACATCGGCCTCGACCGAAACATCAGCCCGAACAAACATGGCCTCACCACCAGCCGCGCTAATCGCGGCCACGGTCTCCTCGCCGCTGCTATTCACGTCCACGACAACCACCGCCGCACCCTGCTCGGCGAACAGCTCCGCCGTCGCCCGACCGATCCCCGACCCCCCGCCAGTCACAAGCGCCACACGGCCCGCAAGCAAGCCTCCGGCCACCATCACATCACCACCAGAGTGCTGCGACCGCGGCGCAGCAGGAACGCCTGCTGCCGGTCGTGCACAACGTTCTGGAACATGAGCGAAGTCTTTTAGCACGCCAGGCGCCGCACCCGCTCACGCTTGAGCCTCCGCGACCGACGGCGAGGTTGCGTTCTACAGCGGGCGGGCTAAACCGTGGATTCGACAGGCCCTCTGGTCCGAGTCCGGGAGCCATGCCGGCCTGGACTCTCCTGCGCACCTGCTGCGGGCAGCCCCAACCGCGAGCGGCTCGGGCCGCAGAATGACCCGCTGAGCGGCGAAATCCCTGCGACGACGACGGCGGACGGTTCGCGGACACAACCTCCCTCGGCCTGCGCTCGCCTTCGGCCCCCGAGCGCCTGCGGCCGACGGCGACCCGCTCGCCGCCAGCGCCAACGCCGGCAGTAATCGGCACAGACCTCGTACCGCGCGAGCATCTGACGATGGCGAAACGGCATCAAACACAGCTTCCAACATCGTGTATGACTGTCTCACGGCCCGTAGGGACGAGGGTGTAATCGAGGCCCGCGCGGGCGGGGCATGCCTCGAGCCCCGAGATTCGCACAGAACGGAGGATCACGTGCTAGCAGCAGTCATGACAGCCCATCACGCGGTTGGCTTGCAGGAAGTACCGATGCCCACACTCCAGAGCGACACGGATGCGCTCATCAGGACTACCGCGACGATGATTTGCACGAGCGACGTGCATCAGGTGGAGGGATATTTCCCCGAGTGTGCGCCGTTCGTCATCGGGCACGAGTTCGTGGGCGTTGTCGAAGAGGTCGGCAGCGCGGTGAATTCGTTCAAGCCCGGGGACAGGGTACTCGCGCCGCCTTACGTCTATTGCGACGACTGCGACATGTGCCGCAAGGGGATCTCGGGGCTTTGCCCCAACGGCACCGTCTTCGGCCACGGCGAGATCTTCGGGGACCTGCCGGGAGGACTCGCTGAATACGTTCGTGTCCCGCTGGCCGAGTCGGCTCTCGTTGCTATCCCCGATGGCGTCACCGACGACTCAGCCGTTTTCGTCGGCGACATGGTTGCTACCGGCTACTTCGGCGTTATGAATGCCGATGTGAAACCTGGAGGGACGCTGGCGGTCTTCGGTGCCGGACCGGTTGGGCTGTGCGCCGTCCAGCTGGCTCGCCTTCAGGGTCCCTCGGAGATCATCCTGGTCGGACGTCGTGCCTACCGGCTCGAGGCCGGGTCCGGTATGGGAGCCACCCACGTCATAGATGAGGCTGCTCAGGATCCCGTCGCGGAGATCATGAAGCTCACCGGCGGGCGCGGCGTCGATTCCGTGATTGACGCGGTGGGCAGCTCGGCATCCATTCACAGTTCCTGCGAGGTAGTCGCGATCGGTGGGACTATCTCGATCATCGGGTTTCCCGAGGCCGGCGACGTCCCCATCCCCCTCCAGTCGATGATGCTCAGGAACCCCACCATAAAGATGGGGGTGACTGATCAAAGCAACATGAAGCTGCTGTTGGGACTTCTGGAGAAGGGCGATGTGGACGTGTCCGCACTGATGAGCCACATCATGCCTCTAACTGAATTCGAGAAGGCATTCAAGATGTTTGCCGAAAAGCAGGACAATTGCATGAAAGTCGTCCTGAAGCCGTAGGGACATCTCCGTCAGTCCAGCGCAGCGGCCCGCGAGTCCCGCCAAGGAGACCGAGATCAGCCCATGCGAGCGCTGAGCAAACCGCCGTCCCCGACCGCGGGCCCGCCGGACACCGTTCGGCAGGACGTCTACTCCCTGCGACAGCTCACGCTGATCATGTCCGGTCTGATGCTCGGCGTCCTCTTGGCGGCGCTGGACCAGACCATCGTGACCACGGCGCTGACGACGATCAGCCGGGATTTCAAGCGTCCCGATCTTTACGGCTGGGTCGTGACGTCCTACCTTTTGACCTCCACCGTCACGACGCCGCTCTACGGCAAGATTTCCGACCTCTTCGGGCGCAAGCGCATCTTCCAGTTCGCGATCGTGCTCTTCCTCGCCGGGAGCGCGCTCAGCGGACTCAGTGGCAGCATGTACCAACTGATCGTCTTCCGCGGCGTTCAAGGGCTGGGGGCCGGCGGGCTCATGTCGGTCGCGCTCGCCATCGTCGGGTCGGTCGTAGCGCCACGCGACCGGGGCCGCTACCTCAGCTACTTCGGTGCGGTGTTCGCCGTCGCCAGCGTTGTCGGGCCGCTCGTCGGCGGCTTCCTCGTAGAGCAGGCCACGTGGCGCTGGGTGTTCTACGTCAACCTTCCGATTGGAGCGCTCGCACTCGTGGTGATCAACCGCGTGCTCAAGCTTGACCACCAGCCGCGCCGTCCCAAGATCGACTTCGCCGGCGCGGTGCTGGTGGTCACCGGCGTCGCTCTGTTCCTGGTCGGTGTCCAGACCGCCGGGACGCACGCCGCAGTCACGACGAGCGCCTTCGTCTTCGCCGCGGCCGGCCTGCTGCTCGTCGCAATGTTCGTGTGGTGGGAGACCCGGGCAACCGAGCCGGTCCTGCCGTTGCGGCTCTTCTCGAGCCGCGTGTTCAGTGTGTCGGTTCTACTCTCGCTCATCACCGGGGTCGTGATGTTCGGGGCCATCCTGTTCTCGGCCCAATACCTCCAGAGCGTGCGCGGCGTGAGCCCGACCTCGTCGGGGTTGCGGCTGGTTCCGCTGCTGGCAGGCGTGGTGGTCTGCTCGATCGGATCAGGACGGGGGATCTCGGCGACCGGTCGCTACAAGATCTTCGTCGTTGTCGGCACCGCGATCCTCACCGCTGGCACGGTGCTCCTCACCCAGGTCCGCGTGCACTCCAGCCTGCTGGAGTTCTCGCTGATCCTTTTCATCGTCGGCGCGGGACTCGGTCTGTTCATGCAAGTCCTGGTGACCGTGGCACAGAACGCGGTCGACCGAGCAGACCTCGGCGTCGGCACATCCTCCGTGGCGTTCTTCCGCACCCTCGGCGGCGCCATCGGCGCTTCGGCCTTCGGTGCCATTCTGATCAACCAGGAGCATGCCGCTCTCCGCCAAGACATCTCCCACTACGGGGCCGCGACCGGGCGTCTGTTCGCATTCACCCATGGCATGGACCGCGCCTACCTCTTCGCCGCGGCGGTCGCCTTCCTCGCGTTCCTGCTCTCGTTCCTGTTGCGCGAAATCCACCTGCGCACGGGCGACGACCCGCTCGACGGCGACTCCGGCCTAGCGGCGTCGAGCTTGTCCGCAGCGGTCCGGACGCGCTGATCATGCTGGGACGGCCTGCGATCACCATGTATCCTGAGCACGTTCGGGGCAGCCAGCCGGCGTGTCGGGTCGCTTGGATCGAGGCGGATGACAATCGATAACGGAGCGCCACACGTGCAGGGCGTCGTCATCGCCCGCAGCCAGGATCTCCCGGCCGGAGGCCGACTCGTTGTCGAGGTTGCCGGTAGCGAGATCGGGATCTTCCGGATCAGCGGCGCTTTGCGCGCCTATGCAAATTACTGCCCGCACGTCGGTGGCCCTGTCTGCCAAGGGTTGATGATCCACCGGGTCGTCGAGCGTATCGACGAGCGGCGCCGGAGCTTGGGCGACGACTTCTCGGACGACATGAACATCGTGTGCCCGTGGCACGGCTACGAATTCGATCTGGCGACCGGCAGGCATGCCGGAGCGCCTACGACACGCCTCCGCAGCTACGACGTGTGGGAACAGGGCGGTGAGATCCTTGTCAAGCTCTGATGCGCTCCGCGCTCTGATCGAGGACGCAAAGACCCTGTCGCACCAGCTCGCCGGCGCCGACCCACCGCCAGCCGAGCTCGCCGAGGTCGACCTCGCGGGCCTCCTCGGGGCGGTGGTGCAGCTTTACGTGAAGCTTGCCGGCGACCCTTACGACGCGCGTCGGCTCGCCGCGCTCAACATCACGCCCACCGACGCCTGCACAGTGGCTGCGGCGCTCCTGCGGTCGCAGTCTCTGACGCCATTCGAGTTCAACATCTGGTTTGCGGGCGGCCGGGTCGGCGCCCGGTGAAAGCATGTCTCTATCCATCTGTCCACCGAGGTGACCACGCATGCCCGTCGATCCCAGCGTCAAGCAGCTGTCGCCGGTCTACGATCGGTTCACTGAGGAGCGGGTACTCCTCGATCACGCCCGTCAGCAGGCTGATGCGCTCGGTCTCGACGACTACTTCGTCGTCGATGTCGATTCGCACCGCGAGCCCGATGCGGCGTGGGGCGAGGTTCTCGAGTACGTCGACAACCCGGTCATGAAGCGCAATGCTCAGCACGACCTCGAGAGCGCGGGCGTGCGGCTCTACGTTCCCCACTCCTTCCCGGGCGGCTCGGGATTCGGGTTCCAACCCGGGCACGGCCGGATCTTCCACCAAGAGGGCTCGCTCGAGGAGATCGGGGTCGAGGGTGTCGATCGCGAGGTTGCGCTCGGGCTTCGGTCCATGGACGCGATGGGCATCAACGTGCAGGTCACATTTCCAACAACGCTCCTCGGCATGGGCATGTCACCGCTCGCGGGTGCCGAGGCACACATCGCCTACGCATACAACCGTTGGATGATCGAGCGCTTCTGCGCCCAGAGCCCGCGACTCACGTTCATGCCGTACCTGCCGATGCGCGACGTCGACATGTGCCGGCGGATAGTGCGCGAGACCGCCGACCAGCCCGGAGTCGCGGGCTTCATGGTGACGAGCATCCGCTACCAACCGGTTCACGACAACTCCTTCATGGATCTCTACGCAGAGATCGAGGAGACGGGGCTTCCACTTGCGTTTCACGCGGGCCCGACGTGGGACGACGATTGGATGAAGACCATGAACCGGTTCATCTCCGTTCACGCCATCTCGTTCGTGCACTGCAATCTCGTGCATTGCACGAACTGGGTCATCAACGGTCTGCCGGAACGGTTCCCCGGCCTGAACGTGGTCTGGCTGGAGAGCGGGTTGGCGTGGGTGCCCTTCTTGATGCAGCGTCTTGACCACGAATACCTCAAGCGCACGTCCGAGGCGCCGCTGCTCACGCGGCTGCCGAGCGAATACATGCGGGAGATGTATTTCGCGAGTCAGCCGATGGAGATGGATAACCTCGAGCTACTGGAGTCGACGATGACGGCAATCCGAGCTGAGACGCAGCTGCTTTATTCCTCTGACTGGCCTCACTGGGATTTCGATCTGCCAAGCTCGATCCTGAGATTTCCGTGGCTCAGCGACAAGGGCAAACGCGGCATTCTCGGCGAGAACGCCCGAAGGGTCTTCCGCCTCGACCCCGGAGCCACGAGCCCGGGCACGGCGCCGACGGCGCACTCACGCCAGTCCGCCGGCGGGTCGCCCACTGTCGTCGACGCGGCTGGCTAGAGCGCGTTGGCGGGGTTGGCGATCAGGGGAGTGCCGTGATGAGGGTTGATGCCGGTGGATACTGGCCGTCTGTTGATCGAGCGGGTGCTTCAGCGCGCGCGGCAGAACGGATCGGCTTCGACGGCTGGTGGTCAGCGGAGACCCAGGTTGATCCATTCCTTGCTTGCGCCGTCGCGGCTGAACGCACGCTGCGCCTCGATGTCGGCACCGCCGTGGCGGTCGCCTTCGCGCGCAATCCGATGACGGTTGCGCTGCAGGCAAACGACCTGCAGGCGCTTTCGGGGGGTCGCTTCGTGCTCGGGCTCGGTTCTCAGATCCAGCCCCACATCACCAGACGCTACTCGATGGTCTGGTCCCAACCGGCTGCGCGGATGAGAGAGTTCGTGCTCGCGATCCGCGCGATCTGGGACGCGTGGGCTACCGGCCAACCGCTCGACTTCCGGGGCGAGTTCTACACCCACACCCTGATGACGCCGTTCTTCAGCCCGGGACCGAACCCGCACGGTAACCCCAGGATCATGCTCGGAGCCGTCGGCCCGTTGATGACCGAGGTGGCAGGAGAGGTCGCCGACGGGTTGGTGTGTCATCCCTTTACAACGGAGCGCTACCTGCGCACGGTGACAATCCCTGCGCTGGAGCGCGGGCGTGCATCGATCGGCAAGACGCTCGACGGTTTCGAGATCAGCGGACCGGCACTTATCGTGGCGCCGGATTCTGCGAGCGAGATCTCGGCGGGGATTGAGTTCGTCAAGCAGCAGATCGCGTTCTACGGCTCGACGCCCGCGTACCGGCCGGTGCTCGAGCTCCACGGCTGGGGGAGTCTTCAGGACGACCTCAACGCCATGGCACGCCGCGGCGAGTGGGACAGGATGACCGAGGTGATCGACGACGAAGTGCTGAATACCTTCGCCGTCATCGGCGCGCCCGAGACAGCATGCGCAGAGCTCCTGAGGCGCTACGGCGATGTCCTGACACGGATCACGCTCGCGCTGCCTGAAGCGCGTGATCAAGAAAGCGGGGACGCGCTGCTCGAGGCATTCCGTGCGGGCTCCACACTCTGAGCCGCGGTCCCACGAACTGCTCGGCACGCGGGATCCGCGCGTGGGCCGCTCGGCGTCCGCGCGCGCGGATGGCGTAGCCTGATCGCCGTGGCCTCGATCCTCATCACCGGAGCGAACAAGGGGCTCGGGCGGGAGACCGCCCGGCGCCTACTTGCTGACGGTCACGACGTCTGGGCTGCTGCACGCGACCCGGAGCGGAGCCGCCAGGCCGCCGCAGAGCTCGGCGCCCGGGCATTGGTCTTGGATGTGACCGACGACGCTTCCGTGGATGCCGCCATGGAGACCGTCGCCGAGGCCACAGGGGGTGTACTGGACGTGCTGATCAACAACGCAGGCGTGCCGGGCGGAACGATTGCCGCTCGCGACCTCACCGCTGCGCATGTTCTCGCCGTCTACGACGTGAACGTCCTCGGTGCTGTCCGCATGATCCATGCCTTCCTGCCGCTACTCGAGCGCTCTGCGGCGCCCGTCGTGGTCAACGTGACGAGCGGTTTGGGGTCGCTGACGATCGCCGCTGACCCGCAGTCGCCGTTGTCCGCGCTGATCATTCCGGCGTACCGTTCGTCCAAGGCCGCGTTGAACATGCTGACCGTCCAGTACGCGAAAGCTTTCCCGAGTATTCGAATCAACTCGGCCAATCCTGGCCTTACCGCCACCGACTTCAGCGACAGTCACGGGAAGCCCGTCGAGCGCGGCGCCGACATCATCGTGCGCATGGCCACTATCGGTCCTGACGGACCCACCGGCTCGTTTGTCGACGAGGACGGGGTGGTTCCGTGGTGATCAGCCGATCGTCGTAGCGGCCGACTTCAAAGCTGAGTTCCGCGCGAGCCTCACCGGGCGTCGGCTCGCTTAGCTGAAGAACATGAGGAGCTCCGATGCGACCTCCTCGGGTGCGTCTTCGGCCAGGAAGTGCGACGCGCCCGCCACGGCGTGACCGCTGATCTCCGGGGCCAAGACGCGCCAGAGTTCAAGCGGGTCCTCGTAGAATCGCGGTAGCGCTCCAGCGTCCCCCCACAGCGCCAATATCGGGCACGAGATCGTTCGCCGACCGCGGTCGGCATCGTCGAGTTGCCGATCGATGGTGGCACCAGCGCGATAATCCTCACACATCGCTTCGACGCTCGCGGGGTCTGAGCACTGGGCCCGGTAGGCGGCGACGACCTCTCGTGGGTAGCGCTCGCCGACACTGATCCCCTGCCGCTGCGCGGGTATCCAGAACGCGTCGGGATCACCAAGTATCAGCCGCTCGGGTACAGGGGCGGGCTGTGCGAGAAACGCCCAGTGCCAGTATCCGAGCGCGAAGGTGGCGTCCGCGCGAGACCAGATCTCGCCGGTCGGCACGATGTCCAAGACGGCGAGACGCTCGACCACCGCGGGATGGTCGAGCGCCATGCGATACCCGACTCGGCCTCCGCGGTCATGGCCGGCAATGCTGAACGTGTCGTGACCGAGCTCGCCCATCACCGCAATCAAGTCAGCCGCCCAGGCTCGCTTGGAGTGCGCGCTGTGGTCGTCCGTGGGTTGCGGGCGAAAGGAGTCCCCGTATCCGGGGAGATCGGCGACCACAACCCTAAACCGCTCAGCGAGGGCGGGCGCGACGGCGTGCCACATCAGATGAGTCTCGGGACAGCCGTGCAGCAGGAGCAGGGGCGGCCCCGAACCACCAACTCGGGCGTGAACAAGACCGCGCGGTGTCGCCACATCCAGGACCGAGAAGCCCTCGAACAGCATCGGTTGAGGCTATCCAGGGCAGCCGGCCCACGCAAGCCCAGCGTGACCCACGTAGGGCACGGACGGCAGCGCAATCGACAACTGATTGCATGACGGTCGTTACCAGAGGTGGTATCGTGATCGCGCCCACTACGCGCATCCCGGGTCGAGTGTCGGCTCGCCTGGTTGATCGCGCGTCGGAGGGTTTCGCCCGGGCGCCGCGATCGGCGCATCACACGCAAATGAGGGTCGGCGAGCCACGCAACGCGCTTGCCGCGTGGTCGCCGCACGGATAAAGGAGCAGGAGATGGGCACAGGAGAGGCTGCGATGGAAGCGAGCGACGTGCTGCTCGTTGGAAGCCTGCCGTTCGCGACCGCTGAGGAGGCGTTCCGCGCCGCCGGTCCGGCGCTGCGCGGACACGTCGGCTGGCTTCCGGACGGCGAGCCCGGGGCTCGCCAGATGTGGGTGGGGATGCTCCTGCAGTTGGTCTTCTCGCAGCACCCGGACATTGAGGAGACGAAGGCCCCGCCGGGCCACCAGATCGCCGAGACGCCAGACGAGGGCGAGGGGGCCGATGCACCCCGCACAGAAGGCCCCGGGAAGGATCTCGAGGGGATGTGGCTTTTCCGTGTGAAGCCCGGGCGCAAGATCCACTTCGACGACCTGAAATACGGCAACTTCGCGAAGGAGTCCTACGAGGTCTTCCGCCAACTCCGCGACGAGGGCGTCATAACCCCGGACATGCGCTTTCAGATGAGCGTGCCGTCCCCCCACAGCACGATCGACGGATGCTTCCAAGATCCGAGTCAGTGGCCGGCGCTGTACCAGGCCTACATCGAGGGCATCCGCCGCGAGATCGGCAAGGCGCTCGAGACGATCCCGGCCGACGACCTCGTCATCCAGTGGGATGTGGCACTCGAGTTCCTTGACATGTGGCTGGGTGAGGACAACTGGCTGCGCTATTGGCCGAAACTCACTCCCGAGCAGAAGTTCGAGCGCCACGCCGCGCAGCTGGACGAGCTCTGGCAGGGAATCCCGGACGAGACGCTGCTCGGGATCCATTGGTGCTTCGGCACGTGGGGCGGCTGGCCCATGGCCGCCATGTCGGACCTGGACCTCTGCGTTCGGATGTCAAACGAGGCAAAGCAGCGTTTTCAGCGGCGGCTCGACTACGTGCACATGCCGGTCGTGACCCAGCCCGACGATGCCTTCTTCGCGCCGCTCGACCAGCTCGAGATCGGCGACACGAAGGTTTACCTCGGCATGGTCCACCACACCGACGGTATCGAGGACTTCCGGCGCCGGCGCGACCTGGCGCGCAAGCATCTCAGCAGCTTTGGCATCGGCAGCGTCTGCGGCTACGGACGCCTCAAACCCGAGCGGCTGCCGGACGTCCTGCGCATCCACGCAGAGGACGCCGACGAACTCTAGGACGCGGTTGCAGGTGGGGCCTGGCCGTGCACCGCCAGACCCCACGGCCCGCACGCCGGTGGGTAGGACGGTCAATAGAGGCCGTTGTAGAGCCCGCCGTCCACGTCGATCGCGGCGCCATTGATGTAGGAGGCAGCGTCACTGGCCAGGAACGCGACCACGGCCGCGACCTCCTCAGCCGTTCCGAAGCGCCCGAGCGGAATCCCCGCGGCGATGTTCGCGCTGACCTCATCGACGCTGGAGCCGGTTGCCACGGCGATTCTCCCGAGCGCCCGCTCCCACATCGCCGTCATTACCATGCCGGGCAGGACCGTGTTGATGAGAACGCCGTCGCGGCCGTAATGCCGCGCCAGGCCCTTCGCCACGGCGAGCATCGCCACCTTGCTCGCGGAGTAATCGATCGGCGGCGTTCCAGGCGCCTTCGCTGCCACGGACGAGACCATCACGACTCGTCCCCAGCGGCGCTCGCGCATGCCACCGAGCACCGCTCGCGTCGCGTGGACGGCTCCGAAAAGGTTGAGATCGAAAAGCTCGCGCCAAGCATCGTCGGTCGAGAGCTCGAACTCCGGCCCCCCACCAGCCCCGGCGTTGTTGACGAGGATGTCAACCGGCCCCAGCTCCTCGCCGACACGGCCAAGAAACGTATCGATCTCCTCGGCGACCGACATGTCAGCGCCAACGCCCAGCACGCTCGCCCCCGTCGCGGAAAGCTCGCCCTCAAACGCCGCCACCGCCTCTGCGTTGCGGGCCGAGAAGCCCACCGCAGCGCCATCCGCAGCCAGCGCTCGGACGATAGCCGCACCGATCCCCGCGCTGCCACCCGTGACCACCGCAACCCGGCCCGCAAGGCCGCCGCTGCCACCCGTCTCCGTCATCATCGCTCCTCCTTCGCTCGTCTGAATCCACACGCACTAGCCGAGGCAGTGCCCAAAGACCGCCTGTAGTCGCGGCCGTGGCTGCCCGGGACATGGCGCTCCCCAAGCGCGCGTGCAGGTCAATACAGGCCGTTGTAGAGCCCACCGTCCACGTCGATCGCGGCGCCATTGATGTAGGAGGCAGCGTCGCTGGCCAGGAACGCGATCACGGCGGCGACCTCCTCAGCCGTTCCGTAGCGTCCGAGCGGCACCTCCTTGGCGAGATTCGCGATGACGTCCTCGGGGCTGGAGCCGCTCGCTGCGGCAATCGACGCGGATCCGCGCTCCCACATCGGGGTCATGATCAGGCCCGGCAGGACCGTGTTGATGAGGATGCCGTCGCGGCCGTAATGGCGCGCCAGGCCCTTCGCCACGGCGAGCATCGCCACCTTGCTCGCGGCGTAATCGATCGACGGGTAGGGCATCTTTGCGGCCAACGACGAGACCATCACGACTCGTCCCCAGCGGCGCTCGCGCATGCCGCCGAGCACCGCTCGCGTCGCGTGGACAGCGCTGAACAGGTTGAGATCGAAAAGCTCGCGCCAGTCTTCGTCACTCGAGCGGGAGAAGCCTCGGTCCCCGGCGCGGCCGACGTTGTTGACGAGGATGTCCACCGGCCCCAGCTCGTCGCCGACACGCCCGAGGAAGGCATCGATCTCCTCGGCGACCGACATGTCCGCGCCAACGCCCAGCACCCCAGCCCCCGTCGCGGAAAGCTCGCTCTCAAGCGCCGCCACCGCCTCCCTGTTGCGAGCCGAGAAGCCCACCGCAGCGCCATCCGCAGCCAGCGCCCGCACCGTAGCGGCACCGATCCCCGCACTGCCACCCGTGACCACCGCAACCCGGCCCGCAAGGCCGCCATCGCCACCCTTCTCCATCGTCATCGCGCTCCTCCTTTACTCGTCTGGACCCACAAGCACCAGCCGAAGCAGTGCCGAAAGATCGTCATGTGGTCACGCCAGCGGCCCTCCGGACGCGAGACGCCACTCGGCGATGCCAGCGCCCCTTGGCGGCAGCGCGCGATAGCCGGGCCGCAGCTAAGAGGCCGCCTCCGCGAGTTCGCGGGTTGTTGGTGGAGAGGAAGCTCATCGGGACGGCAGCGCGCCTAGGTGAAGTAAACCCGCGAGGCCGTCGCGCACAAATAGTCTTCGGGCCTCGATCAATCACCACGAGACATTGGTCCGAGACTCACTCCCGAGGACGGCCTTCGCCGGTTAGAAGTCGGGTGCGGTCGGCAACCCTGCGTAGTTCTCGGCCAGCGAGCAGGCGGCCGCCTGCGAGCGCGCGAGGTATCCGAGACGCGCGAGCTGCAGCTGCTGCTGGAATGCGCCCTGGTCGAGGTCGTGGAGTAGCTGCGTCATGTAGTTGGAGAAATCCTGTGCGCGCCAGACTCGCCTGAGCGCGGTGCGCGGATAGGCGTCGAGCGCGACCTGCGATCCGTCCGCGTAGAACTTGCTCAGGGCGGCTGCCAGCAGACGCACATCGTTGACGGCGAGGTTGAGGCCCTTGGCGCCGGTCGGCGGCACGATGTGCGCTGCGTCGCCGGCGAGGAACAGCCGCCCGTGGCGCATCGTCTCGCAGACGAAACTGCGCATCGGGGTGATGCCCCGATCGAAGATCGGGCCCTCGTTGACCCGCCAATCCGGCGCCATCAAGCGT
>Ga0182024_10013718_pt1 | contig 15772 bp, 8 predicted proteins | sample P32metaG_FD_120480 | JGI IMG/M metagenome (GOLD analysis project Ga0182024, IMG submission 120480) | Permafrost microbial communities from Stordalen Mire, Sweden - P3-2 metaG (Illumina Assembly) | ecosystem: Environmental > Terrestrial > Soil > Wetlands > Permafrost | place: Sweden: Stordalen... | reverse complement strand
GGTCTATCCGGGGCCGATCACGAGGCTATCCCGCGCGGCTTCGACAACAGCAGTCGAGACGACTCGAAGGTCATTCACGCTGAGAACTCGCTCGATCTGAGTGAGAAGTCGAGTCAAGAGCCTAAAGTTTCCTCCGGTCATCCGCGCTACTAGACCAAGCTTGTGATATTGGCTTACCCATCTTTGGGCGGTCCGAAAGCAGATTTTGGCATCTGCTGCGACCCAGTGCAGGGATCGCTTGTGTTCCAAATACGGCTGGATCAGCCGGAAGCGCGCCATCGCAAGATCACGAGCTGCTTCGGACATTCCGCTCAGCTCTTGCATGCAAGGAGACTACGACAAATAATTCTGAAAGCGACAGGTCAGCTGTTGCCCGAAGCGTTCCGTTGGATCGGCGAAGACCCCTCGCCGGATATCGACCCCGGTGGCCCTATTGTGATTTCGCAATGGGCGAAGAGATCAACAAAAATAAGCAGGCAGTAGCAAAGATCGGCAGCAGCCCAGCGGCCAGGAATGCGGGACCATAGGAAAACCGATCCACGAAAAATCCGACTGCAAAAGTGAAGACAGCGCCGGCAAGGCCCGCCGCGAACCCGCTGAGTCCCGTGACCGTAGCCACCACATCTTGAGGAAAAAGATCTGAGGGCAGCGTCAGGCCCATGGTAGACCAACTCGCGTATCCCCATAACGCCACGCATATGAGGGCTAATGCAGAATATGCGTTGTGGACTCGAGCCGCTGGAATACCAGCGAGGATCGGCAGGCAACTGATGGCACACACCCATTTGCGGGCGCCGATAACTGAGATCCCTCTCCGAATGCAATAACCGGAGACCAGGCCTCCAGTGAAATTACCGAGATCGGCCGCGACAAACGGAATCCAGGCAAACAGGGCGATCCGCTTCAGGCTGAATCCACGGGCGTCGCTTAAGTACTGGGGCAGCCAGAAGACATAGAACCACCAGATTGGGTCGGTAAGCGAGCGGCCGAGCACGATGGCCCAGACATTCGAGCTCTTTAACAAACCCAGCCATTGTCGAACGCCACGCTGCTGCGAGCCAGGCGTCAGGTCTTGGCCGGCACGAACGAGGCGGACCTCCTCGGGTGTTACCCGCGGGTGACGATCGAGCGGATGGTAGATGTACAACCAAAGCGCCAACCAAACAAACCCGAGTATTCCGGAAAACACAAAGGACCAACGCCAACCAAAGGCAATCGCGATCCAGGGAATGACCAGGGCCGCCAAGGCTCCGCCCACGCTGGAGCCGCTGTCGAAGATAGCGACGGCAAGACTACGCTCTTCGCTGGGGAACCACTCGGCGACCGTCTTGGTTGCGCCTGGCCAGTTGAAGCCTTCTCCGATCCCCAGCAGAAATCGAAACGCGGTGAAACCGAAAACAGAACTGGCAAAACCCGTGAGTATGTTTATCAGCGACCAGAAGCTTACCGCCAGTGCCAGACCGAGCCGGACACCTATTACATCGAGGAAGATGCCTCCCAGGAGCCACGTAATTGCATAGGAGATCTGAAATCCGCCAAAAATCCTCGCCAGGTCCGTATGGCTGAAGTGGTACTGACGGGCGAGCATAGGGGAAAGCACGGAGAATGTTTGCCGGCTGATGTAATTGGTGACGGTGGAGAAGAAGAGCGTCCACACGATCCACCAGCGGGTTTTGTTGGACCTGCGAACTAAGCAGGGTGCGTCGTCTGTCTCGCTTGGCCTCCCATCCGCAGTTTGCATCCGGCTCACTTCTCATCTCATGTGCTTACAGCCCTAAAATACAGGTGTTGGCAACATGGGTATGGTGGATGGTTTGTTTTATCCAAACCGCGGTCCAAGAGCAAGAACCGGACAGTCCCAAAGGCCAGTGAGCGCCTGTACGACTGTCCGGTCGGGTAGTTAGGTTTATCACTGCAAAATGGTCAGACCTTCATTGGCCTCAAAATGCAAGCTTCAGAGCGAGCTGCAAAATCCTGGGATCGCTCGCCGACGTGATTTGACCGGTCGAGGAAGATCCAAGGTAATTTTGAGGCAGACTAAAGTTGACGTTGTTAAAAACATTGAAGAACTCCGCCCGGAATTGAAGAGAAGTAGACTCTAGAAGTGGAAAATTCTTGATCAGGCCCATATCCGTATCAAAAGAGCGAGGCCCGCGAAGAATATTTTTGTCGGTATTGCCAAACGTGCCAACTGCGTTGGTGGTGAAGGCGGAGACGTTGAAATACTCTTGTACCAATTCCTTGTGGGGCCGGCCACGATCGAGAGCAGTTTCGCCGCCGACGTAATCGGCCCTGTCCGAACCGATTCCACTGAATGAATTGTCGACGTTGCTGAAGATGGAGTAACTGTATCCCGACCTCCAGTTGGTGATCGCGGTCACTTGCCAGCCGTTGAGCAGTTTGGCCGCGAATCCCTGCAGCGGTGCAGGCGGAATGGCCACGATTCCAGAAAAGTTGAAGACGTTCGGCACGTCATCGCTCGAAATCCCGTTGTCAAAATTGCGGTTGAATGGATCAGTCTGACCATTCGCGCCGTTGGGACTGTAGTCGTCCGTCATTTTGGAGTGTGTGTAGTTTGCCAAAAGAGAAAGCCCGTGGCTGAAACGCTTTTCCGCATTCAGCCGCAGAGACGCGTAATGTGAATTGTTGGCCGATGAAAAGAGACCTACGCTGCCGAACTGCGGATTGATACGGCGCTGCTGCGTGTTCGCCTCGGTGGAATTGCCTGCAACATAGATAGCGGGATTCTGCTCATTGAACCCCAACACCCCGCTAGCCAGGTAAGTACCTTTGTTGCCCGCATAGGAGATGCGGGTTACCCAGGACTGCCCGAGCTGGCGCTCCACGTTAAGATTCCAGGTCGCCAGTTCCGGCATGTGCCAGTCATGCTGGAATGTTCCGTAGATAGAGACCGGCAGCGTGAATTGCGCGTTGGAAGCAGGAGCGTTGACTGCATACTGCGCGGGGAAGGGATTGGGAATACCTATGGTTGAATAGGGGTCCGCGAAGTCTACATTACCGGTGTAGTTGAACTGGGGACTGAAAGGAGCGGTATCCACCATCCCGTTGGAGTCGTGATTCCCTGGAGGAGTGAAGTAAAGGCCTGCACCACCCCGGACTACCGTTTTGGAATCCAGTTGATACGAGAACCCAAGCCGGGGGGCGAAATTCATTGCATCTGTTTTAGACCCGCCTTTCGGACAACCAGGATCGGTGCCGAAGAGCATCCCCGAAGGCGCATTGGGGAAACGAACGGACTTGGTCTGGGTGCCGGGTAAATAACATACCACTCGACCCTTTTGTTCGGTGTACGGAAAGTAAGGATCCCAGCGGAGCCCGATTTCTGCCTTGAGTTTCGGTGTCACGCGGATGTTGTCCTGGGCATACAGGCTCCACAGAATGCCGTCCAGATTCTTGTATTCGCCGCCTCCCTGAACAAAGTTCGATGCGCTTCCTAACATGAAATCAGAGATATTACTGCCCGACAAAGAGCCCCCGAAGGTGAAGTTACCCGACATGTTGTAGGTGTTGATGAGGTTGTTCGAGATATGCAGCGCTTCGCCTCCGATATGGATCTCATGCGCGCCACGTTCCAACGTGACATCTTCGCGGAACGAATAGTCACCACGGTTAAATGTCCCGCGATGATTCGTATTGACCGAGAAGTATGCATTCACGGACATGGCAATCTCGGGAGGAGTAGGCGCGGCAATCTGAATGCCCGTTGTGGGAAAACCGAACGGGGCACCGGACAGTGAGCCGCCAGTCTGCGTTGTGTAGCTATACCAGGTGTTGAACAGGAGCCTCGGGGAAAAGGAATAGGTATCGTTCAGCGCGAGGTTTTTTATGGTCACTTCATTACCATTGCCGTCGGCAGCAATGATGTTTTGCGATCCGATGGCAACGTCTGGAGGCTCATTAAAGCGGGTCCAGAAGTAACTCCCGCTCAAGGTGTTTTTCGCCTGATTCCAGTTAATTTTGATCAGATACTGATCGTCGTTCTGGACCACGTTGGCGCCGCCAAACGTCAATTGTCCGTTAGGTCCATTGGGCAGTGGGATGTGGCTGAGGAAGTAGAGAGCCGGCGCGCTCAACCGGTCGGTGGGAATCATATCGCCCGCAAAGGGAGCGCCGGTGGAAGGGTCGGTAACGGCGATGCCCGAAGCTGAGAAGTCTCCGGTTCGCTCAGCCGCTGTGGGAACAAAAGCCACGTTGCCCTGGGCGGCACTGCGCACTCTTGTGCCCTGATAGGTACCGAAATAGAAGAGTTTGTTCTCAAGGATCGGCCCACCGACCGCGCCACCGTACTGGTTCCTTTTAAGAGTGTCCTGGGTTGGCGCGAAGTAGTTTCTAGCGTTCAGATCGCCATTGCGGACAAACTCAAAGAGGTCGCCGTGAATTCGGTTGGTGCCGGATTTCGTAACCATGTTCACGACGGCACCCGCTCCTATTCCATATTGAGCGGACAGATTATCGGTTTCGACGTTGAATTCCTGGATGGCATCGGGATTGGGGAACGGAAGATTGGCGTTGAGATAGGTGTCGTTGTGTTCGCCTCCATCCATCTGGTAGTTCACCGCACGTGGTCCTGCGCCACTTACGTTGGCGTCCTGCTCCCCGGGATAAACACCGCCCTGGCAGTTCACCAGGCAGTAATTGCCGGTTTCATTGACCGTGCCAGCCGCTAAAAACAGCAAAGCTTGCGGTTGCCGCCCGTTCAATGGAAGGTCAACAATGCTCTTGCTGTCAATCAACTGACCCACGGTCCCCGATTCGGTATTGATCAAGTCTGCGTCGGCGGCCACCACCACCTGCTCGTTCACCGAGCCGACCTTGAGCTTTACCGGGATGTTCAGCGGCTGGTCGATCGTCAGCGTAATACCGGTCTGGATAAACGTTGAGAAACCGGCCTTCTCCACAGACAACGAGTAGTTTCCGACGGGCAGTGCGTTGAACGTGAACGTACCGCTGGGCTCGGAGGCGGAGGCCTTCTGCAAACCCGTATCAAGACTGCGCACGGTGATCGTCGCGCCGGGTACAGGAGCCCCGGAGGGATCCGTAATGCTGACTCCGAGGGTTGAGGTGGTGTACTGCGCAAGCAGGGTACCGCCATGCCCAAAGGCCAACAGCAAAATGGCGGCGCTGACGACGGAACGTAGCAGTTTACGCATCACGGATGGAACTCCTTATAGAGAAGCTTTTTGGGTAAGTAAGAAATGTCCGGGAAATATTTCTTATCCAGCGACGGGCTGGGGGTGCAGCTATAACTCTTTTGCGGGGCCTTTGCTTGCTGTCCCACGAGAATATGAAAGGTTTTGAGCGTAGTCAAGAAAAAATCACACTCTATTCGCTTATTTTTAAGAAAACTTTATCGCTTTTGAGAAAACAATCACAACCTTCCGTTTTGCGTGCTAGAGTTTCCTCATTGTGCCGGGCCACGGACGCTGCCGGCGATGGAGTCCTGATCGCTGGACGACTCGAGTTATTCGAAAGACTAAGGTTGGAAAACTAGGAAGATGGATAGGCGCGAATTTTTGATAGCAAGCCCGATGGCGGTCGCTGCCCTGGTTACTGAACCCGGATTCGCGACGGGACCGAGCGAAGTTCCGGCCGCTCCCGACCGTGGCCACACGCGCGATTACTGGAACGATCTACCAAATCGCATGGCCTCGCAGATGGCGGCGGCGCGTGTGCGGCGGAAGTCGGACTTAGCCAAGGTGAAGTCGACGGCGGCCGCGGCGGATCGTATTGCGTTGATTCGTAGCGGCGTGTGGGAATGTATTGGCGGCAAACCGGACCAGACGTCTTTAAATCCTGTGATCACCGGAGTAATCGAGCGGGAAAAGTATCGCATCGAAAAGGTTGTTTTCGAAGGTCAGCCGAAGTTCTATGTCACGGCGCACTTGTATCTGCCAAAGTCAGGCTCGCGGCCATTTCCAGGAATCATTGCGCCACTCGGGCATTATCCGGAAGGCAAAGTCAACCGGGGCTACCAGACCCTCTTTCAGAACCTTGCCTGCAAAGGATTTGCCGTACTGGCCTTTGACCCACCTGGTCAGGGAGAGCGTCTGCAATACCTGGATGCAGCGAAGACTGAATCGTTATACGGCCCCACAGGCGAACACGACCGCTTCGGATGGCCGGCGCTGCTTATTGGTTCCAGCACCACACAGTTTGAAGCCTGGGACGGCATACGAGCGCTCGATTACCTCGTGGGCCGGCCGGAAGTCGACCCGGAAAAGATAGGTTGTTGCGGGCATTCGGGCGGCGGGACGCAAGCTATGTTTCTGTGCGCGCTTGACCCGCGCATCAAGGTGGCAGTCATCGTGGAAGGCCACACGGAAAATGTGGCAGGGGCCGATTACCAGGCTCCCGGAGCCTATGCAGACGCGGAGCAGAACCTGATCGGCGGCTTGAAGTTCGCGCTTGATCGCGGTGATCTCCTGGGCGCCTTCGCGCCTAAGCCACTGCAGATTTGTTACTCCCCTATCGACAACGGTACGACCTACTCTGCGCACTACACAGAAGGTACGCAGGAGATATTCGAGGAACTCGGAGATTTGTATGAAGTGTATGGCGCAAAGGAAAAGGTCGCGCTGTTCGCCTCAACCCTGCCCCATGCGTACGACTACTTACACCGGCATGCCACCTATGAGTGGTTCAACCGATGGCTACGAAACGGGCATGGGGACGCAGAAGAGGTTGCGTTTGAGGGTGCCCCGGCGCAAACCCTATGGTGCACAACAACGGGACAGGTGCTGACCTCGCTGGGCGGACGACAGGCTTTCCAAGTGAACCACGATCGCCTGCGCGCGGCGAGGGCGCGAGCGAAGAGCAAACAGCTGGATGCAACGGCCGTCCAAACAGATCTTCGGGAAATACTGAATCTCTCATCCGACACGAGTCCGGTCCGGGGAACGACACTCTCCAGCCGGACTTACAACAACATCACGATCGAGGAGATCGAATACGAGTCCGAGCCGGGCATCCGGGTACCAGGATGGTTTCTCAAGCCTGCCGCCGGACAAGCGAAATTCCCGGTGGTTTTGATGACCGCGGGCGAGGGAAGAAATGCGGTGTTCGAGCAATGGCCATTGGTCGAGCAAACCGCTCGCATGGGCATCGCGATCTGTTCGATCGACCTTCGGACTTGCGGAGTAACCGGCCCACGTCTCCCAGCAAACGGACCCCGCTTCTATGACGGGGGGGTCGATATGGCTTACGCGTTGGTGAACCTTAGCCTGGGCATGCCGATTCTTGGTCAACAAACCTGGGACCTTCTTCGTGGCCTTGATTATCTCAGTGCCCGCGCTGATGTGGATGCAAGCCGCATAGCCGTCTCTGGTGCTGGAACCAGCGGGTTGGTATGTATTGCAGGCACCGCCCTTGACCAACGGGTTCGCTCCCTGTTGTTGAACCGCTCCTTGGCCGATCTCGAATCCGTAGTCGCGTCGAAGGACTACGACCTGCCACTGTCCGCGGTAGCCTTCGGTTTTCTGCGCAACTTCGATCTACCCGAGCTTTGCGCGAGTGTGGCACCCCGGCCGATCTGGTTGTTGAACAGTGTTGGGCCGAACGGGGAGTTGCTTTCACTCAGCGAGATCAGTGATTCGTATCAAGTCGCGATGCGCGCCTACGCGCAAAACAAAAAGGACGAAAACTTCTGCTTGCGGGTGGAACCTGCACCGGCTGACGAGGTGGCAGTGGCGTGGATGCAAAAGATCCTCGCGTGAGATGAGCATAGCTCCGGCGATGGGACCCTCCCGCTGCGGGATTTTCTTTCATGATCGTCCACCGGCTTCGTGTTCATCTTGAGCACGAAGCCGGGATTGGGTTATATCGTTTGCTGAACCACTTGATATCCGGCCAAGCCACCTAACTTCGCTGCAGAGTCCGGGTCCAGATAGAGAGTTACATCAGGATGCGTACGGAGGATGGTAGCTGGGCAGGCGGTCGAGATCGGTTCTTCGATCGTGCGCCGGACACTCTCAGCCTTGCGGCGGCCCGGTACCGAGACAATCAGTTTTGGCACTTTGAGCATGGTCGGAATGGTGATGGTAAGAGCGAGCTCTGGAACCTCGGCAAAGCTCTGGAACCAACCTTCGGACAACTGCTGCTGCCGGCACGCGTGGTCCAGCGCGACAACCTTCATCGCTTCAGGATCGTTGAAGATTGCCTCGGAAGGATCGTTGAAGGCCAAATGCCCATTCTCGCCTATGCCCAATAAGCACATCTGCGGATCGGCCGCCTGCAGTTTTTGCACATATTCTTTTCGCACTCGGTCGGGATCCGAAGAACTTCCATCGATCTCAAAGAATTCGCCCAAGGGGACACGTTGGGTAAGATTTTCGCGCAGATATCTACGGAAGGAAGCGGGATGGTTTTCATCCATCGCGAGATACTCATCCAGATGGAAACCGTGTACTCGCTTCCACGGCAGATCGGGCATGGAGGTCAATGCGTGCAGCGTTTCCAACTGCGATGCGCCGGTCGCGAAGATGACTGCGATCGGGCTGGCAGAATCTGCTAAACGCCGGAGCTCCTGCGCTGCAGCGTGCGCGGCGGCTTCGCCTGCAGCCCTCTCGCTTTCATGGATCTCCAGTTTGATGGTTCCTACGGTGAGGCGTTTTACGTCCATAGCTTGGATCCTCATGGCTTTCCTACTCCTTTACAGAACGAGGCCACACGTGAGCGGCCGATTGACACCCATCGCTGTCACAGGACGGTGCATATTTTTTGCCGTGAGGTCGCCAATCAGGCCAAACTCGCTTGCTTCCATCCTGCTGGGCCTGGCGATCGAACCTTCGGGGGAAGGTTGGGTTATTGGCCGAGAAAGCTTACTGCGATTGCCCGGATAGTCATGCCGGACAATTAGTTCGAAATCCGTGGATGAATCATGCACGTTGCAATCTCTCGTTGGATGTTGTTGTACGAGAAGTACTGACCGGCCCGCACGAGTCCCGTTTAATGAGTTCTGTCGGCACGGTAACGCGCTGAGGGCCCTGATCAGGCTTGGCAATACGATTGAGAACCAATTCGACGAGTTGCTTGCCCAACTGCTCGGGAAATTCCCTGGTCGTACTCAACGCTGGATAGAGCCACGTGCCAACGGTGTCGTCACAACCAGCTACGCTGATATCTTCGGGAACTCGCAAGCCCCTATCGCGCAGTGCCTTATAAACTCCATGCGCAGTCGGATCATTGCCGGCCAGAATTGCGGTGACGGCTTCGTCCTGGGCGAGGAGCGACTTAGTCCCCAGGTATCCGCTTTCGGTCTCGTCTTCGGAATCGGTACTGCTCTCGCGTGGCACCAGCCCAGTCTCGTGCATGGCACGTCGATATCCCTCGAAGCAACGCGCAAACCAAGGCAGCCGAGTATTGCCAACAAACCAGATATGCCGGTGCCCCAAACCAATGAGGTACATGGTTGCATCATGGCCGCCCTGAATGTCATCGGCAAAAACCACGTCGCTCTGATCCAGAACTTGTTGCTCACCGATCACGTTATTGCCTAACACAACAAAAGGAATTCCTTTGTTCACGAGTAGCTCAATAAGATTGGTCGAGTTCGTTCCAGCCAAAATCACTGCTCGAATCACGTCGTGACGCTGCACCACCTTCGGCAAATGCAACTCAGTCCATGGCACCTGGGGCGAATACTTGAATGACAGGAAAACCATCTCCCATCCGTGCGCAGCGCAGTGCGCCTCAGCCCCACTGAGAATGCGAGAGTGGAACGCATGCAACATGGCTCGATTGCAGAGAAGAAACGCCAGGCTCTTGGGTTTGTTTCGTTGCGAAGGATCAATGCCGAGCTTCTTCGCCTCCTCCCAAACGGCCTTTTGGATCTCCGGAGCAACCCGATTGTTCCCACTAAGGACCCGGGAAGCGGTCGCGACGCTTACCCGCGCTGCTGATGCAATTTCTCGGAGCCCAACTTTTTCCTTCTTCGGGGTTGCTTTTTTCATGCGCTTTTATGCCGATGCAAGAACTTCCAGTCCTTAAACCTCGATGATTCTTCATGCCTGGCGGACTGCACGTCAAGGGCGAAAAGCTTCAGCAAACCATCGGATAGTCACGCTGCTAAACAATAGAGAAACATTTCACAGCTTGCAAGATAAATTTTACCAAAAAGTTCTCGCGATTTGGCGGCGACACAATCACAGAAGGCCATCCAGCGCTGAGAGAGATCGCCTTGATTCGCTTGTTAACGACTGGATGATAAAAGAAAATTGGCAGACACTCATTCCGGAGATTACAGAAAATATTCTTAGATTTGCGATAATATTCTGTTGACGGGGATAGTTTGCAGCAATTATCTTAAACGTCACCAGAGTGGTATCAGCAGGTGTCAATCGGTCATCCGTTGATCGTTCTTCCTGATCCCTTCTAACTTCACCCGGCCAGAATCACAGTAACTCGTTCCAGGGCGCCTTCTTCGGCGGTTAGAGCGTACTTTAACTACCTCATGGGAATTGATGACACATGGTAACTCGCCGAACTTTCCTGGTGGGCAATGCGGCTACTTTAGCCCAGTCTGCCCTGGACCTTCCGTTGCCGGCCTTTGCTGCAACAACGGAAGCCGCGGTGCGGCAGACGGCCATTCCGAGATCCGAGAGGGACTTTTGGAACGACTGGCCAACTGTGATCACGCGAAAAATAAATGAAGCTGCAGCTTCCAGAAATGCTTTGCTGGCTCGCATTCGATCGAAAGAGCAAATCGAGAACCGAGCCACCCTGGTTCGGTCGCAACTTTGGCAGATTCTTGGCGGCCGTCCCAGCATGACACCGCTGAACGCCCGTACCGTGGGAACAATCGAACGTAGCGGGTATCGCATTGAAAAAGTCATCTTCGAGAGCATGCCGCAGGTTTATGTAACCGCTCATCTTTACCTGCCAACAACGGGCAAAGCTCCCTACCCTGGGATCATCGTTCCCCTGGGTCACACCGGCAACGGCAAGGCCTATCGAAATTACCAGTACTCCTATCAAAATTTGGCCCGCAAGGGCTATGTTGTCCTTGCCTACGACCCCCTCGGGCAGGGAGAACGACGACAATACCTTAAGTCCGGTCCAGGGCATCCCTCCTTGAGCAGCGGTGAGCATACGCAAGCTGGAAGACCGATGATTCTTTTCGGCAGCGGCTTTGCGCGTTACCGGGTTTGGGACGGGATTCGTTCGCTTGACTATCTCCTTAGCCGTCCCGAGGTCGATCCCCAACGCATAGGCTGCACCGGTCATTCAGGTGGCGGCACAATGACGATGTACTTGATAGCTCTCGATCCCAGGATTCAGGCGGCGGTCGCAGTGGAGGCAAACTTCGAAAATATGGCGGGACCTCACTACGATCCTCCGGGCGCCATCGCCGATGCGGAGCAGGATCTTGTGGGAGGCCTTCCGTTGGGTCTCGATCGAGGAGACTTGCTGGCAGCCTTTGCTCCGAAACCACTCCTGATGAGTTATACAGTTCACGATGAGGGGCAAACCTACTCACCTGTCTATGAAGAAGCGATCAAGGAAAACTACGATGAGCTGAGGCGCATATACGGGATCCTCGGCGCCGGAGATAAGGTCGACCTCTTCGCCGGTCATCTTCCCCATGAAATGGATTACTTCCAGCGCCGCGAGATGTACGGCTGGTTCAATCGATGGTTTGGAAAGATGGACACGGGCGTGGAGGAGAACGATTTCGATGCTTCTTCGGAGGCGGATCTCAACTGTACAACCACCGGCCAGGTGCTGACCTCGCTTGGCGGAAGGTCTGTTGTCCAGCTTAATCGCGATCGCGCAAAGGAATTACTTCCCCCTGGCCTGTTTTGTACGCAAGGCGCCGATCCATCCTCGGCTCGTGAGCAGGTTCGTGCCCAGCTCGCTAAGCTGCTTGCCATCCCATCGAAGCGATCCCCTCTCAATGACCGCATTCTCGCCTCCCTTCCTGGACGGAAGCTGCGCATCGACGAGATTCAATTTGAATCTGAGCCCGGCGTACGCATTATGGGTTGGTTCGTTCGAGCGAAAGAGGGTGCGGCAGTACGTCCGTGCGTTCTCTTTGTCAGCGACGGGCTGGCAGATGAGGCGGTGGCCGAACCGAGTCCGCTGGATGAGATACTCAGCCAGGGCAACGCGATATGCGCCATCCACTTGCGGGGGATAACTCTTTCCACTCCCCGGCCTCCATCCGGCGGACCGGTGTTCTATCGCGGGATGGAGCTCAAGGAAAGATTCGCCTGGACAAATCTGGTGCTGGGAAGCCCGGTGATCGGCCAGAGAGTCTGGGATATCCTGCGCTGCCTGGACTATCTGAAAACACGGCCGGATGTGGATGGGTCACAGATTCGCGTTTTGGGGAGAGGTCCCGCGGGCTTGGCAGCTCTGATGGCCGGGGCGCTGGATGAATCGGTTCGGTCTGTTCTGCTCGATCGGACGCTCGCCACTTACACTTCCATCGTGGATGCAGAGGACTATGCTCTTGAGCTCGATTGGTTTGTACCCGGCATTCTGCAACACTTCGACATTCCGGATATCGCAGCCGCTATCTACCCGCGTCCGGTATGGATCACCAATGCGTTGGATGGGGACGGAGCCGTCTTGTCCGAATCCGTGGTACGGGAACGTTACTCGCAGAGGATATCTGCGGGCTCGATTGCCCTCAAGGAATTCAGCGTGCGAACCACCGTGGAGGATGATAAAGAGGTGTATATCGATTGGGTGAAGCGCAGCTGAAGCGATCTTTGCAATATGTGCGGCTGCTATTGACTACTAACAGATCGATACGTCAATAGCTCCACAGACACGCATGGAGAATTAGCGATGGAGGATCGATGAGGCAATATTCCCGATGGCTCAGTGCCTTGGTTTTGCTCCTGGCACCCGTGCCTGCGTTGACGCAGGATCACATTCCAAAACTCATCGATGTTCACGTACATTATGACGGCGAGCCCGGGATCCTGGAAAAGCTACTCGATAAATTAGATGCGAATGATGGGTTAGCTTTCCTTTTGACGACTCCGGCGGCCTTTCCCCAAGCGAGTAAATTCATTCACGAACATCCCGGCCGGTTCATCGGCTTTGGCGATATCAAGCTGGATGATCCCAATGTGGTACAGGAGATCGATCGCTTCCATGCGGCGGGATTTCGGGGCTTGGGAGAAATCACCTCAACGCTGAAAGCCTATGACGATCGGGCCTACTGGCCTATCTACGATCGGGCTGACAAGTATCACATGATTCTGCTTTTTCATACCGGCATCGTGAATCGAATGCATCCGGAACAGCCCGCGGATATCAGCTTTGACCGAAGCCGGGCTACGCGGCTTGACTTGATTGCACGACATTGGCCAAAGCTGACTATTATCGGCGCGCATTTGGGAAATCCAGACTATGCGGAGGCGGGTGAAATTGGACGATGGGACCCGAATCTCTATTTCGATGTGTCGGGCACTAGCCTCATCAAGAAGAAGGATGACTATGGCTTCTTCCGCTCCGTTTTCTGGTGGACAGGCGTGGCAAGTCCTCATACGCCGGCCAGCGGTGCTGACGCCTTTGAGAAACTCGTCTTTGGCTCGGATGTGTTTGGCGTGGATGTACAGGAATTTGACCTTGCGCTGGCGCGCTACCATGCGATGTTGGATACCTGCCAGGTGCCGCAAAGCGCGCAAGCCATGATCTTTTCCGGGACGATGTGGCACATTCTGCAAGCACAGGAAGAGCAAATGACGACATCCGCCAAGGATACGAGAAACGGAAAGAAGTGAATCTCTCAGTCTTTCCATCCTGTAGGTTTCTCTGCATACCGTGGCGGCAGGACTATGAAAAACCAAGATAAGGATAAGTTCCGTGCAAAATAGACTTGTAACAACCGTGGTGATGCTCATGGAAATAACGCTTGCCACTCTACCTGGACACGGCCAGCCGGAAGCAGTGAGCTTTACTCGGCAGGGGGATAGCATTCAGGTTGCAATAGGGGGTAAACCATTCACCACCTATCGTTTTGATCCGAAAATCGCCAAAGCGTTTTTGCAGCCCTTGCGCGATGCGAACGGCGTGGTCGTGACGCGGGGCTTTCCAACTGCGGATACAGTACCTGCCGGGCACGAACACGACCCCAGCATCGAGCCCCACCAGCGGGACATGTACTTCGGGCATGGCAGCATCAACGGCTATGACTTCTGGAGCGAAGAAGTTTTTGCAAAATACTATGGCCCAGCGCACCCTTCCAATTTTGGGCGAATGGTCTTTCGCAAACTTGAGGAGATGCACAGTGGTCCGTCTTCGGGGACCATTCGTGCGACATTTGATCTTGAGGGGCCAGATCACAAGCCCTTTGCCGAAGAAGTTCAACAGTACACCTTCAGCGGCGATGCGAGCTCGCGCGTGATCGACTGCGAGTTTGTCTTCCGGGCTACCCAGAGAGCGGTCACGTTCGGCGATACGAAGGAGGGTACGTTCGCCCTTCGTCTTGCTCCCCAACTGGATGCGCCCACGGGGACCATGGTGAGTTCAGAGGGCGGCGTAGGGGAGCCTCAGATATGGGGCAAACGCGCCAACTGGGTCGATGTTGACGGCGTTATCGATGGGCAGACGCTTGGCGTCGCTGTCTTCGATAGTCCAAAAAGTTTCCGGCACCCCACTTATTGGCACGCTCGCGGTTACGGATTGCTCGCGGCGAATCCCTTTGGGCTTAGCTTTTTCTTTCACGATCCTCACCAGGATGGCAGCTATATGATTCCTGCGGGAAAGTCGGTTGAGTTTCGCTATCGCGTGTTTATTCACGACGGCAATTACAAGCAGGCGCAAGTGGCAGAAAAATATAAGGAGTACGCCGCACATCAGTAGCAGCTGAGGAATGGCTCCGGGATAGCGAAGGATGGGTATAAAGCCGTCCGGATTTCGAGTGTTAGGTACGGGCTGAAGCATGTACCTCCCGAGTTCCAGGTTTTTTTAAACGGGTTCTAGCAGATGGGTGGTGAGGTGGAAATGGATGAGAGCAGGAGAGAGTTTCTGAAGACTGGAGCGAAGGCGGTCGCGGTGGCAACCGCTGCCGAGCGCCTCCGCACATGGAACACACCGAGGACCGTTCTGGGCGCTAACCAGCGGGTAAGGGTGGCGATCATCGGACTTCGTGGCCGAGGCGAAAACCACATTCAAGCATATAGCGCGCTGCCAAACGTTGAAATTGCGGCACTGTGCGATATCGATGACGCCGTGATGCGGGAACGGCTCGCGCAAGTGCAGAAGCTGGGCTTTCAACCCAAGACCTATACCGACATCCGCAAAGTACTCGACGACAAGTCAATCGACGCCGTATCCATTGCCACCCCCCATCACTGGCACGCAATCATGACCATTTGGGCGTGCCAGGCGGGGAAAGATGTCTACGTGGAAAAGCCCTGTTCCCATAACTTATGGGAAGGACGGCAACTGGTGCGTGCCGTGGCAAAATATGACCGGATTGTTCAGCACGGCACGCAGACACGCTCCGATCCCGAGGTGATGGATGCGGTAAAAAAAATGCAGGACGGCCTTCTCGGGGATGTTTATCTGTCGCGCGGCCTATGCTTCAAGTGGCGAGACACGATCGGCCGCACGCCTGTTTCGCCAGTCCCCGCGGGCGTTGACTACAACCTCTGGACCGGCCCAGCACCCTTGCTGCCTTTTACCAAGAATCATTTCCATTACAACTGGCATTGGTTCTGGGATTACGGCAACGGCGATCTTGGCAACCAGGGCATCCATCAGCTGGATGTCGCGCGTTGGGGATTGGGTCTGGGAT
>Ga0182024_10013717_pt1 | contig 15772 bp, 11 predicted proteins | sample P32metaG_FD_120480 | JGI IMG/M metagenome (GOLD analysis project Ga0182024, IMG submission 120480) | Permafrost microbial communities from Stordalen Mire, Sweden - P3-2 metaG (Illumina Assembly) | ecosystem: Environmental > Terrestrial > Soil > Wetlands > Permafrost | place: Sweden: Stordalen... | reverse complement strand
CCGCAGCTTGAGGCGACGCTGCCTCTGGGTATCGAAGTGAAGACGCTCACCGATATGACCATCCCCATCCAGGCGTCGGTGCACGATGTGGAGTTTGAGCTGCTGCTGACCGTCGCGCTGGTGGTGATGGTGATGTTCCTCTTCCTACGCAGCCTGTATGCCACGATCATCCCCAGCGTGGCTGTACCGCTGTCGCTGGTGGGGACCTTCGGCGCGATGTACATGCTGGGATACAGCCTGGACAACCTGTCGCTGATGGCGCTGACCATCTCCACCGGCTTTGTGGTCGACGACGCGATCGTGATGGTGGAGAACATCTCGCGCTATCTGGAGTTGGGTGATCCGCCGATGCAGGCCGCGCTTAAGGGCGCCGAGCAGATCGGGTTCACCATCGTCTCGCTGACCGTGTCGCTGATCGCAGTGCTGATCCCGCTGCTGTTTATGGGCGATGTGGTGGGGCGGCTGTTCCGCGAGTTTGCGGTGACGTTGGCGGTAACGATTGTGATCTCGGCGATCGTCTCGCTGACGCTGACGCCGATGATGGCTTCGCGCATCCTGAAGCACAACCCGGAGGCGCAGCAGGGGCGTATCTACCGGGCGTCGGAGCACGCGTTCGAATCGATGATCGCGTTCTACGGACGCACGCTGAAGTTTGTGCTGCGCTACCAGACGGTCACCCTGCTGGTGGCTGTAGCGACACTGCTGCTTACGGTATTTCTATACATCATCATCCCCAAAGGCTTCTTCCCGGTACAGGACACGGGCGTGATCCAGGGAATCTCGCAGGCGTCGCAGACGATTGGCACCAAAGGGATGGCGGAGCAGCAGCAGGAGCTGGCGAAGGTGATCCTGCAAGACCCCGCGGTTGAGAGCATCTCCTCGTTCATCGGGGCGGACGGGACCAACACCACCACCAACAGCGGCAGAATGTCGATCAACCTGAAGCCGCTCGACCAGCGCGACCTGAGCGCCGCCGACGTGATCCGTAGGCTGGAGCCGAAGCTGGAGAAGCAGGTGCAGGGAATCCAGCTTTACATGCAGCCGGTGCAGAACATCACGGTGGACGACCGCGTGAGCCGGACGCAGTACCAGTACACGCTGGAGGACCCGGACCAAGACGAACTGAATGACTGGACCGGACAGTTTGTAGCCAAACTGAAGCAGCTGCCGGGGCTGGAAGACATTGCCACCGATCAGCAGACGGGCGGGCTGGCGGTGTCTCTGGTCATCGACCGGGTGACGGCTTCGCGGCTGGGGATTGCTCCGACCACCATCGATAACACGCTGTATGACGCCTTCGGGCAGCGGCAGATCAATACGATGTACACGCAGCTGAATCAGTACCATGTGATTCTGGAGGCGCAGCCACAGTTCCAGCTGAACCCGGACATGCTGAACCATATCTTCGTTCAGGCCAACGCCGAGGCGGGAACCACCGGCGCGGGTGCTTCGACCTCGTCGGGGAACGGCTCCACTTCCGCGGGTTCGAATGCGTTCACCGCTTCCACGCTTTACACGCCTTCGGCGAATACGCTGGCGCCGCCGGCCAGCGTTTTGACCGCCAGGATCAGCGCGTCCTCCAGTGGCGTGAACTCCGCAGGCGCCACCAGTAGCATGCCAAGCAACCCCGTCCCGCTGAGCGCGTTCTCACACTTTGAGACGACGACTGAGCCTCTCTCGATCACCCACCAGGGGCAGTTTCCATCGATTACAGTCTCCTTCAACCTCGCCCCGGATGCCTCTCTCGGGACCGCCATCACCGATATCACCAAGCTGCAAACCAGCATGAAGATGCCGGCGAGCCTGCAGGCGGACTTCCAGGGAACGGCAGCGTCATTCCGTAACTCGCTTTCCAACGAGCCTCTGCTGATTCTGGCTGCGCTGGTGACGGTGTATATCGTGCTGGGTGTCCTTTATGAGAGCTTCATCCATCCCATCACCATCCTTTCGACGCTGCCGTCGGCGGGCGTCGGCGCATTTCTCGCACTGATCATTTTCCATCAGGACCTGAGCATTGTCGCGATCATCGGCATTGTGCTCCTGATCGGAATTGTGAAGAAGAACGGCATTATGATGGTCGACTTCGCGCTTGAGGCAGAGCGCGAACACGGCAAGAACGCCACCGACGCGATATACGAGGCGTGCCTGCTGCGCTTCCGGCCGATCATGATGACAACGATGGCGGCGCTGCTGGGCGGCCTTCCCCTCGCGTTTGGCAGCGGCATCGGTTCGGAGTTGCGCAGGCCGCTGGGTATCGCCATGGTGGGCGGATTGCTGCTTAGCCAGGTCCTGACGCTGTATACGACGCCGGTCATCTATATCTTCTTCGACAACCTGGGGCATCGCTTCTCGCGCAAAAAGGCGCAGCCACCCACTGGCAACCAGCCGCAAGCGGCGGCGCACCCGTGAACGTCTCCGCGCCATTCATCCATCGTCCGGTAGCGACAACGCTGCTGACGGTGGCGATTGTGATTGCGGGGGCAATTGCGTTCCAGGTGCTTCCGGTCTCGCCGCTGCCGCAGGTTGATTTTCCGACGATCAATGTATCCTCCGGGCTTCCCGGCGCGAGCGCGGACATCATGGCGTCCTCGGTGGCGACGCCGCTGGAGAGGCAACTGGGGCACATTGCCGGCGTCACGGAGATGACTTCGTCGAGCGGGCTGGGCTCGACCAACATCACGATTCAGTTCGATCTGAGCCGTAACATCGATGGCGCGGCGCGCGACGTACAGGCTGCCATCAATGCGGCGCGCACCTATCTTCCCGCCAATCTGCCCAGCAATCCCAACTATCGCAAGATCAATCCGGCGGACGCGCCCATCATGTTGATCGGGCTTACCTCCAACGTGTACGGGCCGGACAAGCTCTACGACGAAGCTTCCACCGTGATGGAGCAGAAGATCTCGCAGATCGAGGGGGTGGGGCAGGTCAACGCCGGCGGGGGCGCGCTGCCGTCGGTGCGCGTGGAGGTCGATCCGACCAAGCTCGCGAGCTATGGCCTGACGATGGGCAGTCTGCAATCTGTACTTCGACTGCAAAACACAAATCTTGCGCGGGGTCAGATCACGAACGGCAACGTGAGCGCCGACATCGTGGTCAACGGCCAAATCTCGCACGCGGACGACTATAAGCCGCTTATCGTCGGCTACAAGAACGGCGCGGCGATCCGGCTGTCGGATGTGGCTGACGTGATCGACTCGGTGCAGAACGTGCGCGCGGGCGGCTACCTGAACGGGCAGCGCTCGGTGACGCTGGTCATCTCCCGTCAGCCGGGCGCGAACATTATCAACACGGTCGACCGCATCTATGCGCAGCTCCCCTCGCTGCAGGCATCGATCCCCAAAGGCATCACGATGACAGTGGTGATGGACAGGACCACGACGATCCGGGCCTCGGTGCATACGGTGGAGAGAACGCTGCTGATCTCGATAGGCCTGGTGATTGGCGTGGTTTTTGTGTTTCTGCGCAGCCCGCGGGCGACGCTGATTCCGGCTGTTGCGGTTCCGACCTCGCTGATTGGGACGTTCGCGGTAATGTATCTGTGCGGCTACAGCCTGGACAATCTCTCGCTGATGGCGCTGACCATCGCCACCGGGTTTGTGGTGGACGACGCGATCGTGGTGATGGAAAATATCTCGCGCCACATCGAAGACGGCATGGAGCCGTTCGCCGCGACACTGCAGGGCGCCCGGGAGATTGGCTTTACGGTGATGACGATCAGCGTCTCGCTGATCGCGGTTTTTATTCCACTGCTGCTTATGGGCGGAATCGTGGGGCGCCTGTTCCGCGAGTTTGCCGTGACGCTTTCGACCGCGATTCTGGTGTCGATGGTCATCTCGCTGACCACCACCCCGATGATGTGCGCCTACCTGTTGAAGAGCGAGCGAACAAGGCAGCATGGGCGAGTCTACGAGTCGACTGAGCGGGTCTTCGAGTGGGTGCTGAATCTCTACCGGCAGAGTTTGCGCTGGATGCTGGAGAATCCGGCGCTGGTGCTGACCATGCTTGCGTTGACGATCGCCCTGAATGTGGTGATCGCAATCAAGATACCCAAGGGCTTCTTCCCGCAGCAGGACACCGGTGCGCTGCAGGGCTCGATGCGCGGCCCGCAGGACGCTTCATTTCCCGCGATGAACGCTACGCTGCTGCAGGTACAGAAGACGATCAAGAACGACTCGGCCGTGGAAAACGTGATCGGCTTTACCGGGGGCGGGGGCGCCACCAACACCGCAAACGTCTTTGTCATCCTGAAACCGCTGGGCGGAGGAGAAAACGAGAGGAAGATCAGCGCGGCCGAGGTCATCAACCGGCTGCGTCCGAAGCTGAACAAGATCACCGGGGCGTCGATGTTTCTGCAGGCGTCGCAGGACCTGCGCATCGGCGGCCGCGGCAGCAACGCCCAGTATCAGTACACCATCCAGGCGGACAACGTAGCTGATCTGCAGACCTGGGGACCGAAGCTGCTGGCCGCGATGCAACATCTGCCCGGCTTCCAGGATGTGAGTTCGGACCAGCAGAACGGCGGCCTGGACCAGCTGATCACCTACGACCGGATGGCCGCGGCAAGGCTGGGACAGACCGCCAGTTCGCTCGACTCCTCTCTCTATTCAGAGTTCGGCCAGTCTGAGACCTCGCTGATCTACACGCAGCTGAACCAGTACTACGTCGTCCTGGAGGTCGCGCCGCAGTACTGGGCCACTCCCGAGGGGTTGAACGACGTGTATTTCCATCCCTCACCGGGCAACTCTACGGTGATAGGGAACAGTCCCTTGTTCACCATGGCCAAGGTACAAACCAACACCACGCCGCTGCAGCTCAATCACACCGGCCTGTTTCCCTCGGTGACGGTGTCGTTCAATCTGGCCAGCGGCGTCTCGCTGAGCAATGCGACCCAGGAGATCGCGCAGATGCAGGAGAAGCTGGGTACTCCTTCGACGGTGCGCGGCCAGTTTGCGGGTACGCTGCAGGCGTATCAGCAATCGCTGAGCACGGAGCCGGTGCTGGTGGTGACGGCACTGCTGGCGGTTTATATCGTGCTGGGCATCCTTTACGAAAGCCTGGTGCATCCGCTGACCATCATCTCCACACTGCCTTCAGCCAGCGTGGGCGCGATGCTGGCGCTGATGGCATTCCACGAGGACCTGAACGTCATCTCGATCATCGGCATTGTGCTGCTGATCGGCATCGTGAAGAAAAACGCGATCATGATGATCGACTTCGCACTGCAGGCGGAGCGCGAGGGCGGCATGAATACCGAGGAGGCCATCTTTGAGGCCTGCATGCTGCGCTTCCGTCCGATCCTGATGACTACGATGGCCGCACTCTTTGGCGCCCTGCCGCTTGCCTTCGGGACGGGCACCGGCTCCGAGTTGCGTCGGCCGCTGGGGATTACCATCGTCGGCGGACTGGCGGTCAGCCAGATGCTGACGCTCTACACCACGCCGGTGGTCTATCTCGCCCTGGACCGGCTGCGCCTGCGCGTGATGGGCAGGCAGCGCGACACGTTCCACCCGGTGGGCCCGCTTCCGTCCACTTCGGACTAGACTTTGAATGGATGCCTAAGACTATGACCAGATTTCGCCTGCAAATGACTGCCGCATCCGCGCTGGCGGCGCTGTGCCTGACGGGCTGCATGGTTGGCCCGAAGTATACGAGGCCGCCTGCGCTGGCCCAGGCGCCGCCGGCTGCATACAAGGAATCGCCCACGCAGTTTCCCGATAACAGCGGCTGGAAGGTTGCGCAGCCGCAGGACGCCATGCTGCACGGCAAGTGGTGGGAGATCTACAACGACCCCGAGCTGAATACGCTAGAAGAGAAGTTGAATATCGACGACCAGAACATCAAGCGGGCCTTTGAGAGCTTTATGGAGGCGCGCACGCTGATTGCGCAGGCACGCTCGCAGCTGTTTCCCACGGTGGGGGTCGGACCCTCCTACACGCACTCGGCGACTTCGGCCAACGTGGGCAGCTCCGCTCCGTCGGCGGCGATCGGAAAGCAGTCCGACCTGTTTACCCTCCCCTTTGATGTCTCCTGGGAGCCGGACCTGTGGGGGAGGGTCCGCAACACGATTCGCGAGTATCAGTATTCGGCCCAGGTGAGCGCGGCAGACCTGGAGAACGAACGGCTGAGCGAACAGGCCAGCCTGGCCATGTACTTCTTTCAGATTCGCGGACAAGACGCGCTGCAGGCGATTCTCGATCAGACGGTCGTGGACGACCAGAAGTCGCTGGACTACACCCGCGCGCAGTATGACACCGGGGTGGGCACGGAGATCTCCGTGGTTGAGGCAGAGAACACGCTGGAGAATGCGCAGGCCGGCGCCACCAGCCTGGGCGCGGCACGGGCACAGTATGAACATGCGATTGCGGTGCTGGTGGGCGCCGACCCCTCGTCGTTTTCGATTCCGGTGAAGGCGCTGGATGCGGCTCCGCCGCCGGTCCCCATCGGTGTGCCATCGCAGCTGCTGGAGCGCAGGCCCGACATCGCGGCGTCGGAGCGCACGATGGCCTCCGCAAACGCCCAGATCGGTGTAGCCGATGCGGCGTTTTATCCGACGCTGACACTGGGCGCTCAGGGAGGCCTGGAGAGCTCCACACTGAAGCATCTGTTCGACTGGTCGAGCCGCTTCTGGTCGGTAGGGCCCTCCGTTTCCGAGACGATCTACGACGGCGGACTGCGGCGCGCCACGGTGAATCAATTCATTGAGGCCTACAACGGCGACGTGGCCAGCTACCGGGAGACGGTGCTGACGGCGTTCCAGCAGGTGGAGGACTCGCTTGCGTCGGAGCGCATCCTTACGCAGCAGATGCAGCAGCAGCAGGCGGCAGCAGTATCGGCGCAGCGCTTTGTCGATATGGAGACGGCGCGGTATCAGACCGGCATCGACCCGTACATCGATGTTGTGACCGCGCAGAACACGCTGCTGAGCGACCGGCAGACGCTGGCGACGGTGCAGACCCAGGAGATGACGGCGTCGGTGCAGCTGATCGTGGCGCTGGGCGGAGGTTGGGACAGCACCCAGCTTCCAACGCCGGCACAGGTCTCTGAACGGCTGACGCCGGCTGAGACCACCATCCAGAAGTAAGGCGGCTGGGTTATGAGGGCGCTCAAATCTGAGCCGGGTTTCCGGGCTGGCGTGAAGTCGTGCGTCAACAGCAGGGAAGCGTTGCCCCGCCGCCAGCCTGCTGAATGCAAAGCCCTGCTCGTCCACAAAAGAAATCTTAGGATTCGCTAATGTTGCGTCCGTCGAGGTCGATGAAGAGAGGGAAGACCGGAGGCTACAACATGAATTGCGACAGTATAGGCAGTGCGAAGACTCCGTCGGCAGCGGGAAGCATCCCGGTGTCGGGCCGGGGCAGTGCGCGACCGGTCCTCAGCCTGGGTTCGATGCGCCTCTATGATGGCGCGGCGGGCGGCGTGGATGCGGGCCGAAGCACAGCGGCACGCATGCTGGCGAAGGCGCTATCTGAGAGTGATGTGCGCATGGACAGGGTAGCTGCGCTGAAGCGGGAGATTGAAGCAGGGACCTACAGGATTGCCGCGGCGGATGTGGCTGCAAGCATTATCCGGTCGATGCTGGGCTGACTGCGCAGGTCCGAGTCGACGGCGCGACGGGCCGACACAGCGAGCCGCGGCCCATCGGGGCGCAAGTGACCGCGCAAGGCAACCATCTATGCATGAGATAGATAGATGCGCTAATATGATGAGATGGATTGGGTATACCCTAGATCATCCTGAATAGAAAAGGGGAAGTGGCGGAGAGACAGGGATTCGAACCCTGGATACCTTGCGGTATACACGCTTTCCAAGCGTGCGCCTTCAGCCACTCGGCCATCTCTCCGCGCTGGTCGGACTGTACGAATCTACCACATTGCCAGTGGGCGGCGAAGGCAGCGAACGACGAGCGTGGTGCGTCGTCGTAGGGTCTGATAATCGGAACGCGCTCCTGGAGCCGGACGGAATTACGTGGCTGGGAACCAGCTTGCTCGGGACAAGCTGCATAGAGGGCTCAGGCAAGAAGATGAATCATTGGCACGGCACGTTGGAGCAGCTTCGGTGCGAACTGCTACGCCGCGAACTGCTAGGCTAGGAACGATGCCACTCACCCTCATTGTCAACGGTCAGGAGCGGGAGTTGCCCGGCCTGGAATCGCCTGCGTCGCTCGAGCAGGTAATCGCCGGGATGGGTCTGAAGGGGGACCGCGTAGCGGTGGAGCATAACGGCGCGATCGCTCAACGGACGCGCTGGATGGAGATCCAGGTTCAGGCGAAGGACCGGCTGGAGATCGTCCATTTTGTGGGTGGGGGCAGCAGCTTACTCGCGTAGCCGAGGGAAGCGCCAGAGCGAGATTAAGGCATAGGTACCATTTCCGTCGCTCTCGTCGCCCACTATACAGAATATCTGTTATCGGACGTTCCACATATCTGCTAAGAAGCCACCCGTAAACGTCCCGGCCCCTCTCCGAATCGATGCTCTAATAGCACGATGAACGACGCGTCCGCGGCTCAGCAACGGATTCCCGCGCGCCACATCGCCGCGGTCGTCGTCGGCAACGCGCTCGAGTTCTACGACTTCCTCACCTTCTCCTTCTTCGCCGTCTACATCGGCCGCGCCTTCTTCCCCTCCACCGATCCCACCGTCAGCCTGCTCGCCACCCTCGCCACCTTCGGCGCGGGATTCCTCACCCGCCCCATCGGCGCCTTCGTCATCGGCCGCATGGGTGACCGTGTCGGCCGTAAACCGGCCATGCTGCTCTCCTTCTGGCTTATGGGCATCGCCATCGTCGGCCTGGCGCTCACCCCGCCGCAGTCCCGCATCGGAATCGCCGCGCCTCTGCTCGTCGTCTTCTTCCGCTTGGTCCAGGGCTTCGCTCTCGGCGGCGAGGTCGGCCCCACCAGCGCATTCCTTTTGGAGCTCGCGCCAATCGAGCGCCGCGGCTTCTACACCGCCTTCCAGGGCTGGTCGCAGGACGTGTCCACGCTCGCTGCCGGTCTGGTCGGCTTTGCTCTCGCCAATCTGCTCAGCGCCAACCAGCTCCAGGACTTTGGCTGGCGCATCGCGCTGCTGGCCGGCGCAGCCGTCGTTCCCGCCGGGCTGGCCATCCGCCGCAGCCTGCCAGAGACTTTCCATGCCTCCTCTCCTGCCACCCCTCGCTCCGCGTCCGATAACATGCACCGCCCCGCGCCCCTGCGCCCTTACCTCGCTATCGCCGTACTCGGCCTCATGATGATCCTCGGCGGAACCATTGGGATCTACACCCGCTCCTATGCCACCACCTACGCCATCTCCACCCTGCACCTGAAGGCCAACATCGCCTTCGCCGCCACCATCGTGGTCGGCCTCAGCGGTGTCCTCGTCGATCTCTTCAGCGGGGCACTCTCCGATCGCGTCGGCCGCAAACCAGTTCTGCTCATGTCAGGCTTCCTTCTGCTCGTCTCGATTCTCCCCGCCTTTTACGCCATCCTGCACTACCGCTCCGCCGCGGTCTTTCTCGGCGCCAATGCCCTTCTCGCCGTTATAGCCAGCTTCTTCTCGCCCGTCATCATCGTCTGGCTCACGGAGTCGCTTCCCGCACACATCCGTTCCAGCGGCCTCGCCCTCGTCTACGCCTCCTCGGTCACAGTATTCGGCGGATCAACGCAGTTCCTCATCGCATGGCTCATCCGCAAGACCGGCAATCCCATGGCGCCCGCCTGGTACTGGACTGCTGCTATGGCCGTTGGAGTCGCCGCCGTCTGCCTCGCCCGCGAGTCGGCCCCGCGCATCATCGGCCGCTCCAACGACGAGCCGGTCGAAGAGTTGGCCATCCGCTAAGCCGGCTCGGAATGCCGCAGGTTCAGCGGCCCCGTGCCATGCCCCACCGGCACCGCACTCTTGAGCGCCCTCGCCACGTACTCCTTCGCCCCCTTCGCCGCCTCCACCGCAGTGTCCCCCAGAACCAGCCGGCTGAGGAAGGCGCTCGACAAGGCGCACCCTGTGCCGTGGGTGGACGTGGTCGCGATGCGGACGCCCGGGAGCCAGTGCTCTTCTCCGGTGGGCAGCAGTAGAAAGTCATCCGGCGAAACGAGATGTCCGCCGGTAGCGAAGACTCCCAGGCTGCGTCCGTTGGATCCGGTGCCTACCTGCCCTTGCAACGTGCGACATGCCCGCGGCAGGTCGTCGCGGTCGACGACCGGTTGCTCGGCCAGGATGGCAAGCTCGGCTAAATTGGGCGTGATCCAGTCCACCGAAGGAAGCAATTCCTGCCGCAGCGCTGCGAGTGCGGCGGGATCCAGGAGTTCCCTTCCCGAGCTGGAGCGAAGGATCGGGTCGAGCACAAACACTCTCGCCCCCTCGCGTACTTCATCCATTTGATGATGGTTTCGAATATATCTGCTGATTACATGTATGTTCTCGGATATTGCAAACATTCCGATCTTGACGCCTGCCGGGGGAAGGTCGGCGTTCAGGCAATCCAGGGTGGCTTGGATTACTTCAGCCGAGACGGGGTGGGCTGCCCGAACTCCCATCGTCGATTGGACAGTCAGCGCCGTAATGCAGGCCGTCCCGAAGAGGCCGTGCGCGGCAAAGACCATTAGGTCGGCCGTTACTCCGGCTCCGGATGAGGGATCGAAGCCGGCGATGGTGAGAACGGTCTGCATGGAGGGGGTGCGGAGGGGTAAAAAACGTGGAAAATTGATCGTTCTAAGGCAAAAAAAATAGTTGGCATGCCCTTTTGCGCCCATAAGGGCTGCGTCGAACAAACTGGCGGCCGGGAAGTAGCACTTTTGGGGGACTTTTGAGGCTAATCCTACCTATCTTCTATACCACAAAACAAGCCCTTGAAGCAAGTCTTTTTATCTTGTAACTGCTTATGGATGTTTGACTTGGCTCGGATAGGCAATGACAATAACAGAAGGAGCGTGCGAATGAGAAGTACTTCTTTCAAGACGGCTCGGCTCCGGTCGCCCATGTCGATTACGAGGCTCGGCGCCGGGGTACTGATTGTTGGCCTGGCGCTGTCCGCCTCGGCCAAAGACGGATCGGACTCGGGCGAGAGGCAGCCTCCCAAGATTCAGGCAGGCGCGAAGGCGGCCCACAGGCCGCGACGCTGGCTTGAGACCGGCATCGCCTCCTGGTACGGAGGCCGGTTTCAGGGCCGCACCACGGCAAACGGCGAGTCCTACGACATGAACCAGATGACCTGTGCTCACCCCACCCTGCCCATGGGCACGTGGCTGCGGGTGACCAACCTGAAGAACCGCAAGGCCGCGTTTGTCCGGGTGAATGACCGCGGCCCAGTGGCGGACGGCAGGATCGTCGACCTGTCCTATGCGGCGGCCCGGGTTATCGGACTCTCCGGCGTGGGCAAGGTGAAGCTGGAGAGGGTGCACGCAGGCGACCCAGCCCTGACCGAGGCGCTGGTGGCGCAACTACAGATGCCCGTGCTCTTCGATCCCCTGCAGCGTTAGTCTATGATCCAGGCCGCAAGCCTGCGGCCAACTTTCCACATCCGGCACGCAGGCCATGCTGGGCAGGCGGGATAGACTGGGGCCATGGAGATCGTGACCCCAGCCAATTCTGCGTCTGGCGCTGGCCCGCGCGCTCAAGACGGGCGGCCTGACCCAATGGATCGGCTGATCGTTGCGCTGGACCTGCCGTCCGCCGAGGCGGCCATGGACATGGTCGACCAGCTCCAGGGAACCTGCCGGTGGTTCAAGGTGGGCATGGAGCTGTACTACGGGGCCGGGAATGCCGTGGTCGAAGAGCTGCGCGGGCGTGGGTTCGAGGTGTTTCTGGACCTGAAGCTGCACGATATTCCCAATACTGTTGCCGGTGCCGTTAGGACGGTTGCGACCACTGGCGCTTCCCTGCTGACTCTCCACGCCGGCGGCGGCGAGCCGATGATGCGCGCGGCGGCGACGGTAGCAGCTACGGCTCCCGGAGCGCCAAGGTTGCTGGCGGTGACGGTGCTGACCAGCATGGACGACGCCGAGTTGCGCGCGGTCGGGGTGTGCGATGCGGGCGGTGCGGCCGTTGGGGTGGCCCAAGCTCAAGTATTGCGGCTGGCACGGCTGGCGCGTGCCGCGGGGATCGACGGGCTGGTCTGCTCGGCGGAGGAGGTTGCGGCGGTCCGCGAGGCGATGGGGCCGGAGGCGCTGCTGGTGGTTCCGGGGATCCGCGCGGCGGGCACGGACCCCGGGGACCAGAGCCGGGTAGCGACCGCCGGGGAGGCGATAGCGCGCGGCGCATCGATGCTGGTAGTGGGCCGGCCGATCACCCGGGCGGACGATCCGGCGAAGGCGGCGGCGGCGATTCTAACGGAGATTGCGGCGGCGGGTTAGGACGCGCTTCCCTTCCCTTGCGCAGTTTCTCGGCTCGAGCCGGGCTTGAGTCCAGGGTGCGCCGTACCCATTGTTACGGCCGTACCCATTCGTTGTATTGGGTTTGTCCCTTAGTGCCGATAGGTTAAAGGCGTGGCAACCTTGATCGCCGAGCCCCCTGCATTTTGCGAAGAACAGCTTGACGCCCCGTCTGAGTCACGGCCGGAGCCACTACGAATCCCTGCACCGAAGAAGCCGACGGGCAGGGCTGAGCATTTCGCCCAGTTTGCCGTGCTGGCGCTGCTGCTGGCGGCGCCCGCGCTGATCTGTGTGCACTCGGCCTGTGCGAACGACCCCGACATCTGGTGGCACATGCGCACCGGCCAGTGGATTCTGCAGCACCATGCCATTCCGCACGTCGACCCGTTTTCCGGGCCGAATGCGGGCAAGCCCTGGCCGGCGTATAGCTGGCTCTATGAGCTGCTTTCCTTCCAGACGTTCCGGAGCTTCGGCCTGGCTGGGATCGTGGGCTACTCGGCGGCGATGGTGCTGGCGATTACGGTTGCGCTGTATCACATGGTCAAGCGGCTGCAGGCGGATTTCTCCATCATCGCGCTGCTGATCTTCTCTACCTGCTTCGCCATCGGGCACCTGTTCACGCCGCGGCCGTGGCTGTTCACGATTCTCTTCTTCGTCCTCGAGATCGATATCCTAATGCACGCGCGCAAGACGGGTCGCGTGCGCGAGCTGGCGTGGCTGCCGGTGATCTTCGCCCTGTGGAGCAACATCCACATCCAGTTCATCGACGGGCTGGTGGTGCTGGGCATTGCGCTGGCGGAGGCGGTGGCGACGGGTCGGGGTATCGGCATCAAGACGCGCCTGCGCGCTCTGCCTGCCGCGACCGTGCTGGCGGCCAGTGTGCTGGCAACGATGCTCAATCCCTTCGGCTGGCGAATCTATCGCGTGGCGTACGAGCTGGCGTCGCAGCCCGGGGTGCTGGATAAGATCAACGAGCTGAAGGCAATTCCCTTCCGCGATCTGACGGACTTCAGCGTGCTCGCGCTGACGCTTGCAGCAACCGCGGCCCTGGCGTGGCAGCGGCGCGCGCGTGTCTTTGAGATTTTGCTGCTGGCCTTCGCGGTGATGGTCTCGTTTCGCTCGCAGCGCGATGTGTGGGTAGTGGCCGTGGCTGCGGCGGCGATTCTTGCCTCGACTATTCCCCCGCGTGAGACGGCGGCGGTCCGGCTGCCAAAGTTTGCTACTGCGTTCGCGGCGATGATTGCGGCGGTGCTGATGCTTGCAGGGTTCCCCGTGATGCATGTGAACAACAGCATGCTGGATGCGGAAGTTGAGAAGACCCTGCCAGTGAAGGCGGTGGATGCCATCCAGGCGAACCACTATGCCGGACCGCTCTACAACGACTTCAACTGGGGCGGGTACCTGATCTGGGCGCTGCGCATGCCGGTGTCGATCGATGGCCGCGCGGCATTCTACGGCGACCAGGCCATCGACCGCTCCATCGCGACCTGGGGCGCGGAACCGGACTGGAACACCGATCCTGAGCTGACCAAGGCCGGAGTGGTGATTGGGCCGCCCAAGGCGGCGCTGACCCAGGTGCTGCGGCTGGACCCCAAGTTCAAGCTGGTCTACGAGGACAAGGTGGCCACGGTCTTCATCGCGCGCAAATAGCTTTCGTCGCACGGGCAAACAGACTTCGCCGCGCAAATCGCTACAGCACAGCCCAGCAGTTTTCTCTCATCAGGAACTTATCCGCCGATTGAGGGAGCGCGCTCCGAGCAGCTACAGCTTCTCGAAGAACTCGCAGGCCGAGCAGGAGATGTAGACGCCGCCGGGGATACCGCGTTCGCGGTCCTTCACGCGCTTGACGATGCGCGTCGGTTTGGAGCAGCGCGGACAGTCCGTGCTCTTGTTGGTGTCCATCATCTTCTTGCGGTCGCCGGTCTTGGCAATCTTTGCCATGGTGATGCTTCTCCTGTTGCGGAAATGGTTGGTTCCCCGCCGTGTGCCTTCCGAGCCCTCGGCGCGCAACGCACTTCACGGCGCTGCGGTGCAGGCTTCGCACTTTCCCAGAACAAATCCAACGAATCTTCGGGGAAAACGCCGCAGCAGGAACCTGTATCTATTTTACACGAGGCAACAGCGACGCAGGCCGGGCCAGCATCGATCGCACGCTGCAATGCGCGCGGTTACTTGGCAGCTATAGCGTCCGGGTCGATGGGCTGGCTGTCGCATGGCCCTGCGCGTCGGGTTCGCTGAACTTCAGCACGTGGATGCGGTCGAGCGCACCGCTGTACTCTTCCTGGCTGGCGATGCGGACGATGGCGTCCTGGTCATTCATGTTGCGGCCCCAGGTATCTATGCGCAGCCAGGCGCGGTGCCCATACCAGCCAAGGCCAGTGCCTGCTAGCAATAGGATTGCAACGAATAGCGCGATCATAAGTTGCCTTTCCGATTGCCTTTCCGGAGCAAAGCTGCGGCCAGCGCAATCGTCGAGCGCGAACGAGAGACCACTCTACCCCCCGGACGAGCACCCTGGGGCCTATATCGGCGGGGGCGGCGCGTTCTTTAGCCCAAATTGGAAATGTGCCCGCTGCGACGGCGTCGCGGCCGCATGGGCGCGGCTGTGTAGAATTGACGTGAATCGAAAAATTGAAGAGAGCTGAGGAGATGAGAACGACGATGAAACTTACACCCGGAAAACTTGCAGGCCTGAAGTCGGTCTCCGACTCGCGCGGCGTGATTGCCGCCGCGGCGATGGACCAGCGCGGCTCGCTACAGAAATCGCTTGCCAAAGAGCGGGGCGGCCCCGCGACCGGTGAGGACCTGGAAGAGTTCAAGACGCTGGTGACGGATGTGCTCTGCCAGCATGCGTCGGCCATCCTGCTGGACCCGGAGTTCGGTCTGCCCGCGTCCAAGCATCGCCATGGCAAAGGGCTGCTGCTGGCGTATGAGAAGACCGGCTATGACGCACAGACGGCGGGCCGGTTGCCCGACCTGCTGGATGTGTGGTCGGTGCGGCGGCTGAAGGAGGCAGGCGCGGACTGCATCAAGATCCTGCTTTACTACACCCCGCTCGAGAAGTCGCACATCAACGACCTGAAGCAGGCGTGGATCGAGCGCATCGGCGACGAGTGCCTGGCGCACGACATTCCCTTCTTCCTGGAGTTTGTAGGCTACGACGCCGACGGCAAAGACGAGAAGACGGTGGAGTACGCGAGGAAGAAGCCGGACATCGTCTCCGGCGCCATGGCGGAGTTCGGCAAGGCGCGCTACAACGTCGACGTGCTAAAGGTCGAGGTGCCGATCGTGATGGAGTTCGTCGAGGGCACCAAGGCGTTCAAGGGCGAGAAGGCCTACACGCGCGCGGAGGCGTTGCAGCACTTCCGTGACGCCGAGGGCATGACGCACAAGCCGTTCATCTATCTCTCGGCCGGCGTGTCGAACCCGGT
>Ga0182024_10013716_pt1 | contig 15773 bp, 16 predicted proteins | sample P32metaG_FD_120480 | JGI IMG/M metagenome (GOLD analysis project Ga0182024, IMG submission 120480) | Permafrost microbial communities from Stordalen Mire, Sweden - P3-2 metaG (Illumina Assembly) | ecosystem: Environmental > Terrestrial > Soil > Wetlands > Permafrost | place: Sweden: Stordalen... | reverse complement strand
GTCCGCGCCGTCCTGCGTCCGCGCCGTCCTGCGTCCGCGCCGTCCTGCGTCCGCGCCGTCCTGCGTCCGCGCCGTCCTGCGGTCCGCGCCGTCCTGCGGTCCGCGCTGCCCGGCATTCGGTCTACTGGCAGCCTGGCCTCACCAGCACCAGTTAAATCACACGCAACGCCATATGAGACAGTGGTTAGGAATTGTCCGGCAGGAACCGGCTAAATCTTAACCCTTATCGGATTGGCCGGTTAGTTGGCACGGTGGCAGTCGTAGGGGGCCTGTCAGCGGGCAATTTATCCACAGCGCTTAGCCCGTTATCCACAGATTTTGAAGTGCGAGTGCCCGTCGCGGGCGGCGCAGCGACGGGCACTCTTTCTGCGTCCCTGACCGCAGGCGCGCCGACGGCGCGGCACTGACCGCGCAGGCCGGGTAAGAATTGTCCACAGTCCGGCCAACTCGGCCAGGCGGAGCTTGCAGCCAGCCAAAACCACCCGCTACAGCGCCGACCACTCTGATGGCCGAGCTCGCCGGGCTGTCAACCAGCCCGGACGGTCCCGCGATGAGACGCTGGCCAGCTCACGGGTTCAGGTATTTCGGCCTGACGAGGTCCACCTCAGCGAGATTTGACCAGGTGAGAGCTCCGGGCTGGCGAGTTCACCCGAGTTCAGGGAACCAGAGTTTGATCTCCCGGGCGGCCTCATCCGGATCGCCGGAGGCGTGCACGAGGTTCTTAACCGGCCGCTGCTGCTCGTTCGCGATGTCAGGCGAGTCCGAGCTGAAGTCGCCCCGGATCGTACCTGGCGCCGCGTCCACGGGCAGAGTCTGGCCAACGATCTTACGGACGGTCTCGATCGCACGATTTCCTGAGATCACCATCGGCACAGCCGGTGCGCTCAGCAGGTACTCAGTTAGCCATGCCCGCACTGTTTGGCCGATCTCTACTGGATCGTCAGTGCTGAGGCGGTCTTTGGCGGACAGACCGAGCTTGGCATAATCGGCCAGCGTCTTGTTGCCGACAGCCCTCAGCCATTCCACTGACCGCGGATAGTGGTCCGTGACGATCACCGTCTCGTTGCAGGAGACGCGCATCGCCTCGACCACCAGTCCACGCTGTTCCAAGCGAGCCAGGATGACGCCCGTCAGGCCCCGCTGGTAAGCATCGGGCTTGACAATCACGAGGGTGCGTTCCTGCATGGTGGGAGGTCTCCGATGACAGTGGGTGACAAGTCTGCGAAGGCTAGCACGGCCGCCGGAGACCCTTTCCCTACAGGCCGCGAGCCCGCTGATCCTATAGGCCGGGACCGCTGACGACGGTCCTCCTGTGGTTGCGCGGCACCGGCCTCCTGTGGTTGCGCGGCACCGGCGCCAGGCATCGGCCATCCCGGCCGTCCAGCGGTCATGCCTGCCGGAGCGTAACGCCGCACGGTGGCCGACCGGTGAACGCAGGCTTGCCGGGCGGGCGTGCTGGCATGACGAAGGGGCGGCGCCGAGGCGCCGCCCCTTCGTTTACTCATCCCCCCGGGCTGTGACGACGAGCGTCGTGCTTGCCGGCGTTCTTGTCGGCCCGGGGTAGCCTCCTCTGCGGCCCACGCTTGTTGCAGCCAGCGTTCCCCGGGGCAGACGCGCTACTGTGATACGTCTTTCCGCCGGGTGCAATCGCGAGGATTGCGCCCCATGCCTCCGGTATGAGATTAACGACCGCCGGTCGCATGACTGTCGCACGACGCAGAAGACTCCTGATGCCCCAGAATGAACGACACGCACGTGGCCAGCGGGCCGCCGGCCTGCACCTTCGGCAGCTCATTCTCCACCCCGGGCCGTACCGGGACGAATGGGAGCAGCATGCCCGCGACGTCCGGCCGGACGAGATCCGGCAGGATGCCGTCTGCACGGTCATCGCGGAGCACCTGTATGAGTCGGGCGCGCATGCCGAGGCTGACACCGGGCTCGCCCGGGCACTCAAGGACCGGGTGAGCCGGGCGCTCAGCGGTAGCGGGCTCAGCCTGGAGACGATGCGCTGGTTCGAGGCCGCGTTCCGGTTATCTGCCCATGACGCTCAGCGGGTCCACGAGTTGTACCGCGGCGACCTCCGTCCCACGATCATCGCCGGCAAGCTGCCGCCACCGCCAGCGGGCGCGATGACGTCCGGGCATGAGACGACCATGCTGTTCGAGCATCATTTCGTCGGCCGGGACGGCATGCCAGCCCGGCATCACACGCAGCAGACAATCCGGGCGCTCGTTGATGGCATGGCGAGCTATCAGTACCGGATTGACACGCCCGAGGCCGACGTGCGGCTCGTGCGGGGCGGTCAGGTCGGCCCGGTCTATCAGGTCAGCGATCAGCTCTGGGCCGTGGACATCTCCTTCCACCACCCACTGCGTTACGGCGAACAAGCCTATTTCGACTACTGGACGATCTTCCGCTATTCGCAGCGGCCCGCGGCTGAGTTCCGCCGGGGAAGCCACCGGCGCGTCGAGCACATCGACCTGCGGCTGGAATTTCACCCCGGCCGGCTACCCAGGAATCTGTGGTGGGCAGAGTGGGCGGACTACCGGAGGCCGGATGAGGCAATCGTGGAGCGCGAGGCAGTCGCCCTGGACGAGGAACTCTCCGCGCACCGGTACCTGGAAGCCATAGAGAACGCCGTCGTCGGGTACTACTGGGAGTGGTAAACGGGCACGCTACCTGCCGCCGGAGTTACGGAGCGCGCTCCTGCGGGGGCTGGGCGAGCGGCTCGCGCGGGCCATCCCCACCCTGGTGACGCTGCCGGTAGTTGCGGCTGGCGAGCGGGCCGCGCAGCCTGCTCACGGCTCTTTGGAGGTAGCGCGGGCGGGCTGCGATGGCAGGTCGCGGAGTCTCGGCAGCGGCCCGAGCAGCAGCACGCATGCGCTCAGTACCAGGCCGGCCAGCATGACCCACAGCGTCGGCCGGACGCCGATATGGCTCGCCGTCAGGCCGGCCAGAACCGCACCGGCCGGGATTGCCCCGTAGTTGAGGACCTGGACGCTCGTCGAGATGCGCCCGAGCAGGTCGGCCGGATAGTAGGACTGGACCCAGCCCGACCAGATGACGTTGCCGGCCACGATGCCGCCGATGATCACGATGCTACCCAGCAGGAACAGGGCGAGCCCGGGACCGCGGTCCGCCAGCGGAATGAGCAGCCCGAATGGCGCAAGGCCGACCTTGCAGAAGAGCACGGCCCGCGCGGTGCCGACGCGAGCGGCCAGCCGTCGCGCCACCAGGGCACCGAGAACTCCGCCGAGACTGGTCAGTGCCAGCATGATGCCCGCCAGGCCCGGACTCAGCCCGACCACGCTGACGAGGTAGAAGACGAGCACCGCCTGGTAGCCGGTGAGCACCAGGTTCGACAGGCACCCGAAGACCGCGTTCAGCCGGAGCAGCGGATCACCGGCGACGACGGCCAGGCCCTCGGCAATCTCCCGGCGCAGGTGCCGTCGCGGCACGGCCGACCGCGGTTCGGTGACCCGGATCCGGGACAGGCAGATCGCCGAGACCGCGAAGCTAGCAGCATCGACGATCACGCCGCCCACCGCGCTGGCCGCCTGCGCGATCAGCCCGGCAGCGCCGGGACCCGCGACGTGCGTGACCTGCTCGCTGCCCTGCAGCTTGGCATTGCCCTCCAGCAGATCGTCCCCTTCGAGCAGCGCGGGCAGGAACGCACGGTACGCCGTCGCGAAGAAGACCGTGGCGGTCCCCGCCAGCAGCGCCACGATGAGCAGCTGCGTAATGGTCAGCCAGCCAAGCGCCGCCGCGACCGGCACGCTGGCGAAGACCGCGAGCGACACCAGGTCGGCGCCCATCATGATGCGCCGGCGTGGCAGCCGGTCCACCCAGGCACCGGCGGGCAGCCCCACGATCAGCCAGGGCAGCCACGCCGCGGCGGTCAGCACGCTGATCGCGAACACGCCGGAGTGCAGCAGGGTCAGGGCGACAAGCGGCAGCGCCACGCTGGAGACGCTGCTGCCGAAGCTGCTGGTCGTCTCGCCGATCCAGAGCAGCCGGAAGTCACGGATGGCCAGCAGCCGCAGCGGCCCCGTGCGGGCAGGCCGGTCGCGGACCGCGATCACGGCTGGCCCGGGATGCCGCGGGCGAACACGAATACCGGGTCACGCTGCTGGCCGTCATCGGGCAGCTCCCGATCAGCCCACCGCCTGATCAGCGCGATCATCTCCGCCCCGAGCTCGGCCAGCTCGGCGTCCGTCAGGCGCATCCAGCTGTCCGTGCTGAACGGCCCGGCCGCCCAGCGCGCATGCTCTTCGTCGTCCGCCTGAGCCCACTGCCTGAACAGCGAGATCTGGTAGTCAAGGTTGAGTGACTCGGCGGCACGGAAGATGACATCGGACGCTGCGTCATCGGCGAAGTCGGCCGAGGACCAGCGCAGCGCGCCTGCCGTCCGCCGCCACCAGTGCTCTCGCCGGTCACGCGCCAGCTCCGGCGCCTCCTCGATCAGGCCGGCGGCGGCCAGCGCGTGCAGGTGGTGGCTGATGTTGCCCACCGCCTGGCTGGTGCGCTGCGCCAGCAGGCTCGCGGTTGCCGGGCCGTCGAGCTTCAGCAGGCTGAGCAGCCGCCGACGCAACGGGTGCGTCATGGCAGCGAGCACCTTGGTGTCCGTTACCTGGCGAAAATCATCATCGGTCATACGCACAAGAGTAGTTGTACAAGCAGTATTGTGCAATCTCTCTTGTGTATTTCTCCTGCCAGTTTCTGCGTGCTGTCGGCATGCGCCGAGTATCCAGCGGGAAGGGTCCACCCAGGCCGACGGGAAGAGTCCACCCAGGCCGAGTTGCGTCAACCCGTTAGCCGTGCAAACCTTTGTTTGGTTGATTAAGCAACCAAATCAGCTAGGCGGGGACCGCGACGCGATCGGCGCGACTTCGTCGCCACCGAGTCGCCACCGAACAGGGAGAGCAGCGCATGAGTGCCCCAGCCACGGCCGCCGCGCATCCGGCAGAGGAGGCTGGCTTCAGCCACCGGCAGATCCTGGTGATCATGTCCGGGCTGATGATGGGGATGTTCCTGGCCGCCCTCGACCAGACCATCGTGTCGACGGCGCTGCCGACCATCGTCGGGGACTTCCACCGCAGCAACCTGCTGTCGTGGGTCATCACCGCGTACCTGCTGGCCAGCACCGCATCGACACCGCTATGGGGCAAGGCGGGCGACCTCTACGGGCGCAAGCGCGTCTTCCAGCTCGCGATCGTGGTGTTCATCCTGTCCAGCGCGCTATGCGGCCTGTCGCAGAACATGTTCGAGCTGATCGCCTTCCGCGGGCTGCAGGGGATCGGCGGCGGGGGCCTGCTGTCGCTGGCGTTCGCGATCATCGGCGACGTGATCCCGCCGCGCGAGCGCGGCCGCTACCAGGGATACTTCGGCGCCGTCTTCGGCGTCTCAAGCGTCGTCGGCCCGCTGGCGGGCGGGTTCGCCGTCGACAGCCTCAGCTGGCGTTACATCTTCTACGTCAACCTGCCGCTGGGCATCGCCGCGCTGATAGTCACCAACCGCGTGCTGCGGCTGCCCGTGCGCAAGCGCGAGGTAAAGATTGACTGGTGGGGCGCGCTCCTGCTGGTGGCCGGGGTGTCGTGCATCCTGCTTGCCACGCAGCTGGGTGGCACCAATTACCGGTGGGAATCGTGGCAGATCATCGGGCTGTTCGCGCTGGGGGCGCTGGTGCTGGTGGGCTTCGGGTTCCGCGAGGCCACCGCGCCGGAGCCGATCCTGCCGCTCGGCCTGTTCCGGCTGCAGATCTTCACCGTCGCCAACATCGTCGCCTTCGTCAGCGGCGTCGCTATGTTCGGCGCACTGGCCTTCCTGCCGCAGTACCTGCAGCTCGTGCACGGAGTATCGGCCACCGAATCGGGACTGCTGCTGCTGCCCCTGCTAGTCGGCCTGCTGGCCATGAGCATTGGCTCGGGTCTGTACATCTCCCGCACCGGCCGGTACCGCTGGTTCCCGCTGGCCGGCACGATCGGGGTCACCATCGGGCTGGCGCTGCTGACCCGTCTCGGCGCGCACACCTCGCTTCTCGTGGTCAGCCTGGACATCCTGGTCTTCGGCCTCGGGCTCGGCCTGTTCATGCAGGTGCTGACGCTCGTCGTGCAGAACGCGGTGCCGATGAATCAGATGGGCGTCGGAACCTCGTCGGTCACCTTCTTCCGCTCGATGGGAGGCGCCCTCGGAGCGTCGGCTCTCGGTGCCGTCCTGACCGCGGGGATCGCTGCCGAGTTCCCGCGCTACCTGCCGCCCTCGGCGCTGGCCGGGGGCGGTAACAAGGTGGCTCAGCTCATCCAGAGCCCAGCAGCCCTTGACCAGCTGAAGCGCACCCATCCTGCCCTGCACGAGGGCATTATCCAGGCCTACTCGCACGCCATCGACCGGCTGTTCCTGGTCGCGGTGCCGGTGTCCGTGCTGAGCGTCATCGCGGCGCTGTTCATCAAGCAGGTCAAGCTGCGCGCCAGCAATGCCGCGCCGCCGACGGCCGGCGGCGGGCCGGCCGATTCCGCTGCGGAAGCCGTTCCGCTCGCTCCCGGAGGGACGCACTAGATGCCTGGCGTGACCATCTCAGCCGGCTACGGCGCCGGCGGGAGCATCATCGCCCCCGAGGTCGGCAGGCGGCTCGGACTGCCCGTTCTCGATCGCGCGATCAGCTCGCACGTGGCCGCGCAGATGCGCGTGTCGGTCCAGGAGGCCGAGGGCGGTGCGATCCGGCGCCCGCCGGTCGACCGGTTCCTTGCCCTGCTCAAGCCGCTGGCCGGCGGCGTGCTCGGCGCGGGCACCGACTGCGCTCCGCCGGAGGCAATACCGCCCCCGGACGAGGCCGCCTTCTTCCGCGCCCAGGCCGAGGCCATCATGACCGACGCGCTGAGCAGCGGCGCGGTCATCCTCGGCCGCGCGGGCGGCGCCGCCTTCCATGCCAGGCCCGACGTGCTGCGCGTGCGGCTGTTCGGCCTGCCCGAGGCCCGGATCGCCCAGGCGGCCCGGATCGAGGACGTCGATGCCGCCACCGCCCGGCAGCGGCTGCCCGAGGTCGACCGGGCCCGCGCGCAGTACGTCCGGCGGCTCTACAACGTCGACATGGACGACCCCGCCCTATACCAGCTGCAGCTGGACAGCACCGCCGTGCCCCTGGACGCCTGCGCCGATCTCATCGCGGCCGCCTACACGGCGCTCATCCGCCGCTGACACGCGGACCGGCCGCCGGCTGTCATGATGGAAGTACGCCAGCACGCACGGTACCTGCCCGGGGGAATTCCGGTTGCCCGGGCCGCTGCCGCGGTGGTCGCGAGCGGCCCGGTCGTGGCCCTGGTGGTCGCGGCGCGAACAGCCGCACGGCGGGATAGCACCTAGCTCGGAGGCAGCCATGGCTTCGGTCGGACACGTCATCGAGAACCCGCTCAGCGGGGAGCAGATCGTGATCCGCGAGACAGCAGCCGAGACCGGCGGCAGCGTGCTCACCTGGGAGCTGACTCTCGCCCCTGGCGGACGGGTGCCCAGCAGCCATGCGCACCCCCGGCAGGAGGAGCGCTTCACCGTGCTCGACGGCCAGATGAAGTTCCGGGTCGGCTGGCGGTCGGTAACCGCGGGCCCGGGCGAGACCGTGCGGATCAGGCCGGGAACGGTGCACCACTTCGCGAACGCCGGGCCAGGCCCTGCGCACGTGCTGGTGGAGACGAGGCCCGCGCTCGCCATGGCGGAACTACTGGAAACCGCGGCGGCGCTCGCGCGTGATCAGCACGCGGCGGCGCGCGCCGTGCCGCGGCCGCTCGACCTGGCATTGTTCATGCGCGATTTCGAGCAGGAGGTGCAGGCCCCCTACCTGCCGGCCACGCTGGTGCGCATCGTCACCCGTCCGCTCGCCTGGCTGGCCAGGTCGCGAGGGCTGGACGCGCGCTATCGCCGGCTGCGGGCACGCCATTGACCGCGATCGAGGTCAGGCACCTGGTCAAGCGATACCGGCGGGCAGCAGGCAACGCGGTCGACGATATCTCCTTCGACGTGCCCGACGGGCAGCTCTTCTGCCTGCTCGGGCCGAACGGAGCGGGGAAGACAACCACCGTCTCCATCCTCACCACGACCCTCACCCCGACGTCCGGGCGGGTGCGGATCGCCGACCGGGATCTGGGCGCCGAACAGTCGATGATCCGTCGCGAGGTGGGCATCGTCTTCCAGCAGCCTTCGCTCGACCTGAACCTGACGGCCGAGGAGAATATCCGCCTGCACGCGGTGCTTTACGGGCTCTATCCGTGGCGGCCGCTGCACCGCATGATGCCCCGCAGTTACCGGCAGCAGGTGCAGGACCTGGCCGGCATCCTCGGCCTGGCCGACATCCTGAGCCAGCGGGCGCGTGCCCTGTCCGGCGGCACGCGGCGCAAGCTGGAGATCGTCCGCGCACTGATGCACCAGCCACGGGTGCTGTTCCTTGACGAGCCGACCGCCGGCCTCGACCCGGAGAGCAGGCGCAGCCTGTGGGCTTACCTCCGCCAGACCCGGAGCCGGTACGGGATCACCGTATTCCTCACCACCCACTACCTAGAGGAGGCCGAGGCAGCCGAGACCGTATGCGTCCTGGCGAATGGCCGGGTCATCGAGCTCGGCAGCCCGGACGAGGTCAAGGCACGTCATACCCGGCCGGAACTCTTGCTCGATGCCCAGGACCGGGACCTGCTGCGCCGCGAGCTTGCGGCAATCGGCCTGGAAGCCAGCGGGACCGGGCCGCTGCGGGTGCCGCTCGGCGGGCGCAGCGCGCAGAGCATCCTGCATGCTGTCGAATCTGAGCTGACGCAGTTCCGGATCGTGGAGCCGACGCTGGAGGACGCTTATCTCCTGCTGCTGGAGCGCACCGGGTGACGAGCGCCGGCCTGACGGGCGCGCAGGAAGGCGGCCGCACCAGGCCGCGGGCCGGCCCGGCGCATGAGCTATGGGCGCTGCTGGCTATCGCGCAGCGCGATGTGATCAAGCTGCTGCGAGACCGCATCCGGCTCGCCGTGAATCTGGCGTTCCCCGTCCTGCTGATCGGCGGGCTCGGCAGTGTCCTGCAGCCCATCGTCGGCCGGGTTACCGGCCTGTCCGCCATCACCCTCGCGTTCACCGGGGTGCTCGCGGCCACGCTCTTTCAGTCCGCGGCGGCTGGCATGATCTCGATCGTCGAGGATCGCGAGAACGACTTCTCCCGTGAGCTGTTCGTAACCCCGGTCTCGCGGCTGACCCTGGTCACCGGAAAGGTTACGGGAGAGACCCTGGTCTCACTCTGCCAGGGCGCCTGCATCGTCATCTTCGCCCTCGCGTTCGGTGTCCGCATGACGCCGGCGCAGCTGGCCGCGCTGCTGGTGCCGAGCGTGGCATGCTGCCTGCTCGGCGGCGCATTCGGGCTGGCCGCGCTCGCTTTCCTGCCGAACCAGCGGACGGCCATGCAGATCTTTCAGTTCCTGATCATCCCGCAGTATGTCCTCGGCGGCGTGCTGTTCCCGCTGCGCGGCCTGCCGCCCTACCTGAACGCCCTGAGCTGGGCGATGCCGCTGCGCTATGCGGTCTCGTTGATGCGGGCGGCGTTCTATGCGGGCACGCCGGGTTACCGGCAGGCAGTCACCGGAAGCCCGGTCATCGATGTGGCCGTGGTGGGCGGCCTGTTCGCCGTCTTCATGACCGCCGGGGCGCTGATGTTCAACTACCGGGAGCGCGCCCGCTGACCTGGTCAGCGCTGCGGAGAACGCGCGCGAACGCCTGCAGGTAGCGCGGATCACCCTGCTGGTTCCGCAGCACCCAGTACTCGGCGCCCCAGAAGAGGTACGCCCACGCGCTGCATGGTGCCTGGCGATGCCAGCTCATGCACTGGCTGTAGTTCTCGATCACGTGCTCCGGCAGGCAGCTGTACATTCCCCGCCCGGCGGGACTTGGCGGCGTCGTCACTGCCTCCCAGGGCTCTGCCTGCCCTTCCGAGATCATCAGCCGCCGCTCGCTGCCGGCGGCGGCCCACTCGAACAAGCGCCTGCGCCGGGCCTGCTGCCACGGGCTCCTGCTGCCGTCCAGGTATACCGTCCGCCGTCCGGCCGCGATCAGTGCGTGCCGGGGGTAGAAGTCGATGCCGACGATGTCGGCCAGGTCCTGCGCCACCGACAGCGAGTCGCCCTGGTCGCGGGTGCGCCACCACTGCTGCAGGCGCACCGGTGAAGAGGTAGGCAGGAAGCCGTTCATGAGTATCGGCCTTGCCGGGTCGGCGGCCCGGACCGCATCGACTTCCGCACGGACAAAAGCGCTCGACAGGCGCCAGGAGTGCTCCACCCCGAGGGGGTCGACGGCCTCGTGCTCCACCTGCCAGGCGATGATCGCCTTGCGGTCCCGGTAGCGCTGCACCACGCGTGCGGCGAACGCGATCCCGGCGCTCAGCAGCCGCTCATGATCTGCCGGCTCGACCAGCGCGCCTTCCCGGAGTGGTTCGCTCAGGTGGTGGGCCGGCACGAAGAACTCGGGGTAGCCGAACGCCTTCACCGGGCCGACGCAAACGATAATCTGCTTGCCCGCCCGCTCGGCAGCGTCGATGAGCCAGTCGAGCTCGTCGTGATCAAACCTGCCCGGCCCGGGCTCCATGCGATTCCAGTAGGCCCCGAGCCGGATCAGCTGAAACGGGTACTCCAGCAGCTCTCGCAAGGTTGCCCGCGGGTCCAGCCCGAGCGCCTCGGCCTGCAGTGTCCGGAAGCTGATGCCGAGCAGCGCCGCGCCGTGGGGCTCGACGGGCACGTGCCGCCAGCGGTCCGAGAGCGGCCGCGCGGCCCGGCAGACTCTGATCTCCGACGCGACCGGACTGAGCAGGGTAGCGGCAGTGGCGCCGAGGGCCGCGTTTCGCATTATTTTCTTTTTGCCCGATGTCCGCTCAGCCTGGCTCATGCAGGTCTCCCGTCGGCCGGCCGATCTCGCGGGGTAGCCGCACGCCAGGAGCGTACCGGCCAGCGGATGGAGGACACGATGGCGGTCGGCTGGGACGCGCCGCGGTGCCTGCACCGGGTCAGCAGCGGCGGCGGCGGCGGGTGGTCAGGCCGGCCCTGCGCCAGGCCGGGCAGAAACTGCCTCTTGACGGGCGAGCCAGGCCGGCTTATCGTCGCCTCAAATCCTGTTCCACGATGTCGAACAGCATTCACGTTCTGGCCAGAACGCAGAGGGAGGTGAGGAGCCCGCCGTCTGCCGCACACTGGGACAGCCGACGGGCGAAGCGCATGGCAGCAACAGCAGCACCCACGACCCCGCAGAAACTCCTTGCGGAGGTGATCGGAACCGCCTGCCTGGTCTACATCGGCGCCGGCTCGGCGGCAGCGACCGGAGTGATCGCGGCGGGCACCAAGGTCCCGTTCTCGATGGCCCAGCTCGGCATGATCTCGTTCGCGTTCATGTTCGCCGTCATCGGCGTCGTCTACGCCATCGGGCACATCTCCGGCGGCCACATCAACCCTGCTGTCACGCTGGGGCTGGCGGTATCCGGCAAGTTTCCCTGGCGGGACGTGCCCGGCTACGTTGCTGCCCAGGTCGTCGGCGCGCTGATCGGCGCGCTCGGCTACTTAGTCACCCTGGGCAAGGCGGCAGCGGTTGCCGCGGGCGGCGGCGTCACCAGCTACAACCCGGCGACCATGGGATTCGGCCGCGGCACGCTGATCGAGGCGATCGGCACTGCCATCCTGGTCTTCGTCGTCTTCGGGGTCATCGACCACCGCGCGGTGCCCGGCTGGGCCCCGACGGCGATCGGATCGGCGGTCTTCGCCATTATCATCATCCTCGGCCCGGCCACCGGAGCAGCCATCAACCCGGCTCGCTACGTGGGCGCCATGGTCTGGCAGAGCGCTTTCGGCGGCTCGGTGCACTGGTCGCAGGCACCTGCCTACCTCATCGGAGAATTCGCGGGCGGCATACTCGGCGGACTCGCCTACATGGCCCTGTCGCGCACCCGCACGAACGCCGCGCTGACGAGCCTCGCGCCGACCGACCCGGACGACGCGCCGGTCTCTAGCCCCAGCACCAGCATCTCGGAAGGCGCATCATGAAGAAGCTCATCAACAGCCCGGACACCCTGGTGGCCGATGCGCTGGCCGGGATGGCCGCCGCGCATCCGGCACTCGCCGTGGACATCGAGAACAAGGTCATCACGAGGTCCGGCGGGCCGACGGCGGGCAAGGTCGGCCTGGTGTCCGGCGGCGGAGCCGGCCACGAGCCGCTGCACGGCGGCTTCGTCGGCTACGGGATGCTGGACGCCGCCTGCCCCGGCGAGGTGTTCACCTCCCCCGTCCCGGACCAGATGCTCGCCGCCACCAAGGCGGTCAATGGCGGGGCCGGCGTCCTGCACATCGTGAAGAACTACACCGGCGACGTGCTCAACTTCCAGATGGCCGCCGAGCTCGCGGACGACGAGGGCATCGAGGTCGTGCCCGTCGTGGTCAACGACGACGTCGCCGTCCAGGACTCGCTGTACACCGCCGGGCGCCGCGGCACCGGCGCGACCGTCTTCGTGGAGAAGATGGCCGGGGCTCTGGCCGAGCGCACGGCAGGGCTGAGTGACGTCGCGGCCGTCGCGAGAGAGGTGAACGAGCGCAGCAGGTCCTTCGGCGTGGCGCTCACCTCGTGCACTGTCCCGGCGGCCGGGAAGCCCACGTTCGAGCTTGGCGACAGCGAGATCGAGCTCGGCATCGGCATTCACGGCGAGCCCGGCCGGACCCGCGCGCCGCTGGCGACGGCACGGGAGATCACCACGGCGGCGATGGACGCGATCGCCGCCGACATGCCGCTGGCCGGCGATCTGCTCGTCATGGTCAACGGCATGGGCGGGACCCCGCTCATCGAGCTGTACATCGTCTACAACGAGGTGCAGCGCTACCTGGCCGGCCAGGGCGCCCGGGTCACCAGGAACCTGGTGGGCAACTACATCACCAGCCTGGAAAAGCAGGGATTCTCCGTGACCGTGTGCAGTCTCAGCGAGACGCTGACCGATCTTTGGGACGCGGCAGTGGACACGCCCGCCCTGCGGTGGGGACGGTAGAACTCCGCAAGCACCGTCGTGATCGCAAGGAGCGCATATGGACGCCGGATTCTTCCGCGCCTGGGTAGCGGAGATAGCAGCGGTCGTCGAAACCCAGCGCGACCACCTCACTCAGCTCGACTCGGCGATCGGTGATGCCGATCACGGCATCAACCTGGCCCGCGGCTTCAGTGCCGTCGGGGCGGCCCTGGCGCAGGCCAGCACGCCGACCCCCGGCTCGGTGCTGAGGCTCACCGGCTCGACCCTGATCTCGAAGGTGGGCGGCGCGTCGGGCCCGCTGTACGGGACGGCGTTCCGGCACGCGGGCAAGGCGCTCGGCGACGCGCCCGAGGTGGACCTGCCTGCCCTGGCAGGCGCGCTGGAAGCGGCGCTGTCCGGAGTCCAGAAGCTCGGCGCGGCGCGCGAAGGCGAGAAAACCATGGTGGACGCGCTCGCCCCGGCCTCGAACGCGCTCAGCAAGGCCGTCACGGAGGGGGCGTCACCGGCCGACGCCCTCTCCGCGCTCGCCGATGCCGCCGCCGCCGGAGCGCAGGCCACGATTCCGATGCACGCGCTCAAGGGCCGGGCTAGCTGGTGCCGCAGTTGCGGCGGACCCAGGGGATGCCGCGGCGGGCCTGGCCGCGCTGCTCGCGCACCGCACCGCCCTGTCCGATCAGCTGCGGGCCGTGCTGGAGGCAGGCCGCCGCACCAGGCTCTCGATCCTGATCCCCATGGTCAGCTCGCTCGGCGAGGTGGCTCAGGTCCGGAATGCGCTCGCCCGCGCCGCCAGCGCGACCGGGGCCGACCTGCCGCGGCTGGGGATCATGGTGGAACTGCAGTCAACCGCCGCGGCGGCGCAGGACTTCGCGCCCGCGGTGGACTTCTTCTCGATCGGCACCAACGACCTGACCGGCCAGGTGCTCGGCCTCGACCGGCGGGATCCGGCGGCCAGGCCCGCCCTGGCCGCGCATCCGCAGGTACTGGCCCTGATCGCGCATGTCGCTGAGGCCGGGCGGCAGGCCGGCATCCCGGTCTCGGTGTGCGGCGATTCGGCCGCTGATCCGCTGGTGCTGCCCCTGCTCGTCGGCGCCGGGGTGGACACGCTCAGCGTTCCGGCCGCGCAGGTGCCGCGAGTCCGGTCGCTGCTGGCGGACCTGGACTATCCGGCGTGCACGGCGCTGACCGCCGAGGCGCTGCGCGCTTCGACCGCGGAAGAGGCGTGGAAGCTGGTGCTGGCGTGCTGACCTCAGCTGAGCGCGGACACGACCGTGCCACCGCGGCCTGCGCCGAGGTCCCTGGACACGAAGCGGGCGGACTCGACGACCGCACGCGCGAGTTCCTCCCTGGCCGCTGGCGCCAGCAGCCGCTCGGCCGGCCCGACGACGCCGATCGAGCCGGCCACGCCGCCCTCGCGGTTCACTATCGGCGCGGCCACGCCGGCATCGCCGACCGTAGCCTCCTGGTCCTCCAGCGCGTATCCCTGCTTGCGTACCTGGGCCAGCGCCCGGCCCAGGGCGGCCCTCGTCGTCTTGGTCCGGCCGGTCAGCGGCGCCAGGTCACCGGCCATGGCGCGGGCAGCCGTCGCCGCGGGCAGGTTCGCCACGATCGCGTGCCCGAGTGCGCAGGCATGCCACGGGATGGCGGCACCCACCTCGAGGATCTGCACCGTGTTGTCCGGGCGGAACACGTGGTGCAGCACGATCACCCGCGAGCCGGACAGGGTCGCGACCCAGACTGCCTCGTCCGCGCGCTGGGCGAGGGCCTCCGCCCAGCGCAGCGAACGGGCACGCAGCTCGGAGCCGTCCAGGTAGGCGTTGCCGAGCTGGAGCACGCCGGGACCCAGGCTGTACTTGCCGGTGTCCGCGTCCTGGGCAACGAGCTCGTGCTTCTCGAGCGTGCGCAGCAGCCCGTAGACGGTCGGCTTCGCCAGCCCGACCCGGTCGGCAATCTCGGTCACTCCCAGGCGCGGCGTTCCGGAGCCGAGCGCGCCGAGGATCGCTGCCGCGCGCTCCACAGACTGGATCATGGAACCCTTTCGGTGATGTCGAACACCATTCAGGATAGATCATGAGCGACGAAGCAAAGGTAGGGATCGTCCTCGTCTCGCACAGCGCCGCGCTGGCCGAGGGTACCGCCGAGCTCGCCGGGCAGATCGGCGGCGGGACCGTCGCCATCGCGACAGCGGGCGGGACGGAGGACGGCAGCATCGGGACCAGCATCGTCAAGATCCGGCGCGCGCTCAGGCTCGCCGATGCCGGCGCCGGCGTGCTGATCCTGCCCGACCTCGGCAGCTCGGTGCTCACGGTCCGCGCGCTGCTGGCCGAGTCGGAGGATCTGCCCGAGCCGCTGGCGGTCGCCGATGCGCCGTTCGTGGAGGGTGCCGTCGCGGCGACGGTCATCGCGGCGGCCGGCGGGGATATCAAGGCGGTCCTGAGCGCGGCCGAGGAGGCACGTCATGCCAGAAAACTGTGAGGCCGCGATCACGCTGGCCGGCGACCTGCATGCCCGGCCGGCCGGGTCGCTGGCGGTGGCGGCCGCGAAGTTCGAGTCCGCTGTCCAGCTGACCGTGGGCGCCAGCACGGCCGATGCCAGGAGCGTGCTCGCCGTCATGGGACTCGGCGCGACCAGCGGCCAGCAGATCACTGTCCGCGCGGCCGGCCCGGACGCGCGAGAGGCCGTCACCGCCATGATCGGCATCCTCGCCGAGGCGACCCCGGTCGGCGGCTGACCGGTCGGCGGCCGCCATCGGTGCCGACAGCCCGGAAGC
>Ga0182024_10013715_pt1 | contig 15773 bp, 13 predicted proteins | sample P32metaG_FD_120480 | JGI IMG/M metagenome (GOLD analysis project Ga0182024, IMG submission 120480) | Permafrost microbial communities from Stordalen Mire, Sweden - P3-2 metaG (Illumina Assembly) | ecosystem: Environmental > Terrestrial > Soil > Wetlands > Permafrost | place: Sweden: Stordalen... | reverse complement strand
TGTCTCGGTCGACCGGTTCTGGCCATGGGCACCTCCATCGTTGCGCACAACAACGCGGCCCATCCACCCGAAATTCCCGTTCTGATGATATTATTTACGAATTCACGACTCGGGACACTAGGGCTACTCGGATGAAGTTCGGTTTCGTCGTCCCGTACGCAGACAGTCGCGAGTTCGCCGAGTTGACGCTCCTCGGCGAGGACAAGAGTTGGGAGGGGATCTTCACGTGGGAGCCGCTGTGGTGCGTAGATGCCTGGGTCGCCCTCGGGGCGGCCGCCATGGTGACGGAGCGCATCAAGCTGGGAACGCTGTTGACTCCGCGGCTGGCGGGAAGCCGTGGGATCTCGCATCCCGCGTTGGCACGGTAGACCGGCTGAGCGGAGGCAGAGCGATCCTGAGAGCCGGCCTCGGCGCGGTACACCAGGGCTGGACCGCGTTCGAGGCCGATGAAGGACGTCGCACCCGGGCGGAGAAGCTGGACGAGTGCCTCGCCATATACACCGGCTTGATGCGCGGCCAACCTTTAGCTACAGCGGTCAGCACTACTCCGTCACGCCGACCGACTTCCACCCGCCGCCGCCTCCGGCACAGCAGCCGCACCCACCGGTCTGGGTTGTCGGTCCCCTGGTGATCGGGCGCGACACCCAGCCCTCACTCGATCGCGCCGCTCGCTGGGACGGTTTGCTCCCGCAGGTGATCGACGAGGAACACAGGACCAAGGCCGATTCCCTGGACCGCTTGCGCGCCATCCTCGTTGAAGTGAGCACCCGCCGCGCCGGCCTCGGGCTCAGCGGTACCAACTACGACGTCGTCATCGAGGCTGATAGCGCCGGTGAGTTCGTGCAGCTGAATCCTCCCGATCCGCCCGCCTGGGAAGGGGCGGGCGCCACGTGGTGGGTCGAGAGTTGGTGGAACATCGAGCCTGGTGCTCAGGGCCTGGCCGAGGTCAGGCGGCGGATGGAGGCCGGCCCCAGAGGGTGACGCTCGCTCAACTCGCCGCGCCTCGGAGGAAGCCGAGGCCGATCGTCTAGCTCGTCCAAGAGTTGAGGTCGCCCGCCCGGGCGTCGCGCCCGCCCATGGTCGCTGCTACTTCGCCCGCGCGGACACCGACGCGGTCGGCGCGCTCAGGTTGCCGGCGCCGTCGAACGCGACAAGGTGAAAGCTGTAGCGGATCCCTGACCTGAGGCCTCTGGCTGTGTACGTGAGCGTGGTGCCCCCCACCTGCGCTATGAGCGTCTGGTATCGATACACGTAATAGCCCGCCACGCCCACATTGTCGGTGGAGGCGAGCCACTTGAGAGTGATGCTTTTCACGCCTGGACTCAGCTTGAGGCTCAATGGCTTGGATGGTGGCGTCGTGTCAGGAAACGTCATCGATTGGCTGCCTGACTGCGCGCTCGAGTTGCCGTCTGCGTCGTAGGCGGCAACGGCGTAGGTGTACGTCGACCCCTCCACCACCGTCGTGTCGGAGTAGGTCAACTGCGTCGTCGTTCCGAGCACTTCGCCGTCACGGAAGATCGTGTAGCCGGCCACGCCTACGTTGTCGGTGCTGGCAGACCAGGAGAGATTGATGGTCCCGGTGCCGAGGGCGAGCGCGAGGTTGCCCGGCACCGACGGCGGCTCCGTATCGGGAGTGGTGGCAGACGCCGACGCGCTCGTCTGACTCACGTTGCCGGCCGGGTCGTAGGCGTCCACGGCGTAGGTGTACGTAGTCGCATCGTTGAGGCCTGTGACCATATAGCTCGTCCCGCTCGTGATGTCGGTGATGAAGGTGTCGATCCCGCCGGCGACGCTGAAGAGTTGGTAGCCGGCCACTTCGACATTGTCCGTCGACGGGCTCCAGTTGAGGCTTATCTCACTGCCGCTCACCGCCGTCGCCGTCAGACGCGCCGGAACGGACGGAGCCTGCGTGTCGGGCTCCAGGTAGTCGTTCAGGAAGTCGTGCCCGCCTCCGGGGCTGGCGGTGCCGCACTGGGTGGGGTCGAGAGATGTGTCGGCCATCAACTCGCCATTGAAGACATCAAGGGCTTGGCCGAGAACACCCACGTGCACGGTGTACTTCATGTAGCTGAGGAACTGGGCTGCCATCGTCTCGGCCGTTTTACCGCACTGACTGGCCGTGAAGTTCCACTCGGTGGCCATGACGGCATTCGTGCCTGCCAGTTGGCCGAAGCGTGTGTTCCAGCTGCTCTGCCCGTCGGTGTACACATAGGGATGGACCGCATAGGCGATCTGGTAGCTCGGCCCGGGGTCGGTCAGGGTCGGCACACCTGCCAGAGTGGCAGCCTTGTTGGCCCCATCGGCCACGAGAACATTGGAAACATTCAGTGTCGTTCGCATGAGATTCACCAGGTCCTGGAAGCCAACCGGGGTATAGGCGGACCAAGTCTGTGTGGTCGTGGGGTCGATCTGGCGGCCGCCGCTTTGCCAGTCCACCCATGTCTTCTGCTGCGGGTTGGTGGACGCCGTCGTGACAGGCGAGTTCTGCGGCTCGTTGAACAGCTCGAACATGACGTCCGGATCGCTGCCGAGCGTGGTGTTGGTGGTCAGAGTCGTCCAAGCGTTCTCTGTCTCCAGGCTGGGTAGCGGTTCGCCTGGCCCGCAGGCAAGGGATTCGTCCTGCATCGAGATGTCGACCACGAACCCGTCGCTGAGGGCCATGTCGGCGTCGGCCTGTACCTGTGCGGCATAGGCGGCCCCGTTTGCTCCAGCGAGCACGGGCTGGCTCACCTGGAACCGGAGCGTGTTGGCGTTCCAGTTTGTCTTGGCGGCATTCAGTTCGGCGGTGCCGAAGTTGTTGGCGGCTGCCTGCGTGGTCGGGCTGGTGCACCACGGCGAGTAGAGGGCCGCGATGGAGTTGAAGCCCTGCGGAACAAAGGGCTGGCCGTCGAGCTGGAACGTGCTCCCCGAGATGGTCAGGCCTCCTGAGGCGAAAGCAGCAGGCGCCGGCGCCTGCGCGACGAGGCACAGACAGGCGATCAACGAGATCGCCAGCGCGTTCCTCAGCCTTAGCCGGCTTGCCGTCGAGGCGGCGGCGGCGGGAACGGTCATTGGCGGCGGAGCGAGACAGCGAGCTGCAAGACACCGGGCCGCAAGACCCGGGACCACTTCAATAGTCTGGTCCTTGACATCTTGTTCCCCCCTCAAAGCCTCCGCGAAGACGAAAGCCAAGTGTTAGTTCCACGCCTAACTGGCAAGCAGATTACAACTTAGGTGGCGTCGAGGCGAACTGCCCGATTTGAAGTGTTTCTCGGCGAGCTGCCGGACTTTAAGTTGCGTTCGGACGGACCGCCTGGCGGCAGAAGCCCGCCAGTTTGGCCAGCAAACCCGGCCAGACACCCCCGCCCCTTTGGCGAGAGCACGCCCGTCCGGCCAGACACCCGCCCGTTCGGCTAGCGGAGCGGCGCTCCCTCACCCTCGGCCAGGGATCTCCGCTTGCGGCCCGGTATGTGCTCGCCACGAGCAGCAGGGCTGTGAGCAAGAGCGCGAGCGTGATGCCGATGGCTTGCTCGTGACCGAGGAGGAGAGCGACCGCCACGATCACGAGAGTCCCGAGAAAGATCTCCGGCGTGTCGCCGATGAGGAAGTCCAGCCAGAAGTGGCCGAAGGCACGGAGCGATTTGCCCAGAGTCGTCATTGTTTGGCGTCCGGAACTTTGCTCCGCACACCGGAGTATCGCCACTCTCGGCCATCTCGTGGGCCAGCAAACCGAACCCGGCGATCAGCACGAGGATGGCCACCTCGCCGCCGCCAGCCCGAGGTGGTGTGAGGAAGCTCGGAGCTCTTTAGGCATATCTATGATCGATCGAGTCGGCTTTGGCAAACCGTTGACTGTGCCTGAGGTCAAATGTAGATTCCTGCCTTCGCAGCTTGCAGTAAGGGGGATTGGCCGGGCTTTAAGGCCTGGACCAACGTCGATCTAACGGTTCCGGGGGTAGGCCAATGTGCGATGACCAGACGGCGAATCATCCGTCGACGACCGCCGAGACGGGGATGTCCCGGCGGCACTTCTTGCAGGCGACGGCCGGCGCCGCCGCCGCCGGCTTGCTCAGGCGGTTCCCCCGCCTCCACTTGCGCTCGGCGGACCGTCCGGTTGCTGCCGACGGCACATCGGCGTATTCGATGGCGATGCACGTCCACTCGTCCTTCAGCGAGCAGAGCGCCTCCATGGACAGCCAGCTCTTCCAGGCCAGCACGAACTCTGTCGACGTCCTCTGGTGGACCGGCCACGACGCTCGCATGGACGGCATCGGCTACCGCGCCACGGTGCACTTCACGAGCCTCACCAAGGAGAGCGGCGGCGCCGGCCAGGGTGGTCCTTGGATCTGGACCAAGACCACGAGCGGCCCCCTGACGAGCCAATCCTCCGGCGGCATCGTCCAGTCTCCTTCCTCTCCGAACGACCCGGTGGCCGGCGGGAGCATGCAGCTGTCCGCCAAGAGCAGCTCGAGCGGGACAGCGAAGTTCGGCTACTACGCCAACAGCCATCCGGCCGGGTGGAACTACCACGACAATCTCACCGGGCAGTCGCTCACCATCGACGTGCTGCTGACCACGGGCTGGACGCAGGGCTACCTCGAACTGCTCGTCACGAGCTCCTACCACCAAGCAGCGGGCGGGCAGCCGGCCGGCGACTACTTGCTGTCGTACCGGTTCGTTCCTCCGAGCGTGCCGGCAAGCAGTGTTGCCAACGGAGTGCAGGGTGTGATCACGATCCCGGTGTCGCCGTCGGCGCCCGGTGACTGGACCACGATCACCCTCACACCCTCGAATGACATCTCCTCTCTCTGGCCCGCCCTCGACTACCGCGACTTCGCTCTTTGGGGGCTTACGCTCAGTGCGGCCAGCGACGGCGACCAAGTCGAGGGCTACTTCGACTACCTGCGGTTCAACCGGGGCATCAGCGGGAGCGCCTTCTTGCAGCAGCAGATGGAAATGGAGGCCGTCCTCGCCACGCAATACACGAACGTGGTCCAGCAGCAGGGCCTCGAGGTGTCGCGCCAGCTGCCCCACGTGAACTGGTTCGGTGGCAACGTGACCATGCCCGACTACGGGAGCACGACGGGATCGGGTTACACGAGCTACCTGCGCAACACTGCCATCCCGCAGATGCACGCGGCCGGCGGTCTGGTGAGCTACAACCACCCATTCGGCTACGGCGGCGGCCCGCTCCTGCCCACCACCAAGCAGGACGCGCTGGTGAGCAGCGTCGCCAAAACGCTCCTTCCCACTTCGTCGTCATCCGCCGCCCTCGGCTGCGACCTGCTCGAGGTGGGCTACAACGTCCGCCAGGGCTGCAACCTCGCCCACCACCTTGCCCTGTGGGACGTCATGTCCCGTAATGCCGCTTTCCTCACCGGCAACGGGACCAACGACGACCACTTCGGGCAGGACTGGTACGGGATCACGAACAACTGGTTCACCTCGGCCTGGGCCGCGAGCACGGCGCAGTCGGACCTGCTCGCAGCTTTGACTGCCGGTCGCGCCTGGTGCGGGTCACTCGCCGCCTACCGGGGGACGTTGGACATGCTCGTAGACGGGTCGTGCCCGATGGGCTCGGTGAGCGTCTCGAGCGTGACTTCCCGGCAGCTTGTCGCCACCGCAACCGGGATCCCGTCCGGCGGCTCCCTACAGGTCCTCCAAGGAACAGTCGACTATGCAGGCACGGGCAGCCCGACAGCGAACACCAAGGTCATCGAGAGCTACAGCGACGCTGCGCTCGCCGGCGCCGGCGGCTCGGTGACCCTGCCGGTCGACACGACCGAGAGCACCTTCTTGCGGACACAAGTGCTCCTCGGTTCGGGCAGGATCGTGGGCGCATCCAATCCGGTATGGCTGCTGCAGAGCCCTCCGCCGGCAGGCATCCCCGGCCCCCGGGCGACCTGAGCGGCAGACGCCCGTACCACGCGCCGGTAACACTCTCGTCAAAGGGCCGAACATGGTCAGCGCCCGACTGAGAGAGCGGCCGGCCAACAGGATACGGGCGTCGTTTGCATCGCACAGAGCCGTCAGCGCCGGACCGAAAGGGCGGCTGGCCGACAGAATATGGCTGTCTTTTGCACCGCAAAGAGCGGTCAGCGCCGGACCGAAAAAGCCGGTCGGCCGATAGGACCACGCGCGTTCCTTGGCGTCGCTACGGGGCAATCGCGCCCGCTTTCGCGCCATTGACTTATGCCGCGCGCGAACTGTAAGGTCGTACCTTCAGAGTTTTTCGCTGAAGGGGGATTGACCAGGTCTAAAGCCTGGATCTGGTCGGTCTTAGTCGCTTTTGGGGGTTTGGCCAAAATGTGCGACGACCAGACGGCGAACGATCCGTCGACGACCTCCGAGACCGGGATTTCCCGGCGGCACTTCTTGGCCACGGCGGCCGGCGCGGCCGGATTGCTCAGAAGCCGATTCCCTCGCCTGCACCTGCACTCGGCGTCCCGCCCGGTCGCGGCCGACAGCACGTCGGCCTACTCGATGGCGATGCACGTCCACTCCTCCTTCAGCGAGCAGAGCGGCTCCATGGACAGTCAGCTCTTCCAGGCCGCCACGAACGCCGTCGACGTGCTCTGGTGGACCGATCACGACGCCCGCATGGACGGCATCAACTACCGCAAGACCGTGCACTTCACCAGCCTCACCAAAGAGAAAGGTGGCCCGGGCGAGGGCGGCGCCTGGATTTGGACCAGGGCCGAGAGCGGCCCCCTAGCGGCCAAGTCCGTAGGCGGAATCGTCCACTCTCCCGCGTCGCCGAACGACCCCGTGGCCGGTGGCAGCATGCATCTCAGCGCCAAGAGCAGATCAACAGCGACGGCAAAGATCGGCTACTACGCCAACAGCCACCCCGCCGGCTGGAACTACCGCGACAACCTCACCGGTCAATCGCTCACCATCGACGTCCGCCTGACCAGCGGCTGGACGGAGGGCTACCTCGAGTTGCTCATCGCCAGCTCGTACCACGAGGGAGCGGGCGGTCACCCGGCCGGCGACTACTCCCTGTCGTACCGGTTCGTCCCTGCAGGAGAGCCGGCCGGCCGCGTCACCCACGGCGTAAACGGGGTCATCACCATCCCGGTCAGGGAGGGCGACAAGTGGTCGACGGTGACGATCACGCCGTCAGAGGACATCGCTGCCCTCTGGCCGGCCGTCGACCACCGGGACTTTGCCCTCTGGGAGCTGACCCTCAGCGCAGCCAGCCATGGCGAGCAGGTCGGCGGGTACTTCGACTACCTGCGCTTCAGGCGCACGTTGAGCGGCGGGGCCTTCCTGGCCCAGCAGGTGGAGATGGAAGCCGCTCTCGCCCCGCGCTACCCGACCGTCGTACAGCAGCAGGGCCTCGAGGTGTCGCGCCAGCTACCTCACGTCAACTGGTTCGGCGGGAAGGTCGCCTTGCCCGACTACGGGAACACGTCGTCGGCGGGCTACACGGACTTCCTCCGGAACACAGGGATCCCGCAGATGCACGCAGCCGGCGGCCTGGTCAGCTACAACCACCCCTTCGGCTACGGCGGCGGCCCGGTGCTGCCCGAATCGCAGCAGGACACCCTGCTGAGGCACGTCGCGAGGAGCCTTCTCCCCACCTCATCACGGCGCGCCGCCCTCGGGGTCGACCTGCTCGAGGTGGGCTACACGCTGCGAGCCGGCGTCGACCTCGCCCACCACGTCGCCCTGTGGGACGTCATGTCCCGCAACGCCGTCTTCCTCACCGGCAACGGCACCAACGACGACCACATGGGGCAGAACTGGCTCGGGATCAAGAACAACTGGTTCACCTCCGCCTGGGCGGCGAGCACGGCACAGGGCGACCTCCTCGCCGCTTTGGCTGCCGGACGCTCCTGGTGCGCCGCCCTGTCCGAGTACCGGGGCAGCCTGGACATGCTGGTGGACGGGTCCTGCCCGATGGGCTCGGTCAGCGTTTCCGGCGTCGGTTCCCGAGAACTGGTGGTCAGCGGGCAGGGCATCCCGGCAGGCGGCTCCGTGCAGGTCCTGCAAGGGGCGGTCGACTACGCCGGCAAAGCCGACCCGATCGCCAACACCCGGCTCGTCGGGACCTACAGCGCCGCCGAACTGAGCGGCGGCGGCGGAGCGGTCACGCAGTCGATCGACACCACCAAGAGCAGCTTCGTGCGAACACAAGTGCTCGGACCCTTCGGGGCGACGGTCGCTGTCTCCAACCCGGTGTGGCTGCTGCAGAGCCCCCCGCCCGGCGGTATCCCGGCCGGCCGGGCAGCTTGAGCATCTTGCGGCCGCTCGACTTAGGCTGACCGACGATGGCACGCCGAAAGTCCCTCCGGAGTCAGCTCTACCGCGCCGCCCGCGACCTTGGAAATGTGCAGGCGGCGGAGAAGGGGCCCGCCGCTTACGGCAAGCGTGTGGTGCGCCGGGCGGCCTACAGGAAGACAAACGCCGGCCTCGGCGGATTGCTCCGGCGGCTCTTGAAGTAGGCGAATCACCCCGAGCCCGGTCCGTCGCCACCGGGCGGCCAAGAGTGGAGGAGGTCGTCCTCGTTGTGTGTCTATCGGGTTTCTTTCTGATCGGCAGACGGCCAGCGTGCCTCCGGCTGATCAGGCGCCGGCCACCGTGCCTCCGGCGCCGTCATCCCACGGGCGGAGGACGCCCCGGGCGACCTCACCCTTCTGCATGTCGGCGAAACCCACGTTTACGTCCTCGAGGGGGTATCGGCGGGAGACCAGCCGCTCGAGCGGCAGGCGGCCGGCGGCGTGCAGGCGGAGGAGCATCGGCATGTCGAGGGCGGGACGGGAAGAGCCGTAAAGGGTCCCGGTGACTATCTTCTCCGCCCGCACGAGCTCGGGCCCGGGCAGCGACACCGTCGCTGTCCCCGCAGGTATGCCGATGGCGACGATCATGCCGCCCGGGCGCGTCGCCGCGAAGGCGAGCTCAGTGTTGCGGGTCATGCCCGACGCCTCGAAGGCGTAATCGAGGCCACCGCGGGAATGATCGAGGAGCGCCTGGCAAAGGTCGGGCTCGTTCGAGTCGAGCGCCACTGTGGCGCCGAGCGAGATGGCCAGGGCTCGCTTGGACTCGACCGGGTCGACGGCGATGATCGTCTCGGCACCGGCGAGGCGTGCGCCCATGATCGCCGACAGGCCCACGCCACCGGCCCCGAAGACGGCGAGAGTCGAGCCCGGTGTGACCTTGGCCCGGTTTATGACAGCACCTATGCCTGTCATGACCGCACAGCCGACAAGGGCGGCGACATCGAGATCCGTCGAGGGCGGGAGCACGATGCACGACCGCTCGGCCACCACGGCATGCCGGGCGAAGGTCGAGAGGTAGGAGTAATGGTGGATGGGCTGGCCACGGCGGGAGAGGCGGATGCCGCCACCGGGCAGTTCGCCGCCCATGTGCGTCGTTGCCTCTTCGCACAGCGAGAGCCTTCCCTCCAGGCAGCGGCGGCAACGGCCGCAGGTCGGCAGCCAAGACAACACGACGACGTCACCTTCCGAGACGGAGGTGACGCCCTCACCGAGAGCCTCGACGACGCCTGCCCCTTCGTGGCCGAGGACGGCGGGCAGAGGGCTCGGCGCCAGCCCGCTGACGGCGTTCCAGTCGCTGTGACAGATGCCGCTTGCCTCGAGGCGGACGCGGACCTCCCCCTTGCCCGGCGCCGCCAGCTCGAGCTCCTCGACGACGAGGTCCCCCCCGATCTCGTCGAGCACCGCCGCTCGCGTCACTATCGCCTCGACCATTGCCACACCTTCCCGTTTCTTCGCAGTTGACCGCCTGATCTTGCCCGCCTGATCTTGCCCGGCGGGCCCCGCCTCCCGGGTCAGGGCGGGTGAGGGCGGTCACAACGGCCGCGCCTGGCTCAGCCCGCTGTCCAGCCGCCGGCCGGGTGCCCACAGTGCCCGGGCGCAGGTCGAGGTGACGGCCCCGTTCAGCCCGCGGTCCAGCCGCCGTCGACGGTGAGCACACTGCCCGTCATGTGGCGGGCGTCCGGGCCGAGTAGGAACGCAACAGCCCCGGCGACGTCCTCCGCGCTGCCCGGTCCGCCGAGCAACGAGCGACTGGCGGCGCGGTCGGCCTCCCGGCGGGAAAGGTCAGGGTGGGTCGGCGGCCGCCAGAGCATCGGGGTGTCGATCGGGCCCGGGCAGACGCAGTTGACGAGGATGCCCTCGCTCGCATGGTCGACGGCCATCGCCCGGGTGAGACCGATGACCCCCGCCTTGGCTGCTGCGTAGGCTGGGCTGCCGATCGGCCCGACCAGGCCGTACTGGGAGCTGATGTTGACTATCCGGCCGCCTCCGTTGGCACGAAGGAGGGGAATGGCCTGCCGGGACACGTGGAAGACACCGGAGAGGTTGACCGCCAGCGTGCGGCCCCACTCCTCGAGCGTGGTCTCGGCCACGTCACCGGTGAATCCGCCGATGCCGGCCACGTTGACCACCGCCCAGAGCCGGCCGAGCTGTCCCTCGAGCGCCCCCACCGCAGCCCCGACCTGCCCGGGATCGGCCACGTCGGCCCGGAGTGGGATGGTGGGCGCGCCGTCCGAGCCACCGAGGGCGCCGACCGCCTCCTCGAGCGCAGGGCCGTTGCTGTCGAGGGCGGCTACGACGGCGCCTTCAGCGAGACACCGGGTGGCGATAGCAAGGCCGATGCCCGAGGCTGCCCCAGTGACCAGCACCGCCTTGCCCGCCAGCCGCGGAATGACTTCGCCGGTGTCGGTGGCAACGCGGGGGGGTGATGCGTCGCCCATGAAATGACTCTCTCACATGACTTGACCACTTCAGCCGTCCCGCAGGCGCTCCGATAGCGCGTTATCGCGCAGGCCTGGTAACTTTGCGCCACTGTTGGTCGCTAAGCCGTAACAAACGGCATGCGGAAGTGGGAGGGCTGACATGGGGCGGTACCTGCTGAAGCGCCTCTTGCTTGCTGTGATCACGTTGATAATCCTCAGCGTGATCATCTTCTTCGCCGGTCAAGTGCTCCCGGGCAATCCGGGCCGGGCGATCCTCGGGCCCTTCGCTGCCCAGAGCGCCGTCAACGCGCTCAACCACACCCTCGGCGTGGACCGTCCCCTCGTCGCCCAATACTGGACCTGGTTCACCGGATTGCTCCACGGCCACATGGGGACGTCGTACCAGTTCCACGCTCCGGTGAGCAGCTTCTTGTACCCGGCGCTCGGCCACTCGCTCAAGCTGGCACTGCTCGCCTTCATCATCGTCGTGCCGCTCAGCATCCTCGGTGGCGTCATAGCCGCCCTCAACCAGGGCCGGGCCGTGGACCGGATCATCAGCGTGACCGGGCTCTCGCTCTCGACGATGCCGGAGTTCGTGTCCGGCATCGTGCTCATCGTGATCTTCGCCATCGGACTGAAGGTCCTCCCCTACCCGGCCAACGCCCCCGGGGGTGCTTCGATAGTCACCCAGGTCCGCTACCTGCTCCTGCCCGTCATCCCGCTCGTGTTCGTCCTGTTCGGCTACATCGCCCGCATGGCCCGGGCCGGCACCATCGAGGCCCTCGCCTCGGACTATGTCCGCACGGCAACGCTGAAGGGACTGCCTCGCCGGACGGTCATCCGGCGCCACGTGCTCCGCAACTCGCTGCTGCCGACGATCACGGTCATCGCCACCCAGACCGGCTACCTGATCGGCGGCCTCGTCGTGGTGGAGACGCTGTTCAACTACCCCGGCCTCGGGCGGTTGATATACACCGCCGCCCAAGACAAGGATTTCCCCATGCTGGAGGCAGGCGTCCTCGTGATCGGGATCGTCTATCTCACCGCCACACTGCTGGCCGACGTCCTCTACACAGTGCTCAACCCACGTATCCGACTAGGGGGCGCCGAATAATGGCCACCGAGGACCTCCGTGACACTCTTGTGGCCGCTCCGGGACTCACGAGCGTAGAGGCCGAGCGGGCGCTCACAGACCCGGGCTCGCTCGCACCCGTCCCGCTCACGGGCGGAACCGGAGGGGCAGGCGGAGCCCTCGACAGCTCCGTCCGGCGCATCCGCCGTGAGCACCTCAGCCTGCTGCTCCACTCGCCCACGTTCATCGTCGGCGGCGTCATCCTCCTCTTCTGGATCGTCTGTGCCGTATTCGCCTCCCACTTCGCCCCCTACAACCCGCTCGCCCAGAATCTGCTGAACATCAACACGGCCCCATCGGCCGCCCACTGGTTCGGGACGGATGCCCTCGGCGAGGACGTCTTCTCCCGGGTGCTCGTCGGGGCGCACAGCATCCTCATCGTCGCCCCGTTGGCGACTCTCGTCGGCACCGTCGCCGGGGCCGCCATCGGCCTTGTGATGGGATACTTCGGCGGCTGGATCGACAACATCTTCGGCCGGCTGGTCGACGCCGTCCTCTCCCTTCCCGTGCAGATCACGGCGTTCATCTTCATCGTCGCCCTCGGCCCGTCGTCGCTGACCCTCATCCTCGTCATCGGCTTTGTGTTCGCCCTCATCATCGCCCGGACCGTGCGGACCGCCGTTCTCCAAGAGCGCGAGCTCGACTACGTCGCCGCCGCCAAGCTCCGGGACGAGGGCGCCTTGCACATCATGTTCGTCGAGATCCTGCCCAACGTCATCGCTCCCATCGTGGTGGAGTTCACTGTGCGCCTCGGCTATGCCATCTTTGCCATCGCCACGCTGTCCTTCCTGGGTTTCGGCATCCAGCCACCGACACCGGACTGGGGCGCCGACATCGCCAACACCTACCAGTACCTGGCGGCCGGCTACTGGTGGGAGACGCTCTTCCCAGCCATCGCGGTGGCCTCGCTCATCGTGGCGGTCAATCTCATCGGTGACTCAATGGAGGCGGTCTTCGTCCAATGACGCTCGCAGTTGCCCTGCCCACTGAATCCTCCCTGGAGCCTGACCAGGCGCTCCATGTCAGCCACCTCGACGTCGCCTACCGGGTGCGGGGTCACGACCGCCTCACGCTTCGCGACGTCTCGTTCGAGATCGGCCGCCAGGAGTCCTTCGGTCTCGTCGGCGAGTCCGGCTGCGGCAAGTCGACGACAGCGCTGGCTGTGACGAGCTACCTGGCAAGAAACGGGCGGGTGAGCGGAGGCTCCATCGCCATCAACGGCCGTGACCTCTCGACGCTCAGCCGAGAGGAGCTCCGCCAGCTCCGGGCCCGGACGGTCTCGATGGTCTACCAGGAGCCGGGCCGCGCCCTCAACCCGTCGATCAAGGTCGGCCGCCAGGTGGCCGAGGTGTTCGAGATCGCCGGCGTGCACAAGAGCGAGGCGCTGGAGCGGGCTGAGGAGTCGCTCCGCACGGTGCAGATCTCCGACCCCGGCCGCGTGCTGCGCGCCTACCCGCACCAGCTGTCCGGCGGCATGCTGCAGCGCGTCGTCATCGCCATGGCACTCGCGGCGGAGCCGTCCCTGCTCGTCCTCGACGAGCCGACGACAGCGCTCGACGCCACCGTCGAGGCGGAGGTGCTCGACCTCGTGGCGACGTTGCGCGAACAATTCCGGACGTCGTTGTTGTTCATCAGCCACAACCTCGCCGTCATCGCCAAGATGTGCGACCGCGTCGGGGTGATGTACGCCGGGGAGATCGTCGAACAGGGGCCGGCCCAGGAGATCTTCCACGATCCTCGCCACCCGTACACGGTCGGGCTGCTGCGCTGCGTGCCGCGGCGGGGCCACCGGAAGGACCACGGTCGCCTAGACACGATCCCGGGTTTCCTCCCGGCTCCCGGGGAGGTCCCCGTGGGCTGCATCTTCGCCAACCGTTGCGCGCTCGCCAAGGACCGTTGCGTCACCGAGACGCCGCCGATGTACGAGGTGAGCGCCACGCGGGGCTCGCGCTGCCACTACCACGAGGAGGCGCCGGAGCTGCCGAGGGCGACGCCGGAGGACGTGACGTTGCGGACCCTGGACGAGACGGCGGCGCCGATCATCCGCCTCCGGGGCGTGTCGAAGACCTTCGTGGGCCGCGGCGAGCGCGTCCAGGCTGTGGTCGGGGTGGACCTCGACCTGCGTCTCGGTGAGACTCTGGGTCTCGTAGGCGAGTCCGGCAGCGGCAAGACGACACTGGCCCGGGTGCTGCTCGGGCTGATTCCCGCCGATACGGGCTCGATCATCGAGCTCGAGACCCACCAGCTGGCGGCGAACTGCGCCGGCAGGAAACGTGACCAGCTCCGGGCGATACAGATCGTCTTCCAGAACCCCGACTCGGCCTTGAACAGGCGGCACAGCGTTCGCCATCTCATCTCCCGGACCCTGTCCAAGCTGGCCGGGCTGTCCGGCGAGGCGAGAGAGAAGCGTCTCCTCGAGATAATCCGGTCGGTCCGGATGGAGCCGCGGCACCTGGCTCTCCGCCCGGTGCAGCTCTCAGGCGGTCTCAAGCAGAGGGTGGCCATCGCCCGGGCCTTTGCCGGCTCGCCCCGTGTCCTCGTCTGTGACGAGCCCACCTCCGCCCTCGACGTCTCCGTGCAGGCAGCCATCCTCAACCTGCTCGCCGACCTGCAGAGCCGGGAGAAGGTCACCTACGTGTTCATCTCGCACGACCTCGGGGTCGTGCGGTATCTGGCGGACCAGATCGCCGTGCTCTACCTCGGGCGCGTGATGGAGTACGGGGCGGCCGAGACGGTGTTCTCCGGTCCGCATCATCCCTACACCGAGGCGCTCCTCTCTGCCGTCCCCAGCCTCGACGGGACGCTCGTGGAGCGGATCCGCCTCACCGGAGACATCCCCAGCCCGGCACATCCGCCCTCCGGCTGCGTCTTCCACACACGCTGCCCGCGGCGTCTTGAGAGCGGCGTGTGCGAGTCGACAGAGCCGCCGCTCGTCGAGGTGGAGCCGGGCCACATGATGCGTTGCCACATCCCCATCGAGGACCTGCGGACCCTGCAGCGCGGGGCTGGACTCGGCGCCACGCCGGTCGTGGGCGCGGAGGTGACGAGATGAGCGACGGCTTGCTCGAGGGCCGCGTGGCTGTGGTCACCGGGGCGGGCCGCGGCATCGGTGCGGCCGTGGCCCGGCAGTTCGCCCGGCAAGGTGCGGCCGTCGTCGTGAACGACCTCGGTGTGGCGCTCGACGGCACGAGCGCCGACGCCGGGCCCGCCCAGCAGCTCGTCGACCAGATCGTCGCCGACGGCGGGCGGGCGATCGCGAACACCGATGACGTCTCGGACCACAAGGCCGCCGAGCTCCTCGTCCGGTCGGCGGTCGACGAGTTCGGCAAGCTCGACGTCGTCGCCAACGTGGCCGGCATCCTGCGGGACCGGATGATCTTCAACATGCCCGAGGAGGACTGGGACGCGGTCATCCGGGTGCACCTGCGCGGCACGTTCAACATGTGCAAGCACGCCGCCGTTTACTGGCGTGAGCAACGTGACGAGGCCGCCCACCACCGGTTGATCAACTTCACGTCGGTGTCCGGGCTGCACGGTGCCCCCGGGCAGCCGAACTACTCCGCCGCCAAGCTCGGCATCGTGGGGCTGACGTATTCCTGCGCCAACGCTCTGCGTCGCTACGGGGTGACGACCAACGCCATCTCGCCCCTCGCCGCCACCCGCATGGCCGCCACCATCCCCGACGAGCGGCGCCGGCAGGCGAGCGACTCGGATGAGCGGTCGGCGGACAACGTCGTGCCCGCCGTCGTCGCCGTGGCCTCGGAGTCGTCCGACTGGCTGAACGGCCAGGTGATCGCCGCCGGTGGCTACAAGATCGGCTTGTACAACAGGCCGCAGGTGGTGAGCCAGATCGTCTCCTCCGGCCCGTTCGACCTCGCGCAGGCGGCCACGCTGATGGAACAGGCCTTCCGGCCCCTCGTGGCGCCCCAGTAGCGGTCTCCCGGCTGGCCGTCCCCG
>Ga0182024_10013714_pt1 | contig 15773 bp, 13 predicted proteins | sample P32metaG_FD_120480 | JGI IMG/M metagenome (GOLD analysis project Ga0182024, IMG submission 120480) | Permafrost microbial communities from Stordalen Mire, Sweden - P3-2 metaG (Illumina Assembly) | ecosystem: Environmental > Terrestrial > Soil > Wetlands > Permafrost | place: Sweden: Stordalen... | reverse complement strand
GGTGAAAAAGGAAGAAGTTCGTGCTCGCATTGAGGAAATTGGCATAGTCGCCGCTATTCGCGTATCGAGGTCAGAGGACGCCTATTACGCCGCTGAAACTGTCTACGGCGCTGGAATCCCGGTCGCGGAAATCACCATGACCGTTCCCGGGGCGATCGAAGTGATTACTGATCTGGCAAAGCGCCATCCGGACATGATTGTGGGTGCGGGAACCGTCCTGGATCAAGAAACAGCGCGTCGCTGCGTGGATGCGGGGGCCAAGTTCTTGACCAGTCCCGGGGTTGTTCTGGAAGTCGTGGAATTCGCGCTGAAGAACGAAGTAGTCGTCTTTCCCGGTGTTTTGACCGCCACCGAGGTGATCATGGCATGGAAGGCCGGGGCTGACTTCATCAAGATATTCCCCTGCGCACAGGTTGGCGGTGACAGTTACATCAGAGCGTTAAAGGTGCCCTTCCCCAAGGTGCCGTTGATTGCTTCGGGCGGAGTGAATCAACAAACGGCTGCCAATTTCATTTTGGCCGGGGCCACTGCACTGGGCATTGGAGCAGAGCTGATTCCTAAAGAGGCCCTGGCGCGACGGCAAGAGGCATGGATCGGTGAGCTTGCCCGCAGATTCACAGGCATCGTGCGCGACACGCGCAACCAGATGCGTGCGGTATAGGTATCAGTGCAACCTATTAGTTCGTCAAGGCCCGGAGGGCTGACCGCCAAAGGTCAGCCCTGCCGGGCTGGGCTGACGTTTGGCGGCCGGCCCTCCGGGCCTTGACGAAGCACATTCAATCGTTCCGTGCCAAAACGCCGGCCGCCGCTAGAGGCCCATACGGCGAAGCAACCATGCGAGGCTGCCGGCGTTGTGGATGATCGAGATACCGATTCCTATCAATACCAGCGGGGCAAAGATATGGCCATAGCGCCGGAGGGGCGCTCCGAATCTGCGGTGGTTTACCATCCAATGCGCAAGGATGCACCATAGGGCTGTCATGGCGACGAATACTGCGGCGATGATGGCGATCTCACCGCCCGAGTGGACGGCAAAGGCAGGTACATAAACACCGATGTTGTCTCCACCGTTGGATATGGTCACGAGGGCAACACCGGCAATGCTTCCATGACTGCTGTTTTTGGGCTCGGAGCCTTCGTGGCGCAACTCGATCAGTTTCCCGATGCCAATCAGGACAGGAAATATTCCCAACAGGCCAAGATAGGCTTTGGGAACCACTAGGGAGAGCAGGGACCCGGCAGCGCTCACTAAAAACAAGACGGCCAACCCCGCATACTGGCCCGCGACAATGTCGCGCGTGCGAAATCTGCGATCTGCAAAGAACCCGATCAATACGACGAGATCATCGATATTGGTCGAGCCAAATAGAGTTATGGCCAGGGCCAACAGCGGTAATTGGGTCAATAGGGCATCAGTGGGCTTCGCAAAAACGATAACCCACATAAGCGTCGGTGAGTAGATACTTTGGATTGGCGGGATCGTCTTCGATCTTCTTACGGATCTGGCTCATGAACGTGCGTAGATACTCGAGTTCGCCCTGATATTCGTTTCCCCACACGAACCTGAGCAGGCGTTCATGGGGAACCGGTCTGCCGGAATGACACATAAGAAAGCGCAGCAGATCGAACTGCTTTGGAGTCAGATGGACGGGCTTCCCTGATTTCAGCACCAGGCGGCGAGTCGGGTGCAGTTCAATGTCGCCAATGGCAATCACGGCGTCCTGGCTCATCTCCGGCATTTGCGAACGGCGGATCGCGGACCGCAGCCGTGCCATGAGCTCTTTCACGCTGAAGGGTTTGGTTATATAGTCATCGGAGCCTGCATCCAGAGCCTCAACCTTGCCGTCTTCAGAATCGTTGACAGAAATAACCAGAATTGGGAGGCGGGGTGAGATTTGGCGAATCCTGCGGCAAGTCTCGACCCCTCCGATGCCCGGCATCCTCAGGTCGAGCAAAACGGCGTCGAAGCGGGATGTTCTCACCAGCGAGAGCGCTTCTTCGCCGCGCGCGGCCTCTGCGCTCTCGAAGCCCAGTCCGTTCAGGGTACCGCGCAGTCCGCGCCGGATGGCGGCTTCGTCGTCAACGATCAGAATCTTATGAGTAGGTGCGATCAATGACCTCTCCTTTTGAACCGAGAATGGAAAGAAAGAATGTGGTCCCCTCTTGTTCGTCGCTGATGACCCATACGTGACCGTTGTGGACTTCGGCGGCCTTCTTTGCGATCGAGAGTCCGATCCCGGTCCCTGGCGCCTGATGCTTTGTCTCCGGGCAGCGATAAAAGCGCTCGAAGATACGCTCGCGGTCTTGTGGCCGGATCAGCGGGCCCTGGTTGTGAACAGCGATCAGGACGTCCGAAGCACTCTCTTGGGCAGAAATCTTTATGCTAGACCCGGGGGTTGAGTATTTGGCCGCGTTGTCGACAAACTGGGTCACAATGGTCGCCAGCAACTCGCGATCGCCGCGCGCGGCTAAGGACTTGTCGCTGATAGAGATCTGCAACGAGTGATCCCCCAGCTTATTTGATTGCTCGGCGGCCACTTCTTCAATTAGATCGGCGATGGGGACCGTTTGCTTTTTGAGGCTCACTTGGCCAGCGTCAAGGCGGGCAGTCTGCAACAACCGGCTGGTCAGGTTATTGAGCAAAACCGCCTGCTCGTCGATCAGTGCGGCAAGGTCTGCGTGGGCGGGCTTTAAGTCACCCAGCTCGATGAGACCTGAACTGGCCGTACGAATCGCCGTCAATGGCGTCTTGAATGCATGTGCCAATCCGTCGAGGACCGTGGTGCGCAGCTGCTCGCTCTGGTGCGCAGCCGCCGCTTTTGTCTCGCTGGCGAAAGAGCGGTACCGGTCAAACGTAATGGAAACCAGCGATGCGATGGCGTCGACCGTCAGCGGATTCAATCTCCCCCCGATCAACAGAGCACCGATCGGCGTCGTACCCAGGCGCAACACCCGTCGAGAGAAGTCCAGATCGTCGTAATCCTGGTTCACCTCGAAATAGCAGGTGTTCCTGGCCATCTCCTCGGCGTCCGACAGGAAAGACCCAAAAACGTCGATGGTGTCGAGATCAGAATCAAAGATCGCGACTGCATCCACAGCAAAAAGTTCCCTGATCAGATACAACAGCTGCGAGCCCGGCGGCTGGCGTAAATCCAGCTGCTGCGTTCTCCGGCTCAGCTCGTAGAGCATCGCCATGCTTCGTCGCTGGGCTTCAGCATCGCGGGCATTACGCTTCTCTCTTACGGAGAGACGGCTTACGATCAGGGCACTAAACTCGAACACAACCAGCGCTAAAGCGCTTTGCGCGTCCGCGATGTCAAAGCTGTACACCGGGGGAACAAAGAAGTAGCACTCGCAAAGCACGGCAACCGCCGAAACCACGGTTGCCTGCCAGAATCCCCAGTGAAGCGCAACCAAAACGATTGCCAGTAAATACAGCGGCCCGACGGTCGCAAGATTCAAATGCAGCAACAGAGCGCCCGCGGTCAGCGCCCCAAAACCGAGAATTCCTAATGCGGATTTCGCCAGGAAGCTGAGAACTCCATAAAGACGCTCCGTCTCTTTCCTGTTCATTCTTCCGGCAAGGTCCATCGTGCGACCAGAGGGCGATCGAAGTCCGCCATTCCTCTCGTTGGAATTTCGTTTATTAGGCCGGAGTGCAGTGAGATTAACGCACGATTGATAAAGAAGCCATAAAGATGAATTGCTTCTTCGTGACGCAGTTCTTAACCAGCCACTGCAGATGCGGCCGGAGATCTTCATGCGATCTCTAACCCGTCCTGACTGATAACACAGGCTTTCTTTCCCGTAATGGCCCTCGCCGCGCAATCTTTATGCCATCTTTACGCTCATTAGCTATGGGTCCAATGCAAACATTGGCGCCAATGCCGGTGAAATCACCAGCCCGTCTCTGATCACTGGAGCCAACGGGGCGCAGTGCAATCCCCTGGCAACTCACTGCTTCGCGCCGGACTACGCTATCGTCAACTACATCGAGCACGAGTTCAACAACCATCACAGTTCGTTGACCATTCGCAATGAGTACGTCGACGACCTCAAGGGCCAGCGCACGGGAAATAAGACGCGCTATAGCGACACCTGGTAGGGTTCAATTTCTGGCTGGGCAGTACGGTCACCTTCCGGCCCGAGTTGCGCTACGAGCATTCGTACGATGTCCCGGCATATGATGCGCCGTCAGTCGGTGGCGTCAGCGGCGCCCCGACCAAGAAGAGCCAGCTGACCCTGGCCGGTGACCTGATTTACCACTTCTAGCGCAGTCTGGATTTCGCTGGAGAGCGAATGCCAACCGCAATTCGTCTCTCCAGCATTTGTTCTTTGCAAGCCGGGAGGGCCATTTTGATCTTTATGCGTTCTTTGCAGGTGCTCGTCTAGCATCCATCGCGACGGCCGCTTTGGAGCGAGTGTATTACTTTGTTCTGGGTTCCTGGATCGGCTCCCGGTCTGCCCTCTAAGCCAGTCAGCTTCGGGGTCAACAGGAGATCGGTTACATGCCTTTTCATGGCAACCAAGCGGCAGCGAACCACCTGCGTGTGCCAGCAAACGGTTTGACCTTGACCGTGCTGGTTATTCTGAGCCTTTCAACTACGCGCGTCCTTGCACAGGCTCCTGGATCTTCAACCCAGACCGCATCCGCACCGGCCCCGGAGCAGCCAGGTACCAGTACCGACCTTTTTGTGATGATGGGATCTGATTTCGACCGTCCCGGGCTTCTCCCCCGAGCAAACTACAACATCGGCATCGGCCACACCTTCGGTTTCCTAAAGAAAGACCCGTTTGGGGACGAGTTAACCTTCGGCTACACCTACGAGAACAGCGGAACTCACGGTTTCTTCTATACCGGCTACGGTGAACACACAGAGTCCGCCGGGCTGATGAAAAACTTCTCGATACCCAAGACAACTGTGGTTTCCGGCTACACCTGGATACAGAGCGGCATTACCAGCTATACCGGCCACGAGTACGTGCTGAACAGAATGGCTAGCGGCGTTTCCCTGGGAGCCATTATTCACTTCAGCAGAAGCAATTCAATGTGGATACAGGAGAGCTATAGCAAGGTGGTCACCGTCCCCTGGTACACGACCACCAGCATTGGCTACACCTATAGCTGGTAAGAACCGGACGCCAATATTTTTCTTTTGCTTTCAGAGGGTCCATGTTTCACTAGACGTCAATCGGCCCAAAACCAGGAGGAGATTGGATGGCGGAGACTTCGACCAGTCAGATGAAGACTACCCTCGGGCTGACGAGCCTAACCAGCAATGCGATGGCGCTCATCGCACCAGGCGCCTTTCTTTGGCTCACCTTCGCCGCGCAAGCGAACACAGGAGTGACCGCCCCATCCATGTGGATGGGGGTCTTGACTGCCTTGCTGCTATGTTTGGCCACCGCCGTCTGTTACGCCGAGATGGCCAAGCTCTTTCCGGGTACCGGTAGCTCTTATTATTTCGCGGAGCAGGCTTTCCTGAACCGCGAAAAGGCCTGGCGGTATGCCAGGGTTTCAAAATTCATTGTCGGCTGGGCCTCTCACCTTTATTACTGGATCTATCCGGGAGTCATGGTGGGGACCACCGGCATCGTCTGCGGCTACCTGGCGGGCACGCTATGGCCCAACTTCATGAGCGCCTCCAATCCCGGGCCGGCATTCATGATGGCAGTGGCGATCGTCTTCTCTTTTGCCGTAGCCTACATCGCCCATCGCGGTATCGCCGGATCGACTGCGGTCAATCTCACCATCAATGTGATTCAGATCACGGCCCTTCTCATCTTCTCCGTCTTCGCCCTCAACTATCGCATGCATCATCCGCCCGGCAGCGTGGCCTACCAGTTCGATCCCACCTCCGGCGAAGCCTACACCTACGAGTACAAGACGACCTCGACACTGGTCAACGGCGTGGCGACCGATACCATCGTCCGCGACGCAGCCGGCGTGCCGCAACCCAAGCTGGATTCGGCCGGAAACCCTGTCCCCTACCATGTCAGCTATCCCACGCGTGGCGCCAACAGCGTATTCCTGACTCACCCGGACGGCTGGTCAGTAGTAAAACCGCACAACATGAACTGGGTATTCATCCAGGCCACGGTTGCAATTCTTATCCTGGTGGGATTTGAGTCGGTCACGGCCATGAGCGGCGAAGCTAAGAATGCCAAGCGCGACGTGCCCATCGCAGTCATCGTTTCCCTGCTGGTGCAGGGGGTGGTTTGCTACTTTCTCGAATACTTCGCCGCCAATTATTTCCTCAACAGCGGCTACACCATGCACGACGCGGGCTCCTCGGCAGCTCCCCTTGGAGACATGATGGTCATCCTGGGCGATGCGGTGTTCGGTGCGGGCCATGGTCGGACCTTCATGCTGTGCGAGGCAGCCACGGTGCTGCTGGCGCTCATCGGGACTACGCTTTCCTGCATGAATACCGGGGCGCGTATTACCTATGCCATGGGAAAGGACAAGGAAGCACCCAGCCAACTGGGGCTGCTGCATCCCAGGAATCTCACCCCGCATCGCGCCATTTGGACGCTGGCGGTTATCTCCGCGATCTTCGGCTGCCTGACAGTTTGCATGCTCTTTGGCGATGCCGGAGCTATCCCCGACTCGACCATTCAGGCGCTGCCGCACGGCTTCTGGTCCAGCTTCGGATACACCACCCATGACAAGATGGCGGCTCTCCCCAATTCCCTGCTTACCATCGCCCTGGCATCGAACTTTGGGACCTTTGTGTTGTATGCGCTGAGTTGTGCGTTATGCATGGTCGCCTACCATAAGCATCCCAAGTTCAACTTCATTCGGCATATGGCCATCCCTGTCTTCGGCCTGCTTGCCAACCTGGCCTGCATGATTTTCTATCTCGTGGGGCCGGCTCTAGGCTACGGCACCACGCGTGAGCCGTTGCTCGCCCTGGCGATCGCCATCGTATGGGGCCTGTACGGGGGAGTCTTCTTTTTCCGCGGCAGCAAGAAAACAGGGCGAAAGATTTTGATGGATACTCGCGCCGGCGCAGCCTAGTCGATGGGCTCCCTGGATGCAGGGTACGGGCTTCACAGGCTTCAGCCCGTACCCTTCGTTGAAGAGGTATAACAATGCCTGTGGCTTATGCTGGACCTCGAATTCATCCAACTCTCCGATCCAGGACTGGTCCGCGAAGAAAATGAGGATTACCTCGGTCACTTTCCACCTTCGAGCCCGGTGGAGGTCCGCGCGCGAGGCTGGCTTTTCGCGCTGGCGGATGGGGTGGGGGGCCATGAGCTCGGGGAGGTTGCTTCACGGCTTGCGGTGGAGAGCGTTTTGGAAGGATTCCGTGACGCGGCGCCGGGAGCACAGCTGGCTTCGCTCCTGCCTAAGCTGGTCCAGAGCGCCAACGGACAGGTCTACGCCGCGGCGACGGCAACGGGAAAAGCGGTGGGTGGCATGGCAACAACCCTGGTGCTCTGCGCGCTGCGCTTCGATCAGGCGGTTATCAGTCATGTGGGCGACTCACGCTGCTATCTGATACGTGACGGACGCGCCACTCCACTTACTCGGGACCATACGCTGGCTGCCGACCAGGTCCAGCTTGGACTGCTTTCCGCGCAGGAAGCCGTAGAAACGCCGACCCGCCACCTGCTCAGCCGCGCGGTCGGAGGGGATTTGGTGATCACGGCGGACACAACGCAAATCCAGGTGAACCCCGAGGATGTGCTGATGCTTTGCTCCGATGGTCTCCATGGTCCGCTGCCAGCCGCGGAGATCGCCTACGTTGTCAGCCAGCGCGCCGATTTGCAAGCCGCCGCTGAAAGACTGGTCGCGATTGCGAATGAGCGCGACGGCAGTGATAATGTCAGCGTTCAACTGATCCGCATCCATAGTGTCGAACGCATGGGTATGTACCGCGGCAGGCCGTACAAACTCCGTTGATGTGCGCCGGGAGTGGCCTAATGACACAACTCGAAGTCGCCGACGACCTGGACCACTACCATCTTGACGATGTTGTTGCCCGCAGCGGTATGGCGACCATCTTTCGGGCAACAGACCAGCGCACGGGACAGAAGGTAGCCATCAAGGTGCCCCATCCGGAAGTAGAGAGCGACCCCGCACTGTTTGATCGCTTTCGCCGGGAAGAAGAGATCGGTAAGCAGCTGGATCACCCCGGTGTGATGAAGGTGTTCCCGGAAGAGGATCGCAGCCGGCTCTACATGGTGATGGAGTGGGTCGACGGAAAACTGTTGCGGCAAGTCTTGCAGCAGCAGAAAAGGCTTCCACTGGAGCAGGTAATCAACATCATCCTGCAGATCTGCGATGTTTTGCAGTACGTGCATAGTCAGCGGGTTGTGCACCGCGATCTGAAACCGGAAAACATAATGATCGATGACCAGGGTCGTATCAAGCTAATCGACTTCGGCATCGCTGCCAGCGCAGGAGCCCGCAGGCTGACCTTCGCTAACTTTTCGAAAACCATGGGGACGCCCGACTATATCTCTCCCGAACAAGTGAAGGGAAAACGCGGAGACGTTCGCAGCGACATCTACGCGCTGGGCGTGATGCTTTACGAGATGTCTACAGGCTCGATGCCTTTTTCCGGGCCCAATCCGTTTGCCGTGATGAACAGCCGGCTGCTCAACAACCCGGTTCCCCCGCGTGAACTCAACCCCGAGATCACTCCGCAGCTGCAGGAGATTATCTACCGTGCTCTGGAGAGAGAACCGAAGAATCGCTACGCCAGCATCCGTGAGCTGGCATGGGACCTGCAACACCCGGAGACGGTCGGGGTAGCCGATCGCCGGGAGTTGCACGACTGGAAAACGCAGCGGACGGCGAAGGCACACAAGGTCTGGTTGTATGTGGCGCTGGCGCTGCTGCCGCTGGCGATTTTCGCGCTGATGCTGCTGCTTGCACGAAGGTAGGGAAACCGCAGGTCGCTTCGCTCTAGATTTGTTGTTGGTTTGAGGGGTACCGCAGATCCCCCCACTGCGCTTCGCTTCGGTCGGGATGACAAAGGTTAGGGTGGCGTTTCGCTCTAGATTTGTTGTCGGTTTGAGGCGTACCGCGGATCCCTTTTCCGTCAAAATCAGCGTTGCGTGAACTCGTCACTGTGGATCACGAATTCCGGGTAAGCACCCGCTCCCAGCTCATGCAGGTCCATCCCAAGCCGCTCGCCTTCCCGGCCTGTGCGCTGCGGACGAACGCGGTCGAGAAGCCAATTCAGGCTATAGCTCAAAGGCAAAACAACCCCCAGCAGAGTCGCCACACCCACTATCTGCGCCATTAGCTGGCCCTGCTGGCCCCTGGCAAAGAGTCCTACCGCCAGCAGTCCCCAGGTGCCCGCTACTGCATGAACCGAGATCGCTCCGCCAGGATCGTCGACACCCATGCGTAATTCGAGCAGCTCGACCGCGGCAGTTACCAAGGCGCCAGTAATGAGGCCGACCCCAATCGCCGCCAGCGGGCTGACAAAGGCGCAGACCGCGCTGCTGGCCACCAGTCCGCTCACCCATCCATTGGCAGTTAACGAGGCGTCCGGCTTACCAAAACGGAATCGGGTGATGACCAGCGCGGCCAGGCAGGCTGCGGCCGCGGAGAGCACGGTGTTGAGCGCGATCAGGGGCGTCTGAGCGGGGGTGGCGCCGGTAAAAAGAATTGCGCCGGCTGCGTTGAGGGCAATCCATCCAGGCACAACCAGCAAAGCGCCAAACAGCACGTAAACGATGTTGTGGCCGGGAATAGCGGGCGCGATCCCTTCCTGCGCAAATTTCCCCCGCCGGGGTCCGATGATCCAGACGATGTTCAATGCAGTCAGGCCGCCGACCACCTGGATGGTGCTGGCGCCGCCCGCGTCGAGAAAGCCGCGGCCCAGGCCGAAATTGCTTCCCAGCTGCGCCAGCCATCCGCCGCCCCAGACCCAGTGAGCGAAGAGCGGATAGGTCCAGCCGGCCAGCAGTACGGTAGAAAAACAGCTGGCGCTGATCCGCCAGCGATCGGCGCCGGCACTCAACGGGATCAATGCGGCCAACCCCACAGCGAAGACTTGCAGCAGCACCTGCAGGCTTGCCCGGGTCGCACCAGGGGCAAGCCCGCGCAGGCAAAACGGCGCGGCGGCGATCCAGTCCCAATGCCTGCCCGCGACCATCAGGCTATGGGCCGGGCCACCGGCAATCCCCTCCCAGGAGAATCCAACCAGGCAGTAAACCAGGGCAGCAACCGCGATCGCCGCCATCGACGCGAGCATAGAGTGGGCGGCGCTCCGGGTTCGGCCGAGGCCGCTATTCATCAGCACCAGCCCGGCCAAAGCAAGCGGGACCATGGCCACCAGGACCATACAGGCCAACAACGACAGGTCGAAGGCTTCACTGGAAGGCGTCACTTCGCCTCCTCCGGCAACTTCACGCCGCTACGAAAGGCCAGGACGAGTCCCAGCTTCTGCACCCCCAAACCGGCGAGCGCGAAGAGGGCCCGGATCAAGGGCCGGGGGAAGAGAACGACTGCGGAGACGACAATTCCCCACCCCGCCAGCAGCAACAACATGCCCGCAAGCTTCATTCGTATCCCTCACCTGGCTTGGGCGGAGCACCCCGGCAACCCACAGATGAATGCAAGCATAATCGGAACCCGGCGCCTTGTGTGTGTTTTGTCCCAGACCGAAAGGCGTAAAGGCACGTGCTGTTACCATCATGGTTTCCACGAAGTTTTCAGCCCTCTTGCAAAGGAGCCGTAGGCGGTGAAGAATTTTCTGGACAGCGTTGTCGCCCACCCCGCAGGCGCCTTTGCCTTGCTAACCGTGGCCGCTTTTCTCGAAGCCTTCGGAGATTCCCTGTTTCAGAGTGGCATCTACCGTTCCGTCGGCGCTGCGCGGGGACTTTTTTTCATCTCCGGCGCGATCGTCCTGGCGCTTTATGGATTCACCGTCAACATTCCTCACTGGGATTTTGGCAAACTGCTTGGAATCTATGTGGTGTTGTTTTTCCTGGTCGCCCAGGTCCTGGCCAAGGTCCGATTCAACCAGCCGCCAACCATGCCGATCTACGTGGGCGGCTCGCTGATCACCACCGGCGGCATCATCATTGCATTCTGGCGAACATAGGCCGCTGGCAGCGCCTTATCCATCGGGCACAAGCGCATCTTGATGGTACGAAAGAAGAACCCAGCGCTGCGACGTACGTCTTTGCGTTTCTCGCCTGCTATGCGGTGGGATTCGCTTTTCAGTTCTTGTGTAAAGTAAGCGAACAGACCGAAGAACGAGACCGTCTTCAGGATGGAGATTCTTCTGGACTCAACGGAGGGTGACGGATTGATGAGACAGTTCTGTCGGAGCGGTGTGCTGGTTCGTGTCATCGTGCTGCTGGCGGCGGCGTGGTTGACCAGCGGATTGGCGACGGCGCAGCCTCTGGGCCACGCGGATCCGGCAACGGCGGACCGCCTGGCGGCGCTTGAAAAGAGCTCTGCGGCCCAGGCGGCAGCGATTGCCGCGGCGCAAGCAGCAGGCGATAACGCCTGGATGCTGACCAGTTCGGCGCTGGTTTTGTTGATGAGCGGGCCCGGTTTGGCACTTTTTTATGGCGGCCTGGTGCGAAGAAAGAACGTTCTGGGAACGATGATGCAGACGTTTGCCATGATGGCGGTCATCACGGTGTTGTGGGCGCTGCTGACTTACTCGCTGGCATTCGGCGAGGGAAACGCGTTCATCGGCGGCCTGCACAATGTCTTCTTGCGCGGGGTTGGGTTGGCGCCGGATCCCAGGTATGCAGCGACGATACCGCTACAGACGTACATGGTCTTCCAGCTGATGTTTGCAATCATTACCCCGGCGCTCATCACCGGGGCCTTCGCGGAGCGAATGAAGTTCCCGGCGATGCTGGCATTTATGGTGCTGTGGGCAATATTTGTCTACAGTCCAATGGCCCATATGGTGTGGGGCAAAGGGGGGCTGCTGAACGCTTCGCTGGGGGGACGGTTTCCTTGCCTGGATTTTGCCGGAGGCACCGTGGTGCACGTGACGTCGGGTGTGTCAGCCCTGGTGACAGCGTTATACCTCGGCAAGCGCGTGGGATACCCTCACGAGTCCATGGCGCCGCATTCGGTGGTACTGAGCTTTGTTGGAGCCTGCCTGTTGTGGGTGGGATGGTTTGGATTCAATGCCGGCTCAGCTTTGGGCGCGGGCACATTGGCGACATCGGCATTTGTAGCGACCCACTTTGGAGCGGCCGCTGCGGCCATTGGATGGAGCGCGGCGGAGTGGCTGCGGAATGGACGGTGCACAGCGCTGGGCGCCATCTCGGGAGCAGTGGCGGGACTGGTGGCGATTACGCCGGCTTCTGGCTTTGTCGCGCCCATCTCCGCTTTGTGGATCGGTCTGATCGCCGGGGTATTCTGCTACCTGATGGTGGTGAAAGTTAAGTCGGTATTCGGGTATGACGATTCGCTGGACGCGTTCGGTGTCCACGGAGCCGGGGGGACGATTGGGGCATTGCTGACGGGGATTTTTGCCAGCAGCGCAATCAATCCGGTTTTCGGTGCCAGAAAGGCAACGGGGCTGCTCGAAGGCAATAGAGGTCAGCTGCTGAACCAGACGATTGGTGTGGCGGTTGCATGGTGTCTCTCAATTGTGGGGACGCTGGTAATTCTGTTTATTGTGGATAAGCTGATCGGGCTTCGGGTGAGCGAAGAAGACGAGCGCACGGGACTCGACTTGTCGCAACACGACGAAGAAGGATATGACTTCGCCACTTAGAAATACTCTTGTGTACGGTCATTCGGGTCCCGTATCTTGATGGCTTCTTTACGCAGTTTGGGGTACAAAGAATTTGCTGGGAACACGATTCCCTAAGGAGACTCATGTCAGACGGACTTCGCAATTTCATTGAAATTCCTTATGCCGAACTGGAAGAACGCAACCTGGCGGCAAAGGACCAGCGCAAGCGCCACGTGCCGGCGGAAGAAATCCGCGAAGAGCGGCTAAGATACTTGGCCGACGAAAAGCGCATCAAGGCGGTCACCGTGGTCTTCAGCGACCTGGAAGGCCGACTGCACATGCTGGACTACGATAAGAAGTTCATCATCAAGAGCGACGACAATCTCACCTTCGACGGCAGCTCGATCCGCGGATTTACCGCACAGAGAGAGAGCGATCTTCGCCTGGGCATTGACTGGGGATCTTTCTATTGGGTGCCCTCCGATGTCTTCGGCGCGGGCAAGACGCTGGTCTTTGGCAACGTGATCGCGAAGGACGGCAAGCCCTTTCCTGCCGACATTCGCGGAGTGCTGAAGAACTATGCCGATGGACTTTTCGAACAGAAGGGCTACACCCTGAACGCGGCCAACGAAATAGAAGGGTTTCTGTTCAAGGGCAAAGACGCGGAGCGCCACTATCACGAGACGCAAAGTTTCGAGTACGTCAACACTGGCGGCTACTATCACTCTCTCCCCGGCGACCCGCTGCGTACTTTCATCGATACCAGCGCCGAAGTACAGCGGGCCATGGGATTCGAAAACGAGAAGGACCACCCGGAGGTTGCGCCCTCTCAGTTTGAGATCAACTACAGCTACAGCGATGTGGTAACCGCCGCCGACCAGATCCAGCTCTACAAGCTCGTCTGCCGGCAGGTAGCCACCAACATGGGGCTGACTGCTTCCTTTCTGCCTAAACCGGTGGTCGGCGTCAATGGCAGCGGCATGCACACCAACGTTTCTATCAGCGAGAAAGGGAAGAACCTTTTTTGGGATGAGAACGGTGAAGAGAAGCTCAGCAAAATGGGCTGGGAGTTTATCGATCGCATCCTCACCCACGGCAATGATATCTGCGCGTTGCTGAATGCGAGCGTCAACGCCTATCGCCGTCTCGACCCCCACTTTGAAGCCCCCAATCAGCTCATGGCTTCCGCCATTGATCGTGGGTCGATGGTGCGCATTCCTATCGGCAACGATAGGAGCATGCGTGTGGAGGTTCGTTCGGTCAGCCCTGACGCCAATCCCTACCTTGTGCTCTATTCGGTATTCAGGACGGGTATTGAAGGGGAGACGGCGAACATCGAGAATCTTCGTCAGGCCAAGCGGTTCCTGCCTGACAACATCTATACAGCACTCGAGAATTTTCAGGCTGCAAAGTGGACTGACACCCTGCTGGGAGCCGATGTAAAAGAGCGCTACGCGGAACTGAAGAAAGCTTCCGCTGACCGCTGCCCTCGGCTGTTGGGCACCTTTGTGAAGGCGCCCGAGTTGCAGTACCACCATGATGTGTACAACCAGTACCTTTGGAATAAGTTTTGAGCCGCGATGGAACCGCAGGTGCCTCCACTGCGGTTCCATCAGCCGGCAAGCGGAACGTCAAGGCGCTTGATCTCGCCCGCGATTGGGCCGTAGCTCACGATGGCGCAGAGTGCGGTCGCGCCTACAAAGATGAGGACATCATCGAAGGAGCCGGTCTTCTTCACCAAGTAGCCGATGATGATCGGCGTGGTTATGCCGGCAAGGTTCCCAATCAGGTTGAATAGGGCTCCGTTCAGGCCGACCATGCCCTTGGGCGAGGTGTCGGAGATGACTGTCCAACCCAGAGAGCCGAAGCCTTTGCCAAAAAAGGACAGCGACATCAAGAACAACATCACTGCCTGGGCTGCGGCATAGTTGCAGCCAATCATGGTCACGGACAACAACATGCCCGCCATGATCGGCGCTTTGCGGGCGAAGCTGAGCGAGAGGCCTGCGCGCAGCAGCCTGTCGGAAACCACTCCGCCAAGGAGTCCACCCGTCCCTCCGCAAAGAGCCGGCAGTGCCGCCGCAAAGCCCACCTTCATGATCGACAGGTGCCTGGCCTGTCCGAGATAAATAGGGAACCATGTCAGGAAAAACCAGGTTAGCGTGGTTATGCAGTATTGGCCCAGGTAGATACCGACCAACATGCGATGGCTCAACAACGCCTTGACCGCCGCCCAGGTCAGCCGAGTTCCCCTGACATCGACCAGGCCGCCACCTTGCTCGATGTAGTCAATCTCCGCAGAAGAAATGCGAGGGTGGCCGCGTACGTCGTAAATATTCTTCGTCCAGATCAGGGCAAAGACAAGGCCCAGCGCACCCATGAACCAAAAGCACGCCCGCCAGCCCGCCACGTAGATAATCCATCCCAGGACGGGGGCGAAGATCATCAGCGCGAAATACTGCGAAGAGTTGAAAGCCGCGGAGGCGCGGCCGCGCTCGTTGGCGGGAAACCACGAGGCTACGATGCGGCCGTTTCCAGGAAAGACCGGGGCCTGAGCAAAACCAGAGATCAGCCGCAGAAGAAAGATCTCCGTAAACAACCTGGCGACGCCAGTGAGCAGGGCGCAGATGGAGAACACCACAATGCTGATGCCGTAGACCTTCTTCGATCCAAAGCGGTCCAGCAACGCCCCGGATGGCAACTGTGCAAGCACATAAGCCCAGTTGAAGGCGGAGAAAAGGTAGCCCATCTTCAATGGATCCAGATGAATGTCCCTGGCAATCGCCACTCCGGCGATGGAAAGGGCGAGCCGGTCTCCATAGCTGAAACAGCTTACGGCAAAGAGGATGGCGATGATCAGATAGCGGACATGGGGCTGACGGGTCAAGACCGTCCTGCTATCAGCCGGGTCAGCTCCTCCAGTTCGGCCGGCGTTAAATCCGTCAGGGGCGGACGAACCGGGCCTGCCGGGCGGCCTACGGCTTTCATCCCTGCTTTGACGATGGAGACGGCATATCCTTTGCGGCGGTTCCGGATTTCGATGTAGGGCAGGACAAACTCACGCAAGCTGGCGAAGACTTTGGCATGATCCCGGCG
>Ga0182024_10013713_pt1 | contig 15773 bp, 12 predicted proteins | sample P32metaG_FD_120480 | JGI IMG/M metagenome (GOLD analysis project Ga0182024, IMG submission 120480) | Permafrost microbial communities from Stordalen Mire, Sweden - P3-2 metaG (Illumina Assembly) | ecosystem: Environmental > Terrestrial > Soil > Wetlands > Permafrost | place: Sweden: Stordalen... | reverse complement strand
TCGGGCGTCCCGTCGGCGAGGATCTTGCGGTCGACGACGATCAGCCGGTCGAACCATTCCGCCGCGCGGTCGAGGTCGTGCGTGGTCATCAACACCGGAAGACCGTCGCGCACGAGTCCTCGCACCAGCTCGAGCAGCGCATCTTCGGTCGCCGCGTCGACGCCGGTCGTCGGCTCGTCGAGCAGCAACAACAGTGGTTCTTGCGCGATCGCGCGCGCGACGAACGCGCGTTGCTGCTGTCCGCCGGAGAGCGCGCTGATGTGGCGGTCGGCGAGCCCCCCGAGGTCGAGCGCTTCGATCGCGCGCGCGACGGCGGACCGGTCGTGCGCCGAGAACGGCCGGAACGGACCGAGCCGCGGATAGCGGCCCATCGCGACGACATCGCGCACCGACACCGGGAACTGCCAATCGACGTCTTCGATCTGCGGCACGTAGCCGATCGTGCCCGGCGGCAACTCGCGCGGAGGACGTCCGTCGACGCGCACCGTTCCCGCCGACGGCTTCAGCAGCCCGGCGACCGTCTTGAGCAGCGTCGACTTCCCGGAACCATTCGGTCCGACGATCCCGAGTGCCGTGCCGCGCGGAACGTCGAAATCCAGACCTTGCAACGCTTCGACGCGCTCGTAGCGGACGTGCAGTCCGCGCACCTCGACCGCGTTCATCGCAGACTCTGCACGATCGTGTCGGTGTCGGTATCGATCATGCCGATGTAGGTGTTGACCGCGGCGTCGGTTCCCAGCGAGTCGTCGTAGAGGAACGCGACTTTCAATCCGCCGGCGGAAGCCGCCAGCGTGAGAGCGAGCTTGTCGCTGTACTCGTGCTCGGCGAAGACCGCGCGCACGTGCTGCGCTCGCGCGATGCGAACGAGATCCGCGAGATGCGCCGGGTTCGGATCGGCGCCCGGAATCGGTTCGATCGCGCCGACCACGCGCAGTCCGAAACGCCGCGCGTAGTAGTCGAAGGCGTTGTGGAACACGATCATCGTGCGCTGCTGCGCCGGAATGGTGGCGATCTTCTGTTGCGTGCGCGCGCGCAAGGCGTCGAGCTGGGACTCGTACGCGTCGGTAGCGCTGCGGTAGGCGGCGGCGTGTGGTGCGTCCGCGGCGATCAGCGCATCGCCGATCTTGGCGACGTAGGCGCGCGCGAACACCGGGTCCATCCATAGGTGCGGGTTGCCGGCGACGACCGGCAGACCGTCAGCGCAGACGACGATGCGCAAGTTCGGGTTGCCGGAGTTGCGGATGGTCGATTCGAGCCAACCCTCGAGCCCGGCGCCGTTCTCGACCAGCACGTCGGCGTCGCGCAACGCCACGATCGCGTCGGGCGAGGGCTGGAAGTCTTCCGGCGACACGCCGACCGGAACGAGCGAACGGACCACGACGCCTGCGCCGGCCGCTCCCTGCGCGAGCGAAGCGAGCGTCGACGTCGTCGCGACGACCCGCAACGGACCGGCGGTGCGTTCCGCCGCGTGCGCACACCCGGCAAGCGCGAGCACCACGAGCGCCAAAGCCGCCCGGCGAAGAGAGGGCATCGCCCACACTCTCGCCGCGCCGTCGAAGCGTCCCTTTGACAGGTGGCACCGTCCCGGGTTAGAATCCCGGGTCGTCCCCGTGGGGGGTGTAGCTCAGCTGGTAGAGCACTTGCTTCGCATGTAAGGGGTCAGCGGTTCGAGTCCGCTCACCTCCACCACGACAAGCCCGCGATGCGGGCTTTTTTCTTTGCGGCGCTGCGGACCGCTGAGGCACGGCTGCCGACCGTACGCGACCGAGCTCTAAGGAACCTCGGCCGATTCGGCCTTTGGCGGGTACCCCTCGCCGTCAAACTCCGCCGGCTGCTGCGTCCGCCGATTGACGCGCAGTTCGAAGACGTCGGGGCGGCTGTAGTGGCCCGCCGCATCGAGCGTGCGCCGGGCGGCCGCGGCATCCGCGGGATTGCAATCCGCATAGAGAATGTCTTTTTGTTCGTGCAGGGGGCCGGCGACGATTTTTCCGCCAGGCGCGACGATGACGGAATCGCCGGGGTTGATCCAGGTCTCTTCAGGATACACTTCGGTGCGGAAGGGGAAAGCCGCCGGAATATCGCTGCTATGGATGCAGCTTCCGGAACCGATGACCCAGCAGCGCCCTTCCGCGGCTATGTGTTGCATCGTCGCCAGCCAGACCGGGCCTTCGTCCCAGGTCAACGCAACGTACACCTCGATTCCTTGCGCGTAGAGCGCGTAGCGCGCAAGCGGCATGTAGTTCTCCCAGCAGATCAGGCCACCCAGGCGGCCGGAGGGCGTATCCACGACTCGAAGCCCGCTGCCGTCTCCGATTCCCCAAATCATGCGTTCGGGATTGGTCGGCATCAGCTTGCGGTGGCGATTGAGAATGGCGCCGTCCGTGCCGATCGTCACGAGCGTGTTGTACATCGTCGTTCGGCTGAATTCGCTATTGAGTTCGTCGATGCCGCAAACGACCGCCACGCCGTGGCGGCGCGCCGCCTCTTGCAGCGGCTGAAGATCTCCGCGGGCAAGATCGACGGCGTTTTCGAGCAGCCTCGCGAAGATCGGCCCGTGCAGGTCGTATCGATCGGGCGCGATGCGCCAAACCCACTCGGGATAGCCCGGAACATACGTTTCGGGAAACACGATGAGTTGCGCCCCGCCGGCAACAGCCTCGTCAATCGATGCGACAGCCTGGCGCAGCGTTTCGTCGCGCTCATAGAATACCGAAGGACGTTGGACGACGGCCACCCGGTGTGGACGGCTATTCACAACACGATCGTATTCCGCGTTGCGCGCCCGTCGTCCCCCGGGCGTTCGTCGTTGCCGGAAGAAGTGTCGATTCCGCCCGGCGTGGTGTCGAATCAGTCGGCGAGACCGGGGTAGTAGGGCCAGCCGAAATGCGGCGTGACCCATTGGAAGAACGGCGCGAAGAGCGGGTAACCGTTGTCACTGTTCGTCATGATCGCCGCCGCTTTTCCTTGTTTCGGAAACAGGATGAAGTAGCACGAGTACCCGGCGTTCGCGCCGTCCTTGCCGTACGAGACGGTGCCGTACTTGTGCGTGAGTGCGCCCCCGATGCCGTAGCCCTTGCCGTCGACGTTGGTGAAGACTTGCTGGGCCGAATGCTGCGACATGATCGCTCCGGGCGTTCCATTGTACGAAGCGGAGAGCCCCTTCGCGAACTTCATGAAATCCGTCGGCGTCGTCCAGAGGCCGGCGGCGGCCTGCTCGGGGTAACGCCGAAATTGCGAGCCGTACTCGACTTCCGAGGAGTTGTACGCGAACGCCGTGTCGATGCCGGAGCTCGTTTCGGGCGGGAACAGGTAGCCCGAGCGCGTCATGCCGAGCTTGTTGAAGATGAAGCCCTGCGCCAGCTGCGCGAGCGTCCTATTGCTCGCGCCCTGCATAACGGCGCGAGCCAGTTCATAGCCGCCGCCCGAATACATTTCCACCGTGCCGGGCGGTTTCACGATCTTCACGGCCGGCGAATTCGCGGGCGGCTTACCCTGCAAGATCTCCGTCATCGTGGGCAGCGCGACGTTCTTGGGATATCCGCCGTATCCGTGAATGTTCGCACCGCCGGTCATGCCGAAGAGCCGCCGCAGCGTCACGGGCTTCGAGCCGATGGGACTGCTGTTCGGAACCTTGAGCGTCTTCAGCGTCGAGGTCAGGTCGCCGTCAAGGCTGACCGTACCGTGCTCTGCGAGGATGACGCCGGTGATCGCGGCGATCATTTTCGAGCACGAGCAGGCCTGGTAGCAGGTGGTCCACCGCACGGGCAGATTGCTCGAAAGCGACTGCACGCCAACGCTTCCGTTGTAGATTTGGCCGTTCTGCAAAATGGCGAAGCTCGCCGATGGGACCTTGTGCGTGTTGCAGAGTCCGCGAAGATATGCCTCGAGCCGCTGTACGGTCGGCCCGTAGTCGAATACCGCGCGAGCCGGGTTCGGTTTCGCCAACAGAGAGGCCGAAAGTGCGGTACTGCCAAGGAGAAAGCGCTCGCGTTTCATGCTCGGTCCTCGCTACTGGAGCTTCGTTGCGTAGTTGACGGTTCGTCGTTGCGTCTGTGCTGGTGAAACGAGCCACGAAAAGCGCGCGAGCGGGTCGGGCTCTCCTTCCGGCCCGCTGTAGGGATTTCCCTACTCCTGAGCTCGCGCGCGACGTGATACTCATGACGCGTCGTTCGTTTGCGCGATCCGCGGCCTGCGTTGCGTCGCGCGCACAGGGAGGGTCTCATGGTGCATGCTTCGCTTCGCCCGATCGCCGTCATATTGATCGCGGCCGGCCTTCTGCAAGGCTGCGGCGGGTCGAGCCGAGCGCTACCGCGCGTGGGCGCGGGCGGGACGCCGGCTCCGTCCGCAAGCGGTCCAACGGCGTTTCCGAGCGCCAACTTGAACGGGACCGTGGCGCTTCCCACCGGCGTGAACGTACCGCTGAGCTCGCTCACCGTGGTCAACAGCATTGGAACGGCACCGCTGGGTGCGAACGGGGCGTTCACGCTGCGGACGTACAGCGACGGTCCGCAGCTCACGGCGGTGATCGACAAGAACGGCTCGGTGGTCCTGATCGGTTTCCTGAGCCCGTCGTCGACCACGCTGGACGTCAATTCGACGGCCGCAGCCATCCTGTTCTTCGCGACCGCGTCGTTCGCGCTCACGTCGGATCTGCGCGACGAGATGATGACGCTGATCCCGAGCGCGCCGGGAATCTCCGGCCTCGCGAGCGCGATCGCGAGCGCCTTGGCGGCGAATCCCGACGCGTTCGCGACTACCAATCCGGCGGTCGCGACGGCGCTGCAGTCAATGGTTTCGTCGCTGCTGCAAACGAGCAGCGCAGCGCGTACGGCCGCCGGCCGCCGAATCAATTCGATCTTGACGGCCCGGCGTGGCACCGCGTCGACGCGGCGCGCGCAGTCGGTCCTGATCAACCCGCTGCAGCCCGCCAGCGGCCTCACGCCGATCTCGGACTTCCCGAACGGCGTCCACTTTCAGAACACGCTGCGCCGCCCGGCGGATCTGTACATCGATCGCGTCTCGTACGTCGATGCGCAGGGCAACACGCAGGCGGCGCCGTTGTCCCTCACGCCGTCCGGACCGATGAACATTCCGCCGACCGTCGGCGTAAGCACTACGCTCGCGACGCTGATCGACATCGTTCAGGGAAAGTACGCGTACGCGCCGATTACCACGGCCAGCAACGCGTTACCGCTGGTGGCCAATGCCCAGTCGACCCTCTACCAGCTCACGACCGTAGGCCCGGGACTCGCCGAAGGCGCGATCGGACAGGTGACGGCGGACGAGAAGCAAGACCAAGAGGATCTCAGTGTCGAGTTTCTCCTCAAGGACATGGCCTTGCCGCTGCTGCTCGAGTTCGCGGTCCCGGGACACGACATCGACCACGCGCTCGGAACGACCGGCGCGGATTTCGTCATCCACGATCTCGCTCACGCCGCCGAGGCGATCCCGGATGTCGCGCAGGCAGCGGAAGACGGACAGTGGGGTCAAGCCCTCAAGCTGATCCTCGATCAGGTGAACAGCTCGCAGAGCGCATTCGCCCTCAAGATACAATCGTCGCTCGACCAGCTTCTCCAAAATGAGGGCATCGATGCGCAACAGCAAGCGTTCAACATAGCCAACCAGTTTCTGAACGCGGTGCGCACGACCGATCAAATTCTGACCGCCTTCGATGCCTCGGTGATGGAAGCCGGGCTCTTGTCATCGGACCAAGCCGACATCTGGACGGTCACGGTCGTCGCGGACCAAGTCACGTTGACGCCACAGACGGCAACCGTCGGAAACGGAACCACGCAGACCTTTGCCGCCAACGTTCCATCGCAGAGCGGATCGAGTACGACGCTCGTGTGGACCTGGGCGAACACCGCGACCGCGGGTCACCTCAGCGACGGCATCGCCGGGCACCTCGACAACTTCAACAGCTCGAGCAATACCGTCACCTACACGGCGAACCCGACCGGCACGGGGACCGACACGATCACGGTCACGGCGTTCCTGGTGCAGGGACAGAACCGCGTGCAGGTCGGATTGCCGGTCACTTCCACCATCACTGTCAGCGCCGGACTCGTTCCGGCCACGCACGGCCCGGTCACGATCCCGGCTCCTGCCGACTTCAACGGCGTCGTCGACGCCGCCATCCTTTCGTTCGACAATCCACCGAACGGCCCGGTTTCGACGACGAATCCCGACGCCTTGTTCGAGGTCGTGTTCCAACCGAACACGCCGTCCGGAAGTCCGCCGTACTCCGGATCGCTCACCGCGACGTTCTTCGTGCTCGGAACGGGTGGCGTCACGGTAAGCGGCACGCCGCTGGCGGCGGTGACGTTCCAGGTCGCCGGATCACCGCCGCTGCTCAACACGCAAGCAACGATGACGCTGCAGTTCTACATCCAGCAGGCGGTGCAAGTGCCGGCGAACCACGAGTTCACCTGCTCGTTCTTCCAGGGAGCGACGCTCCTGGGCAGCGGCCCGGGCACGGTGAATATCGGACCCGGGATCGCGCCGAACGGTGCGGAGCTCGCCTGCCCCGCACGGTTCATCGGCACGCAGAATCAAGGCGGTGGCACGACGATCAGCAACGGCTTCGCCCTGAACACGCCGTACACGCTGGTGATCTCGGAGTGAGGTTCGGCCGAGGACTATCCGACGACGACGCGCTGCTCGGCGCTCGCGGCGGCGAATCGCGCCGCGAGCTGCCCTCGGGTCCGCACGTCGAGCTTTCGGAAGATCGAGGAGAGGTGCTTCTCGATGAGCTTGACGCTCACGCCCAGGGTGAGCGCGACTTCCCGGTTGGAGCGACCGCCGGCGACCAAACGGACGATCTCGAGCTCGCGCGGCGTGAGGAGCCCGGCGAACGGATCCTCATCGCCGGCTCGGGCTCGCTCGAGTCCGATCGCGCGTGAAAGCGGAGCGCCGGCGTAGCCGATGCGTCGGCGCACCGCGCTCGCGGCGTCCGCTTCACCGGCGAGTTCGAGCGCCATCGCTTCGTACACCGGCCAGCCGACGCCGGCAAATGCCGCGGCTGCCCGGCGCGCGTTCGAGACGTCGGTGCTCGAGCCGAAGCGCTTCTCGAACAGTGCTTCGACGAGCCCGCTCGCTGCCGCCGGCGCCGGGCCTCGGCCTGCATCGCGGGCGCACAAGCGGCGCACGAGGTCGATCTGCGAGCGCGTGCACAGCGCCGCCGCCGTGACTGCAAGCGGAAACGCGCCGAACGACTCGTCGACCTCGTGAGCTACCGCGACCGCGCGGAGCGCGACCGCGCGGGCCTGCTCGAACTCTCCGCGCGACGCGAGGTATTGCGCGTGGAACGCCGCGAGGGGGCCGAAGATCGGCGCAGCGCCGGTCGCGCAAGCCGCGTCGAGAAGCCGATCGTCCGGTGCGAAGGCGAGCAACTCCGGATCGTTCGTCGCGATGCCGAGCGCGAGCGACACCTGCGCGAAGAAGAACTGATCGAGTTTCATGTCGGCGAGCGTGCGGCGAGCGCGGTCGAACACCGCCCGGGCGGCGGCGTATTCCCCGCAGGTCGCGTGTACGATCGCGTTGGCGAGCAGCAGATCGCCGAGCGCCACGGGGCTCGCGTTGAACGCATGCGCGTTGTCGAGCGCGAGCTGGACACAGCGCCGCGCGACGGAAGTCTCGCCGCAGTACAGCGCGGACATTCCGGCCTCACCGAGGTGATTCGAGCTGAGCACGGTTGTCGCCAGCGGCTCACCGACGGCGCACAGCTGCGCCGCGGCCGAACGCAGCCGCGCGATGTCACCTCGCTGCGCGCTCAGCACGCAGGTCGCGCTCAAGAACGCAAGCGCAGTCCGCGGCTCAGCCTCGATCGATGAGGGCGCGATCTGAGCCAAAACCGCCGCCGTCTCTTCGATCCGGCCGGCGTCGGCGAGAAACGTGGCGAACGTCGCCCGTGCAAGATCGGCGATCGCCGCGTCACCGCCGGCGACGAGCGTGTCGATCGCCTCCCGCCAAAACTCGAGCGCTTCTTGCAGGCGGCCGTCGTTGTAGAGCGCTCCGGCGAGATCGCGCGCCAGCCGGAACACGAATGCCGACTCCGCGGGGACGACCTTCAGGCTCTGCCAGGCGGTGCGATACCAGGTTGCCGCGCGGTCCATCGCGCCGGCGCGAAAGAAGCTGCCGGCGATCTTGGTGGTGATGCGAAGCAGGTCCGAATCTCGGCCGGCGAGCAAGGCCCGAGTCCGCTCGTAACTTGCGACGGCACCGTCATAGTCGTGGACCGATTGCGCATGGTCGCCGGCGCGCTCGCCGTAGAGGAGCGCCTTTGCGCCGTCGCCCGCCGCCCACCAGTGATACGCCAGGGCGTCCAGCGTGCGATCGTCCGCACCGCGCGCCTCGAGTGCCTCGGCGATTCGCCGGTGCAGCGGACGGCGCTGCGCCGCCAGTTGGTCGTCGAAGGTCACCTCGCGCGTGATCGCGTGCCGAAACGAGAACGTCGACGGATCGTCGGTCTCTTCGACGATCTGCAAGGCGCGCGCTCGGGCCAAAGCTGCCAACACGCTCGGCGGGTCGATGCCGCTCGCTTCGGCGAGCAGCTCCACGTCGAAACGGCGACCGATGACGGCAGCTTGCGAGATGACGGCGCGGTCGAGCGGCTCGAGATGCGCGATGCGCTCGCGTATGGCGGCACGTACGGTGGCGGGCCACGCCGGCGCAGTGCGCGATCCGCCGGCTCGATCGAGCGCGCTTCGCAACAGCTCTTCGATGAAGAATGGATTCCCCTCGGCGACCGAAGCGACGGCGCGGCACGCGTCCGGCGTGAGATCACCGGCACCCTCGAGCGCGCCCTCGATCAAGGCGTTCGTCTCGTGGTGCGACAACGGTTCGAGATCGATCTCCGACACGGCCGGGCCGCGCGCGAGCCCGGCGATCGGGCCGAACAGCGGATGGTCGGCGTGCACGTCGGCGCCGCGATAGCTCACGACGACCAGGAGGCGCCTGGTCGAAACGTGCTCGGCGAGCCGCGCCAGCACGGCGACCGTCTCGTGATCGGCCCAATGCACATCCTCGACGATTGCAATCGACGCATGCCGGCTCGCGCTCGCGAGCACGGCGTCGACGATCCGTGAACGCTGCTCGTCCTGCGAGGCCGCCGGGATTAAGTCCGCCGCCGGAGACCCGAACGCATCGAGCACATCGAGCAGCGCCTCGTACGGCCGGCTCGCAAAGGCCCGGCAGCGCCCGATCGCAACCCGGCCGCGCGCGCTGCCGGTCGCCTCGAGAAACGCGCGAATCAAGCGCGATTTGCCGATTCCCGCGTCGCCGCGGACGAGCACGATGCTGCCGTGGCCTCTGGCGAGCTCGCGCCGTCGCTGCACCAGAAAGTCGAGCTCGCGTCGCCGGCCGATGAATCTGCGACAACGGACCGAAGCGGTGATCACGGTCGACCCGGCGGCGCGTTCGCCGTCGCGACGCCCGTCAGGTGCGATCGCCACGTCGCAAAGATGTCGACCGGCGGAGTGGCCGTGGCCTCGACCACGAGCTCGTCCATGAAAGCGCGAAAGCCGGACTCGCGGCTGAGCCGCGTTGCGGTCCAAAGCGCGCGGTAGCCCGGACTCGACAAGAACGCTCTCGCGCTCGCTTTGGCGCTTTCGAAGTGGGTCTCGGTGACGAGGCCGTCCTCGTATTGGCTAAACGCGTTCTCCGTCGTGCGCATGATCGCGCTGGCCGCGTAGAAGAATCGCCAGAACTGCCCCTCGGTGATGTTCGGATCGCCGATCAAACCCGCCCGGAACGCCTGTGAGAGATCCGTCTCCGCGATGCGCAGCATCACGTCCGCCGACAGCGCAGCGCGCATCTGATGTGTGGTTCCGCGTTGGTTCCTGGCCGCTTGTCGTACTTGTACCGCCACATAAATGACCGAGACGAGGACCGCGAGGCTGCTGACGATCGTTGCGACGGACGCGAACTCGGTGAGCGACATCTGGCCTGCTACGCCAAGTACTTCATCATCGGTTGCCAGTAGTTGTCGTGCCAGCCCTTGACCAGCGTCGGCGCTTCGCCGGCCGGGAAACCCGCTTGGGTAAACGTTAGACGCGTCCCGGTTCCGTGCAGCGCAATGTCGAACCGGGCGATTGAAAACGCACCCGCATCCCAACTGCCCGATCGCCACGCTTGGACGATGCGCGAGGTCGGAACGAGCTCGATCACGCGACCGCTGATGTAACCACCGAAAAGCGCGAACGCGCTACCCGGATCGGGTCGGAGCTGCGTTGGTGTGGTCCCCAACGACATCCCCGAGCGCATCGCAGCGCTGAGTTGAACGACGTGGTCGAACTCTTCGGCCGTCGTCAGGGCGCGATAGACCCGCTCGGGACTTGCACCAAAGTCGACGACTTGACGGATGGCGTCGGCCGAATGGGAGACCTCTGCTTCGCCTTGCGCCGCGGCCGCGTTGGGAACCGCGACCGCGCCGAGGCCCGCGAGTACGCCGCCGACCGCAACGGTGAAATCGCCACGCGTCAACTGCGAATCCATATCGTGCTCTCTTTCGGACGGGGGTTGCGGCGAATCGTCGTCGTCATCGTGTCGTGACGACGACGCGGCGCAGGGCGGCGACTTCGGCTTCGAGTGACGCCACTTGGGCCAGAGCCTGCGTCGCGTCGACGTGCTCGAGAGCGATCACGGCGGCGTCGCAGAGCGCGCTCAACATTGCCAGCTCTTCGGGATCGATCTGCTCTCCGCTCGTGTGCGCGCCGACGAACACCATTGCCTCGAGCTCGCCGCGCAACAAGAGCGGCAGCACGAAGACCGGTGCATCGTGTCCGTGCGGAAGCAGCCCGTGGGGCCAGTATCCGTTGCGTACGGCGAGCGGCTCGTGCCGAGCCGCTACGGCGAGCACCGCGCTGGCGTCGGATTCGAGACGCGCGCCGTGCGCACCGCTCCACCCGCGCGATGCAGCGCACACGAACGCCCCATGTTCGCGCCGAAAGAATGCAACCGACGACAGATTGAGCGCCGCCGATGCTTCGACGACGATTGCCTGAGCGATCGCGTTCGCGCTGCCCGCGTGCATCAAGCCTTCGCCGACGCGGCGCAGACGCTCTTCGGAACGCCGGCGCTCGCGGAACAGGATGCGCTCCACGGTGCCCTCGACGCGTCGATGCACCATATTGAGCGAGACCCCGACGGCGATCGCGACGACGGCGTCCCCGACGACCGCGAGCTGCGTTTGGGCGACGATTTTTCCGATCAGAAAGTCGAGCAGCGCAACGGCCGCGACCACCACGAAGGTGACGATGCCGTACACCACGGCGCGTCTCAGAACAAAGCTCACGTCGAACACACGGTGGCGCACGATGACATACGCCACGCTCAACGGTATGGTGATCGGGAGGGCCGTGACGAGATTGATCACGGGGATCGGCCACTCGACGGCGAGACCCGGAACGAAGGTGCCGATCGAGAACGCCAGTTGCGCGGCGAAGCCGATTGCAAGCCCAAGACCGACCCAGCGGATCTTGGCGCGGTCGGTCGCCGGCGCGTGCGTATACGTCACCACGAACACGAGCGCTCCGAGCGCGAGCTCGACCGCGCTCGCCACCGTCGCAACGGTGTTCGGAAGCGCAAGCGGCCAGCCGAACGTGCTGGCGACGAACGTGTACGCCCCGAGCGGCGCCAGCACGGCGAGCGAGGCGAGAGCAATGCGCTCGGCGATCCGTCGCCAGCCGTCGGCTCGATCGTGCGGAAAACGGAGCGCGAAGACGACGAACATGACCCCGGCCGCCGCGCTCAGCACTCCCCACAGCGCCACATCGATCGCAAAGAGCGCGTCGGAAAGCAGAACACTGAAGATGACTGAGGTACCGAGTGCGCCGCAGCAAAAGAGGAAGAATGCCCACGTCATCCGTGACGGGCGAACGAGCACAAGCCACGCGCCGACCGCGATGCTGGCAAAAAAGGCGAGGTTCAGGACGGCATTCGTCGCGTTGTCGGCGAACGAACGCGGGCGCGGCTCACCGGTCAGCGTAACGGCGCGCAAGCCGCTCGGTGTCCGCACCGAGAGCGTCAGCGGACGCCCTTCGGGAACCGCGCTGATGCCCGGGCCGAAGTAGCGCCGCGTCGACGGCGGCGTCCCGGCATCGTCGATCCGATCGCCGGCGCGCAGTCCGGCGCGGTCGGCCGGCCGGCCGGGGTCGACCGCGACGATCGTGTGCGACGCGTCGACGGTGAGCCCGAGATCGGCGAAGGGATGCCACGGCAGCACGATGTCGCTCACGCTGTTGGCGAGCGCGAACAGCGCGACGATCGCGACAACGACGATACGCGCGGCCGAAGCTCGCGCGGTTCGTTGCTCCATGGGCGCGGTTTCGGGAGCGCCGCCCGTCTCCCATCCCCGGACGGAGCCCGGCGACGAAAGCTCTTCGCGCGCGACTTTCCGGTTACGATTCGGCGCAGCCTCGATGTGCGTGCGTCACCAGGCTTCTAGCGCGCTCGGGAGCGCTTCGGTATACTGGCGCTGATCCGCCTGCGCCCGGAGTCAGCATGATCATCGAAGTTCGCACCTACCGCACCAAACCCGGCCAGCGCGACCGGTTCATTGCGTTTTTCCAGGAGCGCTCGATTCCGGCGCTACGCGCGAAAGGCATGACCATTCTCGGCCCGATGCTCGATCTGGAGGATCCCGATGCGTTCGTCTGGCTCCGCGCGTTCCCGTCGCTGGAAGAGCGGGATCGGATGAAGAGCGCGTTCTACGACGGCGAGGAGTGGAAGAACGAGCTCGAGGCGATCGCGATGCCGATGCTCGAAAGTTACAGCGCGGTGTTGACCGAGACGACGGCCGGCTTCGTCGATGATTTGAACGGCGCCATGTAACGGACGTCGTTCGTCCTTCGACACGCTCAGGATGACATGAGGGCTAGGGGCGGGAGCCGCCATGGACGAAGGGCGGGCTTCTGGTCTGCGCTCGGTTCGTAGGTCGTCGTAGAGAGAGCGTCGCGAGATCGGGAGTGCCGGAAATCGTCATGATCGACATGAGGGAGGCCGTTTGATGGCTAGCAACAATTCGCGCCGCGAGTTTCTCAAGCGCGCGAGTGCGGTCGCCGGTGGCGCGGCGCTTGCCGCGTCGCCGCTCGAATGGGCGACGGCGGAGGCCGCCGAGACACTCAAGGTCGGCTTCATCAGCCCGTTGACCGGACCGCTCGGAAGCTTCGGCGAGACCGACCCGTACGTGCTCTCGCTGGTGCGCAAATCGCTCGCCAAGGGCTTGAACGTCGGCGGCAAGACGTACGCGGTGGAGATCATCGATCGCGACAGCCAATCGGATCCCGCGCGCGCGGGTCAGCTCGCCAAAGATCTCATCAACAGTGCGGGCATCGACTTCATGCTCGTGACCTCGACGCCCGAGGTGGTGAACCCCGTCTCCGACGCGTGCGAGGCGGCCGGCGTTCCGTGCCTGGCGACGGTGATGCCGTGGGAAGCGTGGTACTTCGGGCGCGGCGCGAAACCCGGACAGCCATCGCCGTTCAAATGGACGTATCTCTTCAGCTTCGGCGTTCAGAACTTTTTCGAGTGCTACGCGTCGCAGTGGAAGCTGGTCGCGACCAACAAGAAAGTCGGCGTCCTTTATCCGAACGATGCCGACGGCAACGCGATTCGCGAGCACCTCATTCCCGATCTGAAAAAAGCCGGCTTCACCGTGGTCGATCCGGGCGGCTACGAGGACGGTACGACCGACTACTCGGCGCAGATCGCGAAGTACAAGTCCGAGAACTGCGAGATCTTCAACACCTTCCCGATCCCGCCGGATTTCGCGACGTTCTGGCGCCAAGCAGCGCAACAGGGCTACACCAAGATCGTGAAGATCGCGCAGATCGCCAAGACCGGTCTCTTCCCCGATACGATGGAAGCGTTGGGCTCGCTCGCCGACGGCCTCGCCAGCGCCTGCTACTGGCATAAGACGTTTCCCTACCCGTCGTCACTCACGGGCATCAGTTCGCGCGAGCTCGCCGACGGCTACGAGCGCACGACCGGCAAGCAGTGGACCCAGCAGATCGGCGCGACGATGTCGCTGTTCGATGCCGGATTCACCGCGCTCAAGAACAGCGGCAACCCGAAGAGTAAACCGGCGGTGGCAAAAGCGCTCGGCGGGCTCAAGACGATTACCGCGGTCGGCAAGGTCGACTTCACCAGCGGCCCGGTGCCCAACGTCTCGCCGGCGAGCATCATCGGAACGCAATGGGTGAAAGCTCCGGCCGGTTCCAAGCATCCGTTGGAGCTCGTCATCACCGAGCACGCAAACGATCCGAAAGTGCCGATCGGCGCGAAGCTGCGCCCGTACAGCTGACGCCGGTGCCTGACGTCCTGGTCGCGACCGGGATCGTCAAGCGGTTCGACGCGTTCGTCGCGGTCGACGGCGTCGACTTCCGTTTGGGCGCCGATGAAGCCGTCGGCATCGTCGGCCCCAACGGTGCCGGGAAGACGACGCTGCTCAACGTCGTCGCCGGCGCGTACTCGGCGTCGGCCGGAACCGTGCAGTTCGACGGCGCCGACGTCTCGCGGCTCGACGCTGCTTCGCGCTGCCGGCTCGGGATCGCGCGCACGCACCAGGTGCCGCGCCCGTTCGCGAACATGACGGTGTTCGAGAATGTTTTCGTCGCGGCGTCGATGGGTGGCGAGCTGCGTGGTGCGAGCGCGTACGACGCGACGATCGCATCGCTGGAACGGTGCCGCATGATCGAGCTCGGCAACCGCCGCGCCGAATCGCTGGGGCTGCTCGACCGCAAGCGCCTCGAGCTGGCGCGCGCGCTCGCGACGGAGCCTAAAGTGCTGCTGCTCGATGAGATCGGCGCGGGACTGACCGATGCCGAGGCCGGCGAGCTCGTCGCCATCATTCGCGACGTGCGTGCGCGCCGAACCGCGATCGTGTGGATCGAGCACATTCTGCACGTACTGTTACAGGTCGTCGAACGGCTCGTGTGCATGGACGCCGGCACGATCATCGCGCAAGGGACGCCAAACGCGGTGCTCGCGAGCCCCGCCGTGATCGATGCCTACCTCGGGAGCGGCGTGAAGTGAGCCTGCTGGCGGTCGAGCACGTCGACGCGCGACACGGACAACTGCAGGCGGTGCGCGACGTCTCGCTCGCGCTCGATGACGGCGAGATCCTCGCGCTGGTCGGCGCGAACGGTGCCGGCAAGACGACGCTGCTGCGCTCGATTGCCGGCGCGCATCGTCTCTCGGCCGGCCGAATCGTCTTCGATGGGCGCGACGTCACGCCGGCGCGCGCCAACCGCCGCGTCGCGCTGGGGATCGCGCTCGTCCCCGAGGGGCGTCGCTTGTTCGGCGGGATGACGGTCGAGGAGAATCTGCTTGCCGGCGCATCGAGCCGGCGCAACGGACGATGGAAACTGGAAACGGTGCTCGACGCGTTTCCGATGCTGCGTTCGCTGGTCAAACGGCGCGCGGGCGATCTTTCCGGCGGCCAGCAACAGGCTACCGCCATCGGTCGCGCGCTGATGAGCAATCCGCGCCTGCTGCTCGTCGACGAGCTGTCGCTCGGACTCTCACCGGTGGCCGTCGATCAGGTCTACGAATCGATGCACGCCGTTATCGCGTCGGGTGCCACGATCGTGCTGGTCGAGCAGGACCTGGGCCGCGCGCTGCGCGTCGCGACGCGCGTTGCGTGCATGCTCGAGGGCCGCATCGTCTTGGAGGGTCTCGCGGCCGAGATGACGCGTGAAGCGGTGACCGAGGCGTACTTCGGCTTGCGTCGCGACGCCCAGCACGGCGGCGCAGCGTAGTGGTCATCAACGGGC
>Ga0182024_10013712_pt1 | contig 15774 bp, 31 predicted proteins | sample P32metaG_FD_120480 | JGI IMG/M metagenome (GOLD analysis project Ga0182024, IMG submission 120480) | Permafrost microbial communities from Stordalen Mire, Sweden - P3-2 metaG (Illumina Assembly) | ecosystem: Environmental > Terrestrial > Soil > Wetlands > Permafrost | place: Sweden: Stordalen... | reverse complement strand
CGATGCGACCACCGATGCGACCACGAGCCTGCAGCGGTGTGCATCGGCTCGCTGCAATCATGTCGTCCGGGAGTCAGTTCACGGCGGGAACAAAGCGCGGGTTCAATTCCCGCCGTCTCCACTAAAAGCAGCTCAGGCACAACTTCCCTCCTGCAAATTGGTACTTTCTGACGGGACCGAGTTTTCGCTGCGGGGGGAACGATCCCGTAGACCTCCTGAAAAAAGCCTTAGGCGACGGAACCGAGCGTGGACATCGTCGCGCAGCGTCTCCCCGTCGACCTCCACGGGGTAGCGTCCGTCGATCACTGCCGCCATCTGCGCCCAGCGACGGACCTCAGGCGCAGGCCCGAACCACTCTCCGCCGGAGATGCGAAATTCGCTCAGCCGAGCGTGAATCGCCCGCTCCAACTCGGCGCCACCGGGGATCGCGCCTACGAGCTGGAGCCGTTGCGGCGATGCCGTCTGTAGCGACGCGAGCCGCTTGCCGAGATCGCTGGTCGAGCCGATCTTGATCGGGCCTCGGGCGCCGGCGCGGATGAAGTACACAACGTTCATTCGCCCTCTTCCTCCTGCTGTCGAAAGACGTCCATCAAGGTGCCGGCGAGTTGCTCATTATCCCAGTCGGCATACACGTCACCCGTCGTCTGGATGGATGCGTGGCCGAGGAGCTTCTGGACGGCCTTCAGGTTCCCGGTGCTGTCGAGCACTCGCTGGCCGGCGGTGTGCCTGGCCTTGTGCATCCGCTCGCCCTTGGTGGTGCCCACGGGCACGATCCCGGCGTTCTCCAGCTGCCGATACCACCAGTCATGCAGGCCGTGGTCGCTCATGGGCTTGTCAGGGAACCGGCGGACACCGGCGCGCGGGATGGTGCGCTGGCGCGCCATGAGGTAGTGGTGTGGCTGCGCTTCGGCCTCGAGGACATAGCGCTCCAAGTCGGTCCAGAACGCCGGCTGCGGAATCGGGAGCTCGCGGACCTTCTGGCCCTTGGTGAAGATCGTCAGGCGCCGACGCTGGTAGTCGAAGTGCTTGATCTGGACCGCGGCGAGGGCGCCCTTGCGCATCGCGTAGTTGAGCAGGAGCCGCAGCGCGATCCGGTCGCGGAGATCCTCGGCCTCGGCGACGATCGCTCGCTGCTGGTCGGCGGTGAAGGTGGTCCGGTATACGTCGCGGGCCCGGGCGCGCTCGATCGCCAGCGTCGGATCGCCATGCAGGCGGCCTCGGAGGATCTGGAACCGGAAGAAGTCCTTGACAATGCTCAGGTTTTTGTTGTAGTTGCGGGGGCTGCTGTCGCCGTACTGGGCGTCTAGGAATTCCTCGATGCGGTTCGTGCCGACGGGCGGCTCGAACGCTTCGAGCTCGAGGTCGGGGAAGTAGCGCGCCAGCTTGTCCAGCCCGCGCTCGTAGTCCCGGTAGCTGGAGTCGGTGAGTCGCTTGCGCTTGACCCGCAGATACCCGGCAGCCTCCTGCCCCATCGGGTATAGCTGGTAGCTCTTGTCCTTCACGGCCTCGCGCATGATCCGCGCGGCCTCAGCCAGAGTCAAGGCATCTGGCTCGCGCAACGCGCTCATCGGGCCCTCTGGAGCATGAACGTCAGTAACGAGCGCGCCTGCTTGGCTGAGTTGCAGCGCCGGCATGCAGCCGTGAGGTTCGTCCAGGCGTGCTCGCCGCCGCGGGCTCGAGGGACAACATGGTCCACGGCAGCCATCGGCTTTCCGCAGTAGCAACACGGATCAGCGGTCAGAATCTCTGCGTACTGGCGCTCGGCCTCGGGCCAGTCGTCGTAGCTGCCAACTCCGGGAAGCGCCCGGCTGCGCACGGCAACGGGCGCAGCCGGCGCCTCGGAAGGCGGCAGCGGATGACCGAGATAGGCCTCGAGGTCCGCGGGAGTCACCCGGCGTTGCCCTTCGACGCGCACGCTCGTGATTCGGCGGTCTGCGAGCATCTGGCGCGCAGTTCGTTCCGAAATGCTGAGGTACGCCGCGAGCGTCTTCGGCGTGAAGAAGGGCCGCAGGTTCTGCTCGGCTACCCGCAGCGCGCTCACCGCACCGGCTCCCAGTGCAACCGGATGCCCTTCGCTTCGGCTCGTTCGGTAAAGCACGACGGGCATAGGACTCCTGCATGCGACGGCATGACCTCGAGCCACAACTCATCGTCGGATCGCCAGAACGTCCCACCGATACCAGCGCCAACACGACGACCGCAGGTACAGGTCTCGTAGGCGTAGCGCCTGACGAACGTCCAATAAAGGCCACGCAGCGCGGCCCGACGGCTCGTCCATGCATGGCGAGCGGACCACTCGTAGCGCACAACTTCGGCGAACTCGCGGGGCGTCGTGAAACGCTTGTCGTCGCTCACCGCTCTCGCGCCTCGTCTAGAGCCTCAACTATGCGCTCATGCAACCCCTCCGCGTAGGCCGCTACCAGGTGGTAGTGGCCGCAACGACCCGTCCATCCAGGGTCGTTGTTGCCGATGATCTGCCGAACTCGATTCAACACGGGCAGCGCTTCGGCTAGCAGCGCCCTGAGATGGTCGCGTTCGCCGCCCACAAGCGAGTAGGTGCACTCCGGGCAGAAGTCCTCGCCCTCCGCTCCGATCACCCATCCGGTGAAATCACCCATCAGCTTGCGCTCGCAGACCTCACAAGTGCTGGCAGATTTCAGCGCAGCTAACTCCCGCCAGCCCTTCGTCGGGAAATGGTCGTACGCCGCAATGACTGCCTGCGCGGCGCCCCACAGGCGCGCGTGCTCGCTGACGGGCATGACCTCGACACCGTCCTCGAAAGGCGGCCCGGCGACATAATCGGCCGCACCGTCAACCCCCTCGTAGAGCGTCCACCGTCGCTGCTCAGCCATCACTCGGGCTCCAGCACATAACCAGGGCCGAACGGGCACTCAGCCATCGTGTGCGGATCGCTGACGTAGACATAGGCCGCCCAGCCGGACCGTTCCTGCGCACCGATACGCGGATCGTCGATCGAGCGGTAGCGCGCCTGCAAGCGGCCGGGAGCCACGCTCAACGGCTCGTTGAACACGCGATCGACATGCGTGGGCTGCTCAGCCACCTTGTCGTTGTAGTCGGTGTTGCTATGACTCATCGCCACACCTGCCACCAGCGGCGCGTCCAGCCGCACCGACATATCTGCATGTGCGCGTTGACGCTGTACCACCGATGCGTGTGCTGCCGTTCAGGCATCAGAATGGCCTTGCTTCTGTCCAAGGGCATGTTGCTCGCGCTCGGCCTTCATCTCGGCGCGCCAGCGCTTGCGCTCGGCCTCCTGCTCGCGCATCTCCACCTGGTAGCGTTCTGTGCGCTCATACTGGTTGGACACGATCTCGACACCGCAGCCTTGCGGGCAGACGGTGCCATCCTCCCAGCCGTCGCAGTTGGCGCACTTGACCTTGGCCCCGTCGTAGGTCATCGACCGCTCGCCATCGGTGTCGCGATAGAGCACCCAGATCGCCGGGTGCATCTGGAGAACATTGGCTTCGCTGCTTTCGCGTGGCATCAGCTACACCTGTTCCCTTCTTGTCCCGTGCAGGTGAGCCGCGAATGCTGGCCGCTGACGCGCCCGCAATGGCAAAGCGGAAACTCCGCCTCGTCGTAGGGCTGCGACAGGATGACCTCGCGCGCTGCCGGCAGCTGACGTTCGACTTCCTCAACGTCGACCGCGAACGCGCCTCGGCTGATGATGTCCTCATAAACCCGACAGAGGGTTCGCATCGGCTCAGGCGTGTCGGGCAGGATGCCAACTGGGTAGATCACCATCGGCTTGCCCTCAAAGATCACGGACGATTCGACACGACCGAAGTAGGGGCTTGTAACCTGCTGCACGGCAGCAAGCATCTCAACTACCCGTACAAGAGGTGGGTTCGCGGTGAGATCACCTTGGTTCTCTACGATGGCCTCGTAGTCGGCCTCGTCGTTATCGTCCCACCATCCGCGCGGCGCTTTCAGGGCCTGGCGGATGCGAAGCAACGACTCCTCAGCGCGCTCACCGCGAACGTAGGTCCACGACACGGCCGCGTGAACACCGGCGTCGCAGCGGTCACCATGCTCGGTCGGAACGCCGCCGATGGACTCAACGTCGTGAGCGTCAGCACTCAGGCAGCGAACCCTTGGAGGGCTCATCCCGTCCGCCTCCAGATCCACGCCGCCGTCACCTCATCGCGTTGCCTGGCCGACAGGCCGCCGAGCGTCTTCGTCGGACTTATCCGACAGACGTTCACCAGCTTCAGCGCCTTCACACGCCCGACCTTGGGAGCCGCGAGCAAGAGGTCCAGCAGCTTCATCGTCAGCGCCCAATCCGGCGGATCCGCGATCACGTCCAGCACGGACACGTGGCCGCCTGCGATGTTGCGCTTGAGTCGCGACCGGCGGCTCCGGACATCGTTGGCGCGCTCCAGCGCCGCCATCCGCTGCTCAATCGACCGCTCCGGAGCCGACAGGGGCAGCCCGTACCGTTCCTCGCGTCCCGACAGGTCCGTGAGGCCCCCGCGCCGGCCCGCAACAGTCCGGGCGTCGGGGCTGATCGTCGCGCTCATCGCTCGATCACCTCAAGCTCCGGCGCGCGGCACACCAGCTCCGCGTCCTCCACCACCGGCAGCTGAATGACCTCCGTCGGCAACATCCGGTCCAGCAGTTCGAAAGCTGCCGGCGTCAGCTCCTGGTTGAACGCCCGCGCCCGCTCGATCGCCTTATCCCAGAGGAGCCGCCGCAGCTCGTTCCTGAGCGCTAGCGAAGGAACGGCGGCGGCGGCGGCGGCGACGACGTCGGCGGCGGCGACGTCGGCGGCGGCGGCGGCGGCGACGACGTCGGCGGCGGCGGCGACGGCGGCGACGACGGCGGCGGCGACGGCGACGACGTCGGCGGCGACGACGGCGGCGGCGGCGGCGACGACGGCGGCGGCGACGTCGGCGGCGCCGACGACGACGGCGGCGGCGACGACGGCGGCGGCGACGTCGGCGGCGCCGACGGCGGCGGCGGCGGACCATCCGTGCTTCGCAAGCTCAGCACGGATGCGGTCCGCCAGCCTCGCCTCGGCCTGACGGCGGGCATCGAACGCCTCGCCTCGAGCGAACTGGATCGCCTCGAGCGTGGCCTCGACGGTCAACGGGGCCGGCAGGGATCGGAGATACGCGGCAGCCTGGTCGCGGCCCGCGGCGTCGAGGTAGAGCGGAAGCGCCTGGCGGAGTAGGAACTCACGGCAGAGTTGGATCCGCTCGTCGTCCTTGCCGTCGCCGCGAGTGCCGATCGTCCGGGCCAAGTACGGGCGGAGCTTCTGGCGGTCGGTGTCGTCGAGGCGGTCGTTGAGGCGGATGCAGAAGCTGGTCAGCACCGGGCTGACGCACTGCGGGGAGTCGGAGTGCTTCTCGCCGGCGAGGTAGGCCGTCATCTCCATACTGCACATCCCGTCTTCGCGTGTCGAGTGGGCGCCCTTGGCAACGAAGTACTTGTCAGACATGGCTGTACAACCTCCTGTTGAGGATCTTCGAGATGTTTCCTCGCGACACGGGGAACCGAGCCGCGAGGCGTGTCTGCGTCCAACCTGCCGCGTACAGGTCGCGCAACTCGTGGACCTGTTCGTCAGTCAGCTTTGCCCGTGAAGGCGGAGGGACCGTCCGGCCTTTGGCATGACGGTCTGCGATGTTCTCAATCTGCGTCCCGAGGAACAAGTGCGCCGGGTTGCAGCACGGCGGGTTGTCGCATGAGTGGCAGACCACAAACTCCGGAGCGATCTCCCCGTGAGCCAGGATCCAGGCGACCCGATGTGCTCGGGCAGGGCGGCTCCGAAACCCGACAGCGCCGTAGCCCTTGTCGTCGCAGCGGCCCTGCCACTCCCAGCATCCGTCGCCCATCCGGACGCGCGCCCAGAAGTTCTCCGCCGTGGTGACCCGCCGGTCGTCCGCGCGCATGACGGCGCCCTGGCTCATCGATCCTCCTGGGTTGGTGGTGTGGTTACGCGGTCATCGCCGCGCTCGAGTTCGCCCGCGGTCGACCGGATGCCGAGCGCGGCGAGCGGGTCGAGTCGCTGCAAGCCGTCCCGCCGGCCCGACGCCATCGCGGCGACGTCGCGGCCCTCGAACGCCTCGCAGTGCTGATCCCACGCCGCCTGCAGGTCGCGACGTCGGACGCTCCCCCACTCCTCGTCCCCGAGCTCGGCGAGCTCCTTCTGCAGCTGTTCGATCCGGCGGCGGGCGATGAACGACGCGACGAGAGGATGCACCGACTCGGCGCGTTCCATCACCATCCGCTCGCGAGCCCTGAGCAGTTCCGCCTCGTTGGCGTAGTCCCCGGTCAGCGGCCGGTTCCATGCTCGCAGTGCGCGGCGGATCAGCTCGAGCGCTTCGTCGAACGTCGGTTTGCTCGGGTCACGCCGCGCCGCGGCCGCGAGGTTCGGCGCCGACGGCGGGAAGTCCGACCCGGCCGGCCACGTCCGGATCGCCATCAGCATCCGCTCAGCGGTCAGGCCACGGGCCTGGAGTTCGGCGATGTAGGCGGCGAACCCCTCGCGGCCCCATGCCGCGATCGTCCCTGGCCAGGAGCCGAGGAGCGCCTGTCCGACGTCGCGCTGATCGTCGGGCGTCCAGGTCATGCCGCCCCTCCGTTTATCGCTCGCAGCAGGTCGCTGGCGTTCTCGCGGCGGCCATTGGAGCGGCCGTTTACTGGCCGTGACGGGGCGCCGGCGGGCGCGTCAGCACACCAGTCCCCGAACCGCTTGGCGACGTCGGTCGTCGCCGCGCGCTGGCCCTTCCCGGCCAGCAGCCAGTGCTGCAGGCTGCGTGCCACCCCGACGTGGTCGGCGTGGATGTTGCGCAGCATCCCGAGCCCAGCGCCGCGCTCCTGCGGCATGATCGCGCCGCCTCTCGCCTCCCAGATCCCGTGCAGGATCGCTAGCACTTCCCGCAGCCGCGGCAGCAGGTCGGCTGGGAGGTCGGGCGGCGGCTCGGTCTGGTCCAGGCTCTTGCCGGGCTTGCGCGCTGGGTTGCTGTCACCTTGGTCGTTCCCTGAAGATGACAACGAAGAAGAAGATGAAGGAGAAGCCCCGCATGCGCGGGCTTCCGTCTGTGTTACACCTGCGTTACTAGTGGTGTTACTACCGGCGTTATTCGTGCCGTTACGAGCGTTACGGCGACGCTCCCTGAATCGTCGCTGCCGGTCGACGTTGGTGTCATCTTTCCGAGGCTCGGGGTTGAGGTCATCCCAGTCGTGCACGCGCAGACAGCCGAGCTCGCCGTCGCGGTACAGAATGCCGAGGGCTTCGAGCTTCTCCATCGTGACGCGAGCGACCCGGACTGTGACACCGGCAGCCTTCGCGATGTGCACCGGCTCGGCGTCGAGTTCGCCGACGAGCAGGCAGCCTCGTATCGGAGCGACCGCGGCGACGGCGAGCACGCCGGAGATGTGAGCGCGATACTCGCTGTCGCTTAGGCCACCCAACTTCGGGTGGCTGCCCATCGCGACGTGAACCATGTAACGGTCGAACTTCCGTGGGGCCATTTAGGCCTCCTCCTCCTTGGCGGTCTCCGCCGCCTGGTGCTCTGCGATCAGCCGTTCGAGATCCCCCGGCTCGAGCGATTTCAGCCACGACTGGTAGTGCGTCTCCCCGGAGGCGTCAGCGGCGACCCAGGGGTTGTGCTCGGGGTTCTGGTTGGGGTACCACGGCGGGCGGTACACGGGGTCGCTCTCAAGCATGCGCGGCTGCCTCAAGGCTTCGGGCGTATTCGGCCTGCAGCTGGCATGTCCGTGAGCAGTACGCGCCGTGCTCGTCGGTGACGGGATGCCAACCGGCGAGCTTGCGACAGCCGCCGCACCGGACGCCTTCGTCGTACTGGTACTCCACGGTGCCGTCGCAGTCAGACCGCGGACAGGGAACCTGGCCGGCGGAGATCAGTCCCGACGCGGGGTCCTCGTCGCGGCCTCTCCACCCGCACTCCGCACAGTAGATCGCGGTCGCGGTCCGACTGCTCAGGCGCGGGACGAAACGATGCCGCGGGCCGGTCACGCCGCTGCTGCCTCTCCGGCGGGCGCGAGGAGCGTCTCGGCCGTGGTGACCGCAACCGCGAGCGCCGACCAGCAGTCGCCTGACATGCCGTACAGCGGGCCCGGCGACGCCTTCAGCCCGATCGCCTGCTGCTTGCTCGGCCCGTACCGGTCGATCAACGCCTGGCGGATGTTGCCGTCCTTCGCGCGCCGGGAGTGGCAGAGGTGCAGCTTGCAGTCGGCGCGGTAGACGCGGATCGGCTCCGGGCGCACGAGCCCATGGAGAGGGGTCAGCCACCGTTCGACGAACCGACCAATAGCAACGCAAGTCTCGAACACGGTCGCCCCGACGGCCATCCCGTAGGACGCGATGTGCTCCACTGCAAGCGCGTCAGCGTCCGTCCCGTCGAGCATCCCGCGCACGTACTCGTTGTGGTCCTTCGTCCACCACATCGGCAGACGGGTCTCGGTGTCGTACATGACGGCCGCGGACTGCTCGTTGCCCGGGTCGATCGCGAGGAGCCTCATGCCCAGAGTTCCTCGTACCCCTGTCGCGGCTTGAGCGTCCTTGTGATCTCCTGCCACTGGTCGGCGAGGATGACCACGAACCGCTCAGGCTTGTGCGCCGCGAGTTCGGTCGGATCTCCACGCTCCGCGACCGCCTTAGCGATGGCGCCCTTGCGCGAAGTCGCTGCGATCGGCTCGGTCGTCAGGAGCGCCCAGAGGCCTTCGTGCTCGTCTGTCTCCGCGCGGAGCACCATGTACTTCGGCGCCTTGGGGCGCTTCGCAGGCTCGGGGGGATTCTCGGCCTTCAGGCGCTCCGCAGCGGCATCCATACGCTCGGTGTCGGTTGCCATGGTCATGCCTCCTGGGTGGTGGGGTTATGCGGCTTCCTGGAGCGCCCGGCGCACGATGCTGTTCTGCTGATCGCAGCCCGCGCTGATCGGCTTGATGCGCCGGTAGTAGTCCAGGGCGTGGTTGGACAGCTCGGCGTCGGCGAGGAGCGGCATTTCACGAAAGCCGCCATGGCCGTCGGCGACGACAACGAGGGCATCCTGCGGCCGGTACTCGCCCCAGCGCTCCTCGGCGTCGCGGTACAGGCGGCACTGCACGTGCGCCGACTCGTAGATCGCGCCGTTCTCCTGGGTCTTGAGATCGACGAGGGTGAGCCGACCGTTGATCTGAGCGATCAGGTCCAGCCGCCCGGCGTAGCCGCGCTCGGGGTCGGCGACGATCAGCTCGACCGCCTCGGGCTCGGGGTCGGCCCACAGCAGCCACTTGACAAGGCCGCGGATGAACGGCCGGTGATGCTCGGGATGCTCGGCCGGGTTCGGCGGGCGGCCTTCGAGCATGTAGGCCTCCAGCAGCGCGTGGACGTTCAGGCCACGGTCGGCAGCGCGGTTGCGCTCCGCATCGGCGCCGAGCTTGTTGGCTCGGACGATCGCGACGGCTTCCTCGTCGGTGGTCTCGGCGGTGATCAACCCGAGCCGGACCGCTTCGATGGTGCCGTGGATGCCGGCGCGCTCTGACCATGGCGGCAGTCCGTCCTTGGGCAGGATGCGATCGCAGATGGTGCTGACCGACTCGACGCGCGCTCGCTGGGTGTCCCCTGTCCCCTTGCACGCATGGCACTTGACCGTGCCGCCGGGGCGCTTGTCGCTGGCCACGCGCCCGCTGCCCTCGCAGATCGGGCACGTCGGGTGCGACGTCAGGTGGTAGGCGCGCCAGTCCTCGTAGCGGGGCGTGCCCTTCTGCGTCAGCCAGCCGGCCGGGGCGAACTCGAACTCAATCAGGTGGCCGCCCGGCAGCCGCCGCTGCTTGACGGTCTGCATCGCGCCGGGCGTGAACTCGGGCGCGGTCTCCAGCGGCAGCGGATGGGGCTCGGCGCTCACGAGTCAAACTCCGCGGCATCGGCCGGGACCTCGTCGAGGTCGCCCCTGGCCGGAGGCTCGTCGCCGCCGGTGATCTTCGCGATCAGCTCCAGTGCCTGCGCACGACTCAGCGACCGCACCCCGGTTGCCATGTCGGCCACGTCCGCGGCGCCGGCGGCGACGAGTTGCATCCGAGCCTTCTCCTCGCTCCAGCCCGCAGCCTCGATGGCGGTCAGCAGGTCGGTGATCTCCTGCTCGGTCAACTCCTGGACGGGCACCGCGGGGTCCTCGACCACCTGGGCGTCGAACACGCGGGCGTCCTCACCCTCGGCCAGCAGGCCGCCGAGCGGTGTCGCCTGCCGTAGCGCTTGGCGTTCAGCGGCGGCGAGGATCATCACCGACTCCTGCGACCCCCACGGGCTGTACTGCAGCTTGCGGGCGTCCTTGGGTTTGTACTCCGAGAGCGGCGCGTAGAAGTAGCCGACCTGCTGGCCGCTCGCCTTGACGTAGACCTCGGACCATGCGCCGACGATCCGACCGCGACGCGAGGCCTCCGGGGTTTCGGCGCCGGCCTTGTCTGCGGCTACCTCTGCATAGGCATGCTCGATCGAGCGGGTGCGGTCGCCATTGCGGGTGACCTTGAACGTGTCGCGCTCGCGGACGACGTCGCCGTCGATCTCCAGGCCCTGACGCTTGGCGATCTTGCGCAGCCCGTCGCGCCCGACCATGATCAGCAGCCGTGCGTTGTCGCCCTTCCCCTTCGCGCACCATGCTTCCTTGGCGAACGGGTCCAGGTCGTAGTGGGCGCACAGCTCGAGGAAGTGGCCGATCTCGCCGCGGTTGCAGCCCGGGGCGATCTGGCTGGCGATTAGCGCAAGGGTCTTCTCGTCGATCGTGTCGATGACCGGGTGGCGCTGCAGGCGGGCGAGGCCGTGCGGGACCTGGATCAGGTCGGTGCCGGCGTCGTCCTGCTCGGGCGTCTCGTGTTCGGCGTTCTTGGTGCTCATACCCTGTCTCCAGCAGCGGTGGCATCGTCCGGCGCGCCGATGGCGAGCTTGGATGGCCGGAAGTCAATGAGTTCGCCCTCGAATTCGCCGCGTGCGTCGATCGCGCCGACGATCCGCGCGGTGGACGGGTCACGGCCAGCGACGACGATCCGCAACTCGTCCTCGGCGCGGTGAACGACGGTGAGGGAGTAGCCGCGGCCGTGCAGGATGGTGAGCTGCGTGGCCTGGGCCTCGGTGAACGGGAGCATGATCATCAGATCAGCCCTCCGTCCGGGTATGGATCCGGTGCCGTGTGCCGGTCCTCGATGTCGACGTCCCAGTAGCCGACGCGCCCGCGAGCGCGGCCCTCGGCGCGGTCGTCGATCTCGACGCGCTGGCGGTCGGCGGCGCGCTCCCATGCCGGGTCGGGGGTCAGGAAGAAGTCCGCCAGCTCCTCGGGCGACATGACAGCTCGGCCGGCGGCCTGCGCCTCGTCGCGCAGCAGTTGCTCATGGGCGGGCGTGCCGCGAGCGTGGATGCGATGAAGCGTGCGACCCGTGCCGCTCATCGAGATCCCTCCCGCACCGCTGCGCGCTCGCGCAGGTCGTTGGCCTTGCTCATCAGCAGTTCGGCCAGGTCGTCGTCGGACAGGGCCGGGGACGCGACGAGCAGGTCGTCGAGAAAGCCGCTCGGCGGCTGCTCGGCGGCGACGGCTTCCGGCGGTCCGGCGGGTGCTTCATGCTTCGGGGTCATCGGAGTTCACTCCTCCGGCCAGACCCCGGGACGTTTCGCGCGTCGCCGGGGTCGGTTTGTTGGTCAAGTGCGTGCAGGGCGCGTCGGCGCGTCGAAGGTCATCGCGAGCGATCTCACGGCTCGTGCCGACCTCGGCGGGCATGTCCAACACGACGGGATCTACGATGACGATGGGACTCGCCTCCCGCCGTTCCGCCAGCCGTCGCGAGCACAGGCTCGGCAGTTGCGCTCGCCGCGGGGATTCACGTAGGTGTTCGCCTCGTCGTAGGCATGGCCGCGAGGACAATGCGTGATGGCCCTCATGGCCTCGTGCTGGCGTTCCCGAATCTCTCCTCGGTCCATATTGACCGCGTGTGTGACGGGCTCAAGGTGGGCGGGATTGACGCAGTGCCGGACCCGGCAGAGGTGGTCGAGTTCGAGGCCGTCGGGAATGGGGCCCACGAGAAGCTCGTAGGTGAGCCGGTGGACACGGACCTTCTTTCCACCTACCGAGAGATAGGCGTACCCGGCCCCGTGCACTCGCGCCGTCCAGACCCAACAGCGTCCGCCAACGAACGGGCTCACCGGCCCGCTTCGATCCACGTGGCCCCAGAGGCGCTCTAGCGACTCAGGGCTACGGATCGGAATGTGCGCGCGGGGGTCGCCGTTACGACGAATGCGCTCAGCGTGAGCACCACAGAAGCCTCGCGCTTTTACGGAGCGCTCACAGTTCGGAATTAGGCAAGCCATTCCCTGGTCGCTCACGATCACCATGAGGCGCCCCCGGCTTCGTGCGGCGGGATGCGAGCCGAGAGCGAGCCGGACCCGGCGCACAGGCCCAAGGCACGCCCGGCGGGGTGGCGGCGGAGGATGCCCGTCCGATTTACGCGTACCAGGCAGTCGCAGTGCAGGCAGCGCTCATAGTGACCCTTCTCCAGCCGCTCGGGACGTTCACTGCCGATGCTTCGCTTGCGTGCGTAGTAGCGCTTCAGACCGCGCTCGCGTGCACACGCACGGCACTGACGGCCCTTCTTGTCCCAGTAGGTGTTCTGCTCGTCGTAGGAATGGCCGCTTGGGCAGTGGGTCTTCAGTGAGTTGTCCGCAGTTGGGCTCCCCACCGCACGAAGCGCGTTCTCCCGCGGAGTGACCGGCTCAAGGTGGCTCGGATTGACGCAGCCGCGATTGCGGCAAAGGTGATCCATGAACAGGCCCTCTGGGATCTCGGCGACGAGCTGCTCGTGCGAGTACCGATGCGCACGGGTGATGCGGCCGTCGATCGTGATCGTTCCGTAGCCCTCGGGCACCTTGCCCGCAGTCCACTCCCAGCAAGGCCCGAGATGGGGTGCATATTCCGGGACGGCGCCGGCCTTGTTGACTCGGCTCCAGAAGCGCTCCTCTGTCGTCTGGCGAACTCGCGTCTGAAGAAACAGGCCGTAGTGCCTCCGACACAGACCACGCGCGACCAGCTTCGCCCGTTCGCAACCCGGATGGACGCAGGCGCTCATCGGATGCCCTGTTCATGCGGAGGAACCACGGGGTCGAGCCGGTACCAAATCTCTAAGCAGTCGACCCGCTCCGTCATGCCCGCGGTCGCCTGCTCGACCGCGACGCGGGCGGCTCGCACCTGCCGCATGCGCTCAGCGGCCTGCGCCTCCAGGCGAGCCCAGTGCCGGCGCTGCGCGTCACGCCGGCGGCGTTCGTTGAGCACGAACCCGCCGACCGCGGCAGACCACACACCCAAGGTCATCAGCGCGCCGGTCATCACGCAGCCGCCCTCTGGAGTTCGGCCTGCAAGGCTTCGCGAGACCCAGCCATGCGCTCCGCTCTCGCGGCAGCGGCAACAGCGCCCGCCTCTTCCTTGGTCTCATAAACGCCGAGATAGATCGTGCGCCCGTTGACGTGGGTGCTTGCCTGCCACTTCCCGAGCCGGGCATGCCACCCGACGCCGCGGACCCCTGACATGGACCGGCGGTTCGGTAAACGGTTCTGGGCGTTGACCTCGGCCGAGGCGAGCCGCAGGTTGGACCGGCGGTTGTCCAGCCGATCGCCGTTGATGTGGTCGGCGATCTGGACGTCTCCGGGCTGGAGTCCCATCACCGAGCGATGAACAAAGACCTGGATCCGATACTTCGGGGTGGCCGGGTCGGGGTGAGTTTCACGTACGGCGTAGCCGCCGTGAGAGAGGTACCAGCGGTACGGCGCGACAAGAGACAGGTCGGCATCGTCGACGAGCGCGTATGCCCGAACGGTGCCGTCGCGGCGACGGAGCGGGATCCTTGCCATGGCTAGCCACGCCGCCGTTCTGCCGGCGGCTCGTGGTCCTCAAGGTCCTGCAGGCGGATCCAGCAGTCCGAGCGGCCCGCGGTCACGCACCGCCTATGCGTGGCAGGAGCGTCGGCGCCGAGGATCGCGAAGATGACGGCGGGGAGTCCGAGACTCCACGCGAGGACGATGATCACGGGCTCGCTCATCGCTCGTCCTCGGGCTCGAACCGGGCCTCGTCGCGGAAGTCCAGCTGCTCGGTCGCGACATGCCGATAATGCGCCGTGTCCTGGCCGCGCCAGGGACCATCCAGCCGGTACAAGCTCTCCACCATCAGAGCGCCTTCCCACCGGACCATCGGCAGCTCGACACGCGCCCACGGCATCTGCACGACCTCGCCATCATGCGGGCCGTCGTGCAGGTGGGCGCTCACGTGAACCTCCGGGACGGGCATCAGCGACGCCGCCTTTCGGCTGGCGGCTCGTGGTCGTCGAGATCCTGCAGGCGGATCAGCAGACCGAGCGGCCGGCTGTCACGCCGACGCTCCTGCCAGACGTAGACGGCACCGAGGATCGCGAAGATCACCGCGGGCAGCCCGAGACTCCACGCCAGCACGATCACGACAGGCTCAGCCATCAGGACGCCCGGTGAAAGGGCTGGCCGCTAGGCAGGACCCAGTTGGCAACCGGCACGCCCCAGAGCGAGTAGCTAGGGCCGTTCTCAACGGGGTCGGCGATCTCGCCGCCGCCACCCAGCGGGTCTACCTCCGCCTCGACCGCCTCATGGCTGACCGTGATCGCGGTGTCGTAGAAGTCCTCGCCCCACACGACAATGGCAGGCGCGCCGTTGTCGCCGGTGTAGTGGAACCCGATGACGTCGAAGGGCAGGATCGTCCCGCCGCTGGAGGCGAACCAGTGGCTCACGTCGTGGTGGCTCACGAGCGTAATCGGGTCCCCGCCCGTCGCCGAGAAGGTGAGCGGGCTGGCGCTCGCGTCGGGCCACTCCCGGGCCACCTGCACGTTCACCTGGTACGAGACGGCGCGCTCGATGCGCGCCACGTTCGCTGCGCTCATGCGCCCGTTCGCGTGGACGGTGAAGTCGAACGCGCTGGCGCTGGCCGGCGCTGCGAGCGCGGCCGCGGTCGCAATGAGGGCTGCGCCTCTCATGCCGGCTCGAACCGAGCCTCGCCACGCCAGTCGAGCAGCCGCTCGCGGTACGCCAGCGACAGCCGGGAAGTAGGGGCCGACGCGCCTGGGGGCGAGAGGACGCGTCGGCCGGGGGCGTGATCGGCGCCCAGGTGGCCTCCGGTGATGGAGGAGAGGGTGAGACCACCGGAAGCCAGCTCGATGCCGACAGGGGAAGTCAGCCGGTGCGGTAGGCCATGAGGCTCCTTTGCGGTTAGACGGGTCATAGGGGCGCCTCGGCCAGTACCGCGACCGGAGCCTGGGAGAACCGCGCGAGCTGGCCAGCGATGAGATGGCGCTGCAGGCGGCTCAGGTCGCTGCACGCCCGCCACGGGTTCACGCCAGCACGGGCCAGCCAGCCGCTCGCGGTGTCGCGGTCCAGGTACGGGATCACCTCGAGCAGGAAGCTCCCGATGTCCCGGTCAGCGATCCGCTCGGGCTCGGCCAGCAGGACCATCGCTGCCAAGCGCGCGTTCTCCCGACGCAGCCGGTCCATCTCCGAGCGCAGAACCTCCGACGGGTCGACGGCCAGGGCACTCATGCCGCCGCCGTTTCCTTGACCGGCCACTGCGCCAGAACGGTCGTCCCGTAGAACTCGACGATCTTCCGCGCGACGTCCGAGCGAGGCTCGACGCCCGCTTCGGCGAGCTTCAGCGAGTTGTAGGAGATCCCGATCGCGCGGTGCGCCTCAACGATCCCGAGGTTGCGCCGTCTGCGTTCCTCCAAGAGGTTGAGCCGCTGAGGTTCTGTAGAAGCCAT
>Ga0182024_10013711_pt1 | contig 15774 bp, 15 predicted proteins | sample P32metaG_FD_120480 | JGI IMG/M metagenome (GOLD analysis project Ga0182024, IMG submission 120480) | Permafrost microbial communities from Stordalen Mire, Sweden - P3-2 metaG (Illumina Assembly) | ecosystem: Environmental > Terrestrial > Soil > Wetlands > Permafrost | place: Sweden: Stordalen... | reverse complement strand
CAACCCAATATTGATGTTCGTTTCATGAAGTCGAGCACGCCCAGACCGGATGAAAACCGGGCGCTGCGCGAAGTTGGCAGCACATGATTGGGGCCGCCAACATAATCGCCGACAGCTTCTGGCGTATAGCGGCCGAGAAAAATCGCTCCTGCATTATGGACTTTGGCCGCAAAGCTGTCAGCGTCCTCCAACGCAATTTCCAAGTGTTCGGGAGCAATCCGGTCTATCATCACGGATGCTTCTTCCCAGTTTCGCACGATGATAATGGCGCCTTGCGATCGCCAACTCTCCCCGGCAATGGCGCTACGCGGCAGACCTAAGAGATCGCGGGCGACCGCCGCCGCCACCGCGTCGCCAAAGCCGAGGTCATCGGTAATGAGAATCGATCGCGCGGCCACATCGTGTTCGGCTTGTGACAGAAGATCAGCGGCAATCCAGGTAGGGTCGTTGAGCCGGTCAGCCACCACCACAATCTCGGATGGACCTGCGATCATGTCGATGCCCACAAGACCGAAGACGCGCCGCTTCGCGGCGGCGACATACGCATTGCCGGGACCCACGATCTTGTCGACTGCCAGGATCGAGGCGGTTCCATAAGCGAGCGCCGCGATGGCTTGCGCCCCGCCAATGCAATAGATTTCGTCAATCCCCACAAGCTCCGCCGCGGCTAAAACCAGCGGATTCAATTTGCCTTCCGGCGCGGGCACGACCATGACGAGTCGTTCGACGCCCGCGACTTTGGCGGGGATGGAGTTCATCAACACCGAGGATGGGTACGCTGCCGTACCGCCCGGAACATAGAGACCAACCCTCGCTACGGGTGTCCAGCGCAAACCCAATCTCACCCCCTGCTCGTCGCGATAATCGAAGGATTGCGGCAATTGGCGGCGGTGAAAGTCCTCGATCCGTTTAGCCGCGAATCGCAGCGCCGCCAGCGAATCGGGCGAACAAGCGCGAACGATTCTCAATAACTCCGCCGGGGCAACTCGCAGCGAGGCGGGGGTCAGATCGACGCGATCAAAGCGTTTTGTAAATTCAATAAGCGCGGCGTCCCCTCGCGTACGCACCTCGGAAAGAATGCCCGCGACAGCATGATCGATCCGCTCCGCGCTTTCCTGCCTACCGAGCAGCAGTCGGCCGAAATCATCGGTAAACGTGGAGTCCCGAGTGTCGAGCCTAAGAGGCATCTATCGCCTCGCGAAAACGTTCGATCCACGAACCAACTGCCCCGGGTCGCGTCTTTAGGGCCGCACGATTGGCGATGAAACGCGATGTGACGTCGGTGATGTGCTCGATTTCAACCAGACCATTCGCTTTGAGCGTCGAACCGGTCTGAACAAGATCGACGATCTGACGGCACAGTCCCATCGCGGGCGCAAGCTCGACCGCGCCACTAAGCTTAATGCATTCCGCCTGCACTCCGCGAGCGGCGAAATATCGACGTGTAATTTCCGGATACTTGGTGGCTATCCGGATGCAACTCCAGAGCTGCGGGTCTTCGCGGCCATAATCCTCCGTCGGACCCGCCACGATCAAACGACACCGGCCGATCTTTAAATCGAGGGGCGCATATATTTCGGAATAGTCGAATTCCATGAGCCCATCGTTTCCTGCAATACCAAGATGCGCGGCGCCAAACGCCACAAAGGTAGCCACATCGAAGCTGCGCACGCGAATGACATCAAGGAATTCATGGTTCGTCTTGAATCGGAGTTGGCGGTCGTCGGGATCGTCGAATGCCGCTTCGAGGATAATGCCGGCACGGCGCATGAGGGGGATAGCTTCCCCGAGAATCCGCCCTTTTGGCAGCGCTAGGACCAGCCGATCATTAGCCTGCAAACGAATCCTCCAAGGCAAAACCAGACCTAATCCGAGCCGCCTTCGATCGGATGGAGCGGATGCGAGCGAGTGGGCCGCGGTTCGCCGATGTCCTCTAAATGACACAGGACGGTTTCAATTTCCAGCCGAAGACCAAGTCCGCCGGCGAAATCAAGTTGTAGGATGCGTCCGTCAATCATCAACGCCAGTAGTACCAGCAGCCGCGCGAGATCCCGAGAGCGGAAGCCTTGACTCCGAACCGCGATGACATGATCAAAGCAGATGCCGCATCGAATCCGTTCATTTTTTCGACTTGAAAAGGCCCCGCGCCGAAGGCGATCGCCGACCATAACAAAGCGTCGATCCTCCGGTAGAAAAGCCATGTCGCCCACAAGCACTACCGCATCCTGCAGGAGGGCGGAAAAAACCACTATGTCGTCTTGATCCTCGGCCCGCAGCTTAAGCGGGCCGGGCAGGTGCGAATTCCATGTCGCCACGGGTCATCCGCCGTCGATTAGACGCTCGATGTCCGCACCGCAAGCCGCGAGCTTCTCCTCAAGGCGCTCATAGCCGCGATCGAGGTGATAGACGCGGTTCACGATCGTCTCTCCCTGCGCTGCAAGTCCTGCCAAGACGAGCGAAACGGAAGCTCTCAGATCGGTTGCCATCACCTGCGCGCCTGTAAGTTTCGGCACACCCCGCACCATGGCGGACGGCCCATGGACATTGATGTCGGCTCCCATCCGGCACAGTTCGGGCACGTGCATGAAACGGTTTTCGAAAATCGTCTCGGTGATCATAGCGGCGCCGTTGGCGGTCGCCATCAACGCCATCGTTTGCGCCTGAAGGTCGGTGGGAAAACCGGGAAACGGTTCGGTCATGACGTCGACGCCGGTAAGTCCGTTGACCCGGCATACCCGGACGCCCTCGGAAAATTCGGTCACCTCGACACCGGCGCCTTCAAGGGTCCGCGCAACTGCGGAGACATCGTCCGGCCGGGCTCCCAACAAATCGAGCGCACCACCGCTGACGGCAGCGGCCATCATATACGTCCCGGTCTCGATTCGATCAGGAATAACAGAATGGCGAGCGCCATGAAGACTTGGCACTCCGCGCACGGTAAGGCTGCTCGTGCCGGCACCTTCGATGTCGGCGCCCATGGCGACCAGGCAGCGCGCCAGATCGACGATTTCGGGCTCGCGCGCCGCGTTGATAAGCCGGGTCTCGCCTCGCGCTAGGCATGACGCCATGAGCAGATTCTCGGTCGCCCCTACCGAAACCGTCGGAAACACAATTTCCGCGCCAACTAGACCTTTTGGCGCGAAAGCCTCGATATAGCCATTGCGTAACTCCACCGTCACGCCGAGCTTTTCCAGCCCCCCGAGATGCAAATCCACGGGACGAGTTCCGATAGCGCAGCCGCCGGGAAGCGAAACGCGCGCTTCGCCGCGGCGGGCGAGTAGCGGACCGAGGACCAAGACAGAGGCTCGCATTTTCCGTACTAGATCATAGGAAGCTGTCGAAGAGCTAATTTGACGAGCCGACAGGCTGAGACTGTGACCTCGCTGGGATGAGTTTGACGCGCCGTTCATCGTGACGGAAACGCCGAGATTAACCAACAAATACGAAAGGGTGGTGATATCGGCGAGGAATGGCAGACCGTCTAGGGTCAAGGTTTCCTCGGTCAAGAGACATGCCGTCATCAGCGGAAGGGCGGCATTCTTGGCGCCCGCGATCGGAATACTGCCATAAAGAGGCTTTCCGCCGCGAATGCGAATTCGATCCATGATTCGCCTAAAGGCGCGGAAGAGTGACGCCGCGCTGTCGCATATATTTGCCCGCGCGGTCGGCATAGGAAGTCTCGCAGGGCCGATCCCCTTTGAAGAACAGAAATTGGCAGATACCTTCGCCGGCGTAGATCCTCGCCGGTAGAGGCGTGGTATTGGATATTTCGATCGTGACATGCCCCTCCCATTCGGGTTCCAGCGGGGTCACATTCACGATGATGCCGCAGCGGGCATAGGTCGATTTTCCCAGGCAGATCACCAGAATGTCTCGAGGAATGCGGAAATATTCGACCGTGGTCGATAATGCAAAACTGTTCGGCGGCACAATGCAAATATCGGTCTCGCGATCGACGAAACTCCGCGGGGAAAAGGCCTTGGGGTCTACGATCGCGCTGTCGACATTGGTGAAGATCTTGAATTCGCGGCCTACCCGCGCATCGTAGCCATAGGAACTGAGGCCGTACGAAATCACATTTTCCCTTGTCTGCTTTTCAACAAAAGGTTCGATCATGGCGCGGCTCTTGGACGTCTCACGAATCCACTTGTCGGACATGATCACGGTAGCGCGTCCCCTCAAGAAAGAGTGATGAGTTCTTGTACGTGAATGAGCATCATAAGGAAAGATTGCGGTCCTTCAGTCGCTACGCTCGATTGACGCTGTCAGTTTCTGCGCGCGATCCCGTGTTTGCGCCTTGCGACGCGCGAGATTGTCGCGCAATTGGCCGGCAAGTCGTTTACGCTTTTCCGCTGATGACTTCCTCGTGTCTTTCAAGTCTCTGAGCTGACGATTGGGGTTCACTTCGTTCTCTATCTTGCCAGGTCCGCTTAGGGTCGTGTATTGCGTCGCGTTCTCGCTGCCGTAGCTCAGTGGTAGAGCACCCCCTTGGTAAGGGGGAGGTCGTAAGTTCAATCCTTACCGGCAGCACCACAGTTCCGTCCTGTTTTGCGGCTTTAAGCAAGGAAAATCCAAAAAAATGGGCCGCGGAATGCGGCCCAAGTTTATGGGAGGAACTGCGAGCGGCCGAGGGGACGGACCGCGTCGCTTCGATGATTAGGTCACGGAAATGTCAATTGTTCATTAAGACGCTGGGAACTCGACGCAGCCGTCATGAAACGTGCTCAAAATAGTCGTTAATCGACCGCACGATGCTCCCGGCAAGCCTCTGTTGGTAGGCCGGCTGGCGGAGAGATCGCTCTTCTTCCCAATTCGATAACACCCCTAGTTCGACTAAGACCGAAGGAATGTCGGGAGCTTTCAAAACAACGAATCCAGCCGACCGGTGCGTGTTGTTCAAAAGCGGAACATCCCGACCCAATTCATCGACGAGCGCCGATGCCAGTCGGAGCGACATGTTATTGGTTTGCCTACGCGCCAGATCGAAGAGAATCTCGCCGACGATGGGGTCGCGGTTGGAAATGTCGACCCCCGCGATCCTATCCGCTTTGTTCTCCCGGGTGGCAAGCGCCGCCGCCCCGGCGTCCGATGCCTGATCCGATAGTGTGAACACCGAAGCCCCGCGAATATGCGAATCATGGTTGGCGTCGGCATGAATCGACAAGAATAGGTCGGCGTTGACCGCTTCGGCACGTTGGACACGGTCGGTCAGGGGAATGAATTCATCATCGTCACGAGTAAGTTTCACCTCATAACGGCCGGTTGCTTCGAGCATGCGAGCGGCCTCGCGCGCCGCCGCCAGCGAAATGTGCTTTTCATAAACGCCGGTTATGCCAATCGCGCCCGGGTCGAGTCCACCATGCCCCGGATCGAGCATGATGGTGCGGCGTCTATGGGTTCCCCTTGGTTGGGCCGCGGCAAATGCCGTCGGAACCTTGCGGCAGAGCGCGCCTCCGGCAGCTCCAGCACCGAGAAGGTATAGTAGGTGTCGACGATTGATGTTCCCCGTCAGATGTTTCATTGCACAACTCGTTTTCTTAAATCGAGAGGAGATTGGATGTAGCGCAATCCCCTTAACAACGTGAGAACAATTTTACGGTAATCATCGGAAAAGTTGGCCGGTAATCCGACTCGTGCGATCGATCTTCGCGAGTCCGTTAACGTACAAGCCGCGTCATCCCAGACAAGACATTGTGGATAAGAGAAATTCGACGTTTCGATCGCTCAGCTGGCCAGTTGGATGACCACGCGCCCACGTATCTCGCCTTTGAGAATTCGATGGGCGAATGCCGGTGCCGCCTCCAGAGGGATGGTCTGGCTCAGCGAATCCAGTCGATTTTCCGGCAGATCGCGGGCCAGCCGCCGCCACGCCTCTAACCGGCGCTCGACCGGGCACATGACGGAGTCGATGCCCAGCAAATTCACCCCTCTCAGCAGGAACGGGATGACCGTGGTGGCAAGATCGCTGCCGCCCGTGAGTCCGCACGCCGCGACGCTGGCCCTGTATTTGAGTTGCGTCAGGACGGAGGCGAGCGTCGTGCCGCCGACGGCATCGATGGCGCATGTCCAGCGTTCGGTATCGAGGGGGCGGGTCGGTGGCTTTGCCAGTTCGGCACGGTCGATAAAGGCCGATGCGCCCAAATTTCGAAGATATTCATGCGTCTCGGGCCGTCCGGTCGAAGCCGTGACTCGAGAGCCGAGATGAGCCAGAATCGCGGTGGCGACGCTTCCAACACCGCCGGCTGCCCCCGTAACCAGAACCTCGCCCTCTCCGTGCTTTAACCCGTGTTCCTCAAGCGCGAGGACACACAGCATCGCGGTGAAACCGGCCGTGCCGATGGCCATTGCGTGTTTTGTCGTCAGCCCCGGTGGCAGGGGTACCAGTTGGCTTGCTTTGACGCGGGCCTTTTGAGCGTAGCCGCCCCAACTCGTCTCCCCGACCCGCCAGCCCGTGAGGACGACCTTGTCGCCAGGCTTGTAATTGGGCGAATCGGAACGCTCCACTGTTCCGGCAAAATCGATGCCCGGCACATGCGGATATTTCCGCACTAGGCGAGCGAGGCCGTTCAGAATCATTCCATCCTTATAGTTGAGTGTCGAATATTCCACCGCCACCGTGACATCGCCAGGCGGCAAGGCTTCGTCCGCGATCGTCTCGATTCTGGCCGAAACCTTCCCGTCAGCCTCACGCAGCATCAATCCATTAAATTTGCTCATGGAATTCCTTACATCTAGCGCAGCCGTTCGAGGACGCTCGCGTAGTTGGCGACCGCCGCGCCGCCCATATTGAATACGCCGGCTAGGCTCGCGTGCGGAACTTGGATGCCCCCGGCGATCCCAGTCAGTTGCATAGCGGCCAGGACATGCATCGAGACTCCGGTCGCGCCGATAGGGTGCCCCTTGGCCTTTAATCCACCGGAGGGATTGATTGGAAGTTTACCGCCCGTCTGCGTCCAGCCCTCGTCGATCGCACGTGCGCCCTCGCCGATCGGCGCTAATCCCATTGCCTCATAAATCAGCAGCTCCGCGATGGTGAAACAGTCATGGACTTCGGCAAAGCTCAAATCGTCCAAATCTATCTTCGCGGCGCCCAGCGCCCGCTGCCAAGCCAATGCCGGCCCCTCGAAAGCCAGGATATCGCGTTTGCTCATTGGAAGGAAATCGTTGACCTGTTCAGCCGCGCGAAAAACCACCGCTTTGCCCGCGGCCAGTCCCGATTCGACGTCGGCCAAAATCAGGGCCGCCGCGCCGTCCGACACCAACGAACAATCCGTGCGCCGCAAGGGTCCAGCCACGAGCGGATTTTTTTCCGAAACCGTGCGGCAAAATTGATACCCTAGATCCTTACGCAACTGAGCAAGTGGGTTGGCGGCGCCGTTCTTGTGGTTCTTGGCCGCTATCCGGGCCAAAGCCTCGGATTTGTCGCCATAGCGTTGAAAATACATTTGAGCGATGCGACCGAAAACACCCGCGAATCCCCCCTCGATTTCGCCTTCTTCCTTCAGATAAGAGGCACGGATCAAGATGTCCCCGACCGCCGGGTGCTCGGTCATCTTCTCGGCACCCACCACCAATACGTGCCGCGCACGCTTCGCGGCAATTGCGTTCAGTCCCTGATGAATGGCGGCTGAGCCGGTCGCACAGGCATTTTCGACGCGGGTCGCACGCTTGAAACGCAAGGCAGGATCAACCTGTAGGGCTAGAGACGACGGAAATTCCTGGCGCACGAAAACACCCATGGTTCCGACAAATATCTCGTCAATATCGGCGGGCTCCAGTCCGCTATCGGCTATTGCCTCGGCCGCCGTCTTCACTATCAGCGATTCCAGGTCATCGGCTTCGAGCTTGCCGAAACGCGAATGCGCCCACCCAATCATACAGGCCGTCATGCCCAATTCCGTTCGATATTCCTTTGTGCCGACCTTATCGCAAGGAATGGGGCTTGTCTCGGCAGCCGTTTGCGCGGAAAAAGGAGTCTCGTGAGCATCGAGCGGCTAACGATCCGTAGACCAGACGATTGGCACGTCCATCTCCGCGACGGCGCCATGATGCGGGCCGTCTTGCCGTACACAGCCCGAGCGTTCGCCCGCGCCATAATCATGCCTAATCTCGACTCGCCGGTGACAAATGTCGCGGCCGCCATGGCCTACCGGGATCGTATCCGCGACGCCTTGCCGCATGACGCGATCTTCGCACCCCTGATGACCGCTTACCTGACAGACGATACCGATCCGGATGAACTTGCCGCAGGCCACGCGGAAGGCGTCTTTACCGGCGCTAAGCTCTATCCCGCGAACGCGACCACGAATTCCGCCAAAGGGGTGACTGACATTCGCAATGTCGATAGCGTCCTCGAGCGTTTATCATCTATTGGCATGCCTCTTCTTGTTCACGGGGAAGTAACCGACTCCTCCGTCGATGTATTCGATCGGGAGGAGGTCTTTATCGAACGTACGCTCTCTCCCCTTATGGAGCGGTTGCCTGGGCTTAAGATCGTACTGGAACATGTGACGACTCGTACCGCCGTCGATTTTGTCGCGGCGGCGGGTCCAAATCTTGCCGCGACCATTACCGCTCATCATTTGGTCATCAATCGGAACGCGCTCTTTGCGGGTGGACTTCGGCCGCACCTGTATTGCCTGCCAGTGGCCAAGCGCGAGGAGGATCGCTTGGCGCTGCGGCGCGCCGCAACCTCGGGCAACGCCAAATTCTTCCTCGGTACCGATTCGGCCCCGCATGCGATAAGCAACAAGGAATGCGACTGTGGCTGCGCCGGGATTTTCGGTGCGCCTGCCGCGCTCGAAATCTATGCGCAGGTTTTCGAGGAAGATGGCGCGCTCGGAGCCTTGGAAACTTTCGCCTCGATCAATGGGCCGCGGTTTTATCGCCTGCCGATCAATGACGCGACGCTGACCCTTGAGCGAGTTCCGATCAACGTGCCCGACGTGGTTGATACAGAAATCGGGCCGGTGCGTCCCTTCCTCGCAGGTCGATCCCTGAATTGGCGCATTGCCTAGCGCGGAATGGTGCTCGTTTGTTCTCAGGGCAAGCGTCCGTGCCGAGCGATTCTGGAACCATCGACCCTAAAATTAGGTTGTATCGGAAGGACAAACGGCTAGGGGAAACTGAAATCCTAAATCCGAAGAGGAGCGAAATGGCACAATCGAACAAGGCTCCCGAATACGAGACTTCCGAAGCCGTCAGATCGGGACCAGAGGATTCCCAAAAGGTGCTTCCGCCTAATCAAGCCCGTCAAGCGGTCAAACTTGGGACAATGCGTTTTGTCCTTGGGGCATCCGTGCTCCTGGTGATCATTGCATTTATTCTCGCATTCATTTTTACGCGAGGCTAATTTCGCCCAGTCATGGCTAGCCGTAAATCCGCCACTCTGCTCGGCAGTCTCGCGAAATATAAGCACAAGCGGCATTTTGATCGAACGCCCGAGCCAGCCGGAGGCGTTGGGCCCACGAAAGGGGACGGCTATCTCATCCAGAAACATGAGGCGCGCCGGCTTCACTACGATTTTCGACTCGAACTGGACGGCGTTCTAAAAAGCTGGGCCGTTACTAAGGGGCCAAGCCTCGATCCCGCCGACCGGCGGCTTGCCGTCCACGTCGAGGATCATCCGCTCGAATATGGTTCGTTCGAGGGCAGTATTCCCAAGGGCCAATATGGCGGGGGGACTGTCATGCTGTGGGATCGCGGCACCTGGGAGCCAGTGGGCGATCCACTCAAGGATTATCAGGCCGGAAAGCTCAAATTCATCCTACATGGCGACCGATTGCAGGGCGGTTGGATGCTGGTTCGCATGGGCGGGCGTTCCCAGGAGGCGAAGCACGACAATTGGCTGCTCATCAAGGAGCGCGACGAATTCTCGCGTCCCGGAAAGGGTAACGCGCTTTTGGATTCCGTGAAAAAGAGCGTCGCGAGCGGTAAGACCATGGCCCAACTGAGCGACACCACGCAGTCTCGAGTCTGGCACTCCAATCGCGGCCAGGATACCGAAGCCAAAGCCGTCAAGACCGGTGCATCGACTTTCGGCCCGAGGGCCGACGAAAAAGGGGCTATGAAGATCGCGGGCGCCAAGCGCGGCGCGTTGCCGGATTTCGTCGCTCCCGAATTAGCAACCCTCGTGAACAAGCCGCCTGACGGCGAGCAATGGCTTCATGAGATCAAGATCGACGGCTATAGGGCATTCTGCCGCCGCGACAACGATCGGATACAATTCCTCACCCGTACTGGGCTGGATTGGACCAAACGCTTCGGCGACGGACTTGTTGAAGCGGTCAGGGCACTTCCCGCACGTTCTCTCGCATTAGACGGCGAGATCGCCGTGTTGGACAAGGATAGCATTTCCCATTTCGCCGTGCTGCAAGAGGCGCTGAGTACCGGCCGCAAGAGTCGTCTCTCTTACGTCGCATTCGATCTGCTTTATCTCGACGGCAAGGATTTGCGGGAGGTGCCGCTGATAGAGCGCAAACGAGCGCTCCATGCTCTTATGGCCCACGCGCCCGAATCGCAGAAACTTCGGTATTCCGGTCATATCGAGGCGTCCGGCGCCGCGGTTTATCGGCAAGCTTGCGCAATGAAGTTGGAAGGCGTTGTTTCGAAGCGCGTCGATCTCCCTTATCGCTCGGGGCGCGTCGGCGATTGGGTCAAATCGAAATGCGCCACGCGGCAGGAGTTCGTGATCGGGGGGTATACCCATTCGAAGGCGGAAGGCCGCGACGCTATCGGCGCGCTGCTCTTAGGTTACTACGAAGAAGAAAAGTTGCGCTATGCGGGCCGCGTCGGCACTGGATTCAGCCATCAACTCGCCCGCGATCTCCTCAAGAAGCTTGCCGCCTTAAGCGTCGATCGAATGCCCTTCATCAGTATCGCGGCGGAGGCACGACGAGGCGCGCAATGGGTACGTCCGGATCTCGTCTGCGAGGTCGAGTTCGGCTCCTGGACGGCCGACAAGATCGTTCGCCATACGTCCTTTCAAGGCTTGCGGGAGGATAAGCCCGCGAAAACCGTGAGATTGGAAATGCCACGTGCGAAGCTGCCATCGTCGAGCGCTAAAGGGAGTGGAATCCCCAAGAAGAAAGTGCTGGCGGGGACGGTGAAAAACCTTGATGCGGATTGTTCAGTCGCAGGAGTGACGATAAGCCATCCCGATCGAATCGTGTTTCCCGAGAGTGGAATCACCAAGGAGCGATTGGCGCGCTACTACGATGCCGTCGCGGCGTGGATCTTGCCCGAAATTGTGAATCGTCCGTTGAGCCTACTGCGGTGTCCCTCGGGCATCGGCGAACAATGCTTCTTTCAGAAGCATTTTGCCACCGGCGCAAAATCTCTCGATCGCGTCACGATCGAGGAAAAGCACGGTAACGCTGAATATCTGGTCGTCCGCGACGCGGCGGATTGGATTGCGCTGGTGCAAGAGGGCGTCATCGAGGCGCATCCGTGGGGCGCATTGGCGGACAATCCGGATAAGCCCGATCGCCTGATCTTCGATTTCGATCCCGCCCCGGACGTGAAATTCGCCAAGGTGGTCGAAGCAGCCCATCTCATGAAAGGACTGTTGGAGCAACTCGATCTCGAATCATTTGCCAAAACCACCGGCGGCAAGGGGTTGCACGTCGTCGTACCGTTGCGACGCGGTATCCTCTGGAAGCCGCTGAAGGGCTTCTCAAAGGCGCTCGCTACGACACTGGCGCAGGCGCGGCCTTAGGATTTCACGGTGAGCCCATTGAAGCGTGACGTAGTGGGAAAATCTTCGTCGATTATCTGCGCAACGACCGTGGCTCGACCGCGGTCGCGGGCTACGCGGTTCGGGCACGCCCCCACGCGCCCGTCGCCATGCCGCTTTCCTGGGACGAGGTCAAATCGGGGTTGCATCCGGACAGCTTAACACTCGAAACCGTGCCGGCTCTGGTCAAATTGCGCAGGAAAGATCCCTGGAAGGATCTCTATACAGTGAAGCAATCGATTCCCGCGGCGGCGCTCAAGGCTGCCGGTCGAAGCCTTTAGTCTAGCGAACCGCAAGCCATCGCGTTCGCGCCTCATGGAAGGGCTATCTCAAGGTCTCGCTCGTGTCTTGTCCGATCGAGCTTTACCACGCTACCACGCACGCCAGGACGGTTTCGTTTCATTTGATCAATCCGAAAACGAACAATCGAATCCAAATGAAGGCGATCAATCCCAAGACTGGACCGGTTGAGCGCAGCGATCTCGTTCACGGCTACGAGATAAAAGGGGCCGTTGTGGTCGACAACGAGGATCTTGATCATGTCCGCCTCCAATCCACCAAGACACTCGAGATAGAGAAGTTCGTTCCGGCGGAGCAGATCGACTCGATCTATTTTGACGAGCCTTACTTTGTTCTTCCCAGCGGCAAGGAGGCCAATGAAGCCTATGGCGTCATTCGCGAAGCCATAAGGCATGAGAAACAGGTGGGTCTCGCGCGTCTCGTCCTGGCACACCGCGAGCATACGGTTGCGATTATGCCGCGCGAAAAAGGCCCGATGGCGGTCACGCTAAGGCGGCCCGAGGAAATGGAAGACGAGAAGCGACTAATGAGAAAGATTCCCGCCGGCAAGCCGGAAGGCAATATGGTCGCGATCGCGACCAAGATTATTGGCCAGCATAGTGGTCGCTTCCAACCGGACGCGTTTCAAGACCGCTATGAGCCCGCGCTGCGCGATCTCATCAAAGCCAAGGCGCGCGGGATCGATCTGGCGCCCGTTGATGAGCCTGCCAAAACCAAGGTCGTCGATCTTATGGCGGTGTTGCGGGCAAGTATCGGCTCCAACACCCGGCGCAAACTGTCGAATGACGGAGCGCGCGGGGAGGTCGTGCGGTGGCATAGACCAAAAGGGCGAAGGATCAATTCGCGCCGAAAGCCGGCCCGATCCACCCGTTCGGCGCGTTAGCCACGCCTTAAAGTCTTGAGCAATTTGTCCCAAATCCCTGTAGGATGCGCAGGGATTGGAGAGAAGCAGTGACCTTGTCGCGCCTGGATCGCCAAGCAAAATTCGCGCTCGGACAAATCGTCCGGCATCGACTCTATTCCTTTCGCGGTGTCATTTATGACGTCGATCCGGTCTTCGCCAACACCGACGAGTGGTATCAGTCGATACCGGCCGAACGACGACCCGCCAAGGACCAGCCATTCTATCATCTGCTCGCCCAGAATGCGCAAGGCGGCCCCTATGAAGCGTACGTCTCGGAGCAGAATCTCTTGCCTGACGCGGAGAACGGGCCCGTGCAGCATCCGATGATCGATGTGTTGTTCGAAAGCCTGGCCGACGATCGCTATGTGCTGCGTGAAAGCAGACGGCAATAGATCAAGAAAAAGCGAAGCTGATCGACGCGTAACCGAACGCGCAGGGAGGGGCAGATGAAATTTTGCGGTGCGATTTGCTTGGCGCTATCGGCTCTGGCTGCGTCGGCAGCTGCGGCGGCGCCCGCGCGGCCGGACCGCCAGCCGACGGTGACGGAAGACACCATGCTCCCATCGCCCGATGCCACTATCCAACTCTTCGTGCGTAACAAGCACCCAGCGGAGATGGGGCGCTTTACGTCGGATCGAACCGTGTTGTTCGTGCATGGCGCGACTTATCCGGCCGACACGTCGTTCGATCTTAAGCTCGGCCGCTTTTCCTGGATGGACTATATCGCCGAGCGTGGGTTCGACGTTTACCTGGTCGATTTGCCCGGCTACGGCAAATCCTCCCGGCCGGCCGAGATGGACCAGCCTGCGGATAAGAACCCCCCGCTCGTTTCGACAGAGACGGCCGTAAAGGATGTCGGCGCGGTAGTCGAATGGATTCTAGCGCGGCGGCATATTCCCAAGCTCGATCTCATTGGGTGGTCGTGGGGTACAACCCTGATGGGGACGTATGCGGCGCGCAACGGAGGCAAGGTCGATCATCTTGTGCTGTATGCGCCGGTCTGGATCGCCGAGACTCCGTCGCCATTTCAGGGACCGATCGGCGCCTATCGCACGGTGACGCGGGACGCGGCCTTGGCGCGCTGGCTGACCGGTGTGCCAGAAGACAAGAAGAGGGACCTCATCCCGAACGGTTGGTTCGACGAATGGTACAATGCGACGTGGGCGACCGATCCCATCGGCTCCAAACAGAATCCGCCAGTGTTGCGCGCGCCGAACGGAGTCATCCAGGACTTCAAGGACATATGGTTTGCCGGAAAATCCACCTACGATCCCGCGAAGATCACGGCTCCGGTGCTCCTGATACAGGGCGAATGGGATGCTGACACGCCAAGCTACATGGCACGCAAGCTGTTTTCGTTGCTCACCAACGCGCCATTCAAACGCTACGTCCTGATCGGCGAAGGCACACATACCCTCATGATGGAGAAGAACCGGCTGGACTTGTTCCGCGAGGTGCAGGCTTTTCTGGGTGAACGAGAGCGCTTCTCTAACGCCGCTTCCAGGTAAATACGGCGGAAACGGCGTAGTTCCAGACCGAGCCAACCATTGCGCCGGCGATGCCGGCGAGCCACCAGGTCGGGCGTGCCTGGAACACATAAGCGGCGACGTCGATATTGGCGACCGCGCCGATGCTGCAAATGACGTAAAAGGTCACGAGTCCGCGCCACAACCGGAAGCCGACGAGTCGCTGGTCGCGGTAGGTGAAAAAGTTATTGAGGAAAAAGTTCGAAGTCATCGCGACGATGACAGCGACGGTTTGCGCCATGGCGAAGCCCGGGTGGACGAATCTTAGGGTCGCCCAGAGCACAGCCAAATGAATCGCCAAACCCACGCAGCCGATAAACGCGAATAAGGCGAAGCGTACAGGGACGATATGACCGACGAGCTTGTCGGCGATCAACATCCCGAATTCCCAGGCCACGAGGGAATCGAGCTTGCTCGTTCCATGTTGGCGCGGGCGAAATTCGTACGACAATTCTCGAAACGCAACTGGCTCGGGACTCGAAGCCAGGAGATCGAGCAGGATTTTGAAGCCTTGTCCCGAGAGCTTTCGCATCGCGCGCTCGAAGACTTCGCGCCGCATCATGAAAAAGCCGCTCATGGGATCGGTGATGTCGGCCTTGCAGATGAGCCGCGACAAGCGGGTGGCGGCGCTGCTGATTTGGGCGCGCCGCTTGTCCCATTCAAAGGTATCAGCTCCCCCGATATATCGGCTGCCGATCACAAGATCGACTGGCTCGGATTTTAGGATATTGAGCATCGGCGCCAATAGTCGTTCATCGTGCTGGAGATCGGCATCGGTTACGGCGATGAAGGGCGCGGCACTCGCCAATACCCCCTCGATGCAGGCTGTCGAGAGACCGCGCCTGCCGATCCTCTGTATGCAGCGGATGCGGGGGTCGAGACGTCCGATCGCGCGAACGACATCCGGCGTGCCGTCGCGTGAATCGTCGTCAACAAAGATGATTTCCCACGCCACATCGGGAAGCACCGAATCGATCTCGCGGATCAGCGGCTCGATGTTGTCTCGTTCATTGAGCGTTGGGACAACTATGACGAGATCAGGCGCTAACACGGGGGCAAGCGATCCCTTCGGAGCGGAAATGACCGGGCTGGGTGTTCGTTGCACGCGTGATTCGTCCACCGATTCGGGTATCCCCGTCAATTTCGGCGTTCGAAAGATTCAGCGATCGCGCGACTGGGACGGGCCGCTCGGTAATTCTCAATTCTTATAAGAAGAATCTACTCGATCCAATCGGCGCAACATAGCCTGCCACGCGGTGTCCGCGCCGCCATAGCGAGGCATCGCGCCGCTGAACATCTTACCGGTTTTT
>Ga0182024_10013710_pt1 | contig 15774 bp, 18 predicted proteins | sample P32metaG_FD_120480 | JGI IMG/M metagenome (GOLD analysis project Ga0182024, IMG submission 120480) | Permafrost microbial communities from Stordalen Mire, Sweden - P3-2 metaG (Illumina Assembly) | ecosystem: Environmental > Terrestrial > Soil > Wetlands > Permafrost | place: Sweden: Stordalen... | reverse complement strand
TTCCAGCGGCTGGGCTGGGGCGGCGGCACCGGGGTCAAGGTGATCGCGCTGATCGTGGTCAGCGCCCTGACCGTGGCCGGCGGGGTGCTGGGCTTCGACCTGATCATGCGCATGCAGACGGTGATCACCTGGGTCACCGGGGTGCTGACCATCGTGTTCATCGCGCTGGTGGCCAGCCACATCCACTGGCACACGGTGTCCGCCATCCCGGCGGGGTCGCCGCAGAAGTTCATCGGCGCACTGGTCTTCGTGATGACCGGGTTCGGGCTGGGCTGGGTGAACGCCGCGGCGGACTACTCCCGCTACCTGCCGCGGCGGTCCTCGGGCCGCGGCGTGATCGGCTGGACCACGTTCGGCTCGTCCATCGCCCCCATCTTCCTGCTGGTCTTCGGCCTGCTGCTGGCCGGTTCCTCGGCCAAGCTGAGCGCCGCGATCGGCGCCGACCCGGTCGGCGCCCTGACCACCCTGCTGCCCACCTGGTTCCTGGTCCCGTTCGCGGTCGTGGCCGTGCTGGGCCTGGTCGGCGGGTCGGTGCTGGACATCTACTCCTCCGGGCTGGCGCTGCTCACCCTGGGGGTGCGCATCCCCCGCTACGCCGCCGCGCTGATCGACGGCACGGTCATGGTGCTCGGCACCATCTACGTGGTGTTCGTGGCCCGCAACTTCCTGACCCAGTTCGAGGGGTTCCTGATCACGCTGGGCGTGCCGATCGCCGCCTGGTGCGGGATCATGCTGGCCGACATCATGCTGCGCCGGAAGGACTACGCCGAGCCGGACCTGTACGACCCGCGCGGCCGTTACGGTGACATCCGGCCGGCCCCGCTGGCCATCATCGTGGTCGCCACCGGCATTGGCTGGGGCCTGGTCACCAACGCCAACGCGAGCTGGCTTACCTGGCAGGGCTACCTGCTCGGCCCGCTCGGCCTGGGCGGCAAGACCGGCGCGTGGGCGTTCGCGAACCTGGGCGTGCTGATCGCGCTGGTCATCGGGTTCGTGGCGGGGTGGGCCCTCGATGCCGTCCCGGTGCGGGCCCAGGAATCTGCTCCCGTTCTCGCCCCCGCGGCGACCGGGTGAGTGTGTCCCCTGGGTGCCTGGCCGTCATCGACATGCAGCGGGTGTTCGGTGAGCCGGGCAGCCCCTGGCTGGCGCCGAGGTTCGGCGAGATCGTCAAGCCCGTCCGCGACCTGGTGACGGCGTTCCGGCCGGACGTGGTGTTCACCCGGTTCCTCGCGCCCGCCCGCCCGGCGGGGGCCTGGCTGCGCTACTACGAGGTGTGGCCGTTCGCGCTCCAGCCGCCGGACGCGCGCATCTACGAGCTGGTGGACGACTTCGCCGCGCAGGCCGGGCCCACGGTGGATTCGGTCACGTTCAGCAAGTGGGGCCCGGAGCTGGCGGCCCGGGTGCGGGCGTCCGGGCCGGACGGCGCGGGGAACGAACTCATGCTCGCGGGGGTGACCACCGACTGCTGCGTGCTGTCCACGGCGGTGGCCGCGGCCGACGCGGGTGTCGCGGTCCGGGTCGTCGCGGACGCGTGCGCCGGGGTGGACGACGAGAGTCACCAGAAGGCGCTGGACATCCTGGCGCTCTACGGCCCGCTCGTGGAGGTCGTGACGCTGGATGATGTCCTGGGCGGATGACCGGACCCAGTGACCGCCATGCCCGCGCGGCCGGCGCGCTGTACGGGCTGGCCGTGGGCGACGCGCTCGGCATGCCGACCGAGTCGCTGCCCCGGCCGCAGATCGTGGCCCGCTACGGCCCGCTGCTGGAGGACTTCCAGCCGGGCCCGCCTGACCAGCCGCTCGCCCCGGGCCTGCCCGCCGGGACCGTCACCGACGACACCGAGCAGGCGCTGCTGCTCGCCGAGCTGATCATCGAGGGGGACGGCACGGTCGACGAGGCGCAGTTCGCCCTCCGCCTGCTCGCCTGGGAGGAAGGGATGCGGGCCCGCGGCTCGCTGAGCCTGCTGGGCCCCTCCACCAAGCGGGCGCTGTCCGCGCTGCTCACCGGGACTCCCATCGCGGAGACCGGCCGCGACGGCACCACCAACGGCGCGGCGATGAGGATCACGCCCGTCGGCGTGGCCACTCCCGTCAGTCCCGGCGGCGACCCGGACGTGCTGGTCGGGCGGGTGGTGACGGCCAGCCGGGTCACCCACAACACCGGCGTCGCGCTGGCCGGGGCGGCTGCGGTCGCCGCGGCGGTCAGCGCCGGGGTGGCCGGGGCCACGGTGCCGGAGGCGACCGGTGCCGCCGTGACCGCCGCCCGCCACGCGGCGGGCCGCGGTCGCTGGGTGGCGGCCGCCGACGTGGCGGCCCGGATCACGTGGGCTACGGGGCTGACCGCCGGGCGGCCTGCGGACGAGGTGCTGGATCTCGTGGACACACTGGTCGGGACCAGCCTGGCCACCCAGGAGTCGGTGCCCGCCGCGTTCGCGCTGCTGGCCGCCGCCCCGGACGATCCGTGGCTGGCCTGCCGGCTGGCGGCGTCGGCCGGGGGAGACACCGACACGATCGCGGCGATCACCGGCGCGATCGGCGGCGCCTGCCTGGGGGTGGCGGCGTTCCCGGAGCAGGCCCGGGCCACGGTCAGCGCGGTCAACGGGCTCCGGCTGGACGAGTTGGCGCTGGCCCTGCTCGCGGTGCGCGACTCGTGATCCGGCCCGCCAGAATCCAGCGGCTGCTCTACCTCGGCAACGTCGTGGTGGACATCGTGCTGGACGTGCCGGCGCTCCCGCGGCGCGGCGGCGACATGCTGGCCCGCGGGTCCCAGCTGACCCCGGGCGGCGGGTTCAACGTGATGGCCGCGGCGGCCCGGCAGGGACTGCCGGTGGCCTACGCCGGGGCGCACGGCACCGGGCCGTTCGCGAGCCTGGCCCGCGCCGGGCTGGCCGCCGAGGGCATCGAGGTGCTCCTGCCGGCCCGGCCGGACACCGACACCGGGTTCGTGGTCGCCATGGTGGACGACACCGCCGAGCGCACGTTCGTGACCAGCCGCGGCGCCGAGGCCACGCTGACCGCGGCCGACCTGGCCCGCGTGACCGCCCGGCCCGGCGACGCGGCCGGCCTGTCCGGCTACGGCCTGGTGCACCCCAGCAACCGCGGTGCGCTGCTCGGCTGGCTCACCCGCCTGGCCGGGGAGAACACGGTCGTGTTCGATCCCGGCCCGCTGGTCACGTCCATCCCGCCGGGCGCTTTGGACCAGGTGCTCGGCCGGGCCGACTGGCTGACCTGCAACGCGCGCGAGGCGGCCGCGCTGACGGGGGAGGAGCGCCCGGCCGCGGCCCTGCGCGCGCTGGCGGCCCGGCTGGCCGGTCACGGCCGCCCCGGTGCGCGCGTGCTGGTCCGCACCGGACCGGACGGCTGCCTGCTGTCTTCTTTCCCCGCAACGGAACCGCTCGCGGTGCCAGGCTTCCCCGTCACCGAACTGGACTCCAACGGGGCGGGCGACACGCACACGGGCGCCTTCATCGCGGCCCTGGCCGCAGGGGCCGATGCCCCGGCGGCGGCGCGGCGGGCCAATGCCGCGGCGGCGATTTCGGTGACCCGGCGCGGGCCGGCCACCGCCCCGACCAGCACCGAACTGGCACAGTTCCTTTCCGGTGTCTTGAACACGGGGCGATGAACACTTTCTCTGCGGTGGTGTAAGAACATGCCAATCGTGGAATAGAGCACTGCGTAATTGATCAATTACGGGGGGAGATCAATGCCTGTGCAAACCACGGCGCGCACGGCCGTTAGCCGCAAATCGGCGGTGACCGCGCGTACCGGCGCGATTCGCAACAGTGTGGCCAAGAATGCCGCCAGCAATCGGAAATCCAGGACCAGCACGAAGGCGACCGCCGCCAAGCCAATGCGCGGCGCGGCCACGGGGGCGAGGAGCATGCGTTCCACAGGAGTTGCCGCGAGGACCGTGTCCTCCGCGGCCGTGAAGGTCGCCTCGTCGGCGACCCAGATGGCGGCGGCGGCCACCAAGGCCACGTCGTCGGCGAAGACCATGTCCACCGCCATGCAGGCGATGAACACCGCGACCAAGACCATGTCCACCGCCATGCAGGCCATGAACATGGCCACCAGGGCCATGTCGTCCGCGGCCAAGGCCCTGACCGGGGCGGCGATGACGATGTCGTCGGCGCCCGCGCCCGCATCGGCGGGAACCAGGAGCCGGGCCACGGCCAGGCCGAAGACCACAGCGAAGAAGACCACACCGAAGTCCAGGAGCACGGCCAAGCCCAGGACAGCGGCCAAGCCCAGGACGGCGGCCAAGCCGAGGGGTTCCGCCAAGGCGACGGGCACCGCGAACTCCAGGATGGCCGCGAAGCCGAAGACCGGCGCCAAGCCGAGGACGGCCGCCAAGCCCAGGACGGCCGCGAAGCCGAGGACGGCCGCCAGTCGGCCGGCTACGGCCCGGGCCGTAGCCAAGCCGAAGTCGCCCGCCCGGCCCCGCACCACGGCTATCCGCACTGCGGCCACCCGCACCGCCGGGGGCACGGCGCGGAAGCCGGTCATGGCCACCCGCCCACGGACGGCCGCCAAGCCGCGGACGGCATCGTCCCGGCCCGCCGCGTCACGCCCGGCCACCAGCCGGGCGGCCGCGAAGCCCAAGTCGATGGCCAGGCCGAAGATGGCCGCCGCGGCCCGGGCAACGGCGAAGCCGGGGATGACCGCGAAGCCGGGCTCCATCGCCAAGCCGAAGGCGGCCGCGTCGTCCCGGGCCGCCGCCAAGCCCAGGTCCACGGCGGCGGCGAAGCCGCGGACCGCGGTGAAGCCGCGGACGGCGGCCCGCCCGGGCATGGCCGCGAAGCCGGGCCTGGCCAAGAAGGCGGGCACGGCGGCCAAGCCGGGCATGACCCGGCCGGCTGCTTCACGGCCCGCAGTGTCACGGCCCGCCATGGCCCGTCCGGCGATCCCGGCCGTCAGCCCAGGTGGCTCGCAGCCGGGCAACGGCACGCCTGCCGCGCCGGGTAGCGACCGCTACCGCGACATGCTGGCCGGTCTCATGCGCTGATCCGGCCGCCGCGATGACGCGGCCCAGCCGTAGTCAGTGAGCCCAGCGGCCGGCTGGCCGGGTGCGGTGCCTCGAGGAGGCACCGCGGAGACCCGGCCACGCCGGCCGCTGGGCTTGTCTGTGCCCGGGCACCCGCGCCTCGCGCCCGCCCCGGCGGCGGGCCTGTGCCCCCGGGCCTGCGCCCCCCGGGCCTGCGCCCCCGGGCCCCCTGGCCGCCGTCCTCTCGCCTATACCTATCTAATAGGTCTAATTTCTAGGAAAACCGGGTACCGTGCCCGTTGGCTCCTGCCGGTCATGGCGCGGGCCCGCTGGTCACCCTCCCAGGAAGGCAGACGCCCTTGCACACCAGGTCATTAACTCGCAGCACCCGCCCGGCGCGGTCCTGGCGTTCCCGGTACCCCGGGCGGGCTGTGGCGGCGGCCGTCCTCGCGGCGGCGCTCCCCGCCGCCCTGAGCGCAGCCGGGCCGGCCTCGGCGGCCGCCCCGACGGCCCCGCCCCCGGTCACCGTGCTTACCCCGGGCGCGGACAACGGGAACGGGGACATCTTCATCTCCCCGTTCGGTGACACATCCAGCTACGCCAATGGCGCGGAGATCATCAACAACGCCGGTCACGTGATCTGGTTCCATCCGGTGCCGGCCGGGCAGGAGGCGTCCGATTTCCGCACCCAGACCTACCTGGGGCACCGCGTCCTCACCTGGTGGCAGGGCACCGGCCTGGGTGGCCTGTCCAGCGGGACCGACTACATCTTCAACGACCATTACCAGCAGATCGCCACGGTCCAGGCGGGCAACGGCTACTCCGCGGACGGGCACGAGTTCCTCATCACGCCCTGGAACACCGCGCTCATCCTGAGCTACGCCACCGCCACGGCCAACCTGACCTCCATCGGCGGCCCGGCGGACCAGGAAGTCATCAACGGGATCGTCCAGGAGATCGACATCCGCACCGGCCAGGTGCTGTTCCAGTGGAACAGCGCGGACCACGTGCCGTACAGCCAGAGCGAGCAGCCGCTGCCCGCCTCGGCCAGTACCCCGTGGGACTGGTTCCACGTCAACGCGGTACATCTGGACACGGACGGCAACCTGCTCATCGACGCCCGGGACACCTGGACCACCTACAAGGTGAGCCTGCGCACCGGCAAGATCATCTGGGGGCTGGGCGGCAAGGACAGCTCGTTCGCCATCAAGGCCGCTCCCGGGCAGGTGCTGGACAGTGCGGGCGAGGCGTTCGCCTGGCAGCACGACCCCGAGGCGGTCGGGCACGGGACGTACACCTTCTTCGACAACGAGTCGTCCGGCACCCCGGAGCTGCCCTACAGCCGGGCCATCACGGTCAGGCTCAACGAGCGGGCCCGGACCGCCACCCTGGTCGCCTCAGACAACCAGCCGGAGGGGCTGTCCGCCGCGTCGCAGGGCAACGTGCAGACCACCCGCAACCGGGACCTGTTTGTCGGCTGGGGGATCCTGCCCTACATCTCGGAGTTCAGCCCGTCCGGGCAGCTGCTGTTCAACGCCGAGTTCCCGGCCGGGGTCAACACCTACCGCGCCTACCGGCTGCCCTGGCCCGGGGGCGGCCGCCGGTAGCTGGATGCTCGCCCCTCCCGGCCTCCCCCACCCGCTGCAGCCTGACAGGTGGGGAGGCGGGGAGCCAGGGGCCTAGTTCCCGTCGGCCGGGCCGCGTGGTGAGCGGGCGGGGCGGAGCCCGCGCGGCCGGTTGATCCAGAACGTGAGCTGGATGAGGAGCCCGGACAAGGCCCAGCCCGCGACCACGTCGGTGAACCAGTGCCAGTCACACCACACCAGAGCCGCCCCCACGCCCAGCCACAGCAGCCCAAGGCCGGCCAGGGCCGGGTACCAGTCCCGGGCGGGCCGCCCGGCCAGCAGCATCAGCACGGCCAGCGAGAAACAGACGCACGCGGTGCTGGTGTGACCGGAGGGGAAGACGCCCAGGGCGCCGGGGGAAACCGGGGGAAGGCCGGGCCCGGAACGGCCGATCAGGATCTTCGCCGGGATGACCGTGCCGATCAGCAGCACGACGCCGGTCAGCGCGATGAGGACGGGGCGGACCGTGCGGCGCCGGATGGCCAGGGCCAGCGCCACGGCCGCGAGTACCGGGATGGCCACGGTCGTCATGCCGAGGTCGGTGAGCAACGGGGCCGGCCGGTGCGGGGTGTCACTCAGCCACCGCCACGCCGGTGAGTCCGCGCGGGCCAGCACCGCCGCCCGGATCCGTTCATCCAGGCCAACAAGCGGGCCATGGACCAGCACGTTGACGGTCAGGATGGCCAGGATCAGGAGCAGGCCCCCGGTGACAAACCGGGAATACCGCGGGAACGGCCAGTCACGCGGCGTGGCGGGCGCCTCGCCCGCCACATCCACGCCGACCTGGTCCTCGCTGGTCTTGTCCACTCATCGTGAGCGTACCGGGCGGGCCCCCTGGTTCAGCGGGGTGGTCCGGCTGGCCGGTCAGCGGGTCCAGGGGGGAGTGAACCAGGATCCGTCCGGCAGGACGCCGGCGAACCCGGCCGTCGTGGTGACCCAGGCGGCGGCCGGCTCCGTGGCCAGATTGCTGGCCCTGAACCGGGCCCCGGCCGGCACCAGGACCATGTCCCCGGGCACGGCGTCCTCGGCCTCGTCGTCGAGGGTGATCCGCAGGGTGCCACTGAGCACGTACAGCACCTCCTCGCGGGATACACGGTGCGGCACGCCTTCCGTGCCGCCCGGGATCTCGATCCGCCAGGCGCACAGCTCCCGGCTGCCGCGGGCCGGGCTGGCGTACGAGGTGAAGCTGGTGCCGTGCATCTGGTGCTCGACCGACTGGGTGGCGTGGATGACGGGCATGGGATGTTCCTCCCCGATATAGGCAAGTGGCTTGCTTATATGTTCAAGCTACTTGCCTAATCTGTCAAGCTGGGACCATGCAGCATCACGACCCTCAGGCCCTGGCCGTCGGTCTCCTGTCGGTGAGCCGGGCCCTGGTGGACGGGATCTCGGCCGGGGTACGCGCTCGTGGCTTCGATGACGTGCGTCCCGCGCACGGCTTCGCGTTCGCCCGGCTCGCCCCGGACGGGGCCACCATCACCCAGCTCGCTGAGCACCTCGACGTCACCCGGCAGGCCGCGGCCCAGCTCGTGGACGAGCTCATCGCCAAGGGCTACGTGCAGCGCGGCCGCCACCCGGATGACGCCCGGGCCCGGCTCATCACGCTGACCGACCGGGGCTGGGCCTGTACCCGGGCCGCGGAGGCGGCCATGGCGGACACCGTGCGCCCGTGGGCCGCCATCCTGGGCGAGCAGCGGCTGGGCGCACTCCAGGACGATCTGCTCCGCCTCGCCCCGTACGGCCCGCTCCGGCCCACCTGGTAATCGGCTCGACCGGGCCGCCGGCCCGTGGATACCGTGGCGGCATGGTGGATCTGCCCGGCGTGCTGCACGCCGCGGGCCCGGATCCGGACCTGGCCGGGCCGCTGGCCCTGTTCGGCCGGTTCATCGGGGCCTGGGACATCGAATGGCGCGGCACCGGCCAGGACGGGAACCCGGCCAGCATGCGGGGCGACCTGCACTTCGGCTGGGTCCTGGGCGGCCGGGCCGTGCAGGACGTGTGGCGGGTGCCCGCGTCCGGCGAGGCACCGCCCGGGCTGCGGCCGTTTCACGGCACCACCCTCAGGTTCTACGACCCGGCGCTGGGGGCGTGGCGGTCGACCTGGATCGACCCGCTCAACGGCCGGGTCCGCCGCTTCATCGGCCGGCCCGAGGGCGACGACATCATCCTCGACGGGCTCGATGACGACCCGGCCGAGCGCTGGTCCTTCCGCGACATCACTCCCGGGCCCGTCCCGGAGTCCTTCCGGTGGGCCGGGGAGGTCTCCACGGACGGCCGGCGGACCTGGCGGCTGGACGAGGAAATGCTCATCCGCCGCCGCTGACCCGCCGGCCGCCCGCCGCAGCGGAACTCCGGCGGCAGATCCTCACCGCCCCGGCGGAACGTGCTGGCCGGCTCCTTCGTGCTTGATGGGCGAAAGGAGGACGGCTGTCCGGCTGTGGGCTACCGGGGGACGGTAGCCCGCCGGCATGGCCTAGCCTGATCCAGCCCTATGCCCACCGTAGCGATGATCATCAACCGCACCCGGGTCCGGGATCTGCCCCGGTTCCGGCGTCAGTGCTGCCTGGCGGCGCGCGCGGCGGGCTGGGAGCCCGTCTTCGCCGAGACCAGCCCCCGCGATCACGGCCTGGGCCTGGCCCGGGACGCGCTCACCGCCGGAGCCCGCCTGGTCGTCGCGGCCGGGGGCGACGGCACCGTCCGGGCCTGCGCGCACGCCCTGGCCGGCACCGGGGTGCCGCTGGCCATCGTGCCGCGCGGTACGGCCAACCTGGCCGCCCGGGCGCTGGGCATCCCGTCCCGGCTGGACGCCGCCCTCGCGACCGGGTTCGGCGGCCGGGACCGGCGGGTCGACCTGGCCGAGGCCGAGGGGATGCTGTTCGCTGCCATGGCCGGGATCGGGCTCGACGCCGCGGTCGTGGCCGGCACCCCCGACCTCCTGAAACGCCGCTTCGGCTGGCTGGCCTACGCGGCGGGCGGGGTGACCCGGCTGGCCGGGCAGCACCGCATGTTCAGCGTGCGCCTGGACGGCGGGCCGCCGCTGGCCCGGTGGGCCAGGTCGGTGGTGGTGGGCAACGCCGGGCTGCTGCCGGGCGGCTTCGCGCTGCTGCCGGATGCCCGGCTCGACGACGGCCTGCTCGACGTCGGGATCCTGGCTCCCGCGGGCCTGTCCGGCTGGGGCCGGGTGGCCGGGCGCGTGGTCACCGGCAGCCGCCTCGACGACCGGAACCTGGAACGGCACCGGGCGCGACGGATCGAGATCGAGGCTGACGCGGCGCTGCCGCGCGAGGTCGACGGGGAAGTCATCTCCGCTGGCCGGACCATGACGATCACCCTCCGCCCGGGCGTGCTGCTGGTCAGGGTGCCCGCGTAGGCCCCTGGGACTGGTGAGTTAGAGATCGCCTAGGCAGGGAAGTGCGCAGGGAGCATGCCGATGGTCCGTGCCCCTTCCCCCGGAGGTGGATGACGTGGAGATCAAGTTGGCGCTGTTCCTGCCCCGCGACGCCGCGAGCGTGCCGGTCAGCCGCCAGGTCCTCGATGGCTGCCTGGAGACCCTCGGCGTGACTCCCGACACCCGGACCGACATCGCGCTGGCCCTCAGCGAGGCGTGCGCCAACGTCGTCCAGCACGCCGGGCCCGGAGTGGAGTACGAGGTGCTCGCCACGACCAGGAACGGGCGGTGCGTGATCGAGGTGCTCAACACGGTGAACCGGCACGGCCCCGCGGCAGCGCCCGCGGACCTGGGGGTTGAGGATCTGGCGCTTGAGGACCTGGCGTCTGAGGACCGGGCGCCTGCCCCGGCAGAGCCCGCGAGCGCGGAACTGGGGCCGCCCTCGGCCGGGCCGGTTCCGGCGACTGCCGAGCACGGCCGCGGCCTGAAGATCATCGACGCGCTGACCGACAACCTCCAGCTGACCGGCGATGGCCGGGCCGGCACCACGGTGCACTTCGAGAAGGTCCTGAGCTGGATCCCCGGCGCGGCCGGCGAGCACCTGTTCAGCGCCCGCGCCTAGCTCGGGCTCAGCCCGGTGCGTACGGCTGGTCCCACTGGCCGTGGTGCAGGACCTCCGCCGCGGGACGGCGCCGGTCACGCAGGTCGCGGGGCGGCTCGTCGCTGTAGCCGACGGAGATGGCCCCGATGGGGGTGAACTCCGGCGGCACGCCGAACTCCGCGCGGAAGGCGCCGACCCGGTCGGCCGGGAGCCCGAAAAAGCACGCGCCGAGTCCGGCGTCCACCACGGTCAGCAGCATCTGGAGGGCCGCGAACCCGGTGTCGATATCCCAGTACGGGGCCGGCCACCAGGCGTCGCTGCGATCGGTGTGCCCCTTGTCTGGCTGGGCGTAGCGGTCCAGGTAGGCATCCTTGTTCGAGTGCGGCACGATCACCAGCGGAGCCGCCACCCGCGCTGCGAAATACCCGTCCGGATCCTCCGCGGGCCGGACCGCATCCCGGAACCGGGCCACGTCGGCCGGATCGTCCAGGACCAGGAACGCCCAGCCCTGTGAGAACCCGGCGGACGGCGCGCGGAGGCCGTTCTGCAGGATGCGGTCCACCACGTCTGACGGGACCGGGCGGTCCGTGTCGTACCGGCGCACCATCCGACGCCGCCGGATCACGTCCTGGAATTCCATGCCGCCACCCTAGAGGGGCTAGCCCGCGGCGCTCTCATGCAGTACGGCCAGGATGTTGCCGGCCGGGTCCCGGAACCAGGCGATGTCCGGCCCGTGGCCCCGGCTGATCCCCTTGCCGTCCTGCGCCGGCCCGTCGTAGCGCTCGAACTGCACGCCCCGGGCGGTCAGCTCATCCACGGCGGCGTCGATGTCGTCGACGGGGAAGTTCAGGATCGTGTAATCCGCCGGGACGTGGCCGGGCTTGGGGTAGACCAGCGTGTCCCGGCCGCCCGCCAGGTGCAGCGTCAGCAGGCCGTTCCGCTCCGAGGTGGCGATGCCGAGTACGTCGCCGTAGAACTTCTGCGCCGCCTGCAGGTCGCCTACGGCGAACCCGCTGAAGGCCCTGGTGTTCGCGAACATGGCCATGCCGCTCCTCTCGTGGATGGACTCCATGGTTGAGACGATCCTCATGGGCCGGAGTCACCGCTCCATGGCCGCCCTGCTGCCCGGCCTCTGGGATAGAGGGGCCCGGCCGGTCGTTTCGTTAGAGGGCGGGGGTGCTGGCCTGATCATGCTGGCTATCGCGGTTCGTGCTGCGCTCGCCGTTCTTCCGGGTCCCGTGCGAGAGCGACACGCCAGGGCGCTGACCGGCCCCGGTCACCCGGGCGGGGCGCCCGGCCCGGTACCGTTTGACCCGCATCGCGCCGGGTAGCCGCGTGATCAAGATCAAGACCCGGTCATGGTGATGCCGCCCTGGACCACTGCGGGCATGGTTCGCCTACGCCGAGCAGAGGAGCCTGCCGTACCGGAGGAGAACATGAGTCATCGGGCGCCGTGGCCGCACAATCGTGCGGCCGGCCGGCGGGAGTCCCTGCCGCATCCGACACTGCCGCGCCAGTCCCCGCCGCGCCAGTCCCTGCCCCATCGCACGCCGGGGGCCAGCGGTCCCGGATGGGCCGAGCCAGCCGGTGGGCCGCCCTTCCTGGAGTACATCCGCCTGGAAGGACCGGAACTGCCCGGGGAGACCGAGCTCCCGCCGCCCCCCGAGGTCCTCGACCGCGTGCTGGACGCGCTCCGAAGGCTCACTTAGCCGGAAGGGATACCCGGGTAACGGGGGACCCGGACGCCCTACGACCCGGACTGCGGCGGGTGGCTGATTTTGGCGTGCCGCCGGCGCCGCCCCGGCCTGCTGATCGCCGGGCTGGGCACCGGGAGCCGCGGATCGAACAGCCATCCGGCGTGGAGCTTCTGCTCGACGGCGTGGAACACGGGCGTGTCCGTGGGGTGGGAGGCGAAGTCCCGGTACTGATAGGGACTGTGGTCGAGGGTAGCCATGCCCGTTAGTACACCGCCTGCCGGGCCGCGGATCGAGCATGGAACGGCTCCCGCCAGCCTTCCCGAAACCGGGCGGATGCCCGCCCATCGGGGACTGTCAGGGCCACCTGGGAGAATGCCGGCGTGCCTCGCCCTCATCGCGGACCGTTCCGCGGCATGCCGGCCGAGGTAGCCATCCTCACTTCGGTCTCCTTCACGGTGGCGCTCGGGTTCGGGATCGTCGCCCCGGACATCCCGGCATTCGCCCGGCACTTCGGGGTCAGCACGGCCTCAGCGGCCAGCGTGGTCAGCGCCTTTGCCCTGCTGCGGGTGCTGGGAGCCCTGCCGGCGGGCCGGCTGGTGGACCGTTTCGGCGAGCGCCGGGTCATGGCGGCCGGCATCGCGGTCGTCGCGGTCAGCAGCATCCTGGCCGGAATCTCCGGGTCCTTCGCGGAGCTGATCGTGCTGCGCGGGATCGGCGGCCTGGGGTCGGCGATGTTCAGCGTCAGCAGCCAGACCCTGCTGCTCATGAGCGTGCCTGCCGATCAGCGGGGCCGGGCCAGCGGCCTGTTCTCGGGCGGGTTTCTCGTGGGCAGCATCAGTGGCCCCGCGATTGGCGGGCTCCTGGCGGCCTGGTCCCTGCGGGCCCCGTTTTTCGTCTACGGCGGCATGCTCGTCATTCCCGCGGTCATCGCCGCGGCTGTCCTGCGGAACCCGGCCCCGGGCGAACCGGGAGGCGGTGGCCCGCACGCGGGTGGCCCCCGCGCGGCGTCGCCGTTCGCGGGGATCGGCCGTGCGCTGCGGAGCCGGGCCTTCCGCGCCGCGGCGTCGGCCAACCTGGCGGACGGGTTCGCCGTGGTGGGGGTGCGCAGTGCCATCGTGCCGCTGTTCGTCCGCGACGCCCTGCACCGGTCAGCGGTGTGGACGGGAATCGGATTCCTCGTGGTCGCCGTGCTGAACGCCGCGGCGCTCCTGCCCGCCGGATGGGCGGCCGACCGGCTGGGCCGGCGGCCGGTCATCGTGGCAGGCTGCTCGGTGTCAGCCGCCGGCCTGGTCATGCTGGCGCTGCTGCCGGGGCTGTCGGGCTACCTGGCCGCGCTGGCCGTGCTCGGCCTCGGATCCGGGCTGCTCGACGTGGCTCCTGCGGCCATGATCGGCGACCTCCTGGGCGGCCAGGGCGGCCAGGGCGGCACCGTGGTCGCCACCTACCAGATGGCCGGGGACGCGGGCACCGTCGCCGGTCCGGTCACGGCCGGGTACCTCGTGGACACCGTCTCCTACGGCGCGGCCTTTGGCCTGGCCGCCGGGGTCCTGGGGGTGGCCGCCGTCCTCGGGTTCTTCGCCCCCGAAACCGGGGTGCCGGGCCCGGCCGGCGAGCCCGAGCCGCCGATACCGGCCGGAATTGAGGCCCATGTCCGCGAGTAGACGGCCGATCCCGGGAGACCTGTCGGGCCATGACGACATCGAGCGAGCACGCGGACCCTTCGGCTCAGGCGGCACCGGCCGGCATGAACCTGCAGTCGGACGAGGCGAAGGCCACGGTCGAGGAGATCAAGGCCGAGAACGCGGCCCTGAAGCAGGCTGACCGCGCCGCCGAAGCCCAGGCTGAAGCGGCGGCCGAGCAGGCGAAGCAGCTGGCCGAGGTGACGGAAGAAGTGCTGGAGGAGCTCAAGGAGATGAAGGAAGGCGCCGGACCAGCCTGACCGCCTGCCGGGCATGGGCGAGCGCGGCAGCCGCCAGGGCGGCCGTGTCTCCCGGTGGGGCGCCTGGGGCTCGAACCCAGAACCGACGGATTAAAAGTCCGCTGCTCTACCATTGAGCTAACGCCCCGGGACCGGCCAGGCCGGCACCTCGGTGGAAGCGTACCGACTGGACGGCCAATCCGCGTAGCGGCGGGTGCCCCGGGAGCCGGTCACGCCCGGGGGCGGATGGGCGGGATCGGCTTCTGGGAATGGCGCCGCGGGCCGGACCACAGCGCCGGGACCGCGTCCACGGCCTTGGCCACGGTGTAGGCGGCCTGCTCGTAGTTGACCCGCCAGCCGACGTAGTCCGGCCACGCGTCGGCGGGTTTCCGCTCGATCGGGAAGTTCACCTTCTCCAGGGTGGCGATGCCGTCCAGGAACTCCTCGTAGGTCAGGCTGATGCCCTGGGCGGGATCGGCCATCTCCGGTGCGGGTAGGCCCATGGCCCGGGCGACCTCGGTCAAGCACTGGAAACCGCCGCGCAGGCACAGCCGGGCCGGGACGGTCGGCGCGGACTCCGGCGACAGGGCCAGGTACATGGCGGCGGAATCCAGCACCGCGAGCAGCGCGGTCACCCAGGACGAGAGCGGCCGGGGCGAGCGGAACCGGACCAGCGGCAGGTAGGTGGTGTGGCTCTCCGCGATGTCCGCCGCCCAGCGCTCCCACTGGTCGTACAGGTCGGGCAGGGTGTCGATGGTGGACGAGCCCGAGCCCAGCGCGTAGTGCGTGCGGGCCAGCAGTTCCGGGCCCCACGAGGGCACCCCGGCCCGCGCGTTCAGCAGCGCGACGTCCGTCTCGCGGCGGTTGAAGGCCGAGTACAGGGTGGGCAGGTAGGCGATCTGCAGGGTAACGGTGACCAGCCCGATCAGGGCGGCCGCGTACAGGATGACGCGGATAGCCGCCCCGTCCTCGGTGAAGTCGCCGGCGAACCAGAAGGCTGGCCCGGCGTTGTCGAAGGACAGCGTGACCCCGCCGTGCGTGAATGGCCACAGCAGCAGCCCGAACCCGATGTACGCCACGAGCAGCCAGGCCAGCAGCTGGCAGATCAGCAGGGTGGCGGCCTCCGCGGCCAGGATCCGGTCCCGCCGGTGGTAGTTCTTGACCGGCGCCGTTATCAGCTGGAACCCGGCGTGGACGATCCGGTCGACCCAGATCATCAGCCGGCCGCCGGCCGGGCGGGGCACGATCAGCGTCCCGACCAGGCTGATGCAGTCGAGGACGATCAGGAACGCCCCCACGACGCTGGCCAGGATGCGCCCGTACTCCGGCACCATCACGACAGCCCCCGCTAAACCGGCGCGTCGATCGGGACCTGGGCCGCGACGTCCGGGTTCCGCTCCAGCCAGTCCCGCGCGAACGGGCAGGCCGGCACGATGGTCAGCCCCTCGCTGGCCGCGTACCCGACCGCCGCGCGCACCAGCTGGCCGCCGACGCCGTGGCCTTCCAGCGCCCCGGGCACGCCGGTATGCAGCAGGACCATCCGTTCGCCGCGGCGCCGGTAC
>Ga0182024_10013709_pt1 | contig 15775 bp, 17 predicted proteins | sample P32metaG_FD_120480 | JGI IMG/M metagenome (GOLD analysis project Ga0182024, IMG submission 120480) | Permafrost microbial communities from Stordalen Mire, Sweden - P3-2 metaG (Illumina Assembly) | ecosystem: Environmental > Terrestrial > Soil > Wetlands > Permafrost | place: Sweden: Stordalen... | reverse complement strand
TAGCATTTACGTTAAATAATATGTATTGTATAAGTCAAAAACCGGGCCTCGCCACTATTAAGCCGTTGGAGACTGCATTGTCACTTACCGGACGATAATCGTATGGAAGAAGTGTTGACATCGGTTCCCACCAGTCACCTAGTTTGTCCTAAATTGTTCTATGTTGAATGCTTCAAATTACAATTTAGTGGCTGCAATAACTTTATTATTGTCGGTCATCTTACTTATAACGAAAAATGCATTCGCCTTTAGAAAGCAGTAAAGTCGCATATGTAAGTCTAAAGCAATAAAAAGTGATTTTTTCTTTATCCCTAACTATCAATTCAGGTTTTTGATTGGTATTAAAGCAGGGTGTTCCTGATTAAATGAAATGGTGTTTTTAATTTAAGTTTATTCAATGAGGGACGAGCGAGTAATGTTGAGGTCAAAGTGATCATAAGCGATCCGTTTACTATCATAACTGTATGAATACCGAATTTATCGGCAGACATGCCTGCTAACCACGATGCAATGGGCTGTAATCCGTAAATAATCATCATAAATGCGCTTAATATGCGCGCCCGCAAATGAACCGGAGTTAGTTCCTGCGCAAGACCCAGCGAATGGGCTCCCCATCATTATTCAGCCGGCCACCAAAGGCTGGACGTTTTGAACGGTTCAAAACTGATCTGTTTGATCTTCGAACGATTCAGGACGGTAACTATTTTTTTCTTGGCGTCATAAATAAACAGGTAAGCTTTTGTTTGGCCTACGAACAAATGACTGGAATCCGTTTCAATCAACGTGCTATCTGCCAGGATACATTTGTAGCCCACCGTGAATTGCATATTCTCGACTTCATTGATCTTGGAATAATAGCCTGACAGACCGAAGGCGATAAAAGACAGGCTGGAAAGCAGTATGAACAATTTAATAAATTGACCGCCAATAAAACCCACACCGATACCAAAAAAAATAGAGGCGCTGGCAAAAATACCGAGGTATAAAAAGAGCATTTTCAGCAAAAATTTATGAGATAGGAGCGCCTGTTTGCCAAAAACCACATCGACTAGGATTTCTATAGCAGTTAAAAATATCGTGAACATAATAACTTTAAAAAGGTACTTTCCGAATTTTTCAGAAGTGTCCGGAGCCTTATTGCCAATAGCCTTGTTAATCACCTGAAGAACCAAAAAAACAATAAACACCGCGGTTATGGAACCCAGCACTTTGATGGCAATGGGTACAAACATCAGCAGGCTTTCACTGAGGTCAATATATTCTGTAATCAGAATATTGAAATGATAGAAATAAAAATAGTTAAAAGCGATTCCGCATATCACCATCCAGACGGAAGCAAGGCTCATATATTTCCCCAAATTATCCGCAGTAAATGTTGAATCAGCCATGCCTTAAGTTACGTTCTTTTCAAATACACCAGACTTCCCAAATACAAATTATAGGACGGTATGTACCGGATATACCTAGATTCATGTAGTTCCTAACTGATCGACGAACTGTTTTACCAGAATGGCAAAGCTTTTATCAGGAAATATTTTTAGCCTCAGCACTTGTTTAATCAAATTTTAATACATTTGATCTAGACATGTGAAACTGCTTTTGTATTCTGATTTTCCGGCCACCGTTAACAAACAAATTGCTACTCCCGAGTTCTGTTTTCATACCCTGAATGAATCCCGCTGATTCAGTCTGACCCTTATGCGTTAACCCAATCTTTTCAATATGAAAAAGAAGCTATGCTGTGGTTTGCTCGTGATCGCAATTTGTCTGTCAACTCGTGCTCAACAAAAAACACTGCCCATCCCGCCTGTTTATCAGCAGACACCTGAATGGTGTTGGGTGACATGCGGCGAAATGATCTTTCGCTATTTTGGCATCTGCCCTATTAATCCTATCAGTTATCAATGTGGTATAATAGCTCTACTTGCTCCTCAATGCTACAATAGTTGTCTGTCGTGTATTGTTGGGGCCGGAACCTCGCAACGAATAGTCAATATGTTATACCAATACCCTGCTGTTGCAGCAAATAACTGTCCAAATGGAAAACTTCATGTCACCTGTACTGATCTGATGGGTCAATGTTCCGCGAATGATTTAGTAAATAATATTGATGCAGACATGCCAATTATGGCGGGGATTACTCCGGCGGGGGGCGGAACTAATACGCAGCCTGCTCACGTCGTTTTGATTGTTGGATATAATGCTTTGCCCGATGGAACACTCTGGCTAATTGTAAATGACCCGTTTCCTTATGCCGCCTTTAATATGCAGGATCCCTATACATATTATCAGGGTCAGATGCTGCAACAGGGTCAGTTTGCGATACGCTATTCTGCATTTAGTACGATGTTCAATTGGAGTCGTACTCTAGTAGACATCCAGTAAAAATGAAAAATACAAAAAACATGGACCTCTGGAAGATTCTTGGCTCTTATACAACCGTTGAAACAGTAATAAGTCTTACTGCATTTATTGTTGCCGCGACCCTGGGATATCTGGCCTATGTATATAAGGCAAAGCGGGATGGGATAGCCAAAATTATAAATCTTGCGGATACCGAAAACAAAGCTGACCTCGCGCGTTCTCTGATGGGTGCCTTTCCAAATTACAAAATTCCAGATCTGACCAGTTCGCAAGGGTTTGTCATTGTAAAAATGCAGATGATGCAGAAAGCAGCTGAACTCAAATCGAACACAAGGACGCTGAGATTGGGTATGATTTTGCTCTTCCTGACGATTTGCGCTTTATTCGCACGTAATGTTTCTAATTATACAACAAACGGACCCAATAGTCCTGTAATCAAAGGTGACAGTGCTACAGTAATTTACAGTGATACAACAAGATTAAAAAAATGAAAATATTTTTTGCGCTATTGGTCATTATCAATTCTTTGATAATATCTGCATCTGCCCAAAATGCTGTTACCAATGGCGCTGGTGGTTCTCTTCTCATTGGAGCAAATAATAAGGTTAAATATATTTCCAAAATTCAGACGCGAAACAATATACCACCAGTGCTAGCTCCCTATGTTGCAGGTCTTCTTTTTGCAAATACGACAATTGCAAGCGATACTAACAGCGTCGAAAAAGCAGTTACAGTCTGGATGAATAAATATTTTGAACTGAAAAATAAAATTCAGGAAGTAAACGATTCGAATAAGCAGAACACTTGCATGCGATATCTTGATCAGGGGGATTTCCCAACGGTTGAAAAAATGCTGAGTATCTCAACCAGTTATCAGGAGCTAAAAAAAACATTTCCTCAAACCTACCAGACAAACGGCAACCAGAGCCCGATCATTATCGGAGATTTCGGCACTGTTACCTATATCGTGGACGAGCTTGTGACCTATGATCTGCCTGAAGGGCTAACCATAAACCTTTTACAGGATTTAAAACTTTCAAAAGATTCTATCAGACAAAAAACCCAGGAAGTCCGTGAATGGTTTGAGAAATACCGGAGTGTGGAAAGGGAACTGGCGCGCAGTCCCGGAGTTGTTAATAAAAGAGCGTACGTATTATTTAAGAAAAATGATTTTGATGGAGCACTGAAAGAACTGGATAAAGCGGGCGGCAGTGATCAGGCGACTGCGAGCAGTCACCTGTTAAAAGCTAAAATTCTTTTACTACAGATAAACTATAAAACATTTGATTCAACGATGTCCGTGATAAAAAATTATTTTGAGGCATCTATATCCCTTTCACCGCGATATGAGAGTTTGGTCGATTACGGGAAGTTTCTGACAGACTATTATTATCCAAACCCCGCCCTTGCCATCCCCATCCTCACGCAGGCGCTTGATAGCGCAAATACGCTCGAAAGAAAAGTGATCGTCAGTAATTATTTGTCCAACGCCTGTATGGGTACTGACAATCTGAGAGCAATGCAAATTATAAATCAGGCACTTGATCTACTCAGTTCAAACGAACCATTGCACGATTCAATTTTGATCGTTAATAAAGCGATTTTGGAATTTTATCTTGGCAGAGGTTATTCATTCCAGTTTAACGACGGCCAGAATTTCAAAAGGGCCGTAAATGTTACACTGGATGGCAGGAAGACATTAAATCAACTTCCTGTTTTAAGCTCAGATTTACAGGCAAAACAGGCGTTGATGGATAAGTCTCTTGGTCTTTATTACTTTATGCTTCACGATACAACAAATGCTTTTTTATATTACGGAAAGTGTCTACAGTTTTTTGAGGCTCCGCAGAATTCCGGACTGATTAACCTAGCTGCCCATGTGCGTGCAAATCTTGGCGTTGCAGAAGTATATACAAATACGTTTCAATATCAAAAGGCCAATGATGTATTATTAAAAACAAAGATGCTGATCGAGAGCAGCGTAAACCTGAAATCACAGGTTTATGTACAGGAAATGGAGGCGATTTATACCATGTTGATCAGAAATTTACTGGTAATGAATCAGGGTGACGATGCCTTAAATTATTCGATCGAATTTAAAAATATGATGCTTCCATTTGCTCAAAATAACTCTTCGACCTGGCTTCTGCCGCTGGCTGAAGTGAATGTTGATTTGGGTGGATATTATTTAAAACGTGAAGATCCGGAGAAGTCCAGGGATGCGACTGAGAGCGCCTATCACTTTTTTATTAGCAATCTGAGCACCGCAATTGCGGATAAAATGAAATTCGAGATTTGCATTCAAAATTATCATGCTTATTATGACTTTACAAAACAATATGCAGCAGGGTTGGCTTTTAACAATGACCTTCTAAAAATTATTAAAGATAACAAGGGCACAAACCCCCTGGCGTTTATGGACCTGGAGGCCCGGGTTTACTTTCAAATCTGTGAGCTTTACTACGATAAAAAAAATTTGGACAGTGCTGAGTCAAATGTTAGTCTCGCCGTCAATATCACCGAATATAAAGCAAAGGGGGATCCCTACCATAATATGCTGAACTTTACAACTTATTCGGGCGCGTTAGCAAAAGTCCTGATCAGTCGTAATAAAACGATGACCGTCGACTCTTTAGCTAATGCTTTTATCATCACCGAACAGTATATGAGTAATGTTAATTCCGATATGCACGATCACTATCAGGGTGATTTAGGTTTTAGTTTGGCAGTGTTTGCAGTCGCGATAGGTGATCAAATGGATAGTTTGAAAATGAACGACACGATACTTGTAAGAAAATACTTGACTATCCAGGATCGGATTTTTGAAGAAGCTACAAAATATTTTGAGTTGGCCGCTCACGCTCCCAATGAAAACAGCAATTGGTATTATGCAAACTTTCTCTATCAATGGGCAAAAGAGCAAAACAGATGGATTACATATGGACCAAGTCCGGAACAGGATGCACACAGACATAAAAAAAGTGACATGTTGATTCGTTCTTCGATGACAGCTAACGCCCTTCCACCTAACGGGCTACTCATGGAATTTAAAAAACAAATTACTGCTCTATCAAATTAGTTTGACATAACTATTTGAATATCAATAAAAATAATTTTATGTTTTCTGTTCGCGAATCGCGAACAAAGCGCTGCATTTGACTCATGAAAACGCAAAACGGAATGTGGCTCCTTGATATCGTTGGACTTCCTTAAAATCGTTCTTCTGTGAAAGAGGTAAATGTAGCCAAATACTCCTAAAAGAGTTTTCTGACAGTTCTTCCTTGTGATCCGGACAAGTATTATGATGCAAATATGGATAATTTAATAGAAGAACAATGAAAAGCATAGGGCACCATGTAATGATGCGATCCCAATGTAAGCCAATAGTACCATCCAAGGATGAATGCATTTGGATATACCTGGATCACTCCAAAAACTCGTTACCAATCCTCTACTAATTTCCCGCAAACCCTCTTGAACCGGATTAATGTACTTTTTGTATCGTCACGAAACAAAATGTACCCAATTGCGCAAACCTCTGAAAGTTAAGAGGGGAGCAGACCGGCGAGTTTCTGTCGATCGAACTCATTATTTTTGATTTAATCCTTCTGCGATGCTTCAAACTATATCTCGTTGTTAAAGCAATTCCCGTATCAGCGTCTGGAATTAAATGATCTGCCAGGCGAAAGGTGGAAATGGGTACCGGATTTAGAAGGGTACTATAAGATTTCAAGTTTTGGCCGAATCAAAAGGGAATCTTTTGAAATCATAATGTCAAATAGTTGGCGGAGGGCGAACCATTGGCCTGCTGTTTAGAAGGCAATCAGTTTCCTATTTTCATATTTTGATACATTAAAAAAATAGGTCATGTGCCAAGTGCAGGAATCGAACCTGCACTACCTTGCGATAACCAGATTTTGAGTCCGTCCGAATCAAAATCAATTTCCTTTACGAAAGCCTGATAAACCAGCCGCTGAATCATACAGGTTTTATCCCTCCCCTGACCCAGCGACAGAGAGACAGTGGCCTCATAACAAAACTCCTTTACAAATGAATTCCATCTCCTGTGCATATGAACTTTCCGGATCCTCTCTTTAGTCCAATAAGAACCCATGGTCCTGCTGCGGGGGCTTGGCACTTCAGGAGCCTGGGCAATGATTTGGTTCTTCCATGACTGGATACCTGATATAAATCTTCAAAGACCGGCAGGTCCCTCCAGGTTTCCCTGGGCAGGTTTGCCATGGACAAATTCTGGTAGGGGTATTTCTTTTTAGTGGGTATTAGCAGCATAGCATAATTTTTACCGTATCATTATCGTATATTATCGTATCATACCGTATCACAATATCGTATCATTATCGTATATTATCGTATCATATCGTATCAAATAGGGATAAATTTGATATATTTGCTCTATGGAAGACCAGATTTACAGCTTTTTATTGAAATTGGACTGGAAACTGATTGCTGAAATCAGCAAGGTTGACCGGTTTGATGCTTCCTGGACAGCTATCGAAAAAAGAGAAGGCCAGACCCTGAAACAACTCCGGTCGATTGCGACCGTAAGAAGCGTTGGGGCATCCACCCGTATTGAAGGATCTAAGATGACGGATCAGCAAGTAGAAGCACTGATCAGTAAATTGGATATTTCAAAACTTGAGGAGCGCGACAGCCAGGAAGTAGCCGGGTATTTTGAGGCGCTGGATACCATCATTGAACACTATAAGGATATTGAAATCTCAGAAAGCAGTGTCAAAAATCTGCATAATATTTTATGTAAGTATAGCCAGAAGGACGAATGGCACCGGGGAGATTATAAGAAGCTCAGCAATGCAGTGGAAGCAACCCTGCCATCCGGTGATAAACAAATCATTTTTCAAACATCCGCTCCCGGATTGGATACGGAAGATGCCATGCGCAGACTAATAGCCTGGTATCTTGGCGACCAGGAAACACATCCTGTAATCAAAGCCTCTCTTTTCGTTTATGATTTTCTGAGTATTCATCCTTTCCAGGATGGAAACGGCAGATTGAGCCGGTTACTCGGGACCTTATTATTGTTGAAAAAAGGCTATACCTGGATTCAATACGTAAGTTTTGAACACGAAATTGAAAACAGGAAATCGGAGTATTACCGTCAGTTGATGCAATGCCAAAGCCGTCGCCCCGGAGAGGATGTATATCCCTGGGTAAATTTCTTTTTGGATTGTCTGCTGACAATTTCAGGATTATTAATCGAAAAATTAAATGTAAAGGGAAATATTGGGCAATTAAGTTACAAGGAAAAATCAGTTTACACTTATGTAGAAAACAACCCTGGAAGCCGGTCCGGTGAAATCGCAATAAAAGTTGGGATTCCTTTACCCACCGTAAAGCGGATATTAAATACGCTTGTAGCATCAAAGCTTATTGTCAAGCAAGGCATTGGCCCAGGGACAAATTATAGTTTATAAATACCCTATGTCTAATTCTGGGACAACCCTACAACTATAATAATGGTTCACCAAGGCACTTGCCTCTTCAATAAATAATTTTGTCTGGGCCCTTGCATTTTGGAGTGAATCTTTCGCAATAAAATCTGCTATTTCGTCAATGTCCTTGATTGCCCGGGGTGACCAGACTATTTGAGCCATTTTCTTAGTTTTTTCTTGGCTTCATCGGTAGAGAGGCCCTTCCATTCCTTTATTTGTTTTTTTCCTTCTTCAATTTTGTTGATTAAGAGCACCCGATCGAATAATTCATTAGTATTGAAATTATCGGGCATATTTTTAATGGCGGATATAACCTGTTTTTTTGATAGCATAAAATAATGGTTAACGCTTTTTCATTTCTCTAACTTAAGTTATCATCAATTTACACATTTTCATAGATTATTTAAACATCAAGACTTATCGAAGCCATTTGTGCTATTTATAAATTTTTTCTTAGGTAATTGTTTTTTATCATCCCAATTGTATTTAGGTATTTAACTTCGTACCCATATTAAAAGTATTAGGTAAAAGGAAATATGAAAACATCTTTAGATCACCTTCCAAAGGAAAAGCAGGACCTGGTCCAATATATCGTAAAAGTCATCGTGGATCGTATTGATCCAGAAAAGATAATCCTTTATGGAAGTTATGCGACTGGCAAATGGGTCGAGGATGAATACTATGAGGATGGAAAACAATATGATTATAAAAGCGATTATGATTTCCTGGTCATAACAAAATCCGGCGACCGGAGGTCGGACTACGAGGTCCAGGAGACAGTCGAACACCGAAGCGGCCTTAATACTCACGTTTCGGCCATCACCCATGACATAGATTACATAAATGGCAAGCTATCTGATGGGCAATATTTCTTCTCCGACATCGAAAAAGAAGGCATCATGTTATATGATGCCGGAAATACGCCTTTAGCTGAAAAAAGGGAGCTTTCATCCCAAGAAAAGAAAGAAATAGCACAGAATGATTTTGACCATTGGTTTAACAGTGCAAACGAATTTCTAATTGACGCAATTCATGCATTTGAAAGAGGTAATTTTAAGAAGGCCGCCTTTGAACTTCATCAATCAGCAGAAAGAATATACAATACAGTTATTTTAGTATTTAGAGGATACAAGCCCAAAACACATAACCTGGAAAAATTAAATAGATATGCAAAACATTTTTCAAGGGAACTAGCGCTAGTCTTCCCCAGAAATACTAACGAGGAAAAAAAAATATTTGATCTTCTGCGCAAGGGTTATGTTGAAGCCCGATATGATAAGAAATATGAAATAACAAAAGGCGAAACGGAGACTCTAATACATCGTATTAAAATAATGCAAGGAATTACAGAAAAAATATGCAAAGAGAAAATTACGTCCTTTTAAATGATCTGGAGTCACTCTCTAGTAAGCTAGAGCTAATTTAAACTTTCTTTTTAATAATTTTATAGTCTTTCATTGGTGTAATTAACTCTCCAGCATCCACCCCTAAATATTTGGCTATTGCAAAAAATGTTTGAATAGGTGGCTGGCGCTTATTAGTACACCAAGTTGAAACAGTAGTTTCAGTAACTTTCATATGCTTAGCCAGCGATTTATTTGTTTCACCTTTCGCGACCAAAACCTCTTTTATTCTGTTTAGATTATAGCGAGACTTAGCCATTTCGACTGCTTTATTTATGCTCTGACACAAATATAGCAACAGCTAAATTGCTCATTTTCAATACAATATATAGATATTTGCTTGAATAATCAACTGTATATAATAATTAAGTTGTAGAATATCTCACTTTTAATAGCTCAAATCTTATTTTTATATTAATTTTAAACTGCGTTTCCGTTTGCTGAACCTGAACCCCTCCGCTACGGACTATGGAACGCTTGCATCATTTGCCGCGCTAATTTCTTAGGCGCAGGTTTGCATTTTATCCATAGTCAAGCAAGGGTTCAGGGCTTAGCATCGGAATAAGGTGCGGCCTGCGCTTTTTAACTGAATGCCATGCGCGAGAATGGAGTCCTTGAAAATATGGTTTACATTAAGGGGAATGAAATGCCTGCTTTGCCTAATTTGGTACAGGAGGAACCCGTTGGCTTACTCAAGATAACCACCGAGGCTAACTTTACGACCATCTACAACAAATTATACCCCTTCGCTTTCTTCTTTGCGCGGAAATTTGTCTCCCCTGAAGATGCAGCCGATATTGTATCATCAATCTTTACCAAATTTTTGCTGCATAAAAAAAGTTTTACAAATTTTGGTCATGTTAAAGCTTCTCTCAGGGTCAGCGTTAAAAATGAATGTCTTACTCATCTTCTTAATAAGTCCAGAAGAATTCGGTAAGAAAATGGATGGCACTATTCTGAGTATCAGAATGAGAACGAATGTGAATTTAATAAAGAAGACATAGGGGCCGAAAAACTGGCCCGCATTTATGAGGAAATTGAAAAATTGTCTCCCCGTTGCAAGAAGGTATTTCAAATGGCCTATCTGGAAAATCTTAAGAATGATGAAATTGCAAGCCTGTTAAAAATTACAGTTTTTACAGTAAAAAATCAAAAGAGTTATGCTCTCAGAATATTAAGAATGAGCTTATTATCGATATTAATTTCCTTCTTTTTTTTATATATAATCTAAGCTCTCGCAGAATATTAATACGCTGGCAGCCAGAAAGCTCAGCGTGCTAAATGGATTTAAAGTTATCAATCGAAATATGGTCTATATGATTGCCCATGTTAGGGCAATTAATAACCGGCTTTGCATTTACCAGCATCAAAATAATAGCTACGTACCTTTTCATTCGGAACCTGTACGAATCTTTCCAAAGCGCGCAAAAAATTAGGACTGTGGGTAATTATGATCATCCTGTTCTCTGAAGGGTTCATTCTGTTAAATATGAATTCAGCAAGATCTTTTTGAGTAGGCGGATGCACGTTTATCTCCGGCTCTTCAATTACAAAGAAATTCCCAATCTCACCATTTGGTTTCGTATAATACTCTATGACCAGTATAAGCGGGACTATGGACTGTAATCCACTGGAAACTTCTGATAATCTTATCTTCTTCCCATCCGGGAATTTTATATAGTCAGTATTGCCTGAATATTCATATTCAATATTCAGAAAATCAATCGAAAATCTTTTGATTGATTTTCTTGCCTGCTCGAATTTGGCGCCAAAATCAATTAACCGTTTTGGAAGTGGAACTCCACCCCTAAGAACACTAAAAATGGAATCAGAAACAGCGGCAAAAAACATTCTTTCAGCAGGAATATAGATTGTATTGCACGCTTTATCAAATTTGCCTCCACCGTTGTTTGAATGGATTTCAGAATTATTTACTTCTATAATCAGGCCGCCGTCTTCATAACTAATTTTAGTAGCCGGGGTTATATCAAAGTCAATGTTGTAGTCTTTTAATGATTGTTTGAATTTTTCCATGCTAATCCCGTGGTGGAAGGCTGCTTCCTTAAAAACACAGAAAAGTTTGGCAACGGTACTTTTACCGGTGGATGCCTTACCTATAAAAATATTAATATCCTTAAGCTCGATTTCTACCAGGATGATAGGGCCAAAATTTTGAATGCTGATTTTTCCCATATTCTTATTTTATAGGTTGCTAGTTTCTTATAATACTACTTTGAGAGTATTTTGAATTATTTATTGGAAATTGATGGTACCAATAGATATATGCCGCGTTTAAACTATTAATATGAGGATTTTCAGGAGGGTCGGATCCATTCTCAAACTATTGGCAATTATTTCATTTTTTGCCGTTATTCATAATTAATTGTAAATAAACAAGATACAACCAGATTTCTACTAGAATTCGTATTATTAGGAGCTATCAATTGTCAAACATTCGGCAATTTTGTGTAAATTTGCCAAACGTTTGGCAATTAATGAAAGAAAACATAACTACTATATTGAACGACAATTTTGGGAGGAAAAAGACCTTTAGCAAGAGTGAGCTGGAAAATGTTCTGAAGGAATATTACGACAGGCCCTATCAAGAGACTACTTACCGCTGGCGGATCCATGATCTCAAATCCAGGGGCATTATTCAAAATATCGGAAGAGGAATTTATACTTTCCCGAAGGAAAATAAAGAATTTAAACCAACAATTACCCGTGAATCAAAAGAAATATTCGAAAAGATCCATGAATCCCTACCATACACCGTAATCGCATTAATCGATACTGGCTGGTTTAATGAATTTATGGTCAACCAGGTATTTCGGGCATATTTAATTATCGATGTAGAAAAGACTGCAACGGCATCTGTATTCAACAATTTACCTAGGGAATATAAGCAGTCCTACCTCAATCCGAAAAGGGAGATTTTTGACAATTATATAATAAATGGAGATCGCCCCGTAATTATTAATTCCATGATATCCGAATCACCACTTATTGAAGTGGATAAGATTAAGATCGCATCACTTGAAAAATTATTGGTTGACTGCGTTTCAGATAATTTACTCTATGCGGCCCAGCAGGAAGAAGAAGAAGGAATTTATCAGCGGGCACTTGAAAAATATCCGGTCAATATAAATAAATTAAAAAGATATGCGCGAAGGAGAAACAGAGAGGAGCGTGTTACAGAAATTCTAGAAAAAGCAGAATCAAAATGATAGGCAAAGGTACATATGAAAAAGAATGGATTAGCAGCCTTTCGATCCAGCTTGGTAAAAGAGGTGATCCTAAAATATTGGAAAAAGTAATTTATGCTTTTACGCTTCTGGAACAATTAAAACGCACCGAACTAAATTTAATATTTAAAGGAGGAACGTCTTTGTTGTTAATGTTTCCCAAAGCAAGGCGGTTTTCTATAGACATCGATATCATTGCAGACTGTGATCCGAATGATATTCCAGCTTACCTAGATAAGGTTGTTGCTATGGGTAATTTTACAAAATGAGTTGAAAACAACGAGCGGAAAACAAGTCCAACAACTCCTGTCGCTCACTACAAGTTTTATTATAATAGTCAGTTCGATAATTACTTTGGCGAAGAGCCCATTTTACTCGATTTATTAATGGGTACAAATCCTTACCCCATTCTTGTAGATTCTTCTATTCAACATCCATGGTTGCAGACTAGTGGCGAAATGCTTAGCATACAAATACCTTCCATTGAATCGATCCTGGGAGATAAACTGGCCGCTTTTGCGCCGACGACAACAGGCATTTTATACGAAAAACTTAGACCTGTGGAAATGATCAAACAACTTTATGACATTGGTTCCCTATTCGATGATGCAAAGGATTTCAGAGTAGTCAAAGAATCATATCTGAGAAATGTTTCAGATGAAATTAAATATCGTAACCTTTCCATATCATGGAAAGAATCGTTGGAGGACAGCTTCCAGGCAGCACTGACACTTTCGCTCCGGGATGAAAACAATGTAAATTACACGCAAATGCAAAAAGGCATTTCAAATATTGTAAACTTTATCCTTGGAAAATTTCATCTTGAAGAAGCGCTGGTTTGCGCAGCCAAGACAGCCTATTTGTCCAAACTTTTGAGACAGACGGAAATTGAAGTTAGAAGGTATGATGGTCCTGTAGAAATTGCCGCGTGGACAATTCAAGGCAAAGAATTAATAAAGTTAAACAAACTGAAAAAAACCAATCCCCAAGCATTCTTTTATTGGTACCAGGCATGGCTATATCTAGTATGATCTGCACAACTTTAATCCCTCCCATAAGTATCTCCCATTCTCGCCCCAATTGAACAATAGAGAAATAAATTCTCTTTCTCATAATATTCGTTGAACTGCATTTCGAATTATTTATTCAATTTTATGTGACTAAATGGTGGAAGAAGTGTATAAATCATTGATATGAGACCTTCCGAAAGAATAGCATCCTTAATATTCTGGTATCTCCGGGATGAACTGTCCGGGAACCAGGAACGGGAACTCACCGAATGGCGGAACGCTTCCCGGGAAAATGAGCAATTCTTCCAGGAAGAGATTGATCCGGAGAATATTAGAAAAGAGATCTCAGATATGTATGCCAACAAAGAAAAGGTCTGGGATAAGATAATGGAAAAGGATCCTGGATTTAGCCTAAAACCAAAGAAGACTAGGAGATTGTACTGGGTGTTGACAGTGGCTGCCATAATCATAGTCAGCCTGGGTTTCAGCTGGTATGCCTTATTTCGTTCACCCTCCAGGCATCAAGATCAGGTGAATATTGCTTCGGCTAATACTAAAGCAATTGTTCCCGGAGGGAATCATGCGGTGTTAGTGCTGGCCAATGGTTCCGTTATACTACTGGACAGTAGCCGCAATGGAACGGTCAGTGCCCAGGGAAACATCATCATCACAAAAAAGGCTAGCGGGCAACTTGTATATACTTCGAATGGACAGGCGTCCTCCAGTGAATCCGGTTTTAATACACTCAAGACTCCCAGGGGGGGGCAGTACCAGGTTATTTTGCCTGATGGTACTAAGGTTTGGCTTAACGCGGCTTCTTCTTTAAAGTATCCTGCTTTTTTTGCAACCAATGATAGAAAAGTCGAACTGAATGGTGAGGCTTATTTTGAAGTGGCTAAGAATCCGAAATCCCCTTTCCGGGTGACTGTAAACGGAAAGCCTGGAGTTGAGGTCCTCGGCACTCATTTTAATATTATGGCTTATCCCGACGAGTCATTTATGGCGACAACCCTGCTGGAAGGAAGCGTAAAGGTCGGATCCACGATCCTCAAACCCGGCCAGCAGGCCAATGTGGAATTTGCCGAACAAAAAATCCAAGTAGTTAATGATATCGATGTAAATGAAATCATTGCCTGGAAAAATGGTAAGACATCATTTAAGGATGCAAGCATTCAGACGATTATGCGGGCGGTTTCCCGCTGGTATGATGTGGATATCAGCTATGAAGGAAAGATTCCGGACAAAAGATTTAAAGGTGGTTTGCCGCGGGATGCCAATTTATCCGATTTGCTCTCTGTCCTTGAACAAAGCGGTATCCATTTTAGAGTAGAAGGAAAAAAAATTACAGTAACGCCTTAAAATTAATTTATGTAAAAACCAACCAGGGTTACCCAAAACAAAACCGTCCCGAATAGAAGTCGGAACGGCGGAAGTCGGGTCACCCAATATGAACAATCTCCTGACTGATATATTTAATAACCCAACCAAATCAAAGGTATGCCTTTTAGCATTTCCAAACCTGCTGCCCCCGGTAAGATTTATACCCTTCAGCAACCACCGCAAAATTTACCGTTAAAAGCCCTATTCCTGATGAACTGGACTGCCATACTGCTGCTTGCCGGCTGCCTCCAGGTGAGTGCCGCCGGATATTCTCAAGGGAAGATTACTCTCTCGTTCAAAAACGCTCCGCTGGAAAAGGTTTTTGCAGCTATAGAAGTACAAAGCGGTTATACTGTCTGGTACGATAATGCTGTTTTAAAAAATACGAGCCCGATTGATATTGAGGTAAGGGATCTGTCTCTGGAACAGACCCTGTCTATTGCATGCAAGGACCAACCCCTGGATTTCAGCATCGTGGGGAATATGGTCGTGATAAAGGTAAAGATGAATAAACCAGTGAATGATCCGCCGGGCAAAATCGATGTGAAAGGAAGGGTCCTAAACGAAAAAGGTGAGCCGGCGTCAGGGGTTTCCGTAAGCATCAAGAGTTCAAGCAACGGAACTATGACGGATAATGACGGATTGTTTGAATTCTCAAACATTGATGATAATGCCATCCTGGTTTTTAGCGGTACGAATATTGAAACTCAGGAGGAACATTTAAAAGGGCGCAAGGACCTTGTTATCGTCGTAAAAACCAAGGTAAGTAAGCTGGATGAAGTGCAGATTATTGGGTACGGAACAACAACAAAGAGGTACAGTACAGGGGATGTAACAACCGTCAAAAGCGAAGTTATAGAGAATCAACCGGTAACTAATCCTTTGCAAACTTTAGAAGGACG
>Ga0182024_10013708_pt1 | contig 15776 bp, 12 predicted proteins | sample P32metaG_FD_120480 | JGI IMG/M metagenome (GOLD analysis project Ga0182024, IMG submission 120480) | Permafrost microbial communities from Stordalen Mire, Sweden - P3-2 metaG (Illumina Assembly) | ecosystem: Environmental > Terrestrial > Soil > Wetlands > Permafrost | place: Sweden: Stordalen... | reverse complement strand
CTGAGCCAATCAGGCGTCGTGTCTCAAGGCTGCTTGAATTCCTATGTCTGATTTGGTCAGACATTGAAAGCTGTTCAAAATAGTATGGAGTATTAGCTAGCTCCGTCTTAACCTTTCCCCCGACTCCTACAAAAGCTTATCCAACGTAATTGGAAGGCTGGTCACTCGCTACCCGAGCCTCAATCACTAAAACTCTTTTGAGACCGTTGACGTTAAGCGAAATGCTTGCGTTCACGTGTTCACCTTAAGGCCGGCGCAGATAGCTTTCTTGCGTCCGGTCGCTTCGATTGCGGCATGGATTTGGGGATCCTGCCACGAGTTGATCTTGGTCCGATAGATAGGCCTAATGCCCGGAAACTGCTCCGCAATTTCTGGAAGAAGTGGTCCTATCGGACCGGCTGGCCCCTGTGCTGCGTATGTGATCACCGTAGGGATTGTGCCGGTGAAGAACCTTCGCGAGAGCTATGGAGTTGTTCCGGAGTGCGGCTACTGTAATGTCATCGCCGGTAGGGTATAGACCCGGCTGGTGATCCACCAGCAATGCGCAGCAATTGTCGGCGGTCAGCATATCGAAGACGGCGAGAACAGTTTCGATCATGGCATTTGTCCTATGCTGATTCGAAAGCAGGACAACTGGGATCTAGGGTTTGATAGTAATCGTCGAAGAGAAACTGAATCTGTATAGAAAAGAACACATTGCGGTTGGCCGCAAACGAAAAAAGGGAAAAAGGACGGCTCTAGGGATAAGCGAGGTAGATGCCAGCCAGGAGGAATTCCGCTTGGACGACCCGGACACCCCGAGGACATGGCAAAGTTGGTGGCGTTTCTGGCTCCGGAGTCCCAGAAGTCGATTCATGGATCTGACTATATCCTCGATGGTGGCACGGCACCTATTGTTTGAGCCTGCTCTTTGCTAGTCCATTCAAGGAGATACGCAGGAAAATTCTCAGGTTCCGCTCCATTCCGTTCGCAAGGTGCGAGAAGAGTTACCGCATGTCGGTCGGGCGAGTGTTCCGGTCAGACATTCGCTTGGAGTTGGTCCCGCATTGCTGTCAAAACGCCGTTGCCTGCGCACTACGGCAGACCACCAGAAGGTATGGGAACCTGCCGGGAATAGCAGGTCTGGCAAATACCGCGAAAGGAACTACGCAGAGTTCGTAAATGTGTTCATAGGGACGACCGGTTTATTCGAGATTCAACTGTGCACGAACTGTGCGCGAATCCAACGTTTCATTCCATTTGGGTTACTTTTGAGCGAAAAGCAGATTCCCCGATTTGTTGGAAACGTTAGTAGTTAGAAGTGACGGGCGGAGTTGTTGGAGTCGAGTTCGGTGCGCCCAAGGCAGGAGCGCCGTTTAGCCCATAAAAACTCGAGAAGGGCAGGTTTGTGTAACAAGTGTGAAACAATTGAGGGTGGGTTTTGAAGTGGGTCCGCGACGTAAGTGCGACAGCGACAAGAATTTAGATTTGTCTCACGTCGTGGTTCGGGACCAGGAGGCCGGTGGTTCAAATCCACTCGCCCCGACCAATCTTCTCAATGAAGTGCGCTGTTGTTCCATGGTGTGATTAAGCCTCATTGTAGCGGCTTTTGTAGTGACCCCGAAACCGATTCTGCGTATTGGAAAACAATCTCCGCGTTATAAGCTTCGAGCTTCTTAACAGCATCGCCCTTGTGCTGATCGCTCGGGTGAACGTATCGACTCGTCATTTGCACCGTCGTGTGTCCAAGCAATGCTGCCAGTGTGAGGACATCCACTCCCGCTTGGGCTGCTCTCGAGAGGCAGTCGTCGCTGGAGGGGCTTTTCTTTTGAAAGACTCAGATCCCCCTGGGTGTCGTCACCCATAACCATACAGCCCGCTCAGTGTAGGTTCGAGAGAATTTGAGTAGACAGCTTTTGTCGGGGCTAGTACCCGAAGGCTAACTTAGAGTTTCATCCATGAGCGGGAACCACCGGAGATCAAGCTTTTCCGGGAGGACTGAGAAGTTATCTCGGAAATGCAGTTGGATTACCGCACATCTCGCGTTTCAGCTGCTCCGCAGCGAAGATATGGTGACTGTCTACAGGTTCCGAAAACCCTTCCGTTTGGGTCTCCGCAAGTCATTGAGTCTGCGCTGTTGGAAATGACCCAATTCGATGTTCCGAAAACAGATGTTTTGTTCTCTGCAAACATCCCAGAAGTCCGTCTCGGGGGTAACTCATAAGCACGTGTGCAAAAGGAGACATATCCTCTCCGCGTCTCCCCATAGGCTTGAGATTGAACGATGGAGGTGAAATGACCAAATCTATCAAGTCTTCAGGAGCCGCCAATGGCGGCTGCGCTATCTCTGTCGAGAGTGTGGCGGATATCCTCGAACGAGAAATCCAAACTGTGATTGAGGAATGGCTTATGCGGGTCGAGAAGGAGACGGACCTAATGCGCATCCCGATGAACCGTGAAGAGCGCACGGGGCATCTTCCTCATCTTCTGCATGATGTCATTAATCGCTTGCGTCTCGACTCGGGGACGAAAGCTCCGATTTCGAAGGCTGCGGCCGACCATGGGGTGTTGAGGTGTGAACAAGGCTACACGGTAGCGATGGCAGTAGAGGAATCACGTCTCTTGCAAGTTAGCATTTTTACCACCCTGCACAATAACGTGAAGCATTTGGAATTCGCTGCGCTTCTACCAGACGTTGTAACGATCGCAGACGAGGTAGATGCGCAATTGAAACAGCAGATGCTGCAATTCATGGCCGCCGAGGCTACAGCAAAACTGAAGATGAAATAGCTCTTGGGGAATGATTTCTATGCCAAATTCAGAGCATAAAACTGCGAGGCAAGCTGACCCCAAGGGTATCGAAGAGCGCGTTCGGCTCAGCGAGGCTGGCAGTGAGTTTGCTAACCGGACACTTGATTCCATCGGTGAGGCGGTTCTGCGCACGGATCTATTCGGCAACGTCATATACCTCAATCGAATGGCCGAAAAAATGACCGGTTGGCGCCGACAAGAAGCTGTAGGACGTCCCGTTTCCACTGTGCTCCGAATTATAGATCGTGTGAGCGGCGCACTCACTGACAACGTGGTCGAAGTCGTCGCACACCAAGATAAAACCACGAGCGTAACGGCGACCTGTAAAAACTGTGTTTTGGTCCGACGGGACGGGGTCGAATTTGGAATTGAAAATACAGTGACACCTATCCGCGATCCGGATGGAAAAGTGACCGGATCGGTTGTGGCTTTTCACGATGTGAGTGCAACGCGTGCCAAATCGCTGGAAATGTCCCACTTGGCTCAACACGACTTCCTGACGGATTTGCCAAACCGATTGCTGTTCAACGACCGGCTGACACAGGCGATTTCAATGGCGGAACGCCAGGATAAGCAACTCGCCGTAATGTTTGTCGATTTAGATCACTTTAAAAAGATCAACGATTCATTGGGCCATGGAGTAGGCGACAAGGTCCTACAGTCCGTCGCAACGCGCCTAGTGGCTTGTGTCCGCCGCGCAGACACGGTAAGCCGGTTGAGCGGAGACGAATTTGTGGTATTGCTTTCCCAAGTCGAGCGTGAAGAAGACGCGGCTTACAGCGCGCGAAAAATCCTCCGGTCATTATCCGCGCCACACATGATTGATAACAAGAGTCTTGATCTTAACGCGAGCATCGGGGTGAGCACCTACCCAAGCGATGGGCTGGATGCAGAAAGCTTGATGAATAAGGCAGACACGGCGATGTACGAAGCCAAGCAAGAAGGGCGGAATAACTATCAGTTCTTTCGACGGGCGATGCAAGATGCCGTTTCAGAACGTCAGTCGCTCGAAGCGGACTTTCGTTGCGCGCTGGGACGAAATGAGTTTTTACTCCACTACCAGCCTAAATTGAACCTTCAGACAGGACAGATTACCGGAGCTGAAGCACTCATACGTTGGGAACATCCGCAACGGGGAACGATGCTACCCGGGCAGTTCGTACCTATCGCTGAGGAGTGCGGTTTGATTTTACCGATGGGGCGGTGGGTGCTACTGGAAGCATGCAAACAAGCCAGGGCTTGGAGCGATTTGGGTCTTGGGATTGTGCCCGTAGCCGTGAACGTGTCCACCGCCGAGTTTGGGGACAAGGATTTTATTTCCGGAGTTCGGACCGCATTGATTGCGACGGGGGTAAAGCCTCAAGATTTAGAGCTCGAACTGACTGAGAGCGTGCTGATGCGGGACACGGAATCTACAATACGCACACTAAATGCGCTGAAAAGTATGGGTGTGAAACTGGCAATCGACGACTTCGGCACTGGTTATAGCAGTTTTACCTATCTGCGACGTTTTCCCGTGGATGCGCTGAAACTGCATCAATCTTTTGTACATGAGATCACCGAGGACCAGAGGGATGCGACCATCGTCAGCGCCATGATTGGTATCGGTAGGAGCTTGAAGCAGCGGGTAATTGCAGAGGGAGTGGAAACCCGCGCGCAGCTCACTTTCCTCAAGCGCCACGGGTGCGACGAAGGTCAAGGCTATTATTTCAGCCGTCCTATAGATGCCCAGCGTTTTGCCAAATTGCTTCAAACCGGCCTGTCAGAAACAGTTCTCAACTGAAGGTGAAACTTTCTCAAGCGTCCGGGGGGAATCGCAGTCAGTTCTCGGAACGATTCAACCGAGCCGCCGCTTCTCTTCATCATCTCGAACAGAATGCGAGCCTCTTCGCGCGGCGAGGCGGTTCTTTCTTAGGGAAACCCGCAAAATGCAGCAAGGTTGAGAAAACTTATCACTGCGCGTATCGTGCTCACGAGGGAAGTTCGAATAATGAGGCATAAGCGCTCGCGCCGAAAGCAAGGAGGCAAAGGCAGGCCTTCGGAGAGTAGGACAGTTGGTTCGGGACCAGGAGGCCGGTGGTTAAAATCCACTCGCCCCGACCAATCTTCTCCCATCGCTTCATTCACTTAACAGCAGTTGGTGCAACTAAGTCCCTGCTGGCAACGTCGAGTTGTGTCGGTGCGACGGGGTGTTCGTCCTATCGATCAACATCTTCAATACGGCTTCACAAATCCCCGCGACTGCGGGTCGACGGTAGTCCCAGCGCTTGTCCGGGCCGGGTTGAACGACAGCCATCGTGGCATTCGCCTCGAAGAGTAGAACTTCACCCTTCTGGTTGAGGCCAAAATCGACGCCGGCGTAATCCAGACAGAGCGTTTTTTGAATTTCTTCGAGCGCTCGCATGGCGTTGGGCCCGATCACACCGGGCATGTTCGCCAAGAACTCGGCATCCTGGGCGCGGTGCTTCGGATAGTCAGCCATCTGCGCGCTGAAATAGTGGACCTTCCAATCGCTCGAGATCGCGGCATGTAAAGGATACAGTTGTCCATCGATCATCATGACCCGGTACTTTCGCGTTTTCCCATCAGCGGCGCGCGCATCGAGATATTGGATGACGGTCAGATCGCGACCCGGAAGCTGCACTAACGCGCTCGTCAGTTGGTCGCAACTTTCCACTCGCAGAAAGTGCTCCCCTCCGTGAAAGCCAGGACTTCGCAGCAGAAAAGGAAACTCGAAACCATGGCGCCCGAGCGTGGTCAGGTAGTCGGATGCGACGAGCGCTTCCCGCGATAAGGTTACGGTTCTCGGGGTGACAACCCCGGGCACTTTGGAAATGCGCCGGGCTATTTCGCAGCGCCCGGCCGCCAGAACTGCCGAAGGAGCATTGATCACCGGAGCTACGCTGTGGGCAAGCAAAGACTGCGCCCCCATCAGAGCAGAGGCAGCCACCTCCGCGTCACCAATGGCATTGACTATGAGTTGATGCGGCGGCAAGGGTGTTCTAGAATCGTAAAACTCCGTGATTACCACGTATTTTTGGAAGAGCTGGTCGCTAAGAAACTCCCCGATTCGTGAGTTGCCTTCAGGACTTGAGGCCAGCTCCAACACGGTTATAGGCGGCTGTTTGCCACGATAGGGCGCCGGTACAACACAGCGGCCCTCGAAGGCGATGCGCCGATGCCGGAACGCTCGCTCGGCATCACCCAGGTTCGCAAGAACAAAAGACATGCCTATGTGCGCCTGAAGATTGCCAGGATCGAGTTTTAGGGCTTGTTCGAAGTGCTCTCGAGCGCTTTCGAGTTCCTTGCTCTGGAGCAAAAGAACGGCCAGATTCACGTGCGCCAAAGGATGCTCCGGATGCTTTGCAAGCGCTTCGGAGTAAGCCCTTCGTGCTTCCGCCTTGTCTCCGGCAGCCATGAAAAGGTTCCCGAGGTTGTTCAGCGCTCCCGCATGCGACGGGTCCAGATTGAGCGCCTCCACATAGTTCTTCCTGGCTTCCATGTCCTGTCCCATGAGCCGCAAGATATTGCCTCGTTTGAAGAGAAAGTCGACCGCATTGGGCTGAGGTTCCAGTGGCTCCTGCGCCGCCTGCGACGCAGATTGCGGATTCGCTTGTTCGGGAAGCTTCTGGAGCGAAGGCTCGAGCTTGCACCGGTAGACATTGTTCTTAAGAACCCGGCCCAGGGACAGCGTTCCCTTCACCAGCGCGTCGATTTCCGCGCGGCCCGTACGATGGTTGACGATGGCCGCTCGAATCGCCACGCGGCCCCCAATCGTGGTTGCAGAGGGAGCAACCGCCCCGGCCTCCTGAAGACCGATAACAATCTCCCGATTAAGCCGGTCGTGAAGCTCGTCTGTCTCCGGACCGGCCGCGCCGTCAAACCGGTGACGGAAGCAAACAATATTCAGCTCAACGGATGTCATCAGCTGCAGCTGCGGCAATGCTTCAATCCGGCTTTCCAGATATCGAGCGAGCTCGCAGGTGCGACTGATGACTTCTCCGATTGCCTTGTACCGTAGACCTTGAGCGTCATCCAGGCGTTTAGGGCGCGAAAGCCTCGCGAGAGATCGGGGCCGAAGTCGCAGGGCCAGGGCAAATTGGCGGCCAACCCGCGCTTCGCTCTTTCCAGGTAGGCCGCTGGGAAAGAAAAAGCATTTTTGTGAAGCGCCCCGTCTCGCACCAGAATGTAGCCGGCATCGTAGGGCACTTGTGCCCACTTGTGAAAATCGAATGCCAGCGAATCGGATCGCTCGATGCCCTTTAGTTTTGGGGCCAGGTCTGGAGCAAGCGTCGCCAGCGCTCCAAAGGCTCCGTCCACGTGAAACCATATTTTTTCGCGCCTGCAGAGATCGGCGATACCCGCTAAATCATCGACGGCTCCTGTATCTACGGTTCCTGCCGTTCCCACAATTAGGAAAGGCGCAATACCGGCGATTCGGTCTGTTTGGATTGTTTCTTCGAGCGCTCCTAGATTAATCCGGTGACGATGGTCGGTTGGAACCAGCCTCAATGCGTCGCTGCCGAGTCCGCAAATGTCCATCGCTTTGGGGATGCTGCAGTGGACCGCATTCGAGGCATAGGCGGCCAGTCGCTTCGTCTCTCGCGCGATACCGCGTCCGCGTACCTCAAAGCCCAGCGCCACATCCCGGGCGATCAACACGGCAATGATGTTCGCCATGGACGTTCCGGTTACGAACAATCCCGTTGCGCTTTTCGGAAAACCGAAGATCTCGCGCGTCCACTGCACGACTTGACGCTCCACCTCAAGGGGCGCCTGATTACGGCCGCCGGCGTTTACATTCAATCCCGCGGCGAGCATGTCCGCCAGCATGCCCACTGGCGTTCCGCCGCCCTGCACCCAGCCCATGAAGCCCGGGTGAGCATTGCCTGCGGTGAACGGCAGAATATCCTGCATGAATTGTTCATGGACGGTGGCTAGAGTGGACGGCAGGCGTGGAACCGCGTCGCCATAGCGGGCGCGCACTCGATCCGGGATCGGCTGCCACACCGGACGCCCGCGAATGTTCTGAATGTAATCGAGCATATCGTCCAGCATGCGGTGCGATTGCTTCCGAAAACTTGCCCAATCGGAGGGATCGAGCGTGGCGTCCGCGTGCATTTCAATATCCGGCGCAATCAGTTTCGTTTCGGTTCTGGAGGTCTCTGTCATATTTGCCTAGCCACTTACTGGGCAATCTCAGTGCCAGTTCGCGAGATTCGGGAAGAACTGCGGACACACTGCTGCGAGCCTTGGATTCATCCCCCGTATATGGGCTCTAAGATGTGAGCACTCAGAGTTGCATTCCGTTTGGACGGATTCATCCGCGGCGAGCGATCTTTAGAAATCTCTAAGCCGTGGTGGAAAGGTTCCCGAAAAAGTGAACGGAAGCCGAACTCTTAACGTCGAAGACCGCGTAGCCCAATATTCGCTGAGGATGGTCATGCCAAGGTGCGCGGATTCAAAAGCCATTGTTGGGCGATCAATCTGGCGTGGCGCGCGCACTGCTGCGAGCAAGCCACGACAGCTCAATCGAGCGGTAGACCAACGTAATTTTCGGCCAGAGTTTGGGCGGCGGCGCGCGAGCTTGTTACATAATTGAGCTCGGCAAGCTGCCTGCGACGGTCAAACGCATTGTCGGCCTTGAATAGGTGCAGCATCGCCGTCATCCACCAGGAAAAGCGCTGCACCTTCCAGACTCGCCTTAAACATTTTTCGGAATATTGGTCCAGCAGCCCCCTTTTGCCCGAGGCATAAAATTCGACCAGCGCCGGTGCGAGTACTTGCACGTCCGCCACGGCGAGATTCAGCCCCTTTGCGCCGGTAGGCGGGACGATGTGAGCGGCATCCCCGGCCAGAAACAAATTACCGAACTGCATAGGCTCCACAACGAAGCTGCTCATCGGCGTAATGCCCTTTTGGATAATTGGTCCTTCCGTTAGCACCCAACCTTTGCTCGCGAGCCGGCTTTGAAGCTCCTCCCAGATTCGCGCGTCGGGCCAATTTTTCACATCGTCGTCGGGTTCGCATTGGAGATAGAGGCGGCTCAGTTGAGGGGAACGCATCGTGAGAAGCGCAAAACCCCGATCATGGTGGGCATAGATCAGCTCGTCTGATGAGGGAGGGGTTTCCGCCAATATTCCCAGCCACCCGAATGGATAATTCGTCTGAAAAACACTCAGGGCACCGGCCCGAATCGATGGCCTGCTGACTCCATGAAAACCGTCGCAGCCGGCGATGAAGTCGCAGGCTAGTTCGTAAGCCGCGCCGTCGCTCCGAAAATGGATCGCCGGTTTTTCACCGCGCGAGGGAGCAATGCCTTCCAAGGTCACAGTTGCGGCGTCAAAAAATATGCGGCCACCGGCATTGAGGCGCGCGTTGAACAAATCCTGCAGCACCTTCTGCTGAGGATAAATTGTGACGCCACGCCCTCCGGCCAATTCCTTGAAGTCGATTCGGTGCGTGCGGCCCTCGAATCGCAGTTTGATGCCAAAATGGACGAGGCCCTCGCGCTTGAGCCTCTCGCCGATGCCACTCTCGACGAGCAGATCGACCGTACCTTGTTCGAGGAGACCGGCGCGGACTCGTTCCTCACAATATTGACGGCTGCGCGCCTCCACGACAACGGAATCGATTCCCTGCAAGTGCAACAGGTGCGACAGCATTAAGCCAGCCGGACCTGCCCCGATGATGCCGACTTGGGAGCGTATTCGAGAAGACGCCGAATTCAAAGAAACGACCCTCCAGAGTGTGGAGCTAACGCGAGCGATACTCGACGGATCGAAGGACGCAGGATTATCGCCCGCAGGCCACACAATCGCAATCCGAGTTCGCGCGTGTCGTTCGACGAGGTGCCACGAGGGAGGGTCAGTTGGCAGAGCACCGGAAATGCAGCATAATTACGGGCACCGGACACACAAAAGAGGTAGACGTACTTGTCTGTAAGGGCGGCGCAGCGGCCGCTCGGGAGACTTGATGACTTTAGGTTCCGCAAACCCGCCAGCCGAACTTTCCAAGTCAAATCAAGGTTCAGGATCGGGATCAGGGCCAAGGGAGAAGGAATCAAAGCCGATCCGAAGTTATCGACGATTGGACCCCAACACGCAGCCTCCGCTCCTTTATCCGCCCTATCGTTCGACTGTGCTTCGGGCGCCGCGAAAGCCGCTGGTGTTGCTTCCGCATACGCTGTCGGAAGTGACTGGCCCGGTTTTCGGGCAGGACGAGATTGCGGAGAATGACAACGATCTCACTCGCCATCATCTGGGCGAGCCTATAGGGGAAAGAATCAGCGTGTCGGGAAAAATACTGGACGAAAACGGCCGGCCGGTTCCCAACGCACTCATCGAAATCTGGCAGACGAACGCATGTGGCCGATACTTTCATCGAGTAGACCAGCATCCCGCGCCGCTCGATCCCAATTTCACCGGTTGCGGCCGAACTCTAACAGATGCATCCGGGAATTACCGCTTCGTGACGATCAAGCCTGGCGCGTATCCGTGGCGAAATCATCCGAACGCCTGGCGCCCGGCACACATCCATTTTTCGCTATTTGGCACGGCATTTACCCAGCGGCTTGTGACCCAAATGTACTTTCCCGACGATCCTCTCTTCCCTTTTGATCCGATCTACAATTCCATTCCGGATGAAAAAGCGAGGAAGCGCCTCGTTTGCGATTTCAAGCTCGAACTAACCGAACCAGAATGGTCGCTGGGCTTTCAATGGGATATCGTGCTGCGGGGGCAGGAAGGAACGCCTTTTGAAGAATGACGCGGAGTTGATTCCGTACGGTTCGCAAACGGTGGGTCCGTTCTTCCATCTCGGGCTGACAGACCCCTATTCCATCCGCACGATTGCGGGACCTCTGGTAAAAGGGGAGCGGGTTAGGCTCGTTTGCACGATTTACGATGGCGAAGGGACCGTGCTCCCGGACGCGATGGTTGAGATATGGCAAGCGAACGCGGAGGGCAAGTACAACCATCCCGAGGACACGCAAGAAAAACCGCTGGAACCTGAATTCCGCGGTTTTGGGCGGCTGGCAAGCGACGCAATGGGGGTCTGCATTTTCGAGACGATCAAGCCGGGCCGCGTTCCGAGCTGGACAAACATTTCCCAGGCGCCGCATTTCGTGATTTCCGTTTTTGCGCGCGGTGTGCTGAAGCGATTGGCGACTCGCGCTTATTTCGCGGGAGAAACCGCGAATGCGGAAGATCCCGTTTTAGCGCTCGTTCCGCAGGAGCGTCGCGAAACACTTATGGCGCAGCCGGACGCCAGCCATCCTGGCACCTGGCGCTTCAATATCCGTCTTTCCGGCGAAAAAGAGACCGTATTCTTCGACATTTGATTGGTGCAAAGCATAGGCGAGACGGAATTGCGGTTTACGCGGAATGCACCTCATTGAGGTTCCGGTGTCCCGGGAGATAATTGGGAGGATATGCTTATAAGTGCTCGCGTGAAAGGAATCGCATGCCGGTCATAACGGTTGATAATACGCGGCTGTCCTATCAGTTCGACGGAGACGAGCGCAGTCCGGTGCTGATTCTTTCGAACTCGCTCGGGACCGATATCGGCATGTGGTCCTTGCAGATTCCCGATCTTCGGCCGCATTTTAGAATCCTTCGCTACGATGCGCGCGGCCTCGGCTCCTCCGATGCACCTCCGGGCGATTACACCATCGAGCGCTTGGGCCGAGATGTGCTGGCTTTGGCTGATGCGCTCGTGATTCCGAAATTCGCGTTCGCGGGAGTTTCGCTTGGCGGAATGATCGCACAATGGCTCGGGGCGAATGCTCCGGACCGCGTGACTGCACTCGTTCTCGCGAATACTTCTCCATTTCTTGGCCCGAAATCGAATTGGGATGAGCGGCGCCGCTCCGTGCTGGAAGGCGGCATGACCTCTATCGTTGATCTTGTGATGGGGCGGTACTTCTCGACAGAAACTCTTGCCAAAAACGAACCTATCGTAAGCTCGACCAAAGCGACTCTCCTGGCAACAAATCCCGTGGGCTATGCAGGCTGCTGCGCAGCCATTCGAGATATGGACCACCGGCCTATCCTTTCAAAAATCACACCGCCCACACTGGTGATTTCCGGCGACCATGACGTTTCCACGCCCTTCGCTGGCCACGGCGAGCTACTGGCGCGCGGCATTCCGGGAGCGAAAAGCCTGCTCCTCTCCGCGGCGCACCTTTCCAATATCGAGCAGCCTCAGCTTTTCAATTCAGCAGTTCTCGATTTTCTGATCGCTCGCTTCTCCTTAGTTGCGTCCGACTAGCTCGCGGCACGGCATTTGGCCGTAGGCTTATGCCTGCTTATTCATTGAAAACAGCGCGCCTGCTTCTCTGTCACTCAAAGGAATTTACCGCCGATAATAGGACTATCAAGACCCGTCTATCCCCAGCAATAGCTGTTTAGGCGAGAGGACCTCGATGGACACGCCAAAGCCAACACCTGTAGAAGTAGCGCCGCAGCCGCAACAACAACGCGTTCCGCTACCACAGGGTGCGCCACAAGGCGTGCCGCAAGTAGCGGCACAGGGAGCACCGCAAGGCAATTCGCAACCCGCTGGCCCACCTAGACTGCCCGCGCCGCAACTCATTGCCACAATGCTGAAGAACGTGCCGACCACAAGCGATCTGGTGTTTTCGCCCGGGCGACCGCCGCAGGTGAAGGTAGATGGCAGATTGGTAGCGGTGAATCTCCAAGGAGTGGGACTGCTGACTCCCGCGGATACAGCGCAGCTCGCCGCGGATCTCATGGGGCGCAACGCGCAGGCGGCGCAGAAATTGAAAGAAGAGGGCTCCTGCGACATTTCTTATAGCCTGACGAAAATCGCGCGGTTTCGCGTAAACGTTTTCAATCAGCGAGGAAGCTGCGCGATTGTGATGCGCGTGATCCCCAGCTCGGTGCCGGATTTTGCGGCGCTGAATCTGCCGGCGCAGCTGAGTGAAGCGGCGACACTGCGAAACGGAATCGTCCTCGTAACGGGGCCTACGGGAAGCGGAAAATCGTCCACGTTGGCGGCGATTTTGAACAAGATCAACGAGGACAACGCGTACCACATCATTACCATTGAGGACCCAATCGAATTCCTTCATGCGCACAAGACTTCGACCGTGCACCAGCGCGAACTCCACAGCGACACACTTAGTTTCGCACTGGCCCTGCGCGCTGCCCTGCGGCAAGCTCCAGAAGTGATTCTGGTGGGCGAAATGCGCGATCGAGAAACAATGGAAGTGGCGCTCGAAGCTGCGGAAACGGGACACCTGGTCTTCTCGACGCTACATACAACGGACGCGTCGAAAACGGTGGAACGCATTATCGGCGCATTCCCGCTGAACGACCAGAACGCGATCCGCAATCGCCTGGCCAAGGCCTTCCGCTTTATTGTTTCTCAACGATTGATTCCTCGGCGCGATGGAAGTGGGCGCATTGCGGCTTTCGAGATTCTAAAATCGACAACTCGGACGCGCGAGTACGTCGAGCGCGGGGAGACAGAGGGAAAATCTCTGCTCGACGCCATGCGCGATGGCGATAATGACGGTATGCAACATTTCGATCTCGAGATCGAGAAAATGATCCGCGCGGGCCTGATCGATATCGAAGTCGGACTTTCCTACGCGACAAACGTTGGAAATTTGAGATTGCAACTGGTTGACCTGATCGACCCGCAAGGAAGCACCCCCGCGGTGATGAAAAATCGAGAGCAGCTGCCCTACGGAAAAACTCCTAAACCCGAGAAAACGGAAGTAAGCGCATACGAATAGCACATTTTCGAGGGCATCATTATTCGCAGATCGGCTTTGCCCTGCTAAAATCCCATCCTGCGGACTCCCGGGATCTCACGGTGTTTTTCTTTCGGTCTTTCGAAACCAGCACTCTGCAGCAGCGCGATGAATAAACGACCGATTCCCTCCACCGGAGAGCAATTGCCAGTGATCGGCTGCGGCACGTGGGAAAACTTTGACGTGGGCGCCGGTGAAACCGAGCGGAAGCAACTCCGGGATGTGCTCCGCACAATGTTTGGGTCCGGCGGCTCGGTGATTGACAGTTCCCCGATGTACGGACAGGCCGAGGAAGTAGTGGGAGACCTGCTAACGGGCGAGAACTGGCATGAGAAGGCTTTCGTTGCGACTAAAGTGTGGACGCAGGGCCGTGAAGCAGGCATCCGGCAGATGCAACGGTCGCTTGACCTTTTGCGGCGCGAGCGTGTCGACTTGATGCAGGTACATAATCTGGTGGACTGGAAGACGCATCTGAAAACGCTCCGCGATTGGAAATCAGAAGGCCGCGTCCGGTATTTGGGTGTTACGCATTACACTTCCGGCGCGCATCGGGAGCTCGAAGCCGTGATGCGCAGCGAAAAGCCCGATTTTGTCCAACTGAACTATTCGCTCGGCGAGCGCGAGGCGGAAAAGCGATTGCTGCCGCTTGCGGCCGATCTTGGAATGGCCGTCATCGTAAATCTGCCGCTCGAAGCCGGGCGAGCGCTTCGCAGCCTCGGCAACAAGGATCTTCCCGTTTGGGCAAGTGAGTTCGAGTGTAAAACGTGGGCTCAGGTGTTACTAAAATTTGTGCTGTCAAACCGCGCTGTCACGTGTGCGATCCCTGAGACAGGCAATCCCAAACATATGGCGGAAAATTGTGTCGCCGGCTCCGGAGACTTTTTCTCCAGCGAGCAATGTGAGGAACTCAGAAGATTTTCGGATGCTAGGCGCGGTTGAAAAAGGCGAGAATCTGTCGACCAGTTAGGAATCCTTGTCTGCGTGGGGACAGAATGCCGTCAATGCTGAAAGCCCAAAGAATTTGACAGTTTCCTCCTGGACTCTATCGGTGAAGGCATTCGTGCGTGCGACAAAATCGCCCGGACTTCCTACTTCGGTTCGCAGAGGGCGCTTCCCTGCCGGCATTTGGATAAGCTTCAGAATGGCGTCGGCGATTTCCTGCGGATCGCGCCGCTTGCCAAGGTTGGCCAAAAGAGTTTGAGGTATTTGGTTCGCCGGACCGTAAGCGGCGGAGCGGTCCTGGTCCGCGGCGTTGTCGGCATTTTGAACGATGGCGGTCGCGTATGCGCCTGGCTGCACCGAAACACAATCAATTCCCTCTCCGGCCAGCTCATAACGGTAGCTTTCCACAAGCCCTTCGAGAGCAAATTTGCTGGCGCCATAGACTCCGAAACATGGAAGGACGACGCGCCCCGCCTGGCTGCTGATGTGTATGAGCAAGCCGCTGCCGCACTTGCGCATGTGCGGCAACACCGCGCGGTTCATGCGCTGCACGCCGAACACGTTTGTTTCGAAAACGCGCTGCATCTGCTCGACGGTGACGGCTTCGGAGAGTCCTCGGATGGAGAGGCCCGCGTTGTTCACCAGCACGTCAATTTGGCCCGCGTCCTGGATGATTTCACCGATCGCGCGGTCAACAGACACATCGTCATTCACGTCGAGCTCGATAGGGCGAAGCGACAACGATTCGCGAGTTGCAAGCGACTCGAGTTCGCGAGCATTTGACGCGTTACGATCCCGGAGCGAGCGCATTCCCGCAAACACTCGATACTTGTTCCGCGCGAGTGTTTCCGCCGTCAGCCGTCCAAAACCAGTGCTGCAACCCGTGATCAAAACGACGTGGTCCGCGGACATATTCCTCCCCGAAATGACAAGCCATTATGCCGCAGCGGAATCGATTCCCATAGTTTGGCCTGTTCGCATCGCGTGTTACCTTGGAATAATGCCAGCGATCGCGATCGAACGATTCAAGGTCCGTTCCGCCGGGAATGTGGATATATCTGTGCAGAAAACAGGCGCAGGTCCCGCCCTTTTGCTGGTTCATGGCGCGCTTCTCAATGCGACGGCCTGGTGGGGACCTCTGCTGCGACGGATCGCCGGAGATTTCACAGTGTATGCGATGGATCGTCGGGGCCGTGCGCCGAGCGGAGACGCCGAAGATTACTCGCTCCCCACGGAGGGCGAGGATATCGTCCAAGTGGCGGAG
>Ga0182024_10013707_pt1 | contig 15776 bp, 12 predicted proteins | sample P32metaG_FD_120480 | JGI IMG/M metagenome (GOLD analysis project Ga0182024, IMG submission 120480) | Permafrost microbial communities from Stordalen Mire, Sweden - P3-2 metaG (Illumina Assembly) | ecosystem: Environmental > Terrestrial > Soil > Wetlands > Permafrost | place: Sweden: Stordalen... | reverse complement strand
TTCAACCCTCAGAGCTTCGTTCGAGGTGCGCTGGATATGCAGCGTAATGCCCCAGCCATGCATGGGGCCCTGTTCGAGGGTTTTCAAAACCAGCAAAGCCAGAGTTCCCTGGAGATTGTCGTTCTTAGTCTTTGCCATGACCGCACTACCCCTAGATGTCTATAGGATAAGAATGCCGCTGTTTAATGATCGTGTCAAGTTACTCTGGAAGTTGCCAGCGTGTCAGCGAAGCGCATGGCTTTACAGGCTGCGGAAACTCATTTCCGAAGACTCAGGGTTTCGAAATGAGGTGGGTAGCAACGCTTGCGATGAATGAGTGAGCACTGCTGCCTTGACCAACCAACGCGGCCCGCTTCCGTGGACGGTTGCCCCATGCTCGCCCCACCTGCCCCGGCGTGCCGTGGGGCGTACATGGGCCGAAGAAGACGGGGCGCAGCCCCTTCCAACGCTTCTCCTCCACGGGCAAAGGCTGTTGGTGCGAGCAAGCGCCGTCGTGCATGGAGTGCTTTTGCTAATTGAGTTAATGCGGCGGCGACACCATGAACCGAGCAACACAGCTGTGTAATCCCATTTTGTTAGACTGGCAAACAATGAAATTCGTCGCCTGCCTCCTCGCTTGCGTCACCCTGCCCATCCTCGCGCAAATGCCTGCCCCGTCAACGCAAAGTGACCTTGACGCGAAGCAAACGGCTCTCCGAAGGCATGGCGCCGAGGCCCTAAACCGTGAACGCGTCCGCAGCAAGGCAAATCTCTGCGCCAAGGCCGGCCCGAGCGACCTGAGCTACGGCAATTGCTATTCCGCCGAGGGCAAGGTGACGGATGCGAATTACACCGAGTATGAGCGTGTCATCGGCGCCCTGCTTCGTCTGCCGTCTGTTCCCACGGCATCTCCCGGCGCGCCGAAGCACCTTGACTTCGATGCCGCAGAAGCGACCTGGCTCATCTACCGAAAGCAAAGCTGCATGGCCATGACCTACCAGTGGGAGGGCGGCACTTTAGGCCGGGTCAATTATCCGAAATGCTTGCTCACGGTGACCTGGGATCATATGAACGAACTGGCAGACCTCTATTCGGGTCTCTGGAACTAAAGGGCGCGTTCCCAAAGATTCGAGCGGTGTTCTGACCGGACACCCCATCTGCATGACGCTGCGCCAAGAACCGCCGATCTCGCGCCAGCCGCGATCGGCCTCAGTCGCGGGTCAAGACTGCGGACAACACGCCTAGGCGGTTCTCGCGGAGGTTGCGTGCCAGGTTGCCGGTTAGGGCCGGGAAATCCGCACCCATCACGACACCGAGGTTCAGTCCGTTCGGCGCCGAGCCGGCCATGCCCGCCTTGAACCAGTCGAGCGCCGTCTGGGTATCGTCGCGCCAGAGCGCTACCTTGAACCGAGCTTGTTCAAGCGCCGTGCGCGTATCGCCCTCGCTGAGCAGGAAGCTGGTCGAGGCGTCGCGCGCCCATGGAACGGGATACACGACGTCGCCATCGCGAAGCACCACGTCGTACGTGACAAATCGGCCGCCACTCGTCAAGATCCGATGCACCTCCGCATAGAGAGCGGCGCGGCCCTCGATGTTCATTGCTACGTGCTGCAGGAACACTGTGTCGAAGGCTGCGTCCTCGAAAGGCAGATGCACCGCGTCGCCGGCCTGGAACGTGACGCGATCAGACAGCCCGCAGCGCCCCGTCAGGTACGTAGCCGCATCGATAAAGCCGGGGCTCAGATCGACCCCTGTCACCCGACAGCCGAAGGTGGCGGCGAGATAGCGCGCGGGGCCGCCCACGCCGCAGCCGAGATCCAGCACATGGGTCGATGCGTCGAGCCCAGCGGCGGTGGCCAATTCAGCGGTGGCTAGGATGCCTCGCGTGTGGAACTGGTCGAGTGGAGCGAGCTGATCGACCGTCAACCTCTGCCCTTCGCGCGTGAACGTCGCGAGCGCTGACTTGATGCGGTCAGTGAGGTCCGTGCTGCTATAGTGCTCGCGCACTTTCGTGGTGGTATCGGTCATAACGTTTCTCCGGGAACGATTGCTCATCGAACTAGGCTGCGGTTGCGTCGCCGATGAGGGCGGAAGCCGCCTTGGACTGCGGGCGCGCCAGCCAATACAACGCGAGAACATGTGTGATCATCAGCAGAGGCACGTAGATAACCGGAATGAAGTAAGTGGAGGCCAACTGACCGGCCAGCGCAGGAAGGCCCACCTGGATGGCGTGGTAATAGTTGATTATGAGGTCGGCCACCCCGACGAGATTAAAGGCAACGACGAATACCCAAAAAACCGCACGCACCCGTACCGTGAGAAGCGCCAGCATGGCCAGCAACCCGGTTGTCAGGTCGCCGTAGGCGGAGAACGTAGCGAAGCCGGCAGGCAGGTTGGGCCCGACGACGCCAGGAAGAAGAAAGACCAGCCCGAAGAAGCGAAAGCTGTGCAGAGTCGCGATGACGCGGTGCGCTTCGACCCGGCGCATCGACCTGAGCCTCGGCAGGATGTATACGCCGAAGCAAAGCAGCCACGCGACATAGCCTAAAACGAGATGGATCTGGAAGAGATGTTCTGGCAACATTTGGGCCTCCTGGTACATAGGATTACGTTCATCATCTTATGGATTCAGGACTTTTACTTACCCCATCGCGGAGTGATGGCCGCTCTTATTCTTGTCAGTCCATTCCATTCCACGCAATTTCCCCGTTGAGCCCAAGTCCTCTTATTGGAAATAACTCCCGCAAATACGCAAAGCATAGTAAGAATGACACCGCCGTGATGCAAGCACTCTCCGGGAACTCGTGCCACCCGGGACCATCGTGATCAGTGCCGGCGAACCGGAGTGGAAACATCACTCCGAGGTGCTGCAATCCGCTGTCGATTTTCAAGCCCAGGGCGGCAGGCACCCCCCCGTCCTATTCTGGAGGAGTATGCGCGCGTGATTGAGCAGATGACGGATGGTGATCGTGCTACCGTAATCGGGAAGCTCGGGGATGTATTTCCTCATGCGACGGGGCGTATCTGGAAAAGCTGACGCCGCGCGATCTTGCCCTGGTGAAAGCGCCAGATGGAGCGTGGGTTCAGATAAGCGGGGAGGCACCCGATGAGGCCGGCATGGCGGCGTTGGTTGAGTATCCTTTGTGCCGCGATCAGCTTGATGGCGGCCAAACCTGTGCGGGCGCAAGCCCCATGCGAACAGGTGAGAACGGCTTGTAAGAACGCCGGCTTCTTGCAGGGCGGTCCCATCGGGAGCCGGTTGGTTCTCGACTGTTTCAACCCCCTTGTTTTTGGGGGGCAGCCGCCGAGAGGGCTTTCTCGGCCGCTGCCGCAAATAGCGACGGAATTGGCGGCGGCTTGCAGGCAGAGACAGGCGGCCAAGCAATCGCCCGACGCGGGTGCCCCCTCGGCTCCGGCCGGTGGGGCACTGATCCCCAGAGAAGGGGGCCAAACTGTCTATGATGCCCGCCTCGGAGTCACCTGGCTGGCGGATGCCAACCTGGCGGCCAAAGAAGCCTTTGGGGTGCCCAACGTCAATAAGTCCGGTTCGATGAACTATGCGACGGCGGTCCGCTGGGTGGCGGCGATGAATGCGTTGAACAACGGCGCGGGCTATCTTGGACACCATAACTGGCAACTGCCGACGGCGCCGGACGTAGATAGAACCTGTCAGCTCACCGGACGCAACGGCGAGCCATTCGGATATCACTGTTCCGGCAGTGCCCTGGGATCGTTGTATTACGCCTCGCTTGGTCTTCGTGAACCGGATTCCGCCGTTCCCAGTTCCCAAAATCGAGTGGGTCCGTTCCAAAATTTTCAACCTTATCTGTATTGGTCCAAGTCTGCGGCGGCCGATCCAAAGCAGGGCTTTGTGAGTTTCTCGTTCAGTACGGGATTTCAGGGAGCCAATGTCTTCCGAAACTATCTTTATGTGTTGCCCATGATAAAGGGCAAGCCCGCGGGTGCGCCTGCGTCGGCGACTGTTTATGACCCGGTTGCTCAGGTTACGTGGCTGGCGGACGCGAACCTGGCAGCGCGTCAAACGTTTGCGATCGCCGGAATCAACCGCGACGGTGCGATGGACCATGACACGGCCATCCGCTGGGTGGAGGCGATGAATCATGCCGATGGCGGACGTGGATACCTGGGGCAAACGGCGTGGGATTTACCCGAGACGGGACCTTCTGACCCTACCTGCAGTATGAGGGGCACAACCGGCTATGGCTGTACCGGGAGCGCCATGGGATCGCTGTTTTACCGGCAGTTAGGGCTTCATCCGGGCGACTCTGTGATTGGGCCGTCGGAGGCGCACGTTGGTCTGTTCTACAATGTGCAACCGTATCTGTATTGGGCTTGTGCGGGGGCATCGGCTTCTTCTCCTTGCCGCCCCGACGGGCCTGCCCAGGGCTTTGAGTGGAACTTCTCGTTAGGCAACGGCTTCCAAGGGACGAACCTGATAGGGAATGCGCTGTATGTGATGGTCTATTATCCGGAGTCCGGCCCTCGCAACTAATGCGGCATTCTTCTCCTGTGGTTTCAACGGGCGCCGGCGAACGGGTTCTCCAGGTTACCGAAGACATTATGCTCAAGTGGCGGCTTCTTGTTGAGGAGGGGCGTTTGCTTCAATTCATTCATCGCGGAGCAGGATCATCGGATCAACCACCAAATTCAACCCTCCCCCTTACGCCCACCGGCGCCCTGAGACTTCCGCCGGAAGTGGTACGTCATCATGAGTGACGTGCGTGGTACCCGGGGGCTCCGATGAGGGTTCTGGTGGCGGCGGGAGTTTGGCTACTGATCGGAAGCACGCCGGTATTGGCTTGGGGACAGACACCCAGCGCACCGGGCTCTTCGAATCAGGCGCCGTATACGCTGCAGGTCAACTCGCGGGTCGTGCTCACCGATGTAACTGTGACGGACAAGCAGGGAAATCTAATAGGCCTGACGGAGAACGATTTCCGGCTCCTCGACAACGGGAAACCGCAAAAGCTCGCTTCTTTCGAGGAACACCGGCAGCAGGCCTCGCAGCTAACGGAAGCCTCGGCTACGCCGGACCGCTTCAGCAACGACTACCTGCGGCATCCCCCGGCGCAGGTAAATGCTCTGCTCTTCGACACGACCACGATCGGGATCGTAGACCAGGTGTGCCTCTTCCAGCAGATGAAGCAGTTTGTGAACAACCTGCCGGCCGGGGAACCGGCGGCCGTATTCACGCGCGCGGGCTCTGTGACCATCGAGCTGGCGAGCTTCACCGACGATCATGCAACGCTGCTGGCTGCCATCCGGAAAGCCATTCCGCGGTTGCAGCAGCCAGGTGCGTGGATGGCGAGCGACCTGGACACGCTGCAGCAGATAGCGGGGTATATGTACCAGATTCCTGGGAGGAAGAACCTGCTGTGGTTCACCAGCGGATCGAATATGCTCCTGGGGCCTGACCCGATGTCGGTCACTATGGATCCCGGTGCGCGGCGTGCGATTTACGACCTGCTCGAGTCGGAGCGGATCGCGATCTATCCGATCGACGCGCGCGGGCTGACGGTTGTTTTCGGCCGCGCGGCCATGGTGACTGCTATGCAGCAGATGCAGATGCGGCAGGATGCAGCAGCAACAGGCGGTGCGGCGTATGTGAATACGAACGGCCTGGCTCTGGCGGCACAGCACATTCTGGCAACGGATGGGAACTATTACACCCTGAGCTACACCCCAAATGACCTGAAGAGTAACAGCAAGTGGCATCGGGTCGAGGTGAAGTTGGTGAACGCGCACTACGATCTGAGTTATCGGCACGGGTATTTCGACGATGGCTCGAATCGGCCACAAACGGCGAAGATAACAAGGACCAGGACGGCGCTGCGGGCAGGAGGGAACAAACTCGAGGTGCCGGACGATCGTAGCGAGCCGATTGTCTTCAGTGTTCGGATCGCGCCGGCGTCTCCCGTAGCAACTCCTCTACCGGGGGATTCTCCGCAGAAAAAAGGCGAGACGCGTTATGTCGTGGAGTACGACGTGCCGGCAAAGGACGTGTATGCAGCCAATATCCAGGGCAACGTGGGAACCGACGAGCTGGGTGCGGCGGTGTTTGTCTATGATCGCAACGGTGAGCTGGTGTCGCCCAAGGCGTTGAAGTTTGCGCTGGGCGTGGATCAACAAAAGGCGAGAAGCCTGCCAAGCGCCAAGCTGAATTTCGCCCAGACCGTGAACCTGCCACAGGGGAGCAACTATTTGTATCTGGGCGTGTGGGACATGACGACCGGCCGGATAGGAACCGTGAATGCGGTCGTGGACGTCAAGAAGCCCACAAGGTAGCCGGTAGCGTAAGAAGCGTGAGAGGCGTGGAAACCTGGACACATGACGACTTCGCAGGACCCATCCGCGTTGCTGAGTGCTTTGGCGATTTTCCACTAAACAACAAATCTGGTCACCATTGGGCGCGCTTTCAAGGAGTGCCGACAAAACCACAAATACCCGGGGTTTCGACACTTCTAGCGATGTCCTGTTCCGGGTCAAGCGTCGCCAGCACGGCAGTTCCTCTGAATACCTCCCGTTTCGATTTCTGGGCGACCGTGATTCCAGAAGCACGGAGTTGTTCCAGGAATTGAGGAGTGTAGGCTCCTTCCGGCACAGCTACGGCGCGATCCAGAAACTGCTCGCCCGGTGTGCCCGGCTCCCAGCTCAGCAGCAAAGGTGGTGCGGACATCGCCGTATGGAGATCCAGATGATTAGCGAGAGTTCCAACCAGGAGACGCGCGGTTTCTGGAAAAAGAGACGAGCCCACGGTCGCGATTGCCAGGATGGGTTTGCCGTCCCTCGTCACGATGGACGGTGACATGCCTGTGGGCAACCGGTCGCCTGGCGCGATAGCAGCAAGCTGAGACTGCTGAAAGCCAGCGGCATCGGAGAGTGGTATGCCGCCGACCACAATGCCCGTTGTACCCCATGGCAGTGTATTGATGGTGTGGACGAGAGCTGCGACATTTCCGAATCGGTCTACGACGACGATGGAGTCGCTGTGATTTGTATCCCGAGCTTGCTGTTGGCCGGGGATTTCGCTGAGAGCTGATGCGAGTGCCTTGGCGTGCATTTTCGTCAGGCGATCTTCGGGTAAGAGGCTCAATCCCCTTTGACGCTTCCATTGAGCCAGTTGCGTAAACGGTTGGAGATCGTAATTCGTTACGCGCAGAATCCTTGAAAGGATACGGAACGCATGCGGATCCTCGTAATATGGCCCTATTCGATCGAGGTGCATGACTTCAGCGGCATTGAGCGCTTCAAGGAGGCGGTATCCGCCGTGGCTCGTCGTTCCGGGAGCAAAGACAGTGTTCTCCAGGAAGGATGTATTGAGCGGCTCTTCCCAGGTGGGCTGATAGCGCTGCATGTCCTGCAGACTGGCTTTTCCGCCCTCGCGCTTTACTGCTGTGACAAATTGCTGACCCCATTCGCCCGTGTACATATAGCTGGAGCCGAGCTCTGCGACTGCACGTAGGGTCTCGGCAAGATCCTTCTGGATGAAAACGTCTCCTGGCTTGGGTGAAAGTCCACCAGCCTGATTCAGAAATGCCTGGCCGTCTGGCGTGCGACTGAGATACCTGCCGCGATTGGGGAAATAGCTCGCGAGCATAGGGGAAATTGTCACCCCGTTTTCTGCATAGTAGATCGCAGGCTGAAGAAGAGCTTGGAATGGTAGCTCGCCGAAGCGCTGGTGCATTGCCTCGAGGCCCGCCATGAATCCAGGGACAAGCGTTTTTCTTCCCTCGGGACCCTCGGTAGCCCCGACAGCGAAGGGTAACGGCCCCATATCGTTCACAGGGATGGTCCTTGGTTCGGATTCTCCGAGGTATGAGTTCCATCCGGCATTCAGCGAATAGACTTTGCCGGATCTGGCTTCGTAATACAAGAGCTGGAGCGTCCCAGCGTAAGAAACATATGAGCCGAGTGCTGTTGCAATCTGGGTGAGGGCCACGGTAGCAGCAGCATCACTGGCGCTGCCTCCATGGCGGAGCGCTTCCACGCCTGACAAAACAGCAATCGGAGATAAGGTGGCCGCTACAAGACCCGATTTCCCTTCGATGGATCTGGCCTCCTTTGGCCATGGCGTCATCTCAGACTGCTCGGCGTGGGATCTCTCCTCCGACGGCCAATTCTGCGGAGAAAGGTCAGCATTGCGACCTAGCGGAAAAGTCATAGCTGCATTATTCACCATGGGCGGCGTCGATGAGCGCAGAGCACGGTATCTGGCGTTGGTTCCTGGCTTCAGGCCAACGCGCTCACTGAAGGCCGCTTAAGCACCGAAAGACCGCTTAGTAACGAAAAAACGCGCCAGGGTCCCGGTATCCCGGCATTGAGGCCTGTTCAGAATTCCTGGACGCTGGCCGACTTTTCGGTACTGACCTGCTCGCGAGAACGTATCGTCAGCGCTGCCCGTTGCCGCCGCACTCGATTTGTTTCACCGAAAGGAATACGATCTCCTTAATAGTTTATTGAGGTAAACAATATGCTTATATAATCTAATTAGGAGTTGACATGTCCGCACACGGAAGCGACACGATTGAAGACTGTCTTGAGAGGATTCGAGCTGCATGGGATGCTGGCGATGCGGCTGCCTTTGCGGCCGAGTTTACCGAAGATGCAACGTACGTCATCTATTTGGGCGCCCCCCTCGTGGGCCGGCCTGAGATTGAACGAATGCACGTCGATCCGCTGGGAAGAGGTACCCGCATGAGGATCCAGGTACTTTCTACAAAACTTTTGACGGATGATGTCGCGGTGGTCTTGACCGTTGGCGGAGTTGGAAAAGATGCAATGACTCCTTACGACAAAGTGCAGACGTTGACACTGGTTCGGCGATGCAATCGGTGGAGGTGTACTGCCTTCCAAAACACGGAGATGAGTTCTATTGCGAAGCGCCTCTACAATCCTGACATCGAGCTCTGACGATGGTTTTCGGTTCTCTGGAAGGGTCGAAGAGATGAGTCAACGCGAGGAGCTCGGAGCCCTCCTGGAGCAGTTCATTAACAGGATTTCCCATCCTCGAGGCGAAACACTCACCCTCATGATGGGTGCTTCGGTTACGACTGCGCAGGTCATCCTGTTGCATTTGGCGCAGAAGCATCCGAACTCCACACACTCTGAATTAGCGCGGGCCATGAAGCTTTCCCCCTCCTCCACCAGTCAGATGGTCGAGCGACTGGTAAAGATTGATTTCCTGATGCGGAGAGAGAGCGCAGAGGATCGGCGTGTCAGAACTTTGACTGTAACCTCTAAAGGACGTGCTTTTCTCAAACGGCTTCAGGTGGTCAGAGCTAAGGAATACGCGGTCGGCACCGAAGCGCTCTCATCGGCTACGTGTGAGCGACTTATTCAGGTGATTTCTCAAAGCTTGATTGAGTTGCCTGAGAGGACGATAGCCGCCTCCGACGCCGATTAAGATGCAAGTGTAGAAGCTTGGGAACGGCGCCAAGCGCCGCTCAATGAGCGCTTTGGTCTGTTATGCGATATGCTGCCCAATGACTTCACAACCGCGTAGACCACCGCGAGGGATGGAGGTAGACGAAAGCGACTCCCGTCAGCTCATGATACCGTGGACGATTCCGATTAAGATGGGGCCATTCCCCACAGTGTGGGCTATGATGCCGGGCCACGTGTTTTTTCGATACTGAGCTACAAACGCAAGAGCGCAGCACGTCGGCATCATGCGAATCATGTCCCATGCGGTCGTCTGCGCGAATAGATGAAACGCCGCCCAGAGGAGGCCGTTGTACAGCCATGCAACCGCACCACTGGCAACTTCCTGGCGCGGCAGCAAATATCCCCGCCACCACAGTTCCTCGCCAGCGATATTTCCGAGTACGAGAACACACGTGTAATAAACGGCCACCCACCACTCATGCCGCAGTGGAATGCCCATGAAGGCTTCGGGGTCAACTAAATGCGCTTGAAATTCTTGAAAAGTCGAAGGCAATGAGTGAAGCGGTATCGCAGCGAAAAACGTGCGTGTTTGCCAGATCAACCAACTGAACGCGAGGAAGGCCGCCACACCCAGAGAAACCCCTATCCTTTGCTTCCACCCCAGAGAGCGATCGAGGCCCAGGGCAAACATCACGCACGCGAACGCCACAAGGCTCGCGTACCGGCCTCCGAACATAAAGATCGCCAGACCAACCGTCCAAAGCCAAGAGCTCAGATCCATCCTGCGCAGACGGAATCGATCGCGTAGATCATGCCAGCGAAGTGGGTTGCCTTCCCAGGCATATGCCAGCAGGGCGCACGCAACGAGCAGAAACACGGGCGCCGCAAGCGTCAGGTTAAAACATTCAAACCATGAGACGTTATTCCGCCTCAGCAGAGGCAACAGGACATATAAAAACCCGAAAAAGACCAATGACGTTGCCGCAAACACAAGTGCCGCCTGATACAGAGGCATCGGCGGTATCGGCGGCCGGGAACGCGAATTGATTCTGGTTTGCGATTTCTGCACGACAGAGTCAGCATAACTGAATACGAATGGCCGCGATAATCTTAAACGCTCGACAGCGAGTTACCAATTCCAAGAAAGCGCCTTTTGGATTTAGTTTGGATCACGGGCTAAAAACCGAAGGTAATTATCGAGTGGCGATAACAGACCAAAGCGCTCATTTGAGCCTGTGCTAAGCGGCGACAACATTAGTCCTGATAAACGCCCTTGCGTTCCCCGAAACGGCATTTCCAAATTGCCGGAGCGTTGCCGACTTAAGAGGACTGATCTGCGTTGGTGAGGAGTGATCCTTTCAAAAAATCCCAAATGAGCCTTGTCTTTCAACCACTATGCAGGTTCCTTCAGTGTGCTTCTTGCTTCTTCGATTGGGATGCTGCTCATTTGGGAACCAGCGAGTGTATGCTTTTGTGTGTGTCGAAAACACCAAAAACACTCCCACTGAAATCTGCCGAAACCACGTTGCTCTCGCGTATCGACCGCCGCGAATTTATCAAAACGAGCTCTCTGGCCGCCGGTGCGCTCGCGTTCGGTGTGCCGGCGCTTTTGCGCGGACAGAATCTCAACAGCAAGTTGAACATCGCCTGCATCGGAATCGGCGGTAAAGGCCGGAGCGACACCGATGCTTGCGCCGACGAGAACATTGTCGCGCTGTGCGACGTGGATTCCGGTTCAGAGGCTTACGCAATGCAAACGAAGAAATATCCGAGCGCGAAATTTTACAAAGATTTCCGCCAGTTGCTGGACCAAATGGGCAATCAGATCGATGCGGTCACGGTTTCGACTCCGGATCATATGCATGCCATCGTGTCGTCAGCAGCGATGAAGAGGAATAAGGCTGTGTTTTGTCAGAAGCCGCTCACGCAGACGATCTATGAAGCGCGCTATTTGCGGAAAATGGCCAAGGAGAGAAAGCTGGTTACGCAGATGGGCAACCAGGGCAGCTCCGCGGACGGTTTGCGCCGTGCGGTGGAGACGATTCAAGACGGACTCATCGGACAAGTGCATGAAGTTCACGTCTGGACGAACCGCCCAGTCTGGCCACAGGCAATGGATCGTCCACTCGGAGAAGATCCGGTTCCTGCAACGTTGGATTGGGATGTTTGGATTGGACCGGCTCCGATGCGGCCGTATAAGGGCGGCCAGAAGCCAGACAGTCGAGTCGGAATTTACGAGCCGTTCAACTGGCGCGGCTGGCAGGACTTCGGCACCGGCGCGCTGGGTGACATGGCATGCCACACGGTCAACATGCCGTTTCGCGCGTTGGATCTCGAGTACCCGACGGCGGTGGACGCGATGCCCTTCGGCCGGATGAACAAGGAATCGTATCCCGTCGGTTCCAGGATTCGCTTCGACTTTCCCAAGCGCAAAGCGCACATTCCGCTGGAGCATCCGCATCTTTTCCATCATTCCAGAAAGATCGAGCACGATGCGGTGACACTGTGGTGGTATGACGGCGGTCAGCCTGACCCCACAGCCCGCGGTGGCCATGACCTGAGCAACAAGCCGCCGGCCGACGTGACTGCCGACATCGTGGCGCTGCGCGGCAATCTTCCCGATAGCGGCTGCCTCCTGGTTGGCGACGGAGGCAAGGTCTTTTCCCCTGACGATTATGGAGCGGAATTTTTCGTGAAGCTGAAGGGCGATGAAAAATTCCTCCCCTACACCGAGCACCCGGCAATGGCGCAATATCCGGAGCGCATTCCACGCAACCATTACGGCAAACCAGGCGCAACTAGTGTTTTTGCCCATGCCCAGGAATGGCTCGTCGCCGTCAAGGAAAACAAGCCGGAGATCTGCTACTCGCGTTTTGACATTGCTGCGCGTCTCACGGAGATCATGCTGCTGGGCTGCGTATCATTGCGCGCGGGCCAGAAGATTGAGTGGGACGGACCAAAGATGGTTGCGAAAAATTGTCCTCAGGCTGCGCAGTTTATAAAGCGGCAAGACCGTTCGGGCTGGGCTCTTTCATGATGGATCCAGGATCCCGGCTCGATGAGTGACTCAGTGATTTGGCATCAATCCAGATGCATCACTTCCGGAAAGCCGACTTATAGGGACCTATCCCCTTCAATGAGCGCCTTGACGATTTGCATCAATTGAGAATCATTTGCGCCGGAAGCGAGATTCACGGTCGACTTTTCGATTGTTTCGGTCCCAGATCGGGCGCACGGACAGACAATGGTTTCATAAGCCCAAACGATTCCCGTGATCTCGTTCACTGACTTAATGAACCGTTGCGTTCAGGGAATAAAGTTCCTCAGTGCCTACATCGCGCAGGATCAAAGGATCATTGTGGGGCGTGAGACCTGCCCAGACCCCGTTGCGAAATCCCGTTTGTCGTACCCCGGTCAGGCTTGCCACAGCTTCGGTCCTACCGTCAGACACACGGATTCGCTCGATTGCTGGTTCGTTACCTCTTTTGAGAACGTAGACAAATCTGCTGTCTGACGACCAGTTGGCGTACCCGAAGCTTTCGCCGCGAGCGAACTCGTGCCAGGTCTGCCTATGAACGTCGAAAAGCAGCAGGGAAAGGGAGTCCGCCGATCTGCTCAGGATGAAGCTCCCGTCGGGCGACCATCTTGGCATCCAAAGCCCCTCAGATCCGGGGAGCTTGGCCAGCCGATGGGTTATGAGATCGAACGAGTACAAGCCCAGATCTGCCTGCCGATCAAAAACTGGGAAGTGACTGAAGACGAGCGTCTGTCGATCGGGAGACCAGTTGGGATCAATCTCGTTCCACGGCTCATCGACCACTGCCAGGGGCGAGCCGCCGTTTGCAGGCACGAGGAAAAGCTTGAAGGGCTTCCCGGGCGATGCATCGAAAAATGCAATCCGCGTCGAATCCGGAGACCATCGCGGTGCCGTCGGCTGCATCGCGGGTCCCGTCAGTTGGAGACAATGGTCGCCTTGAACGTTGCAGCGCCAGAGCAGATGGTCCGGAAAACTGACGTAGGCTATCCACTTCCCATCGCGAGAGAAGTCCAGAAATTCAGCGGATACGCCATTGAGGTACGGAACGAACTGCTTCAACCTGGCGTCGTATCTGTTCAATTCTCCGCGGAGCTGCTGACCGATCATGTATAGCTTACTTCCATCTGGGCTCATTTCCGGCGCGAGAGAATTGATTGGTCCAGCCGTCAGCTGAATGGGCTCACGTGGCTTGCGGTCGATCAGGCCCGAAGGCTCGGGAAGAGCCCATATATCCGTCCTGCCATCGCGAGTAGATTGGAAAACGTACCAGCGGCCATCCGGACTCCATCGCCCGCAGCACTCGGCAGGAACCGGGTTCCATCCATTGAGGAGTTTGTGGACAGAGGTCCCATCTCTAGCGACCTCCCACAGGGACAAGCGAAGCGTCCTTGTGTCCATCACCGTCATTCGCAACCGCTTTCCATCAGGCGACCATCGAATTGACGATGCGGTTCCGGACAATTGAGCGATCTTTCTTTGGTCGGTGCCATCGCTGCTAACCATGTACAGAGCGTTGTTCCAACCTATGGCGATCTTCTGACCGTCTGGAGCGAACGCGGCGGCATCTGCGAAGAGGTCGCCAATTCGCCGGACATTTCCGGAAGGCAACGAAATGCTCCACAGAGCCGACTCGTTTAGCCCTGCTTTCTCCCCCATTGAAGCGCCCGGATCAGGTCCCAACGATGCGGCCAGCAGTTCGCTTCCGTTCGAAGAGATATCCATCAATCGGGGAGACTGGAGGGCGCTAACGAGAGTTGAAGCCTCTCCACCGTTGACCGATATCTGAGAGATACTTCGATGATTCATGCTCCCGGAGACGAAATAGATGCGAACGCCGTCCGAGAGCAGCGGCCCTTGTTTAGGCAGGCCGTCATGCGTGATTGCCATGTAATTGGAGACTTGCAGGACCTTACGGGAATGACGGATGCTCCAGACGACCAGGCCGACCAGTAACACCGCTGCTATCCCGGCGAGCAGTGTCCATCGGATGGTCTTCGAGGTTGATGCGGGTGCCTGAGACGGTACGGCTCGCCGTGTGGACGCAGCCAGGAATCGGTATCCTCGTTTGCTGATCGTCTGGACAAAGCGGGGGCTTGACGAGTCGTCGCCCAGAACTTGTCGTATCTTCCGGACGGCGGTATTGATTGCGTTTTCGGTATCGACGTTGATCTCATCCCCCCAAAGCTCCTGGATGATCTCGTCTCTCCTGACCAGTTCGCCAGGTCGGCTGGCGAGCAGAATCAGAAGTTCCATCGGAATCCGCTCGAGCTTCAGCTCCGAACCCGAGCGCCGCAAACGATGGTTACGGACGTCGAGTTCGAATTCTCCGAACTGTAGAACGCTGGAATTCAGGTGAACCCCCATCACCCCTCCCGGTGATTCGGCATGTCCTTGACTCGAAGGTACCCCAACGCACGGCTTAAGGGAAAATACAGGTTTCTACAGATTCTCTCCATTGCCAACAAAATCAGGCACATAGGAAGATGTGAGGGCTTGGCGTGGATCGACGTTGCCCAGGAGAGTCAGACATGAAAAAGTTGTTTTTGAAGACCCAGGTTGTGCTTCTGGTGGTGGGCGCATTCTGGCTGTTCTCGCACGCTCCAGCCCAACAGCGGCGCTCAACTTTCACCCCTTCGGTTCCACGGGTGTGGGATGACGAAGCGATCGCGACACTTGAAGTACCGCTCGCAGACCCGGTCGGATCGCCAAAGCACATTTCCTCCGATTATTACTACCGCATTCCCGTTCGCCCTATCTACAAGAGTTACCCGGTCTACGCTCCGGGGCATGAACCTCCCGGTTATCTCGAGTCGCTCAAGCAAAAGGCTCCCAAGGTCCTGTGGGACGAATCAGCTCACAAGCCCAATCTCAGCTCTAAGGAAGACTGGATCGCGGCCGGGCGAATCGTCTTCAATACGCCGATCTACTACACAACGCACCGGATCGCGAGCATTGACGACGTACGAAATCCGAAGTGGTATCAGACGGCTGGCGTTCCTGTTGCCAAAGATGGGACCGTACCTTATGTCCGCTACGTCATTCGAAAGAAGGGCGAGGTGGAACTCGGCGATTTTGCCTGCGGCTTTTGCCACACGCGAGTGATGCCGGACGGTAGTGTTCTGGAGGGCGCTCAAGGGAACTTTCCGTTCGAGAAAAGCAAAGCGTGGCGCTACCGGAGCAGGTTGGCCAAGTCCGAAGATCCAAACAAGGTGGATGCAGACCTTCGACACCTCGACCATTCCTTGTTCGCAGCTCCATGGCAGAAGCCTGATCCATCGGCGGCAATAGACAACATGACCACGGACCAGTTGATCGCCGCGCATGAGGCAATGCCTGCGGAAGTCCTCGGCCGGCA
>Ga0182024_10013706_pt1 | contig 15777 bp, 14 predicted proteins | sample P32metaG_FD_120480 | JGI IMG/M metagenome (GOLD analysis project Ga0182024, IMG submission 120480) | Permafrost microbial communities from Stordalen Mire, Sweden - P3-2 metaG (Illumina Assembly) | ecosystem: Environmental > Terrestrial > Soil > Wetlands > Permafrost | place: Sweden: Stordalen... | reverse complement strand
GACGCCCGGGCGAGCAGCCGGGGTGTGACGCTCCCGGGGGCGAGGTCGGCGGCCACCGACCGCGCGCGACCCCCGACGATCATCAGGTCGGCGTGCACGGCCTCCGCCAGGTCGGCGATCGGTCGGCTCGGTGGCCCGTACGCACCTCGGATCACGTGCAGTGACGCGTTGATGCCGTGCCGGCGCAACGCCGAGGTCCGCACCTTGAGCCCGGCGATCCGACGCTCTTCGCGCCAGCCGTCTGCGGGCGTGGACGGCTGTCCGCCGAACCCGGGGGCGACGTGGACGATGAGCAGCGACGTGCCGGGATGGTCGCTGAGCTCGCGCACGTAGCCCAGCGTGCGGTGATCGAGGTCTGAGCCGTCCGTCGCCCAGATGATGGTGTCGAACATGCTCAAAGCGTCCAGCTATGTCCGAGATGGGAGGCCATTCGCGGGGTGACCATCGGGTCAGGGGCAATGGACACCGCCTCCTCGTGACCCCCGAGGCCTCGCAGGGTGGCGAGCACGCTGTCGGCCAGTGCCGCGGGGTCATAGCCGCCCTCGAGGACAGCCCCGACCGGTGCCCCGAGCGCTTGGCCGAGGTCGCGGACGTGGCAGGCCAGCTGCCCGAAGGATTCGGTGTGCAGCCGGCATTGCCCGAGCGGGTCGGCCTCGTGGGCGTCACAGCCGGCGGAGATGAGCACCAGCTCGGGGCGGTATTCCAGCCCGATGGGGATGATCACGTGCTCGAGCAGCGAAATCCATACCTCTTCGTCAGAGCCGGCAGGCACGGGCAGGTTGACCGTGTACCCGCGCCCCGCGCCCGAGCCGGTGTCGGTGAGCGCGCCGGTGCCGGGAAACAGACCCTGCTGGTGGATGCCGGTGACGAGCACGTCGGGGCGCCGGCGGAAGATTTCGGCGGTTCCGTTGCCGTGGTGCACGTCCCAGTCGATGACCATGACCTTGGTCAGCTCGAGCTCCTGGATGGCCAGCTCGGCGGCGATCGCCACGTTGTTGAACAGGCAGAAGCCCATCGCGCGGTCACGCTCGGCGTGGTGCCCCGACGGGCGCACCGCGCAGTAACCGACCGATGCGTCACCGGCGCCCAGGCCGCGGACCAGGGCGCAGGCGCCGCCGGCGGCGCGGACGGCGGCTTCATAGGAGGCCTGGCCGACGCAGGTGTCGGCGTCGATCTGGCCGCCGCCGGCCGCGCACAGCTCCTCGATGAAGGCGATATGCCGCTCGTCGTGGACCAGTCTGAGCTCAGCCTCGGTGGCGGCCGGAGCCGTACGCGTCTGCAGCCCGGGGAGCTCCGCGCCGGCCACGGCGGCTTCGATGGCTTGCAGACGCACGGGGCTGTCGGGATGACCGGGCGACAGGGCCCGGGGATCGTGGTGCAGCGAGGCGGGATGATGGATGTAGAGCACTGGAGTCTCCAACGGCGACTTCACCGCACCCGCCTCCAAACCACGTCAGCCGATATCCCGGTCGGGGGTGCGGGCGGCTACGGATGGGCCGCGGCTCTCGCCGCGCTTGGATGGGCACTATCACCACGCACGCTGATCCGACCCCCACCGAGGAACCCCGCCGACTCCAACCGATCCAGCATGTCGCCGCGGCCGTCCATCCTTATCCACCGGGCCAGGACGCCGCCGCTCTGGGCGCGGCCATCGCCGAGGCCACCGGTGCCGACCTGATGCTCGTGGCCATCGAGCCCGACCTTCCGCTGCTCATCCCCGGCTTGGACTGGCAGCAAATCCTGCGCCAGACCGAGAACATGCTCAAGCAGACGCGCTCGTCGTGGTCACCCCACGCGCGCGTCCTCGTCGACTCCGATGTCTCGACTGCGCGGGGGCTCCGGCGTGTGGTACGCCACCATCATCGCCAGCTGCTAGCCGTCGGCTCAAGGCGCCACGGACCCGACGGCGAGGTATCAATCGGGCGCAGCACCCGGCAGCTGATCGACCAACTCGAATGCCCGCTGGCCATCGCCCCCCGGGGCTTGAGCGGTCAGTCAGCGGTCACGCTGCGCCGTATCGGGGTCGGGTTCGACGGGGGACCCGAGAGCCGGGCCGCGCTGGCGACCGCGGCGACGATCGCGGCTGGCTGTGGCGCGCAGCTGGTGGTCCGGGGCGTCATCGACGACCGCATTCCGGCGCTGGGCTGGCCCCAAGTGTGGCTCGGCGAGATCGCGGAAGCCTGGAAAGAGGTCACGAATAACGAGGCCGAGAAGCTGCGGGGGCAGATCGACACCGCAGTGTCAGAGCTGGCGGTGACCGCGGGGGTGCAGGTGGTGCGAGGGCGCTCGGGTGCCTCGCTGCGCGAGCTCTCCACTGAAGCTGACCTGCTGGTCATCGGCTCGCGCCGGTGGGGGCCGATGGCGCGGCTGTTGCTGGGCGGCACCGGCGAAGCCCTGGTCCACGGCGCGCACTGCTCGCTGCTCATCGTCCCCCGGCCCTCGGCGCCGAGCTGACCGCGACCGTGACTCAGCGTGACCTGACTGTCGAGTCCGTGATTCTGGACTCGGCCGCGGATTGTTCGCGGCCGTTGTCGATGCTGATCGCGGGGGGCGGGGTCGCGGCCATCGAGACAGCGGGCACCCTGGTGTAGCTCACCGCCGGCCGGATCCAGGTGACCCTGATCGCCCCCGAAAAGGAGTTCGTCTTACCGTCCGCTGATCGAGCATGCGGCCTTCGGGTACCCGGACGCGCCGCGGATCCCGCTGGCCGAGATCGCCGACCGTCTCGGGGCCAGACTAGTCGCCGACCACGTCGCCTGAGTAGACCGGGACGCCCGCGTCGCTCACCTGACCTCGAGGGGTGCGCTGGGGTTCGATGCGCTGGTGATCTGCGTGGGCGCGGTCACGCGCCCTCGCTACGAGCACGCGCTCACGATCGGCGACCCCGGTGGCGAGCTGGCGGGGCTGACCGACGAAATCGAGACTGGCCGAACAGCCGCACTGGCGTTCGTGGTCCCATCCGCCCGGGTCTGGCCGTTGCCGCTCTATGAGGCGGCGCTCATGAGCGCCACGCTGGCCGCCGAGTACGAGCGCGAACTCACGGTCACGGTCGTCACGTCCGAGCGGGCACCGCTCGAGGTCTTCGGTGACCGGGCCGCGGTGGCGACGGCCAGGCTGCTCTCAGACCTGGGAATCGAGGTCGTGACCGGGGCCCGATGTGAGCTCCCGACCCCCGATCTGGTTGAGATCAGGGCCATCGATGCTCTGCGCTGGCCGGCATCCGCCCCCGCCCGCCACCTGGCTGTGGACCGCGTCGTCGCCGTGCCCGAACTGCATGGCCCGCACTTCCGCGGGGTCCCGTGTGCCGACCAGGGGTTCATCCCGATCGATCGCTACTGCCGTGTGCCCGGCAGCGAAGCGGTCTACGCCGCCGGGGATGCGACCGACTTTCCGATCAAGCACGGCGGACTTGCCGCCCAGCAGGCCGACGCGGTGGCGGCGTCCATCGCCGCCCAGACGGGCGACGCCGTACATCCGCGCCCGTTTCGACCGCGGCTCCAGGGGCTCTTGCTGACCGGCGGTGAGCCGCGCTATCTCAGCGCGTGGCTGATCGATGGCCATCCGGCCGGCTCGATGGTGAGCCTAGAGCCGGGCCCATCGGGAGCCTCAAAGATCGTCGCCGAGCAGCTCGATGCGGTGCTTGGCTTGACCGCGCTCTCGCACTGTTGAGCCTGGGGAGATGGCGCCGAAGACGGTGACCGGTCCGCGATCACAGCCGCTGGTTGAGCAACGCCTCCAGGTCGGCGATCACCGCCTCGGGTGCTCGGTCGGTGCGCAGGGTCAGGTGCGCGGCAGCGGAGACTTCGTCAAGCGGCTCAAATGCGTCTCGCTCGCGCGCGACGATGTCTGCGCTGGCGTCAGAGAGTCGGTCAGGATCCTGGTCGCGCGCCGCGGCGCGCTGGGCAAGCACCCTGGCGGGGGCCAGGCATTGCACGAACCAGACCGGGGCCGCGTCGGCAAAGCTCTCGGCAAAGGCAGCGCGGTCGGCGCCGTGGCGAAAGGTGGCGTCGACGACAACGACCCCGTCCCGGCTGACCGCCAGGGCGGCGAGCCGCCCGAGCTCCTGGTAGGTGCGGTAGTTCACCTCGGGGCGATAGGTCTCAAGCGGGGCGCGGGCATGGGCAGGCAGCCCGGCCAGCCGCTTGCGCACCACGTCGGAGCTGAGGATGCCGAGCCCCGATCCTGCGCTCAGTGCCGCGCACACATATGACTTCCCGCTTGCCGGGGCGCCGCAGACCACGAGCGCGAGGCCTCCCCTAGCGTGCCACGTGCACTGCTCGGCGACCATGAGGAGTCGATTGGCCCTCGCCCGGGCGTCGGCGCGGACGCGGGGCGCGGCCGAGGGCTGGGCGGCGCGTACCAGCTCGACCTTGGCGCGCACGAGCGCCCGGTGCACAGCGAAGAACCAGACCAGCGCATCGGGACCGCAGTCACCTCCGGCCCGGCGATACTCGGCCATCAGCTGGCGCGCGAACGCCTCCGCGCCCGACGCGCACAGGTCCATGACCAGGAACGCGAGATCGTCGGCGACGTCGAGGGTGCGCAGGCCGGCGTCGAACTCGACGCAGTCCACGATGCTGATCGCGGGCGTGAGGATGATGTGCTCGGCACGCAGGTCGCCATGGCCTTCCCTGACCCGGCCCGCTTCACCGCGCCGCCTCAGAAGGTCGTCGTGCCGGTCGGCCCAGGTGCGCAGGAACGCCCCGAGCCGGTGGACGCGCCGGCGTACGGCCGGCGTGTCGAGGAGCGCGAGCAAGCCCGCGAGGTTCTCGTCGAGTTCGCGCTGGACGGCGATCGCGCCCCTTTGATCGGTGGTGACCGGACAAGCGGCGTGAAATTCAGCAAGAACCCGTGCCACGGCAGGCATCACGTCGGCGAGCAGGCGGCCGTCGAGCACGCCTGCCGAGAGCGTCTGGCGGTCGTCGTAGCGGCGCATCTCCACGAGATAGTCGACGGCGGCGGGATCGTTCTCGTCGACGATCCGCAGCTCCTGACCGGTGTCGACAACTGCCCGGACGTCGAGATAGATCTCGGGAGCCAGCCGGGCGTTGAGGCGAACCTCTTCCCGGCACATGACGTGTCGTCGCGCCGGGGTCCCATAGTCAACGAAGTCGAGCACGAGCGGCTTTTTGAGCTTGAACGCGCGCTCGGCGGTGAGAAACAGCCACGAGATATGGGTCTCGCGGATTTCGACCTCGCCGTCGGTGTGCTCGAGGCGCGCGATCGCGGCGCTCACCTGGGCGGGATGGGCGCTCCGGGTGTCGGCGGACGTCAAAGCCGTCATGGAGGGCACGCTAGCTCACGCCTGCGGACGCGGTAGGCGCGTGATCGGCGGATGCGGGGTCCGTAGCTGGCCGCCAGGGGCCGAGGGTCAGCGCGGATGGCGGAGTCGCCGTTGCCACCTAGATTGGCCCCGATGAGCGCCACTGTGGACCCAGCGACTGCGGCTGACCAAGTCGAGGCGCTCGAGCCCGCGGCGCGGTTGCTGCGCGACTTGCACACCAGTCGTCACGGTCTGTCCTCGGCCGAGGCGCAACGACGCCTTTTGCAGTACGGGCCCAACGAGCTACGTCGCCGTGGTGGCGCGAAATGGCCGCGTGAGCTGGCCTCCCAGCTCACGCACCCCCTCGCCTTGCTGTTGTGGCTGGCGGCTGTCCTGTCGCTCGCAGTGGGCAGCACCACAGTGGCGATCGCGGTGGTCTTGGTCATCATCCTCAATGCGGGGTTTGCCTTCGTGCAGGAGCTCCAGGCCGAGAAGGCGGTGGAGGCGCTCGCCGGCTATCTGCCCCAACGGGTGACCGTGTTGCGCGACGGGTCGCGCCAGGCGGTCGCCGCCGTGGATCTCGTCCCCGGCGATGTCGTGGTCCTCGAGGAGGGCGAGCGAGTGGCGGCTGACATGCGGTTGCTCTCGGGAGCGGTAGAGGTCGATCTCTCGACGCTTAACGGCGAGTCGGTGCCCACGCTTCGCTCAGCTGAGCTGGAGGACGTGTCGGTGACGCGCCTGCAGGCTCGTGACCTGGTGTTCAGCGGCACCACCTGCACCGGCGGGGAGGCCCAGGGTGTGGTCTTTGCCACCGCCATGCACACCGAGCTGGGACGGATCGCCGCTCTGTCTGAGCGTGTCAGCGAGGAGCCCAGCCCGCTCGAGCGTCAAGTGCGCCGGGTGGCATGGCTGATCGCGGCGATCTCGATCGCGATGGCGGCAGCGTTCGTACCGGTCTCCATCGTCGGGGCGGGCCTGTCGGTCAAGAACAGCGTGGTATTCGCCGTGGGGCTGCTGGCCGGCAACGTTCCCGAGGGGCTGTTGCCGGTGATCACCCTTGCGCTGGCCGTGGCCGTGGCGTCCCTGGCGCGCAAAGGGGCGCTGGTCAAACGGCTCAGCTCGGTGGAGACGCTCGGCTGCACCGACGTCATCTGCACCGACAAGACGGGCACGTTGACCGAGAACCGGATGCAGGCGGTGGCGGCCTGGACGCTTGCGGGCTCCACGCCGGTGGACCCGGCCGCCGAGACCAAACCGCCTGAGGATGCGGGATTGCGAGCCCTGGCGGTCGCCGCGTGCGCCTGTAACAACGCGCGGCTCGCCGCGTCGGGGGAGAACACCGGGGATCCCACGGAGATCGCCCTGATGCTGGCCGCTCGTCGTCTGGGGGCTGACGTGGACGCTGAGCGCCGCGACGGCCACCGGCGCCACGTCTACGCGTTCGACCCCCAGCGCAAGCTGATGACGACGCTAGACGCGCTGGCCGACGGATCCTGGCTACACACCAAGGGCGCTCCGGAGGCGGTGCTGCCGGCCTGCGTCAGTGCGCTCGGACCCAGCGGCGAGGTCGCGCTCAGCGCGGCCGACCGCGGTCGCATCGACCGTCAGGTGCAGGAGTACGCACAGCAGGGGCTGCGGGTGCTGGCTCTGGCCAGGCGCCGGATAGACGTCGCAGAGGAGCCGTCGCGCGAGGAGGCCGAGCGGGGGCTGTGCTTCCTGGGGCTGGTCACCATGTTCGACCCACCGCGCTCCGAGGTCGCCGACGCGATCGCTCGTTGTCACACCGCCGGGATCCGGGTATTGGTGATCACGGGCGACCATCCGCTGACCGCGGCAGCGGTCGCGCGGCAGGTCGGGATCGGGGGAGATGATCCGCGGGCGGTCAATGCCGAGCACTTTGACCATCTCAGTCAGGCCGAGATCGAGGACGCCCTGGCCGGTGACCGTGAGGTCATCTTCGCTCGCGCCTCGCCGGAGGCCAAGCTGGAGATCGCGGCGGTGTTGCGCTTGCAGGGACACGTGGTGGCGATGACCGGGGACGGGGTCAACGATGCTCCGGCTCTGCGGACGGCGGACATCGGGGTGGCGATGGGCCGGTCGGGCACCGACGTCGCCCGGGAGGCGGCCACCATGGTCCTGACCGACGACAACTTCGCGACCATCGTCACCGCCGTGGAGGCCGGGCGCGTGGTCTATGACAACGTGCGCAAGTTCATCGTCTACATCTTCTCCCACGCCACGCCGGAGGTCGTTCCCTTCCTCGTGTATGCGCTGGCCGGTGGGGCGATCCCGATTCCCTTGCCGGTCCTGATGCTTCTGGCCTTTGATGTGGGCACCGAGACGCTGCCGTCGTTGGCCCTGAGCCGCGACCCCGCGGAGCCGGGCATCATGAATCGACCACCACGAAAGCGCGGCGAAGGGGTTATCCGCGGCCCCATGTTGGCCCGGGCGTGGCTGTTTCTGGGTGGCCTGGTGGCAATGCTGTCCCTGGGAGGGTTCTTCTACACGCTGGCGAGCGCTGGCTGGCATCCCGGAGATGCGGTGGGCGTCGGGAGCCCTCTCCATCACGCATATCTGCAGGCCACGACGATGACCTTGCTTGGGATGATCGCCGGCCAGATCGGAACCGCGTTTGCCGTCCGAACCCAGCGAGCCTCGCTGCGTTCGGTGGGTGCCTTCACCAATCGCTATCTGCTCCTGGGCGTGGCCGGTGAGCTCTTGGTCGCCGCGGTCTTCGTGCTCGCGCCGCCGGTGCGGTCTGTCCTTGGGACCGCGCTTCCGCCCGCGCGCTGCCTGGTGCTGCTGGTGGGTTACCCAGTGGTCGTCTGGGGCGCTGACGAGCTGCGCCGCTGGTTGGTGCGCCGCAGGGTGCAAGGCGGCGGCCAGCTGCGCGCCGGACCGGCCAGGGTCTGATCGATCGATCATCGCGACTACAAGCCGACCGCCTGCGGGGGTCCGCGGCCGAGCACCCGTGGCATCCACGGATTGTCTGGGGCTCACAAGGGGTGACACTGGACCGGTGAGCTCCGCGGTCCTTCCACCCGAGTATCCCTCTGACCGCGAGACCGACGTGGTGCTGCGCGATGGATCAACCGTGCACGTGCGGCCGGTGCGCAAAACGGACAGCGAGGAGATCTACCGGTTCCTCTCGGCCGTCTCGTCGGAGTCGATCGGCTTTCGCTTCTTTGCGGCCGCCAATCTGAGGTGGGCAGCTGACTGGTCGGTAGACGTCGATTACGCCGACCGCGTCGGCCTGGTGGCCGAGTCGGGCTCGCCGCGCGAGGTCATCGCCCACGCCGCCTATATCCGGATCGATGCCGACCGGGCTGAGGTGGCGTTCCTGGTCGATGATGCGTGGCAGGGAAGGGGCATCTCAACCATCCTGCTGGCCCATCTGGCTGATCTGGCTCGCCAGCACGGGATCACGACCTTTGTCGCCGACGTTCTGCCGGCTAACCATCGGATGATCGAAGTATTTCGCCAGAGCGGGTTTTCGGTGGAGGTGCGCTCGACCCGAGACGCCATCCGGGTGCGGTTCTCGATCTTGGTTTCCCCGCAAGTGACCGCGAGCTTTGAGGAGCGCGACCGGACGGCGGCCGTCGCGGCGGTCGCCAGGGTGCTGAGACCTCGGTCGGTGGCGGTGATCGGCGCTTCGGGCCGTCGCGGCACCGTCGGGGAAGCGCTGCTGCACAACCTGATTTCCGCCGACTTCGCCGGGGCCGTGTACGCCGTCAACGAGCACGGCGGCCGGGTCCAGGCTCTGGCTGCGGTGCGTTCGCCGCTCGAGCTGCCCGAGCCGGTTGATCTGGCGGTGATCGCGGTGCCTGCCGCGCGGGTGCTCGCGGCTGCGCGCGACTGCGTGACCGCGGGCGCCCGGGCTCTCGTCGTCATCTCGGCCGGCTTCGCCGAGATCGGCGCCGACGGGGCCGGGCGCCAGCAAGAGCTGGTGGAGATCTGCCGCGACGCCGGGGTGCGGCTGGTCGGCCCCAACTGCTTGGGCGTGCTCAACACCGCCGCAGCGGTGCGTCTGAATGCCACCTTCGCTCCCCACCAAGCGGCCGCCGGGCCGATCGGCTTCTTGTCCCAGAGCGGGGGATTGGGGGTCGCCATCATCGAGGCGGCGGCCCGGCTGGGGGTCGGACTCTCGTCGTTTGTCTCGGTGGGCAATAAGGCGGATCTGTCGGCCAACGACTTTCTGCAGTACTGGGAGCAGGACGCGGATACCGCGGTGGCACTGCTTTATCTCGAGTCGTTTGGTAACCCGCGTAAGTTCGCCCGGGTCGCCCGGCGCTTCGCGCGCGCCAAGCCGCTGATCGCGGTCAAGAGCGGCCGGTCGGCTGCCGGCGCGCGGGCGACCGCGTCGCACACGGTCTGGCCGCCTCCGACGTGACTGTGGACGCCTTGTTCTCCCAGGCCGGGGTGATCCGCACCGACACGCTCGCCGACATGTTCGATGTGGCCGCACTGCTCTCAAAGCAGCCGGTTCCCGCGGGGGACCGGGTCGCGATCGTCACCAACGCCGGCGGACCCGGAATCGTGTGCGCGGACGCCTGCCAGGCTGCAGGGGTCCTGGTGCCCGAGCTCGATGCTTCGCTGGCCGAGGAGTTGAGCCGCCATCTGCCCGAGACGGCGTCGGTGGCCAATCCCATCGACATGATCGCCACCGCGTCGGCCGAGGACTACCGGCGGACGCTGAGGACGCTCGTCGACGCAGCGGCGTTTGACGCGATCCTGGTCATCTTCGTGCCCCCCTTGGTGACGGCCGCCGACACGGTCGCGAGCGCCATCCGAGACGTTGCGGCGTCCGCGCCGGGGTGCGCGATCGCTGCCGTGTTCATGACCGCCGACGGTCCACCCCCGGAGCTTTCGGGATCTGGGGTGCAGGTTCCCGGCTATCAATTTCCCGAGGAGGCAGCGCGCGCGTTGGCCCTCGCCGCCCGCTACGGCCGCTGGCGGTCTCACGATGATGGTGTGGCCATGGTCGCAGCGCCTGACGCGGTCACGCGCGGAGCGGCGATCATCAGCGGCGAGCTGGGCGCCGGCGCGGGCTGGATGGCTCCCGGGGCGGTCGCCGAGCTGCTCGGTTGTCATGGAGTGCCGGTGGCCGCGTGGCGCCTGGCCGATGATGCCGAACAGGCCGCCAGCGCCGCGGTGGAGCTGGGGCTCCCGGTAGCACTCAAGGCGGTGGCCCGCGGACTCGTGCACAAGCGCGACGCCGGCGCGGTCGCCGTGGCCCTGGACACGCCGGCTCGGGTCCGGTCCGCGGCGGCTGAGATGTCGCGGTCGGTGACCGCGGCGGGCTATGAGTTGGAGGGGTTTCTCGAACAGCCGATGATCGCCGACGGGGTCGAGCTGCTCGTCGGCATGGTGCAAGACCAGAGCTTTGGACCGGTGCTCGCCTGCGGCGCCGGGGGCAGCACCGCTGAGCTACTCAACGACGTGGCCGTGCGGATCACGCCGGTCACCGACGTCGACGCCGCCGAGATGCTGCGCACCTTGAAGTCGTTCCCGCTGCTCACCGGATATCGCGGTGGCCCGGCCCGCGACTTGGCGGCGATCGAGAGTGTTGTCCTGCGCGTCAGCGCCATGGTTGAGGCCCATCCCGAGATCGTCGAGTTGGACTGCAATCCCTTGATCGCCGGGCCAGACGGCGCGTTGGTGGTTGATGCCCGCGTGCGGGTGACCGCCGCCGACTCCCCGCCGCCGCTCCCGTCAGTGGGCAACTAGCTGTAACCCGTTGGTCACAGAGAGCCACGCGCATGGTCGCGACTTCCTGGCCGGGGCTCAGCCGGGGAGGACGTGAACCTGGTTGTAACAGGCGCGGTGGTAGCAGGGGTGGGCTGTCCCATAGAGCTGCGGTTCGGCGGCCAGCGAGCTATCGTGCCGGCCGCTCGGAGTGCCGACGACCAGGGGCTCATAGACGCCGATGACATCGCGGCAGTGTTTGCACCGGGGCAGAGCTGGTGGACGCTCGCTGCATGTCTGGCTCACCTGTCCAGAATGGCCGTAAACACCGGTCTCATCATCGGGGGGCGTCGCGCGTGGCTCGCGGGCGATTACGCATCATGGGGCGCCGGCCGGAACCACGAGCACGGCTCGCTGGGAGTTGTGCACCAGGGCATTGGAGACGCTGCCCAGGAGCCCTGACTGCACGGCGGTGTTGCCGTGGGTGCCGGTGACGATGAGGTCGGCGTTGATTTCGTCGGCCACCTCGAGAATCGTCTTCCAGATCGTCGAGCGGTTGCGCTCTTGACGTACCGTGACCGTGACCCCAAGGTGTTGGGCGAGTGTCTGGCCGGTGGCGAGCACCTCGTCGGCGCGTTGTTTCACGAGCTCCTCGAGCTGCTCATAGCTGGGATCGTGGTCGTCGTCTCTGAGGCCGAATGCGTCAGCGAGGACGCGTTCAGGGGGGTTCCAGACGTGCAGCAGGACCGCCGGGGAGTTGCCGAGGGCACCGGCGGCGGCCCTCAGTGAATGCTGGGCGCTGGGGGACTCGTCGTAGCAGATCAGGGTGGCCAATGGGATACCGGCTTTCTTTCTCTGAAGGGATCTGGGTGGTCCAGGCTAGGGGTGGATCTGGGACGTCCATCAGGGCGCGCTCGGGCGGGGCCTGCGGGTTTCCTACCGACCTTCCCGCAACCGCCGGGGGGCGACCACGGATGCTCGGACGCCCGGGCGGTTCTACGGTCTGCGAAACCATGTTCTCGGGGAGTCATCATGTTTGAGAGAGTGCTCGTCGGAGTGGACGGCCGGCCCGGCGGTGAAGACGCGATCGCGCTGGCTAGGCAGCTGGTCCCGGCATCGGGGCGACTGATACTGGGCAACGTGTATGGAGGCGGTGGCCGGGTGGGTCGCGTCGATGGCCCGGGGATATCCGCGGGCCGAGCCCAGGCCCAGCGGATGCTGATCCGTGCGCGCGAGGACAGCTCGGTGATAGCAGAGACAGTGCTGATCTATGGAGGGGCGGTCGGTAAGGCTTTGCACAAGCTCGCCGAGGACGAGTCGGCTGATCTGCTCGTCGTCGGCTCTTCGCATCGCGGGGAGATCGGTCAGGTGCTGTTGGGCAGCGATACGCTGACGGCGCTCAACGATTCACCGTGCGCGGTGGCGATCGCTCCTGTGGGCTATGCGCCAAAAGGGCGCGGACGGTGGGCGAAGATCGGGGTGGGGCTTGACGGTTCGCCGGAGAGCCAGCTCGCCCTGGGCGCGGCACGCGCCTTGGCCGATAGCTCGGGCGCCGCTGTTCATGGTCTTATGGTCGTCTTGTTGCAGAGCCTGGCTGATGATCAGACCGAGGGCCTTGACTGGACCGAGGCCACCGACGTGGTGATGATGCGCGAGCGAAAGCGTCTGGCGGGGATCGAGGGCGTGTTGGGTGAGGTGGTCTACGGCGAGCCGTCTGAGGAGTTGGCGCGATTTGCGCGGGACATGGACCTGCTGGTGGTGGGCTCGCGGACCGATGGTCCGCTGGGTCGCGTGATGGTGGGCAGCACGTCGAACTTTCTGGCCCGGAGGTGTCCGTGCCCGCTGCTAGTGGTGCCGCGCGGGACCATTGAGCCAGCGTCTGGCGCGTCATCTCGAAGTCTTCGCGCGTCCGCAGCACCAGCGTAGCCTGTGCCTGAGGGTGCGAGCGGTGGAGCCCCATCGCGCCCACACCAGCAGAGGCCAGGCCGGGTCAAGCGCCACCCGCCTGCCTACACCAGCGGCACGGCCTGCTGCACCGTCCTCCCGAGCTGTACCTGACCTGTTCACCGCACATCATGCGAGGGCGGCCCGTGGTGAGCTACGGATGGTGACTGGTAGCGGGCGATCTAGGCTGGCCGGGCGATGAAGATCTTGATCTGCTACGACGATTCACCGGACGCCAAAGCGGCCGTGGAGCTCGCCGGCCGCCTGTTCGACGGCGCCACCGCGGTCGTCCTGACGGTGTGGAATGGCTTTGGGGAAGTGCTCAGACGCGACGGCTCCTCGGCGGCGCTGGACTTCGAGTCAATCGAAGAGGCGTGCGCGGCCGCCGCGCGGGAATGCGCGGAGGAGGGAACGGGCCACGCCCGCGCCGCCGGCCTGGTGGCCTCCTCGCAGACTGCGAAACGGACCAGCACGACCTGCGAGAGCATCCTTGAGCAGGCCGCCGAGGTGCAGGCGGACTTGATCGTGGTCGGCACCCGAGGCTTGAGTCCTGTCCGGTCGGTGCTCGGGGGCAGCGTGTCCCAGGCGGTCTTGCACCACTCCAAGCTCCCAGTGCTGGTCGTTCCCAGCTCCCGCACGGCGGTGTCTCGCGGCCCGGAGCCACCAGCCCGGCACGGGGCACGGGCGGAGCTTGGCCGGGCGCTGAGCATGACGCCTCGACCCGAGTGATCCTGCTCATCGAGCTGGTCGAAGGCGAGGAGCTGGAGCTCGCCGCCGGCGCCAGTGAGCTGCCGTCGGGGCTGCTGGGCCAGCGGGTGTGACAACGGCCAGCGGGTCGCTGCGCGCACGGCCAGCGCGTCGCATCGCTCGAGCGTGCTGCGCGCGTCGCACGCATCGCGTGAGCGAAGGTCCATTAGGGGTTTCGTGAGCGGGGATCGTTGAGCATCCTCCGCACGTAACTCTGGCGATCATGAGGTTGGGTCGGCGGCGCGGCGCGCTGCTGGCGATTTGGCTCGCCTGCCTGCGCGAGCTTGCGGCGCAGGTGGGCATTGTCCTTGCGCGCGGACTCCAACGCGGCCTGTAGCTGCCTGACACGTCTGAGGAGGGCCTCGTTCGCTTCCTCATTGGCGATTGGGGACCGCGGTCCCCTAGCGCCCGCTTGTCGAGCGCCCATGGCTGACTGGTTCGTGGCTGACTGGTTCATGGCTGACTCCTTGATGGCTAACTCCTTCGCTTTCACGGCTCGCCGCTCGCTAGCACCCCGGCGACGTCGAGTGCCGACAGGATTCCGAGGGGCGTCGCTTGATCGCGATCGGCGACGACGAGGTGGTCGATACCGCGATCAGCCATCGTTTCGGCGGCCTCCCGCACGGATGGGGTCGGAGCGATCGTGACCACGGGATGGCGCGCCAGAGCCGAGATTGGACCGTGGGTATCGGCGCTCGTGGCCCACCGGAGGAGGTCGATGTCAGAGACGATGCCTCCGATAATGGTGGGGTGACCGGCAGCGCCCTCGCGGGCCATGACCACGGCCACGCAGTGAACCCGGCAGCCGGTCATGACTCGCGCCACCTCGGCGATGCTCGCCGTCTGCGAGCAGGCGACGATGCCCTGATTCATGACCTCGCGCACGGTCGTGGAGTGCATCTCGGTGATGTCGCTGCGGGAGGGCGGCGCGTTTCTAGGCACGAGGATTCTGTGGGCTGGTCAGCTGAGGGCGTTGGCGCCTTCGCCCTGGGCGGCGCGGGTGGGGGGCGTGCTTCGCCGGGGGCACCGTGAGGACCGGGCAGGAGGCGACATGCAAGAGCTGCTGAGTCACGCTGCCCAGGACCAGACCGGCGAGACTGGAGCGCCCCCGGGTTCCCACGACGATGAGGTCGATGCTGTCCTCGTCGGCGAATCGGGCGAGGGCCGACGCCACGTGCGCGGCGTGCCCGCTCTCCAGGTGCAAGGTCGTCTTGAAGCTGTGCTCGGCGGTGAGCTCGTCGGCCCGCGTCCTGATTCGGGCGTCGAGCTCGGGCTCGTCGGGATGGGCACGGCCGGCCGCCCGCGGGCGGGCGTAGCGCTCGACGATGTGGACCACATGCAGCTCAGCTCGATCGGCCTCGGCGATCTCGACGGCGTATCCCAGCGCGCGGTCAGCGTTATCTGACCCATCTGTGGCCCACATGATGTTCTTGAACATTGCCCACCTCTCTTGGTTTGGAGCTCGCTGACAGCCTCCCGCCGGCGGCGGGACCGCCCAACGCGACGAATCCACACCAACGTCCGGGGCGACCACTGATTCCCGGGCCAGGTCGGTCAGGCTGGGCGACTGAGGCTGCCGTTCGAGACATCCGTTGTGAGGGCTCGCCCTGGCCGGTCACGCCTAGCGTCGGGGATTGGACGCTGCCGTGTAGGTGCATCGGCTCCTGCGGCCTTGGCAGGACAATCGGGCGCGGTGGCGGCCGAATGTCGATGCCAGGACGTGCGATACCGTCGACAGGCTTCGGACACGCAGACGTTCCTGGCGACGTCGTCGGCTACGCGCTCAGGCCACGCACTTAAACGCGTCACAAGACAACCCGCTCGTGAGCGCGGCGCTTTTCGCGGCGGTGCTCGGCCACGTTGGCGGAAGGAACGACCAGAACCGACCGATCGGCGTGCTGCAGCAGGGCGTGAGAGACGCTGCCCAACAGCAGTGACTTGAGTTCCGATCGGCCTCGAGATCCGACGATGACGGCGTCGGCGTGGACGTCGTCGGCCTCGGCGAGGATCGTGTTGCAGATCGAGCCCGAGCGAGCTCGGGTCTGAGGCGCGGCGTCCAGGCCGGCTTGGCGGGCCAGCGCGGCGCCTTCCTCGGCCTGGCGCAGGGCGGCTTTCTGAGTGCCGTCATCGATCTCCTT
>Ga0182024_10013705_pt1 | contig 15779 bp, 16 predicted proteins | sample P32metaG_FD_120480 | JGI IMG/M metagenome (GOLD analysis project Ga0182024, IMG submission 120480) | Permafrost microbial communities from Stordalen Mire, Sweden - P3-2 metaG (Illumina Assembly) | ecosystem: Environmental > Terrestrial > Soil > Wetlands > Permafrost | place: Sweden: Stordalen... | reverse complement strand
GTTCTCGAACGCTGAGGCTGACGCTCGGTCCCGAACGGCCTTAACCACAGTCGGAGAGTGATCGTCGCTTTAAACGCCTTCAGATTGTTCCACCACGCTTCCGCAGAAGCTGGTGCAACACGATTCAACTGCGTTTATATAAAGCATACTTTAAGTAAGGAGTATTGACAGCAAGAATCTGGCGGCATAATCTGCGAGCATGATCACTTGCAGGCTAAGACGGTTGCTCGCCAAGAAGGGCTGGTCGCGTTATCGGCTCCAGAAGGAAACAGGCGTCACCTATCCGACGCTCCACGCGCTCTATCACAACAAGAGCAAAGGCTACCGTTCTGATGTTTTGGATAAGGTCTGCAGTGCTCTGGATTGTGAACTTGGGGAACTGCTGCGATGGGAACCGAGGCGATTCCCAAGACGGAGGAGAAGCTCACGAAGTTGAATGGTGCAATTGCAGGGGTTGTGAACCTACCGTCCCAGAAATGGTCCAAATCGCGAGAGGCGCGCAGGAGGCCGTGCGAATACGCACATAGGACCAGGGAGCATCAGAAACATGTCTATTGGCGAAACGGGAGAGCAGGATTTAGGTTCTTGCCTTGTTTTGAGGAGTTGCTAGAAAACGCCTCTAGGAATGTGCGAAGGTAAGAAAAGCGCTCTCCTTGGCTATTTTCTATGGCTGTTTTCCTACAACACCTGCCACAGCTGATACCCCCTGCTACACCTATTTCTATACAGATAGACTATTGTTATTAGGGTGCGCCGACCTCAGAACCTGAAATGGCAAGCGGAGAGGTTTTTCTTGCCTGGGTTCCGAAGAAATTGGTCATCATTCTGCTTGCCCAGGCGAACCGTCAAAGTACCTGCCCAGGAGTCCCTTGCGCCCTCAGAATCCGGCCGAAGTTAGCATGCGGATGGCCCTGCACTTTGCAAGGCCATCCTGTGGCAGCCCGTTCTGAAGGTTCGATCTTTTAGGGAACCGATCCTCCGGAAGGGCCCTCGGCTCAAGGCCCTGGGCCAACATTTTGAGGTTCTTAAGGACCTACATTCATGCGAAGTCAACGCTCTCATGCGCTCGAATCCTCTACTCACCGCAGAAAACACTGCTAGTAAGCCGAGGGTCTACTTTGGCCGGAGTTCTTTGCTTGCGGGCACCATTTTTGTGCCGCCTCGCTTCTTGCCCAAGGTATTAGCCCGGACGAAGTCCGAGTGAGCAGTCGTCCCTATTTCCCCAACCAGCCGATGATCCGTGCAGACAACGGAGGTGCGCGTCGCGGCCGTTCGTGCGCGATGCCAGATCGAAACCGGTGATCGGGTTGCAGAAACAAGATTTCGAGATTTACGATCAGGGTAAGAAGCAGACCATCTCAGGCTTCAGCGTCCTGGCGGCTGCCCTCGGGCAGCCGTTCGAGCACGGCTTGCTCGACCGCTGCCAGCGCATCTTCGATTCGGCAACGGTGCGAGAGATTCCATCCCACGATCTCCCGCGTGCAGCAGTCGATCACACACACCAGGTATGCCCAGCCAACCGCCGGCCCTGCCCAGATCTTTGTCATATCGGACTGCCAGATTTGATTTGGTTCGGCTGCATCCACACGGCCCCACTCTTTCTTCCGTTGTGCCCGCAGGCGGCGCGAGCGTACCAACATCCCACGCTCGCGCATCACTCGCAGCACACGCTTGCGATTCACGGGGAGATTTTCTTTTCGCCGCAGCCACCAGGCCACCCGCCGATATCCATAGGCCGGTGTTTCTCCGCACGCCACGACGATCTGCTCACACTCCCATGGCGCCGTGGTATAGGGTTTTCAGAAAGTTAGCGCATGCCGGGATGCTGCAAACGCGATTTGGTCGGATTACATACTTCACGAGCCTCAGTGCTTTGCACACCCGCGAAGCACTCCAAGGACCCGTCGATTCCCTAAACTTATATTTCTTAAATGTAGCCGAACACTCCGGTGTGACAACGTAATCGAGTAGCCCATTCCCTTCGAACCAAAAACACTGGAAACAGGCCATTTTCCGCGAGTGGGACCCCCACGTTAGTCTTAAAGCGGTATCAGTGAGTTATCGAGGCTCGCATTGCTAGACGTATGCGATCGATCACATCGGGTTGTCCAGCATTCTCCACGATCCACTTGTTGGAAACAAACCGCCGAACGTACCTGTAAAACTTTGCGTACTCTACATAGACGGGAGCTTTCAGGTCCCCCTTTTGCGCTTTCTGGAGGAATTCATTGAAATCGTCGCCGGTTATTTTGTTCAATTCGGCCTCGCTGGTCGGCAGTTGACCACTTGCCACTATGGCCATTCCTTCGAACAACCATGGCGGACCCATTCCATCCTCTGTGCCGAACAAACGCCTTGCTACGATCGCGTGGGCGCTGTGAATCATTTCATGGGTCATTAATTTCTCATATTCCGCATCTTCCCAGCCTTCGGCGCCATACAGTTGCGTGAAGTTCTCCTTGTAGATCTCCTTCGAGACAACAAACAGGGTTGCGTTCTGTACGGTGCCACTGAAAGTGATAGGTATGTCCGTTTCTGAAGAATTAAATTCAGCGGCGATCGCTTTCTTAGCCGACTCTCGTGTACAGAAGACTTCCACATTGCGGGCGATATCCTGTTTCTCCACTACGAACCCCATCTCCGCAAAAAAAGTAGCAGCCTTGTCTCGGGCGCTCGCCGCCAGAACTGAGTAAGCTTCCTCGCCTGGCCCGTTGCAGCTGTGGCGATTCACCTGCAAGTCGTTTGTCGATGCAACCTGCCCCGCTTTGACGGCGATTAACAGTAGACAAGCCATCAACACATGGACCGTTCGCATGGCGTCCTCCTAACCAGCCCGAGCGTTTGTATACGGTTCATTGAGAGTGTCTAAATCACTGTGGTCGACCTGTCTTCTTATACCAACGTTAGGGCTACCAACGGCAGTATCGTCGATGCTTACCATTACCTTCCCTTCGGTGAATTGCTTCAGGGTGGGACTTACACAAGCCACAAATTTACCGGTTTCGAGCGCGATAGCGAGACGAACCTTGATTTTGCTAAGGCCCGACACCTCGGATCAGTTATGGGCCGGTTTCTGTCGCCTGACCCGCACAATGCCGGAGCAATCGCCACTTCGCCGCAGACCTGGAACGCCTACGTCTACGTCTCTAATAATCCCCTCACGTTAGTTGATCCGACGGGTATGATTTCACAGGATGCGGACCTTGATCCAAACGCCGGCTCGGGACAGGATATCTTCGCCGACGGGGCTTCTGAGCAGTCCGGCGTCTATGCAGAGGACGAATCCCGAACGCAGCAGGAGGCGCCACAACAACAGGCGGCGAATACTCAAGCCAGCGTGCAGCAGCAATCAGTGTCCCAGTCTTCGGTTGGCATAATGGCTCTGCCAATAATTGGAAGAGCCATCGCTGGCCTGGAGGGAGGGGCTGAGGCTGGTGCTATTACTGGTACGATCGAACCGAGGGCTGGCAATGTAGTAGGGGCGGTCGTTGGCGCTGTTGTCGGTACTGTAGCGGCCGTCGCGGCACCGTCAGCTTTTGCAAAGACTAAGGACGCCTTAGAGACTGCCGGCAGACACTTTGATACAGCCGTCGATCATCTAACAAGCTCGATTAAAATGGGCGGCCCCGATAAAGACCCGAGGAGAGGTTGGAAAGCAACCGTCGAACGGAGCGCCAACCGAATGGGAAATAATAAACTGGCAGACATCATCCACTTCGGGGCTGATATGTTGCGAGGAACCCTTCCATATCAATGATTATTACCGAAAGGCCAGAAGATCATGAGACTTCGAAGACTTGGAAGCAAAACGCCGACCAATGAATTGCTGAAGAAACTGTCTAAGCTTTCGAGGCCGGAAGCAACTATTAAGGGATTTAACATCTTGCTTACAGACGCGCTTGCCGATGCAAATTCACAGCGAAGTAGGCAACTCCAGAAAGAGGGGGGGGGGGTAGATCATCAGAGGTCTTCTGCGATCTTTGAAGGAGGCCTTGCCGAATACTGACCCTGAGCTGATAGGCGATTTCGTAGCGGATGTGGAGGACCTTTGGGAGTACGGCAAGCGCCTTGACGAGAATCTAAGGATTTTACGCCGGATGAGATTTCTGCAACATTATGAGCATCTTTGGGAAATATTGATGGACATCAGGTACAGTCAGTGTGGTGAATCATCGGCCCACATTGCAGGGCTCAGGAAAAGTTTACCTCGCCTTCTAAAGGCCTTGGAGCGCGAGCGCCGTGGCAAACTGACGGCTGTGCGAAAGAAAACCGCGCGAAAATAAAGGCGCAACAAAACGACATACCGTCCTGATAACAGCGGTGCATATATCCGCCCATTCCTGACTGGTCTGCAAACGCGAAAAGCGCTTGACAGCTGATCCGTTGCCACCCGCTCGGTGACGCAAGAGTGTCTAGAAGCACTCAAGACACTTGGCTGTTTCATCGGCTGACCACCGAGTCGCCAGGCCAAACAACTCCTGCGTAACCGCCGCGTAACCGAATTAAGCGATTTGGGCAATTCTGGCGAATCAAGCGTTTTGCAAATGCAATAACTTACGAGTTTTCAATAAGAGCAGTCGGTTCGATTCCCACCACCGGCATCGCACATTTTGGAGTAGTTAGAATGGTTTTGTGGGGGTTCGCGTAACTCTCGCGCAACTTTCCTCCGCGACGCAGTTTGGAACAGAGGCTATTCCGGCTGTCCTTAGCTCTTGTTGCCAGCGCGTTGCTTGTTATAGATTCAGACATAATGCGTAACCTGCTTGCAGCCATGATTTTTGTATCGCTGGCGGTCTCCACTGCTGCGGCAGAAAAGCCACCAAAAGCTGACGAAATTCTCGCTGCCGCTAAGTCTCAAGCGGCTGCGCAACACAAGGACATATTCCTGATATTTGTCGCGTCTTGGTGTGGAGATTGTCATTCGTTGGATGCATTTCTCGACGCACCTGAAATCCAGCCAATTTTTGCTGACAAGTATGTGATTTCGAGGATTAGTGTCGCTGAAGAATACGGCAAAAATCCCAATCTAAACAATCCGGGTAGCATGAATCTGCTTATAAAATATGGCGGCGTCGGTCCGGGAGGGCTCATCGGGCTGCCTTACATTTCTATTTTGGACGACAAGGGAAACCTCATCATCAATTCGAACTGTCCGGTCAAAGGAAATGCGCACGGAGAATGCATTGGATACCCTTCCAAATCGGAAGAGATCGACTGGTTTTTGATGATGCTGACAAAGAACCCACTGTTTTCAGAAGAAAACTCTAAAGCGGTGAAGAATTGGTTGTCTTCAAATGCGGCTAACTGAATCGCAGTGGCCGTCATTCCGTTAGATCGAGTCTTGAAGAGCCCACCTCGTTGAAATCGCTTATCCAGCATCGCTCTCCTTCAATGGCCGGCATACAAGCCAAGAGGTAGCGCTTACTCTGTGATAGGATGCCTGCCCGCTGGCATTTTGATGACGCGCTCACCTCAAAAAGATGATTCAGAATCTGCCGAACTGCTGAACGAGCGGCGAGCCGTTGCCGATCCTGAGATTCACCACTACGAGCTGACGCCGAATGGGACCGTCCAATGAATTTCTCCTTGATGTTAGTCCCTGCGCAGCGGCTTGTGCACCTTGCTCCAGTTGACCTCGTCATCGTTATTTTCTATTTCGCACTCGTTTTGGCAATCGGCTTTTACCTGAAAGGCCGCGCGAGCACCGGCGAGGATTTTTTCATGGCCGGCCGGGAAATGACGGCGTGGATCGCCGGCCTGAGCTTCCTTTCCGCGAATCTAGGAGCGCTGGAATTGATGGGCTGGGCTGCTGCGGCCTATCAGTATGGAATACTGGCGGCGCATTGGTATTGGATCGGCGCCATTCCTGCGATGCTGTTCCTCGGCATTGTCATGATGCCCTTCTATTACATTTCGAAAACCCATTCAGTACCCGGATATCTAAAGCTGCGATTCGGTGAATCGAGCCGCGCTCTTTCGGCAGTTTCATTTGCTTTCATGACGGTTTTGATGAGTGGAATCAACATGTACTCAATGGCATTGGTCATGAAAGTCGTCCTAGGTTGGGACATCAATTTCAGCATCTGGGTTTCCTCTATTACAGTCGCCATCTACGTAACTCTTGGCGGACTTCGATCAGCCATTTTCAATGAGGTACTTCAGTTCATCCTGATTTGGGCCGGTGCATTGCTCATTCCGATCTTGGGATTAGTTGAGGCAGGAGGGTGGAGGGCTTTACAGCTTCAGGTAGCACGTAACGCCTCTGCTGAATACACGCATCTGTGGTCTACACTAGGATCGTTCAAAGATAATCCGATGGGAATCCACTGGACGGGTATCGTCTTCGGACTCGGATTCGTCATTTCCTTCGGCTACTGGACAACGGATTTTCTGGTCGTCCAGAGGGTGCTGGCTGCCAAGGATCTGCGCTCCGCGAAAATGGCCCCGATCATCGGCGCCGCGTTCAAAATGTTTGTGCCTTTCATTGTGATTCTGCCCGGTCTGCTCGCTCTCGCGGTTCTACCCGAAAAGCTCACCGGCGAGGGCATTGCCATTGCGACCGGCGGGCATAGTTACAACGAAGTCTTGCCACTCATGCTTGCGCGTTATTGCGGACCTGGGCTTCTGGGACTTGGTATCACTGCGCTGATTGCTGGTTTCATGTCCGGCATGGCCGGCAATGTGAGTGCGTTTTCCACGGTGTGGACGTACGACATCTATGGTGCGCTCATCAACAAGAAAGCCACCGATGCGCAGAGTGTGCGAATGGGCCGCTGGAGTACGATTCTGGGCGTTCTGATCAGCATAGGCACAGCTTATCTGGTGATGCAATTTCTGAGCATCATGGATTATGTGCAGGCACTGTTCAGTTTCTTCATTGCGCCTCTCTTCGGCACCGTGATTCTTGGCATGCTCTGGAAGAGAACCACTTCCGCCGGCGGTTTTTGGGGATTGTTGGTGGGCACGGTGTCCTCTGTTGGCATGTGGGCATGGGTCAAGCTAGACCCGTCGGCCCTTAGGTTTGTCGCCCTCTCAAGCAATGCTCACGACATGGCTGAAAACATGTACCGTGGCCTTTGGTCTTGGATTGTCTGCGTCGTGGTCACCGTCCTCGTGAGCCTGATGACAAAGCCCAAGCCCGAGAGCGAATTGGCCGGCCTCGTATACGGCGTAACGTCAGTCCCATCGGAAGAGCAAGTGGCGATCTATAAGCGGCCGGCGTTTTGGGCTGTAGGCGTGGCCATTGTCTTTGTTGCGTTGAACATTATTTTCTGGTGATAACCATGCGACCTGGCGTCTCGATTTCTATCTGGTTCTTTATTGGAATCTCGCTGCTTGTCGACGGTCTACTGATTCTTGGCGCTGGTCTGTACGAGTTTGCGCACCCGCCAGAAAACCCGGTTGCCTTGTTCCACCTGCATGCCAATGTTTGGTGGGGCGCGGTCCTGATCCTGATTGGTGCCATGTACTGTTTTCGATTTCAACTGTTCCGCGCGAAATCCAAGAGCTGATGGAAGCGAACAGCCAAACTCGCAAACGGCTACTCGCTCACGCTCTGGCGTGCCATTTCGCAGGGGTGCCGCGAGTCAATTAGCGCTTAGGAACGCTGGTGGCAGCAGCGTGCGATTGTCGAATCATCGGGCAAATCGATGGGACACAAGAGTCCAGACGAAACAACGGAGTCCACGACGCCGCAGAAGACGGCCGGCGGCGCGGTGTGGGAGGAGCGTTGGCACCCGCTTCGAGAGGAATGGGTGATTATTGCCGCGCATCGTCAAGATCGCCCGTGGAGCGGCCGCATCGTTCATCACACGCAACAGCGGCTTCCTGAATATGTCTCGGACTGTTACCTTTGCCCCGGAAATTTGCGCGTCAGCGGGGCGACGAACCCAGCGTATTCCACAACATACATCTTCGACAACGACCATCCATCGGTGGCCGAATCGGCTCCAGAAAATCTGGTCGCCCCGGTAGGTTTCTACCAAAACCGTCCGGCAAGAGGCGTTGCACGTGTCGTCTGCTATAGCCCCAAACACAATCTGTCGCTGTCTGAGCTCAAACTCGAAGAAATCGCGAACCTTTTGCGCGTTTGGCAGGAACAATACCGAGAACTCGGCAGCCGCCCGGACATTAGCCACGTTTTAGTTTTTGAAAACAGGGGAGAGGCAGTCGGTGTTTCAAATCCTCACCCGCACTGTCAGATCTACGCCACCAATTTTGTTTTCAAGACGATCGAAAACGAGGCGGTGGTAAGCCAGAGGCATTTGAAGCAGACGGGCCGGGTGCTCTTTCAAGACATTCTGCGAGCGGAGGTAGCTGACGGACGCAGAATCGTATGCGAGAACGACACTGCGATCGCCTTCGTACCCTATTTTGCACGCTATGCTTACGAGCTTTTCATTGCTCCGAAGGCGACTCACCCCTGCCTCGCCGATCTCTCAGACGCAGAGTGCAAAAATGTCGCGCGATTACTGCAACAGGTGCTGACGAAGTTTGACAACCTCTGGAAGATCCCGTTCCCGTACGTTTTGACCCTTCACCAAGCTCCAACCGATGGCGGTAATTACGACGGCTTCCATTTCCATATTGAATTCCATCCGCCGCTGCGAAAGCCGGGATTACTGAAATACCTTGCCGGGCCTGAGATCGGCGGTGGCAATTTCTTGAGCGACACTTCCCCGGAACAGAAAGCCGGAGAACTACGCGCCCAGCCTCTTGTTCATTACAAGCAATCGACGAAAGTAACATTGTGACGCACGCAGCGAGGCAGCTTCTTGAACCCGTCCGTCGGCTTCACGAACGGATTTGGCGTGCCGTGGTAGCCGCAGGCGAAGAAACCGCTGTAGCGGACTTGAGCCGGATCGCGCGGGATTCCGAAGGAGATACGGTCTACTCCGTTGACTGCATCAGTGAAGACATCATTGTCGATTTCTTTGAGCGCGAAATTGCTCCCGTTGTTCCCCTTGTCCTCATAGCCGAAGGGTTGCAGGATGGCCAGATTGTGCTGCCACGAGGTTCTTCTGAGAAAGACGCGATCTGGCGCGTAATTATGGATCCGATAGATGGCACGCGAAGTTGGATGTACCAGAAGCGGAGCGCATGGATTCTGACGGGCATTGCTCCCAACCTCGGTCCTGAAACCAATCTTGCGGATATTGTGTTGGCCGTGCAGACGGAGATCCCCCTGGTGAAACAGCATTTGGTGGATGCTGTCTGGGCCATTCGTAGTGAGGGCGCGCACGCGGAGCGTGTAAATCGCCTCACTGGAGAGCGGATGGCGCTTACGCTGCAGCCGTCCCGTGCTGAAACAATAGCCCACGGTTTCGCTATGCTGTCCCGCTTTTTTCCAGGTGCTCGCGACGAGATGGCGGCGATAGACGAGGAAATGATTCACGCGGCCCTCGGACCAATACAGCCGCATAAAGCGCAATGTTTCGAGGATCAATACATTTCCACCGGCGGCCAATTTTATGAATTGATGAGCGGACATGATCGCTTTTCGGCTGATCTCCGGCCAGTGATGGAAATCGTTCTGAAGCGCCGCGGGCTGGCGCTTGGGATTTGCTGCCATCCTTACGATCTCTGCACGGAACTCGTCGCGAGGGAATGCGGCGTCATCATTACGGACTTGTATGGCGATCCTCTGCGGGCTCCGTTATCGGTCGAACCGGATGTGGCATGGGCCGGTTACGCCAACGGCAGGATTCGGGCACAGATCGAGCCTTTATTGCGCGCGGCTTTGAAGAAGCGAGGTCTTTGGGATGAGCAGAGCCGCGGGCACTGAGGCCTTTGGCGGGCTTGCTGCGTCCTACTCGCGTGTTCGGCAAATGTTTCTGAGATAACCGGGGTCTCATGTATCGAGTCGTCGAAGGCACAACGGGCGGATTGTCGGACGTAAAAGAATTTCTTGCTGCCCTCGATCTCTTGGACCGGCATCCCGCTGCCGAAGCGCGCCAGTTGTTTAGTGACGACAAGGATTTGATCGTGACGCGCGCCCCTGGGCGGCTGGACGTGATGGGCGGTATCGCTGATTATTCGGGCTCCCTGGTATTGCAATTGCCCATTCGAGAAGGAATTCTAGTAGCGCTTCAACCCGATGACGAACGCCGAATAAAAATCGTGAGCCTGGGGAGAAAAGCGGACCTGCGCCAGACACGCGTTTGTGAAATGCGTCTCGAAGATTTTGAGCAGGACGGCAGACCCATCGATTACGCGGTGGCGAGATCCTTATTTAAGCGCGATCCGCAAGCTCGCTGGGGTGCTTACGCGACAGGTGCATTCCTAGTGCTCATGCGCGAGCGTGGAATCTGTTTCAAGAAAGGCGCGCGGCTCTTAATTGATTCGCGTGTACCCGAAGGCAAGGGCGTTAGCTCCTCCGCTGCACTCGAGGTGTCGGTAATGTTCGCCGTTCTCGCCGCACTGGGCGAGGAGATGGACCCGCGAGAAATCGCGCTGCTCTGTCAACAGGTTGAAAATCTGGTGGTCGGCGCGCCGTGCGGTGTGATGGACCAGATGACCGCCGCATGCGGCAAGGAGAATCGGCTTCTGGTATTGCTGTGTCAGCCTGCCGAGTTGCGGGATTTCATACCCATACCCGAGGGACTCGTCATAGCGGGTCTTGACTCGGGAGTTCGACATGAAGTGTCAGCAGACCCGTACGGCGATGTGCGGGCCGGTGCCTTCATGGGCTATCGAATGATTTCAGAAGCCGCTGGCTTGCGCAGCCGTGAGTCAAAGCGCGAGGATCTAGTCCACGTAGAGGATCTAAAGTGGCATGGGTATCTCGCCAACCTCTCACCCTCGGAATTTGAGCAGCTCTATGCCGCAAGTCTTCCGGCAGCTATTTCGGGTGAAGATTTTCTGGAGCGGTACAAAGCCACGACCGACCCCGTAACGCGCGTGCAACGTGGGCGGGAATATGCAGTGCGCACGCCGGCAAGCCATCCGATCTACGAGCACTTTCGCGTGCGAACCTTCGGCGAATTGCTTCGCGGACCCATAAATGATCGAAGTCTCGATTTGCTTGGTGAACTGATGTACCAGTCCCACGCGAGCTATTCGGCATGCGGACTTGGTTCGGAGCGCACCGACCTGCTTGTTCGGCTTTGCAGAAACGCAGGGCCTGCCCGCGGAATCTTCGGAGCGAAGATCACAGGCGGCGGCAGCGGCGGCACGGTGGCCTGCTTGGGTCGTGATGCCGCCGCGATTCAGAGGATTGGCGAGGAGTACGCGCGCGAAACGGGTCACATTCCGCATCTATTTTTGGGCTCGTCACCGGGGGCGGCGGCGTTTGGCGTCATCCGTTTGCGGCGAGCTGCTTGAAGCGCGAGATTTCCTTTTATTCGAACAGCGGTATGAAACTGCAAGTGAGGGGAACATCGTGGCGATTCTTGTGACGGGTGGTGCGGGTTACATCGGAAGCGTTACCGCGGAACGATTGCGGGACACCAATGAGGAAATTGTTGTCCTGGATGATCTGGGTCGAGGCCATCGCGCAGCTCTGGATGCAGGCGTGCCTTTCTATCAAGGCCGCGTGGGCGATCGCGTGCTGCTTGAGCGTATTACGCGAGAGCACAAAATCGAGTCCTGCATCCATTTTGCTGCGCTTGCTTATGTGGGCGAATCCGTGGAAAAGCCCGCCGCCTATTTTGAGAATAACGTAGAGCAGGGAGTTGCCTTGATGGGCGCGCTCATGCAGGCCGGTGTCCGCCGAATCGTTTTTTCTTCCACCTGCGCCACGTACGGCGAGCCGGAACAAATGCCCATACGGGAGCAAACGCCACAGTGGCCCAAGAACCCTTATGGTTGGTCAAAGCTGATCATGGAGCGCTTGCTGGATAGCTATGACCATGCGTATGGCCTTAAATTTGTGGCGCTGCGTTATTTCAACGCAGCCGGCGCAACCGCGAAGCGTGGAGAGCATCACCAGCCCGAATCTCACCTGGTTCCAAATGTCCTCGCGGCTTGCGCGGGGCGCAAACACGAGGTCTCCGTATTTGGAAAGGATTATCCAACTCCTGACGGCACTTCGATCCGCGACTATGTGCACGTGAGCGACCTGGCCGACGCGCACATCCGCTCGCTGCACTATCTTCGAAAGGGCGGCAATTCTGACTTCATCAATCTCGGCACGGGACACGGTAATTCGGTTCTGGAGGTGATTGAAGCCGCCAAACAGGTGACCGGGCGTGATATTCGCATCCGATTTGAACCGCCCCGCCCGGGCGATCCCGCGCGACTGGTCGCGGATTCTACAAGAGCGACAAACGTGCTGGATTGGCGGCCCGTTACGTCTGATTTGCCGGCGATCCTGCGTTCGCAGTGGGAGTGGAATGAACGCCATCCGAACGGATACAGCTCGTAATCGCGCAGCCAGACACATTACGACGACGCCAACGCTTCGAGGAATTGTGACATTGCAACCGGCAGCACACGAGCCGCATTGTTTGATAAGAACGAAAGTCTAGCAAAAGGGTGAACTAAATGATGGCGAAAGATAAATATGAGCCCAGACCGGAGCACAAGTTCTCGTTCGGTTTGTGGACCGTCGGAAATCCCGGAAGAGACCCATTCGGCGAGCCTGTACGCAAACTGCTGCCTCCTGTTGAGTTGGTGCACCTGCTGGCGGAGGTCGGCGCGTGGGGCGTAAATCTTCACGACAACGACCTGGTGCCCATTGATGCGCAACCTGCCGAGCGCAACCGCATTGTGCGCGAATTTCAAAAGGCTTGTTCTTCCTCTGGCATCTGCGTCCCGATGACGACCGTAAATCTTTTCACGAATCCCGTCTTTCGGGATGGGGCTTTCACCTCAAACGACCCTTCGGTGCGCGCCTATGCGGTGCAGAAAACAATGCGTGCAATGGACCTCGGCGCGGAACTGGGAGCGAAAATATTCGTCCTCTGGGGTGGCCGCGAAGGCGCCGAGACGGATGTATGTCGGCGTCCCGATGAAGCGGTCAAACGCCTGCGCGAGGCCGTTAACTATCTTTGTGAATACTCGCTCGATCAGGATTACGGTTTCCGCTTTGCTTTAGAGGCTAAACCCAACGAGCCTCGCGGCGATATTTATATGGCGACCACCGGGGCATATCTGGGATTCATCTGTACGCTCGACCATCCCGAGCTCGTGGGCGTAAATCCTGAATTTGCGCATGAAACGATGGCGGGTCTCAATTTCCTGCATGCGGTTGCGCAAGCCTGGGAAGCAGGAAAGCTCTTTCATATTGACTTGAATGATCAGGTCATCGGCCGATACGATCAGGATTTCCGTTTTGGTTCGGCGAACCCCAAGGGCGCATTTTTTCTAGTGAAGTTCCTGGAAGACGTCCGCTACCAAGGCCCGCGCCATTTTGACGCGCATGCTTATCGTACGGAAGATTACGGCGGCGTGAAGGATTTTGCGCGAGGGTGTATGAGAACGTATCTCGTTCTCAAGGAAAAGGCCGAGCAATTCAATTCCGATCGCCAAATCCAGAGTTTACTGAAAGGCGTTTCTAAAGCAAGCGAGGACAATCCCGCGGTGGGCCACTATTCAAAGAGCGGTGGCAAGGCCTTGCTGGCGCACACGTTTGACCGCACTGTTTTGGCGGCTCACAAGCTTCCTTACGAGCGCCTCGATCAACTCACCATGGAGATTCTATTCGGCCTTCGTTGAAAGTGGATGCGGTTGTCATTGCCCGCAACGCTCGCTCCAACATACGCACTTGGCGCACCGCTCCGCGGGAGAAGACAAAGCGAGTGTAAAAGTTACGAAACAAGCGGCCACGCTACACGCAAGCCGCGTGTTCAGCCGTCCTCCCTTTGCCGCTTTTTACGGGCGCATTGCACTTGTTTGTGGATTGATTCTCTGCGCCGCGGGAGATTTGCTGGAGTATGAACTCTACCGGTGCCACAAGTGACCAGTCCAAAATAGAACCAAGATAATCAGGATAATCACGCTTATCCCAGTGATGGGATAAAAGCCCCACTTCTTGCTATGCGGCCAAATCGGCAGACTACCCACAAGCGCGATGAGGACAAATATCGGGAGAATAACCATCACATCATGTCTTTCCCTCGCATTCTTGCACAACGCCTGCCGGTCTACCGGGCGTTTTCGGCTTAGACGCGGACTCGCGCATCGTAACGCTTCTCCAGCTCACGACACAACGAATTTGCCCGTCGGAGCCCGGTGGAGATCAGAGGTACTCCAAAGGCTTACTCTTGCCCGGTAGTTACCAGAGTAGTATCATTAATATTTCTGTATGATGCGCCAGGCAGAACCAAAGACAAATGAGAGCGCCATGCCGCCAAACATCGGCCCCCCACCATTTCTGGAGGAAAGAATGACGCTTATCCACGTCTGTTCGTTTCAAAACAACTCGACAAAGAAATATCGCCTCCTTTGTCTAGAATCTGGAAACGAAGGTTGGTGCCTGCGGGAAACAAGTGCGGATCTCGACGATCTGCCCAACTCATTCACGGATGTTCTGGCTTCCACCGTCCATGAACTCAGTTGTCCTGCTACCTTTGCAGATTATGAACAAGAACGAGATCACATTGTAGAAGACGGCTATACGATCGTTGCGCAACAATAAGAATTCTTGGGCGCCCCGTCTAGCCCGATTGTCGAATCCAATCGCGAATGTTTATCCCAATACGCTCGATATCTTCCTTGGAAACGCTACCGCCATGCATGACGATGTTTCGAGACTTCTCAAGCGAATTGAGCGTTGCCTTCGCCCATTCCATATTACCCAATAAGTTCTCGAACAAAACCCAGTTGGTCACTATGATCGAGGACAGATCCCCGAAGTCACAATAATTGATCGAAGTCGCTCCTCGCACGCCGTGCCATCGAAACTTCCCATCCTCTTCCATGCGAGTCTTGGATGTCCTGCGAGTTTTCTCAGGCGCCTTGTCCCACCAACCTGCGCCGTACTTTTCGGCCATTGCTTTCGTGACCGTCGCCCTTACACTGTTTTCGAACGCATGAATAGCAGCGTAAACAAAGGACATACGCTGGCCCTCAGCTAGCAAGTCGACATCTAGAAGATCGAATGATAACGACCGTTGAACGTTGCGAGCGTCTTCCGCTCCGAAATGGCTATGGCGGCGCCGCCCAATCTTGTCCAATGCCTCTTCGGTCAGAACGCCCCGATAGACAAACGAGTGTGGGTCGACTTCTTTCATCCGAGATGGTCCCGCAAGCTTTTGAAGATAGCGTCGTACACTGCTTGATCGCGAGTGTCCGGTAGCACGATGTTAATGTGGTATTCGAGAGCCGACACACGGAGCCGAGTGAGAGGTTCGAGGAATTTCTCTTGCTTTGTTACTTTTGCAGATTCGTCGCCCTTCGGCTCAGCTGTGGGCTCCGCTTGGTCCTCTCCGGTTCCTAACTCTTCGGGGGGAGGCGGCGCAGAGAAGTCTGCGTATTCGCACAATGCCTTAAACGTTCTGGAAATGCTCCCGATTACCAGATTCGTCTTCTTGCCTGCAAATAACGTTCGGAGCTTATTCCTCACCTCTTCGAGAGAGAGGTCTTGGGCGTTTGTGTTAATTGCAAACAAGTCTGAGAAATCCTCGCGAATACCCTCCGCCAGAATCTGCTTTGCCCGCGTACGATCCAAGAACCGGAAGTACCGCGGCTGAGGTGTGCCGTCCCTGTTCAAGAACCCTAGAAGCTATTGCACAACCCTCCGCAATACGATCATGAAGCAGGCGATATGAAAGAAGGCACCGTAGATCGTGAGCGAGCGGTCGTAGCGCACGACCAAGCGCCGGAAGTTACCGAGCCAG
>Ga0182024_10013704_pt1 | contig 15779 bp, 12 predicted proteins | sample P32metaG_FD_120480 | JGI IMG/M metagenome (GOLD analysis project Ga0182024, IMG submission 120480) | Permafrost microbial communities from Stordalen Mire, Sweden - P3-2 metaG (Illumina Assembly) | ecosystem: Environmental > Terrestrial > Soil > Wetlands > Permafrost | place: Sweden: Stordalen... | reverse complement strand
GGCCAATCCTTATCATTAATCTCCAAATCTACTCGCCCCTGGCAATGCTGGCAAGGAGAATCTTTATGAATTTGCCGACCTCATCGACGGCTGGCGAGCCGAAGCCGGCCAGGCTGCTGGATCGTTTGCTGGTCATGATGGGCCAGCGGAATATTGCTTCGTTTCAGGTGGAGGAGGCGGTGCGCTGGGTGGAGGCGTTCATTCGCTTTCATGGGCGGCGGCATCCGCGCGAATTGGGGACGGAGCATATTGCGGGGTTCGTGAAAGAAAAGGGTCCAGGAACCGTTTATAGCCGGTTATGGGATGCGACGGACGATTTCGTGAGATATTAGCCGCCGGCAGCTTGACGCCCGGCATCCGTGCCTCAACAAGGACAAGCATCCAGCTTGTTCGCTCCGCGGATCGACCGGGTTGTATCTTTTCAAAGCCATCGGTGGGGGTCCGACAATCGTGGGGTCGGTAACGATAACGCCGTCGGGCGGAACCTGCACGCTGACCATGGTGTTGTCCGGCACGTCGATCACCGCCACCATCGTCGGGCCGGGCGTGTCGCTGACGACGTTGTCGGCGACTGATTCGTATCTGCAAACGCAGACCAAGTGGGGCATCCTCGACTTCCTTTACTCAGGTGGGACCGGCACGCTGATCGACAACCTCATCGTGCATGCATAGCGTCAGGGCAAGCAACGGCCCGGAGCGCTTGGGGCGACTTTTTCTTGGATGCCGCTCAGCACGTCGATGTCGCTCGGATATTTCGTTGGCAGCAATGAACGCAGCGGGATCGGCATCTCATCCATGCGATAGGCCGTGCCGACCTTGTGGACGCCGTAGACAGCCGTCGTGAATCGAACCGTGGGCGGGATGGCCGATTCGACGGTGGGGTGGTCGAGGGCAATCGTGGGAATGCGCCGCAAGTTCGCCAGGGCCGCTTCCGAAAATCGCGTCACCCCTTCGCTGCCGACAAGCAGACAGGCGTCGGCCTCGCTGCGCTCCAGCATCTCCAGCGCCGAGAACTCCCCCGGATTGTAGCGCGGATAGCCGCGCGCCAGATTGACGCTGAACGGATAGCCGGTCTGCCAGGCGAGGACGCTGTCGGCCCCGGCCACGTCGCCCGTCACGCGCATGCGTCGGGCATAGAAACGCGTGTGGTCATTCAGATCGGTGACGAGGCGCAGCAGAGCTTCAACGCTGCGATGGCCAAGCCCATTCATGCTCAGTCCCAGGCCGAAAAACACGATGCCGAAGCGACACGACCTCATTCGCTCGGCCAGGTCTTGCAGCAAGGGCAGCGGGGCTCCGGTCGATGCCGCCCTATCGACGGGAATGTCGCGAACCAGGCTGCGTAAGGTCCACAGCGCCTCGAAATCCCGCCCCGGCTCAATCGGCAGAAAGAGATCGGCCGCGTCGGTGCTGGCGGTGGCATGGATGTCGGCAACGACCACCACGCGATCGGCCCGGCCGGTGGGGATCAATTCGCCGAGCGGATCGACGGAATAGCGTTCGAAGTGGCGCGGATGGCTCTCGACCGGATTGGATCCCCAGAAGATCACCAGGTCCGCCCGATTCTTGACCTCGCCCAGAGAGCAAGTGGACTCACCGGCCTCCTGCAGTGCCATGACGGAAGGGGCATGGCAGAGCGAAGCGGTCGTGTCGATGGTTGCCCCGATCCTGTCGGCCAGGGCCAGCGCCGCCCGCTGGCCCTGGGTACTGCTGCGCGATAGGCCGTAGATGAGAGGTGCACGCGCCGCCCGAAGAATGTGTGCGGCTCGGGCAATGCCGGCTTCGAGCGATGCCGGCTGACCGTCGATTTCGGCGACGGGCGGTTGCCGGCTATCCTGGCCGAGGAGCCATGGTTCGGCCAGGCGGCAGGCGCCCTCGGCCTTGCGGATGCGCCCCGATTGCACCGTGATTCGCAAATCATCGCAGACGCAGCCGCAGACGGTGCAGGCGACATTCTCAATCAATTCGAGGGAAGGTAGCGTCATGATTGGTAAGCCGCAAGCGAATCGCCGGTTCATTAGCGAGGACTGGGCTTTTGCCAGGCGGGATCGTAGTCCAGCGAGAAGATCTTCTGCGCACGCTCGGCCCGGCCGCCGCCGCTATCCTCGAGAACCTTCAGAGCCTCGGCGATCTTCTTCAGGCGCGGATCCTTACGAGCGTCGGCGGCATCGGTGCCACGGTCGATGCGGTCGAGGATGGCTGCCAGGTCGAGGATCTTGGAGCGGGCCTCCAGGAAATAGGCTTCCAACGTTGTGCCGGCGGGTAGAGGTGTCATGGTGTTTCTCGCTATGTGCGGAACAAGCTCCGGTTCGGGAGCCCGGAGGGCAACGCCGTGAACGATTTCTTGCTTGCATTTACCCCGAAGGGGTTGAATCTCAAAGCCCAGGGTTGCGTACTCGCAACCCTGGGTGGAAACGGCAAAAGTAGGGTTTACCCCAAAGGGGTTACATCATAGGCAGCATCATTGTGGGTTTCGGCCATTTGATGTAACCCCTTCGGGGTAAACTCCGAGAGATGCGCCGATACATGCCCGAGAAAACAGTTCGCGGCGTTGCTCTCCGGGGTCCGAATCGGGAAGCTAAGATGTTGCATAGGCTCGTCTTGTCTCCAGTTTGACCAAAACATTCAAGCTGCCGGTACGAAATCCTTCCAGATCGAGCGTCACGAAGCGAAAGCCCAGCTCCTTCAGATATCCAACCATGGCCTCGCGAACGTCATCCTGAGCCAATCGCGGCAGTTCAGCCGGCGGCACCTCGATGCGTGCCAGTTCGCCCTCGTGCAGCCTCACTCGAAATTCGCGCAGGCCCAGGGTTCGCAAATAGGCCTCAGCCGCTTCCACCATGTGCGTGCGCTCGGGCGTCACCTGCACGCCGGGGGCCAATCGGCTCGACAGGCACGGCGACGCGGGCTTGTCCCAGTTCGGCAGCTCCCAGTGGCGGGCCAGCAGACGCACGTCCGCCTTCGTGAATCCCGCCTCCTGCAGCGGATGCCGGACTCGATGCTCGGCGGCGGCTTTCAGGCCCGGTCGGTAGTCGCCCAGATCGTCGAGGTTCGCCCCGCTGCAAATGACATCGGCGCCGCACGAAGCTAACATCTCGTCCATGCGGCCATACAGCTCGTCTTTGCAGTAGTAGCAGCGGGCCCCGTCGTTTTGCACGTAGCTCGGGTTGTCGAATTCGTTCGTGGGCAGCAGCAGATGACGGATGCCGATCTTTTTCGCCATGTCCTCGGCCTGGGCGATCTCGCTGCGCGGCACGCTGGCACTGTCGGCGGTGACGGCCACGGCGTTATCCGCCAGGGCCAGTGCCGCCGCCTTGGCGACGACGGTGCTATCGACGCCGCCGCTGAACGCCACGGCGACGCGACCCAGTCCGCGCAGATTATCCAGCAATCGATCGCGTTTGGCTCGCAGCTCGGGCGTGAGAGAATCGCTTGTCATAGTGTTGATGATATAGCACGGGCAACGGCAACTCAAGCACAGCCAACGGGGTGCACTTCCCTCTTGTAAATTTCATCGGCTCATTCTAATGTGGCCACCGTTCGCGGGGCCTGCCGACGACCTCACGGAAGAGGAATGCGGCAAGCCTTCGCAGGTCAGGCTTTCCAGCCTGACGCAGCGATCCCCGAAGTCAGCCTGGAAAGGCTGACCTACAAGCAAGGATGCTTGCATGGTCCGTTCCCTCCCTATCGCGCTCGGCGCCCTCTGGATTCTCGCCAATTGCACCATCGACGCCGGGGCCAATCCACCCGGCGCGGACGACGATACCAGCATGAAAAACGTCCTGGCCGTGCAGCAGGCGATGGAACAGGCTCGCTACTTGCTGCTGGTGCCGAACTCGAAGAAGGCGGTCGAAGTCCTCGAAGAAAATCTGCCCCGCATCAACGGCAATGCGACCTATTTGCGGCTGCTGCGCGAAGCCTACCGCAACCACATCAAGGATCTGTGGCTAACCAAGCAGACGTCGCTGGCGAAACGCTATCTCGAACGATTGTGCATCATCGATCCGCATGCCGCTCAGGATCCCATTCTTTGCGGCGGCCTGCAGCAAGATGACAAGACCGGCCCAGCATATGCGCGCAATTTCGAAAAGCCGGCGCCGATCACCGCCGCTCAGGCCGTGACCGCCGCCCCGATCGTCGCCGGCCCGTCCCCGGCGCCGCTCGCTCCCCGGCCTGCGGAAACCAGCCAAACGCCGCCCATCGTGCGCGCCAAGGCGGATGATCCCTTCGACATTGCGCATCAACGCATGCGCGGCGATCCCAGGTCCGTGGCCCGGCAGCTTCAAACCTATGCAGAAACGGAGTTCTCGCAGCGGCGTTATGCCCAGGCCCGCACCCTCTACGAACGAGCGTACCAGGCCGATCCAGGAACCATCGACGCGACCCGGCAAAACTGGGCCTACTGCATCCTGTGCCATGTCGTCGAGCAGCTTCAGCAGCAGAGCACGCCCCGCGACAACCTGGATGAGCTGCGCAAGCTGGTGCATGGAGCCGTGGCCATGGCTCCGAACCTGGGCGAAGCCGGCCAAAAACTCATGCAGGACATCGACGGCCGCGGCGGCCAGGGCGGCAAACTTGTCCCGGTGGGAGCGACCGTCGGCGTGGACCCCAGTTTCAAGATTCAGCATCTGGGCAAGAACGCCCAGGGCTGGCAGGTTGCGGAAACGGCCCACTTCCGCATCTTCCACAAGCAAACTCAGGACTATGCCGAAAAGGTTGCCCGCATCGTCGAACGCACCCGGCTGGACATGTATCGCAAGTGGTTCGGCCATGACGGCGCTGAGTGGATCACTCGCTGCGATGTGTTCCTGCACGCCACCGCGAATGAATATTACCGGACGACGGGTGAATCGATGGAATCTCCGGGCCATTCGCGCATCGAGATCGATCCCGCCAGTCAAAGGGTGGTCAATCGCCGGATGGACATGCACTGTGATCAGAACGGCATGCTGGAAACGGTGCTGCCGCATGAGACGACGCACACGGTGGTGGCCGGCATGTTCGGGCCGACACACGTGCCGCGCTGGGCCGACGAAGGCATGGCGGTGCTGACGGAAACTCCGGGCCGGATCGAGCAGCATCGCCGCAACCTGATCCGCTTCCACAAGGAGCAGACGCTGTTCGGTGTTCGCGAATTGATGGAACAGCGCGAGTTCCCGGCCAGGGAACGCATCAGCGCGTGGTTCGCCCAGAGCGTGTTTCTCGTGGAGTTCCTGGCGGCCCAGCACGGCGCCGTCGTCTTCAGCGAGTTTCTCCGCGACGGACTGCGCGAAGGCTACGAACTGGCCCTGCGCCGTCATTACAGCTGGAGCTTCAGCGATCTCGAAGCCCACTGGGGCCAGTACCTGGCGAGCGAAACCAACCGGCTGGCGAGCCGCTAAATCCCGCTTGCGGCGTAGCGCCAGTGTGCGCTACGCCGCAAGCGGCGTCATTTCTTGATGGTCCACATCTTCAGCACGTAGTCCTCATCATTGCCGTCGTTATTCTTGCAGTTGATCTTCTTTTCCTCGTCGGGCGCCCAATCGCCGAGCGGGAAGCGGTGCGACACGACCCGCGCCCCCGGCTTGAGCGTTTTGCGCAGCACCGGTTCGAGCGCCTTGCCGAAATCCTCGCCGACGTAGAGCAGCACCACGGTCGCATCGGACAGGTCCTTGATCTTCAAGGCGTCCTCGTTGCGGAACTCGACCTTGTCCGATACGCCATCCTTCTCCGCGTTTTCCTTGCACAGCTTGATCAGGCCCGGATCGATATCGACGCCGACGCCCTTCTTGGCGTTGAATTTCTTGACGGCAGCGATCACCAAACGGCCGTCGCCGCAGCCGAAATCGTAAACCACGTCGCCCTCGCCGACCTTGCCCATCTTGCACATCTCCACCACCACCGTGTGCGGAGTGGGGTAGTAGATGGGCCTGATGTCATCGGGAACGTCGGCATCCGTCTTGTGGAAATCGACCTTGATCGGCTTGTCCGCTTCGAGCTTGACCTTCTTGGTGCGAATCGTGTTGGAATAGGTGTAAGGCCAAAAACTAAAGACGATGCTTACCGTCGTGCCGGCGCCGGCATCGATCTTGACGCCCAGTTCCCGGTCAGGGCCCGCCTTGATCGGCTCATCCTTGCCGTTGATGGTCAGCTTGGGCACGCGTTCCGGCGCATGCTCCGGAGCCGGCCGGCTTTCCGGCAACAGCAGGATGACGTTGCCTTCGGCCGCTCCTTCCCGAATACGATCGGGATTGTCGGCGTCCGCCTTGTGAAAATCGACCTTGACCGGCTTGCCCGCTTCGAGCTTGACCGTCTTGGTGCGGATCGTGTTCGAATAGGTTTGCGGCCAAAAACTGTAGACGATGCTCACCGTCTTGCCGGCGCTGGCATCGATCTTGACGCTGAACTCCCGATCGGGCCCCGCCTTGATCGGCTCGTCCTTGCCGTCGATGGTCAGTTTGGTCATGCGTTCCGGCGCATTATCGGGAGCCGGCTTGCTTTCAGGCAAGAGCAAGATGACGTTGCCGTCGGCCGGTCCTTCCCGACTCTTGCACCCCAGGGTGCCCAGGACGATCAATGTGGCCAAGAGCAGACTGGTTTTCAGGATTCGCGGCACGGTCGTTTCTCCATGGTGTCCATTGCGAATGGTAACCTGCTGAGATTTTATGAAACGGATAAAATACGGCGAGCCGAGCGGCGTAAGCCGCCGGAGGGACAACCGGCGGCTTACGCCGCCCGGCTCGCCGTCACATATCCATGCTCGCGAAACCACGCCACCGCTCTTGCCAGCGCCTCGCGCACCGGCGACTGCGGCATGGCCAGCTCGCGCACCGCTCGCCCCGCGTCGAAGAACATCTTCTTGCCGGCCATGCGCACCGCTTCGAGCGGAATGTGTGGCTCACGCCGGAGGAGTCCGCCCCACACGGCCGTGTCCACCCAGGCGGCGGCGTAGGCGATGCCATAGGGGATACGAATCCTCGGCGCCTTACGGCCCGTGATCGCGGCCAGGATTTCGAGGATTTCGCGTAGCGTCAGGTTGCAGTTGCCCAGGATGTAGCGCTCGCCCGGCTGGCCACGCTCCATGGCCAGGAGGTGCCCTGCGGCCACGTCGCGCACGTCCACCAGGTTCAGGCCCGTGTCCACGTAGGCGGGCATCTTGCCATTGAGGAAATCGACGATGATCTTGCCGGTCGGCGTCGGCTTGATGTCGTTCTCGCCGACAGGGGTGCTCGGGTTGACGATGACGATGGGCAACCCGCTTTGCCGGCCGAACTCGCGGGCTTTTTCCTCGGCCAGGAATTTGCTGCGTTTGTAATGGCCGATCATGTCCGCGAGGCAGACCGGCGTCGATTCGCTGCCCGGCGTGCCGTCCTTGGGAATGCCGAGCGCCCCGACGGAGCTGGTGCAGACGACGCGTTCGACGCCCGCTTCCCTGGCGGCGCGCAGCAGGTTGAGCGTGCCATCGACGTTGCTGCGGTAGATTTCCTGGGGATCGCGGGCCCAGAGCCGATAGTCAGCCGCGACGTGATAGACATGCTTGCAGCCGCCCATCGCCCGCTTGAGCGAATCGAAGTCCTGCAGATCGCCGACGACCGGCTCGACCGCCAGGGCCGCGAGATTATCGGTTCGGCTCTGGGGCCGCACCAGGGCGCGAACCCGGGAGCCACGCTCGGCCAGCAAGCGGGCGACGTGACTGCCGACAAAACCGGTGCCGCCGGTGACGAATGCGGATACCATTGTGATCCCTCCGTGGATTGATCCATTTCGAAAAATGGTGACGCTCGAATACATTAAACCACGAAACACACGAAATACACGAAAAAAAAGACAGAACAAAACATCATGCCGGCGGCGCCGGCATCGGTGTCTTTTCTTTTTTCGTGTCTTTCGTGTGTTTCGTGGTTTAATGTATTTTTGAGTTCCACTACTTTTTCGCTCGCATCATCGCGTCATACCGGATCGCTTCCTCAGCACTGATGAGCCCGTCGCGGTCGCTGTCAATGCGGTCGAACTCCTCACGGCTGCCCAGGAACTCGGCCGGAGAAACGTCGCCGTCGCCGTTCTTGTCCATCTTGCGGAACCAGGCGGGGGTGTCCTTGGGATAGTTGGCAGCAACCACGGGGGGATTGAAACCGCCGCCGAATCCTGGCTGGAAGGCGATGAAGTTGTTGCCCTGGCCGCGCTGCACCGTGAACTGGAATTGCCGGGTCAGATCCGTCATGGCGATCATGCCGGTCTTGTTCTTGTCCAACGGGGCGAGCCGATTCCAGGCGTTCTGCAACTCACGCTGCGACAGCCGGCCGTCACGATTAGTGTCCAGAACGTGAAACAGCACCCGGCCCTGGTCCGCCAGCGACACGATGACCGACCAATCGGTGCTCTGCGACTGCAAATCCACGAACAGCTTCACTTCCTTTTCGGTCAGCTTGCCGTCGCTGTCCCGATCGAGATAGGGAAACACTTGACGCAGGAACTGGTACTGCTGTCCGACCAGGTCGGCCAATTCCAGGAAGCCCTGGCCCTTGGTGTCGGCGTTGCGAAACTGCTGCATGTAAACCTGGGCCTGGTTGGGTCGGGCGATCATGAAACCGCCCGGCTGCGAACTCACCAGGTTGATCTGGGCGTCTTCCAGGGACATCTGGTAGACGCCGCGTGCCGATTCCTTGACGGCGGCGGCGAAGCCTTGAGCCGGGTCGTGCAGCTTGACGCCGGCGTCCTTGCCCAGACTGATGGTGAATTCCAGGTCGGCGGCGCGTTCGTGCCAGTGGGCCAGTTCGTTCAAGTCGAGCCGGCCGTCGCGGTCGGCGTCGAGCTTGGCGAAGGTCGCTTCATCCAGGCCAACCTCTTCGCGGCTCAGCGTCTGCGATTTGTCCTTGTCGTAGAGGGCCAGGAGCAGGATGGGCAGACGGTTTTCGCCGGGCTTGATGTGGAAGAAGGAGTCGCTGACCTGAACGCCCGGCGGAGGGAATCCGCCCCGTTGGTTGAGCTGGAAGCCGAAGCCGCCGCCGGCCACCGGGTTGGTGACGGCCAGTTCCTGTGCGGTAATGAGCTCGTCGTCGTCCAGGTCGAACTTGCGCAGGGCCTTGACGGCGTGCTGCAATTCCTCCTTGCTGAGCTTGCCGTCCTTGTTGAGGTCGAGGGTCTTGAAGAGCGTGTCGCTGGCCTGGCCGAAGATGCCGGCGTTGTTCGCTTGCGGGACCAGTTGCAGCGGGTTGCTCGCTCGGCGGTAATAGGCTTGCAGCTCGGGCGGGGTGACTTTCTCCTCCGGCTTGCGGCCGAACTGGGCCATGCTCAGCACGTTGTTCACGTTGGGGAAAAACGTTCCCCCTTGTTGCATCATCTGCAGCCAGCCCTGGGCCGAGGGGGCTCGCTTCAATTCGTCCGCGTCGAGCAGACCGTCTTTGTCCACGTCCAGATACTGGAACCATTTATCGACATGTTCGTTGAAGTAGGTCTGGATCGGCCGGCCGTCGATCAGCACGTTGAGGCGGATGAGCACCGGTTGCTTGGCGCCGAGAAAGACCACGTCCATGGCGTCGGAGGGAAGCGGCTGCTTGGGGGCATCCTGGGCGAAAGCGGCTGGCAAAAGAGCCACGGTGGCGAGGAAGAGGAATGTGTTTCTCATGGGGGCCTCTGTATGTGCCATATTCGATCAGTCACGCCGGAAGCGGTGGCCGGGGTTTCGGTACTCCGAAACCCCGGAGCATGTGCAACAACTCCGTCCCTTTTGCAACATGCACGAACTGGAACCGTTGCACATGATCCGGGGTTTCGGAGTACCGAAACCCCGGCCACCGCTCCGTCGAATCCACGATATTCAAAGCGTCACGCAAGCAAATCGACAATCGGCTGGGCTCCTACATCCACAATGCGAATGGGCCGACCGACATTCGACATGTTCTGCCGCGTCGGATCGATGCCGAGCTGCCGGCAAATCGTGGCCAGGAAATTGGGCACGTTGACCGGGCGATCCGCCTCGACGGTGGTGCCGTCGGCGCTGGTGCGGCCGATGGTTTGCCCGCCGCGAATGCCGCCGCCGGCCAGGACCGTGGTCCAGGCGTTGGGAAAATGATCGCGGCCATTGCCCTGGTTGATGCGCGGCGTCCGGCCGAACTCGCCCATCCACACGATCAAGGTCGAATCGAGCAGCCCGCGATCGCGCAGGTCTTCCATCAAGGTGCCCCAGCCCGGATCGAGCACCGAGCTGAGCCGGCGAACGGCGTTGAAGTTGTCGCCGTGCGTATCCCAGCCGGCGGCATTGCCGCCGAAGGTGCCGAGGCTGACCTCGACAAACGGCACGCCGCGTTCGACCAGCCGGCGAGCGAGCAAGCAGCCCTGGCCGAAGATGTTGCGGCCATAGCGGTCGCGCATCTGGGCGCTTTCGTCATCGAGATTGAACGCCGTGGACGCCGCGGTGCGCATCAGCCGCACGGCTCGATCGTAGGCGGTGCGATGGCTTTGCCCGGAAATGCCGGGATGACGATCGCCGAAGTCGCGTTCCATTTCCTCGAGCAGGCTGATGCGGGCATCGAGCTGGGCCGGGCTGACCACGGAGGGCGGCGTCAGGTTCTGCACGCGCAGGTCCTGTTCGTAATCGTTGGGCTGATTCGGCTGGAAAGCGCGATTGCCGATGTCGCCGACCAGAAGCGGAGCGTACTGCGGCCCCAGGAAGCCGGGACCATAAGCCCCCTGGCTGAAGAGCCGATAGGGAGCGATGCTGACGAAGTTCGGCAGGGGTGCATCGTTCGCCCCGAGTTCCTTGGAGACGAGCGAGCCGAGGGTCGGATACTGGATCGGCCCCTGCGGCAGATAGCCGGTGCGCATCAGGAACGACCCGCGGCCGTGATCGCCCTCGCGGCTGGTCATCGAGCGGATGATGGCCATGTCGTGCATCTGCCGGGCCAAACGCGGCAAGTGCTCGCTGATGCGGATGCCGGGGACGGAAGTGGCAATCTCGCGGAAGGGACCGCCGTTGATATGGCCCGGCTTCAGATCGAAGGTATCCATCTGGCTGGGGCCGCCGTTCATCCACAAGAGGATGCACGACTTGCGCCGCTGCGGATGGGTGGCCGTGTCCGCGGCCAAGGCCTCGAGCCAGCCGGACATGGAATAGCCGACCACGCCAGCGGCGGACAGCTTGAGCCAATCACGACGATCAATGCGAGAGGACAACTTGGTCATGTTGGTTACCTCGTTTGTAGGTCAGGCTTTCCAGCCTGACGCAGGCGCCCCAGTAGTCAGCCTGCGCAGGCTGACCTAAAGATTCGTTGCATTGCTACCCCCCTACACAACCCCCTGCAACGAATTTCGTTCGTTGACCATGCTTGCACAAGATGTCATTTTTCGTGACTCTTGCGGTAGGCATTGAGACTTCGATTCCCGTGGCGGCGAATTCATACGGTGATTTCGCCAGCGTACCACCCAGCAATGAACTCGTTGACGGTGGGCGCGAGGTATTGGAACTCTTCTTCCACCATACGATGAAACGCCCAAAACCCCGAATGCCTTTTGCGATAGCCAAAGCCGATGCTATCCACGCCTGGCCGACCGACTTGCAGAAACTCAGCTTCGGCTTCTTCCTCTAAACGATCAACCGGCTCGATCAACCACACTTCGGCCAGTTCATCCCAATATCCACCGGCGGCAAAAGGCGAGGAGAAGTAATCCTCGCACGGATAGCCGCGCCATTGCTCGGGTACATCCATCGGCTGGACCTCAGCGGCAAAACCGAAGATTCTGCACAGTTCAGGTCCGGCTCGGCAAGCCGGACCTACCAGTCAATGGTTCAGAATAAACTCAGAGCTATTCAGCAACACCCAAAACACATCGGCCAGGGCCGCTCCCTCATCGTTACGAGCCCCGCCGCCGTTGACATACGCCAGCAGCCGGCTCGCTTCCTCGGCACGCGGCAATCGGCCCAAGACAGCCAGGTACAAGGTCTCGATACGCTGGGCATTCGGGAACGGCGCATCGACGATGGCCCCCAGCGTGCGGCTCTTTTCCAGGCTGGTGGCATCCGCGATGAACCTGCCGTTCATCAGGGCGAGCGCTTGCAGGATGGACGTATGCGTTTCCGTCTTTTTGTCCTGCGAGGCGAACAGCTGCAGGAACTCGGCCCGCGCGTTGTTCTGGCCGCCGAAGACCGCCAGCCGTTGGTTGGCCGAACCGAGCGGTTCCTGATAACCGGTCGCCTGGGCCAGGCTGTCGAAGAGTTGCTCAGGCGTCAGGCCCTTGACGGCCATGCGCGCGAACAGGCGAGGTTCGTTCTGGCTAGGATGGGTAATCGCGCTGGTCCGCTGATAGGCGCGGGTCAGCATGATGGAGCGGATCATAAACTTGACGTCGAACTGGTGCGCGATGAACTGCTGCGTCATCAGGGTCAGCAGTTCCGGATGGCTGGCTGGGTTTTCGTCCGTCGGCTCATCGTCGATGGGATCGATGACGCCGATGCCGAAGAAATGGCCCCAGAGCCGATTGACCGCGGTCCGGGTGAAGTACGGGTTTTCCGCGGAGGTCATCCAGTCGGCGAGCATGGCCCGGCTATCGCTGTCGTCTTGCCAGGCGGGCGGTTCGCCGTCGAGGAAGCGGGCCTGAACAATCTTGTCGGTGCCCGGAATGGCGATCTGCCGGCCCGGAGGAGCCTTCATCGGCGCCGGCTGGCCGCCGAGTTTCGGCCGATTGATTTGTTGCTGCTGCAGGCCCGAGAAGAACGCCGTGTATTCCCAGAACTGCTTGCGCGTCCACTTGGCGAACGGATGATCGTGGCACTGAGCGCACTCCAGCCGCACACCGAGGAAGAGTCGAGAAGTAGTGGCGGCCAGGTTTTCCGCCTTGAATTCATTGGCCTGGTAAAACGCGGCCGGGTTCATGGCGTTATTGAAATTCCCCGGATTGAGGCCACGGCCCATGCCGTTGCCGAAAACGGGCACCGTCAGGATCTCGCGCACCATCTTGTCATAAGGGACGTTTTCCTGCACTTGCTTGTCGAGCCAAAGCTTGAAACTCGGCTGGGCGAGCGCGAACTGCTGATTGTTGCTGGGCGGCAGCATCATGGCCCGCCAGGTGTTGCTCAGGTGCAGAACGTAGCGCGGATTGTCGAGCAGCGAATCGATCAGTTTGGCCCGCTTGTCGGAAGATTTGTCGCTCAGAAAGCCATATACTTCGGACACCCGTGGAATGCGCCCGGCCAGGTCGAGATAAGCCCGACGCAGGAACTCGGCGTCGTCGGCCAAAGGGGCAGGCTTGACGCTCCTGGTCTTGAAGTGGGCCTCGATCACGTAGTCGATCCTGGCGGCGAACGCGTCGGCCTTCATGACCTTGACGGCTCGCTCTTCCTGGGGAGCCGGCACCGCGTCGGCCCGAACTCCGTGAGAAAAGAGAAAAACAGCCAGCGCCGCCGGACAAAAAAGCCACTTCGCCATGGATCGACCTCCAAAAGAGTTGCCAGGAGGATTTTACGCACAATAAGAGAACTATTCAACGACGAGATTCTAACAGATAAATTTTCCATTCGAGGGCCGCATGCGGGCAAGGTAGGTCCGGCTTGCCGAGCCGGACCTGGGTCGTGCAGGGAGTCCGACCACAGTCCACGACCTTGCACCACGGCAACATGTGTTCCGGCGGCGAACTGAGGCCCTGCGCCCATAGTTTCCGATCTAGAACCATCCTCGCCACAACATGGCGGCTATCGAGGCCGACACCATTGTGAAAATCAAGAACGCGATCGTCAAAAGGCTGCGCCTTAGATTTACGCGAAACCTGCACGATGGACAGTACCAATTGGGATCGGCAAACAACAGCGGTGGTTCGGTGTCGCCAGGCTCAACATCGATCGCCGCAGCCAGGGAAAAGAAAGGCGGCATCGACGCCCGCTTGAGATCGCAGGCCGCAAATCGTCTGCCGCAACCGAAGCAATCGCCTGCCGACAAATCAGATTCACCAGTAGCTTTGGTTTCTGACGACATACACGAAACCACAAAACAATCATTTGTATCCACGCGGATGCGTGCGATGCCAGTTCCACGCAGTTTCCACGATTGGCTTCAGCTCGCCATAGCGTGGCCGCCAGCCCAGCTCGCGTTGGATCTTTGCCGACGACGCGACCAGAATGGCCGGATCGCCGGCCCGGCGCGGCCCTTCCTTGACGGCCACTTTCTTGCCGCTCACCTCCTCGACGGCCCGGATCACCTCGCGCACGCTGTAGCCGCGGCCGATGCCGAGGTTGTAGTGCAGCGCCTGGCCCGGCTGCAAGCGTTCCAGCACCAGCAGGTGGGCCTCGGCCAGATCGTCCACGTGAATGTAATCGCGAATGCAGGTGCCGTCGGCGGTCGGATAATCGGTGCCGAAAATCTCGATGTGCGGCCGGCGGCCCATCGCGGTGTAGATGATGAGCGGAATCAGATGCGTCTCCGGATCGTGATCCTCGCCTATGGCCCCGTCCGGACTGGCGCCGGATGCGTTGAAGTAGCGCAAGGCCGCGAAGCCCCACTGGTACGCCCGGGCATAGTCGGCCAGGGCCCGTTCGACGGCCAGCTTGCTCTGCCCGTAGGGATTGATCGGCCGTTGCGGCGTTTCCTCGGTGATGGGCGATGTCTCGGGAATGCCATACGTGGCCGCGGTGCTGGAAAAGACAATGCGGTTGATGCCATGCCGGCGCAGGCATTCCATCAAACTCAATGTGTTGACGAGATTGTTCTGATAGTACTTGGCGGGATTCGTCACCGATTCGCCGACGTAGGTGAACGCGGCAAAGTGCACGACCGCGTCGATGCGTTTCTCCAGCAGTACCTGATCGAGCCGGGGTATCTCGGCCAGATCGCCGACGATGAGCCGATCGGCGGGCACAGCGGCGCGATGGCCGAGCGCGAGGTTATCGTACACCCAGACGTCGTGGCCGCGGCTCAGGAACAGGCGAACCGCGTGGCTGCCGATGTACCCCGCGCCGCCGGTGACCAGGATTCGCATGTTTGTGCCCACCGTTTAGCCGCTCGCCTCCGGCGAGCGCGGTTCGCCCCTCGCGCTCGCCGGAGGCAAGCGGCCAAACGAATCAATTCGTAATGCCCTTCGTGATGCCCATGAACACGTCTTCCAGGTCGATTTCCTCTTCCTGCAGCAACTTCAAACGAAACCCGCTGCGGACCAGAAGCTCGGCGATGAAGCTGCAATCGTCCAGGCCGTCCTTGAGCGTCACCGTCAGCATCTCTTCCTTTTCCTTCAGTTCGACCGTATCGACGCTGGAGTGATCGCGCAGATGCGTGAGCGCCTCGGGATTACGCCCCTCGCCGACGATGACTTTCAGGACCGTCCGCTGCCGAACCTGGCGAATGGCCGAGGCGACGTCGCCGTCGAACAGCAGTTTGCCGCGTTCGATGATGCCGATCTTGTTGCAGATGTCGGCCAACTCGGGCAAGATATGGCTCGATACCAAAATGGTTTTGCCCATATTGCGCAGCTCCTTGAGCAGCTCGCGCATGTCAATGCGGGCGCGGGGGTCCAGGCCGCTGGCGGGTTCGTCGAGCAGCAGTACCTGTGGCTCATGCAGAAGGACGCGAGCCAGGCCGAGCCGCTGCGTCATGCCGCGCGACAGGCTGGTGACCAGGGCGTCGCGCTTGTAGGCCAGGTCGACTAGCTCCAGGACCTGTTCGCATTTGCGGCGGCGCTCGGCCCCCTTGATGCGATAGGCCGCGGCGAAGAACTCCAGGTACTCGATGACCTTCATGTCGTCGTAGACGCCGAAAAAGTCGGGCATGTAGCCCATGAGCCGGCGAATGTCCTTGGAGCCGTTGTAGATGGAGTAACCG
>Ga0182024_10013703_pt1 | contig 15779 bp, 14 predicted proteins | sample P32metaG_FD_120480 | JGI IMG/M metagenome (GOLD analysis project Ga0182024, IMG submission 120480) | Permafrost microbial communities from Stordalen Mire, Sweden - P3-2 metaG (Illumina Assembly) | ecosystem: Environmental > Terrestrial > Soil > Wetlands > Permafrost | place: Sweden: Stordalen... | reverse complement strand
GCCTCCTGTTGAAACCGCCCGCCGCGCGGGCGGGCGGATTTTCCCTCGATATCGCCGAACCGCCGGCAACTCTCAGCGGATATGAGCGGATATATTGGATAAATCGCTAACGGCTCCGTTGGCGAATTCAGGGCTTTTCCCTAACCACCTATTTTCCGCGGCGGAATGTTTTTCACGGCCGACCATCCTATCGTATTCTACCTTGAAAACAGCGATGGAACGGCCAGTCGATTTATCTCCCGCGGGGCGATTTCATGTCAGAACCCAATTCTCCCGAGATCGAGGCCGCTGCTTACGAAGCCTATTCTCCCGCAAAGTCCAGTTCCCCATTGGGGCCCTTAGCCGTTGGCGTCATTGCCGTCGGAGCCCTCTATTTCGCGCGCGAAGTGTTCGTGCCGCTGGCGTTGGCCATTCTCCTCAGTTTCGCGCTCGGACCTCTCGTCATGCTGCTGCGCCGCTGGCACCTCGGTCGGGCGCCATCGGTCATCATCGCGGTTTTGCTCGCCTTCATCGTCATTCTCAGCGTCGGCTCCTTTATCGGCACTCAACTCGCGCGCCTGGCCGAGAATCTGCCGCAATACCAAACCAACATCGCGGCCAAGATCCACGCCTTGCGGGGTTCCGCCGCGGAAATCGGGATCGTTGGGCGCGCCTCGGGCATGTTGAAGAGCCTCACCAGGGAAATTGGCCCGTCGCCAACAAACGCGCCCGTCACCGCCCCTGCCCTGGTACTCCGCGGCGGCGGCCCGACCCAGCCGCCTATTCCCGTGGAGATACGCCAACCCGACTCGACGGCACTTCAAGTCATCCAAGCCATTCTCGCCCCGTTGCTCCAGCCTCTGGCGACGACCGGCCTCGTCATTATCTTCGTGGTATTTTTCCTCCTGCAGCGGGAGGATCTTCGCGACCGCTTCATTCGTCTTGCGGGCGCGCGCGATCTGCAGCGTACGACGCATGGGCTGGACGATGCCGCCCGGCGCTTGAGCCGCTATCTTCTGGCGCAGACGGCGATCAATACCAGCTTCGGCGTGCTCATCGGGACCGGGTTGCTCGTCATCGGCGTGCCGAATCCCGTGCTCTGGGGCATCCTCGCGATGTTGCTGCGGTTCGTCCCCTACATCGGCCCCGTCATCGCGGCGATTTTTCCCGCTGTTTTGGCGATAGCCGTCGATCCTGGCTGGTCCATGCTGATCTGGACGGTGGCGCTGTTCCTGGTCGTCGAACCCATTACCGGCCAGATCGTGGAGCCGCTTCTCTACGGTCACAGCACCGGTCTTTCGGCGGTCGCCATCGTCGTCGCGGCCGCGTTTTGGACATGGCTTTGGGGGCCCGTCGGGTTGCTGCTGTCGACTCCCTTGACGCTCTGTCTGGTGGTGCTTGGCCGTCACGTCGAACGACTGGAATTCCTCGACATCATTCTGGGAAATCGACCCGCTCTGACACTCGAGGAAAATTTTTACCAGCGCGTGCTCGCCAACGATCCCGACGAGGCGGCGCACCAAGCCGAGGAGTTTCTCAAGGAGAAGCCCTTGTCGGCATACTACGACGAAGTCGCGATACGCGGTCTCGCCTTGGCGCAATGGGACGTCAATCGCGGCGTGCTGGAACATGAACGCCGCGTGCAAATCAAAAACGCCGTGCTCGGTATTCTCGACAATCTCTCCGACCACTTACGCATTTTGCCGCCCGCGGCAAGCAACGAAGCGGAAGGCGCGGCAATGCCGACCGCCGATTCGACGGAAGAAACCGGCGAGGTTTGGCGAGGGAAGGTCGTGATGTGCGTCGCCGGTCGGGGCTCCCTGGACGAGGCGGCCGCGGCCATGCTGGAGCAACTGTTGCAGCAGCACGGGATTGCCGCTCGATTGGTGGCGAGCGAAGCGGTCGCCCCCGCGAACATCTTTCGTCTCGACGTACGAGATGTGCAAATGGTCTGCCTCTCCTATCTGGAACCCGGCGGGTTCACCAACGCCCGGTATCTCGTCCGCCGTCTGCGCCGCAAACTGCCGGGCGTGCAAATCATCGTGGGTTTATGGACGTTGAGCGAGGAGGAGTCCAAACGCCGCGGGGCGCTGCAAGAGACGGGTGCCGATCTCGTCGTAACCTCGCTTCGACAAGCGGCGGAACAGGTCGCCGCGGCAAAGGAACAGGCGCTTCGCGGCGCGGCGGCCCTTCGACCGGAAATCCGGATCGCTCCGGCCGCCGAGTGAGATGACCCGAGGTCGCAAATCGGTATGAGGGACGGCGGGCAGGATGGGATCGTTCCTCGCGCGCAGTCAAATAAGCTATTGACCGCCGCGGCCCGTGGCCCGAGCACCGCCGACCGTGTCGCCGCCGCCTGACGACGACGATCCAAATCATGGTTGCAACGACATCGCCCACCCGGCGACCGCGCCGAGGATGACGACGAGCCAGGGCGGGACACGCCAGAACGCCAGCAGCAGGAATGCCACCAGGCCGATCGCGAAATCGCGCGCGCTCTCGATTCCGCTGGTCCAGACCGGCGTATAGAGCGCCGCGAGCAACAGTCCCACCACCGCCGCGTTCACGCCCCGCAGCGCCGCCTGAACGCCGACCCGTTTGCGCAGCCCGTCCCAGAACGGCAGAACGCAGGTCAAGAGCAGAAAGGACGGCAGATAGATCGCGAGCAGGCAAATCAGGCCACCGAGCCAGCCATTCGGTCGCGGCCCCATCGCGGCGCCGAGATAGGCCGCAAAGGTGAAGAGCGGGCCCGGAACCGCTTGGGCAGCGCCGTAGCCGGCGAGAAAGCCGTCGTTGCCGATCCAGCCGGGCGGGACCACGGCCTGCTGCAGGAGCGGCAGCACCACATGACCGCCGCCGAAGACCAGAGAGCCTGCCCGATAGAAGCGGGCTACCAATTCCAACGCGTGGCTGCCGGAAGCAGCGGCGAGCAACGGCAGCGCGATCAGGAGGAGGAAGAACAGCACGAGGGCGATCGCCGCCATCCCCCGGCTCAGCGTGAAGCCCAAGCGACCGTCCATCGGTTTCGACGGCTCGCGAATGAAACGCCAACCGTAAAGGGCGCCGATGGCGATCGCTCCGATTTGCCCGAGCGAAGACGGCGCGGCGAGGGTCAGGAGCGCCGCCGCGATTGCCAAGGTAACGCGCTCGCGGTCGGGACAGAGATTGCGCGCCATGCCCCAGACCGCCTGCGCCACAACGGCAACGGCCACGATCTTGAGGCCATGCAGGCACGCGGCATGATTGAGATCGCCGAATTCGGCTGTGCCATATGCGAATAGAATCAGAATGATCGCGGATGGCAGTGTGAATCCGCACCACGCGGCCAAGCCTCCGGGCAATCCCGCGCGCAGGATGCCGAGGCTGACGCCGACCTGGCTGCTGGCCGGTCCGGGCAGGAATTGGCACAGAGCGACGATGTCGGCATAGGTCGCCTCGTCGAGCCAGCGGCGGCGCTCGACGAATTCGGCGCGGAAATAACCGAGATGCGCGACGGGCCCGCCAAAGCTGGTGCAGCCGAGCCGCAGGAACACCCGAAATACCGAGGCGAGCGTTTCGCGCTTAGGCGCGGCGGCGGCGGTCTCCGGCGCAGCCGCCGGTCCACCGGAAGGCGCGGGACTCATGCCGACGATTATCTCGGTTTCATGGCCTGCCAGTCATCCGCTTTGACGCGAGCCACCACCGTCGCTGCGCCCGCTCCATCCGGGTGAAGCACCAACATCTCGCCGGCGGCGATTCCGGCGGCCTCCTTCGGGAACGCGCCGATAATGTTTGGGGCCTGGGTGACGATCAGCGTATTGGATTCGCGCGGCGGAGCCTTTCCGGCCCGCTCGCGGAGCCATGCCGAACGGCTGCCCTCGGTATCGGCTTGCATGCCCTGGCCGCCATCGCCCAGCGCCGGGATTTCGACGGGATTGCTGAGATCTTGGAGGCGCGCGGTCTCGACCGCGCGATATGTCGGGCTGGTGAGAATCTCGCCGACCGGAATATGGAGCCCCCGGATCGCTTCGCCGATGGCCCGCGCGCTGTCGCGGCCGGCGGCGTCGAGCTGCCGCTCCCGATTTACATTGTCGGGATCGGCATGCTCGGTATCGGGCTTCGCCTCCGGCGCGCTGGCATGCCGCATGACCAGCACGTAACCGCCCGCGAGCAGGCGCCCGACAAGATCGGCGGCGGATGTGTCCTCGGCAAGGGCCGCCTCGGCGATCCCCAAGCAGAGCACCGAAACGGCCAGACAGAGAGCGCGAAGCCAAATCGTCGCCGGTCTTCGCCTCAAAAGACTTCCGCGGCGAACAGGGCGGCTGTCTATCGCCATGCCTTGCACTCCATGCTCGATCCGCGCGATGGCGGCCGGTACGGCGACCGCCCAGCGAGATCGGATTTAAACCGGATCACATTGTCCTTCCCGCGGTGACAGGAGGAATCAAGGTGTTCCGGCCGGGATCGTTCCTCGCGCGGCGCCGTTAAGCTATTGACCACCACAAACCCGTGGCTTGAGCATCATAGCCAGTTCCAGCCTATCCCCTCTTCGTTCCGCGTGAGGACTCCGCATGGCCGAGATTTTGTCGAACCGCGTCCGCGAAGGCTTGCCGCATCCACGCGGCGTCCATTGGGACGGGAAGGGCGCCAATTTTTCCTTGTTCTCGGCGAATGCCAGCAAAGTCGAGCTTTGCCTCTTCGACGCGCATGGGGAAAAGGAACTCGAGCGCATTGCCCTTCCGGAATATACCAATGAAATCTGGCACGGTTACGTCGCCGACGTCCAGCCAGCGACCGTTTATGGCTATCGCGTGCACGGGCCCTACGCGCCCGAGCAAGGCCACCGGTTCAACCCCAACAAACTGGTTCTCGATCCCTATGCCAGAGCCCATACGGGCGAACTGCGATGGAACGATGCCTGCTTCGGGTACACCATCGGAGCCGAGGGCGACGACCTCAGCTTCGATGAGCGCGACAGCGCGCCCTTCATGCCGAAATGCGTGGTCGTCGATCCGAACTTCCAATGGAACGAGAGCACCCGACATCGGCGGGTGCCTTGGGACCACACCATCGTCTACGAGGCCCATCTTCGCGGCTTTACCAAGCTCCATCCAAGCGTGCCGGAGCACCAGCGCGGCACGTTCGCGGGTCTCGCCCACAAGGATGTCATCGACTACATTAAATCGCTCGGGGTCACGACCGTCGAGCTGCTGCCGGTTCACACCTTCATCGACGATAGTCACCTCCAGGAAAAGGGGCTGGCCAATTTTTGGGGGTACAATTCGATCGGATTTTTCGCGCCGGATCCGCGCTATGCCTCGGACCGCGCCCAGAGCCTGCGCGAGTTCAAGGAGATGGTGGCGCGTTTCCACGATGCCGGGCTCGAAGTCATTTTGGACGTCGTCTACAATCATACGGCGGAGGGCAATGAGCGCGGGCCGACCTTGTCGTTCAAGGGCATCGACAACGCTTCGTACTACCGGCTCCAACCCGATCGGCCGCGGTTCTACATCAACGACACCGGCACCGGGAACACGCTCAACCTGTCGCATCCCCGCGTCATTCAGATGGTGACCGACAGTCTTCGCTACTGGGTCGAGGAAATACAGGTCGACGGCTTTCGCTTCGATCTCGGCACGATACTGGCCCGCGAGCCCAACGGCTTCGACAATCAGAGCGGCTTCCTTAAGGCCTGCTCCCAGGACCCGGTGCTGGGCGACGTCAAACTCATCGCCGAGCCCTGGGATTGCGGTCCCGGCGGCTATCAGGTCGGGGGCTTCCCGCCCGGGTGGGCCGAATGGAACGACAAGTTCCGCGACATCGTGCGCGACTACTGGCGGGGCGCGGCGCCGGCGAAAGCGCTCGCCCCGCGATTATGCGCCTCGGCCGAAATCTTCAACCATCGCGGGCGCAAGCCGCAAGCCTGCGTGAATTTCATCACGGCGCATGACGGCTTCACGCTCAGGGACGTCGTGACTTACAACGACAAGCACAACGAGGCCAATGGCGAGGACAACAAGGACGGAAGTTCGGACAACCGCTCCTGGAATTGCGGCGCGGAAGGGCCCACGGAAGATGCCGAGATCAACCGGCTGCGCGAACGCCAGCTCCGCAACATGCTGGCGACACTTTTGCTTTCACAAGGTACCCCCATGCTGCTGGCCGGCGACGAGTTCGGCCGCACGCAACAAGGCAACAATAATGCCTATTGCCAGGACAGCGAGATCAGTTGGATCGATTGGAACATCGGCGAGAAGGGGCGGTCGCTTATCGGCTTCGCCCAGGAGTTGACCGGCCTGCGGCATCGCTATCCCATCCTGCGCCGAGAGCGCTTTTTCACCGGCCGATACGACGAGGAACTGGGCGTCAAGGATCTAACCTGGATCAACGCCTCGGGCGCCGAAATGCGCGCCGAGGATTGGGACGACGGGAACATGCGTTGCTTCGGCATGCTGATGGATGGACGGACGCAACCCACCGGCATCCGCAAGCACGGCGCCGACGCAACGCTGCTCACGGTGCTCAACGCGCATCACGATCTGGTAAAATTCACCCTTCCCGAATGCGCCGGCGGCGACCGATGGTTGCTGCTCATCGATACCAACCTGCCGGACGACCGAGAGAAGGGCATGTTCAAGACCGGCGACAGCTACGAGTTGACCGGCCGTTCCCTGTTACTGTTCGCCCTCCAGCCGGCCGATAGCAAGTGACGGGCTTTTGCCGTCGCTAGGCGCTCGCGGATGCGGCATGATGGCGCGCGGCCGGGCCGGACAACCTTAAAGGAACCGATATGCCTATGAATCCTTGGTTTCGCGTCGGCATGGCCGCCTGGTCTCTTAGCGTCGAGGCATCCTCCGTCATCGCGTTGCGCACCCTCAAGATCGCGGCCGGCGGCGCCGCCGCCGACGCGGAGGCGCGCCGGATGGTCGGCGAAAAGATCGAGGCCGGGTTGGCTTTGCAGACGCTGGCGCTGACCGGCGGGCTTGGCGTTACCCCCGAGGGTGCCGCCGCCAGGACGTTGAACCACTACCGCCGCAAAGTACGCGCGAACCGGCGCCGGCTGGTCAAGGGCTAGGTCGTCAATCAGGGATACTCCGCATGACCGTTGGACCGATGCATGTCGCGCACTGGGGACGTACCGGTCCTCGAGTGATCTTGGTCCATGGCGGCGTTCAAGGCAGCGAGGCGAGCGGGGTGATCAACTTCCGCGCGCAGGAGCCTCTGGGCCAGCAAGGCTGGCAATTGGTCGTCCCCGATCGGCCGGGACATGGACGCAGCCCGGATCCCGGCCGTCCCGACGACGCGGAGGCCGATGGCATTTTGGTGGCGGACCTGCTCGGAGACGGCGCTCACCTCGTCGGTCATTCGTTCGGCGCGTGCGTGGCGCTCTATGCCGCGGCGAAGCGGCCCCAGGCGGTGCGGTCGCTTACGTTCATCGAGCCCGCATTGCTGAACTTCGCGGCGAGCGATCCGCGCGTGCGCTGGCAACTGCTCAAAATGCTGACGGCCGCGCTGTTTTCCGTGTCCGCCACGAGCAGGGTTAGGCGCATCATGAAAGTCATGGGCATTCCTCCCGAGATTTACAGCCACGCTGACGATGCCGAACTGAAGCGCCTGGGACGCAATCTCCGCAAAGTCAGGATCCCGTCGAAGGCGACGTTCCAGCGGGAGCTGGACGCGATCGAAGAGGCCGGCATCCCTCTGCTGGTTGTTACGGGCGGCTGGAATTCCGGATTCGAAGCCACCGGCGATATCGTCGCTGCCGCGGCGAACGGCCGGCGCGCGGTCGTCAAATCGGGGCACCATTTTCCGCAGTGGCTCGGCGGCGAGTTCAATCCGATCCTCGTGGCTTTCATGGAAGAAAGCGCGGCCAAGAAGCCCCAACCGCCCGCGTTGCCCTAGCCGCCTACACGGCGAACGATGGGCATCGCGGCACGAGTTGGGCGTCTAATGCTCGATGGGCTGGACGGTGACCGCGATGCGATCGCTCGCCCCGCCGAAACGCTCCTCGATGGTCGCCGAACCCGGATGCAGGGCGACCACCGTGCCATCCGGCCGGACCTCGACCGGAACGGAACCGCCATCGGGCACGACGCTGTATTGGACCCAGTCGCGCACATCGATCGGCGTATCGTCCGTGGCCGCGTAAAAAGCCTCGGGATGCAAGGCGTAAAGATCGACGCCATCCTCGAGGCCGAGCCGGATCGAATCGAAGCTGGCGTCTCCGACGAAAGATTGCGGCGGCGTGTCGGTCGGCTGGACGTTGAGCGTCACATCCGACACCGAGATCGCTCGGTCGTTGAATACGGCCAGCAAGCGAAGCGGCACCACGCCCAAAGCCGTCGGCGTGACGGTAATCTGGAAATTGCCGCCGCTACGATGCGACACGACGAGCGGCTGCGGCGCGCGGCCGGCCCGTTCGAGATAAAGACCCCGCAATTGATTGGCCTCGGCGACTTGAACCGACAACTCGAACGGGGTCGCGAGCTTCGCGGGCCCTGGCGACGACACGATCAGCCGATTGACCAAGCCAAGTCCGGATGCGGGTTGCGCCGCCGCGGCGGGCTGGTTCGTCGCCTTTTTCTTGGGAAGACATTCATTGCCTTGAGCCGGTCCCTCGGCATTCACCAACCAGCAAGCCACAAGAATATTGACCGCGGAATTGTTGGTGACATTGTCGTTATCGACGGTAACGCCCAAAACGCTCATCAAATCGAGGAAGGACTGCGAAGCTGGGCTGTGCGACATATTCTTCAGCGTGGCGTATTGGTTGACCTTGGCGGTAGCGACCTGGCTAGGGAGGGTCACAAGCGCATCGTTGGCTTTGTGTTGCAAAATGGCATCGATTTTCGGGGCTGTGTTCGGATCGGAGTAGACCGCGCCGATGAGATCGTTAAGCGAGCGAGCGAGGGCGCTGTCGCTGGGCGCGATAGCGCTGTTGGCCCGCCAGATCGCATCGGGAATATTCGGCGGGTTCTTCAGACCCGCGATATCGGGACTTCCCGGCTCGAGCGGCCGCACCGGCCCCTTCGCCAGCGAGCCGTGATAAGGACCCGACAGCGGAACCAGTGCCATGGAATTGGCATCAAAGCAGCTCTGGACGGTGGTACTGGAACCGGTGCCGCACAAGCCGTCCCACACCTGACCGGCCTCGGAACCCGAGGGCGCTTGCTCCCGGGCGCCGCGATGATCGATGAGAAAGGTCGCGACCTCCGACCCGAGTTCCGGTGTGTCGACCGTGACGATTTCGTGGAATTGTCCCAAATTGCGGTCCCGCAAGCCGCGATAGGCGCCGAGCTGCGAAAAGTAACGGGAGACGAGGCCGCCCATGCTATGGGCGACGATGTCCACCCGCCCGCCGACGAACTGCTTCTTATCGAGAAGGGCTAACGCCGTTTGGATCGCCGAACCCAGCGACGAAGCTGGCGGCACGCGTGAGGGCGGTGATTTCGGCTCCGTGTAGTCGAACGCCAAATCCGTCGCATATTGCATCACATTCACGGTCCCGGGATTGGCGCTCCAAGGCTTGATCGATCTTAGATAGTCCTGGATCCCCTGCAGCGAAGAGGCATCGCCCCAAAGCCCGTGCACCAATACCACCGGGGGTGGCGCCACCGGCAGTTTGGCGGCCAATTCGTCGCGGAATTGGGTACCCGTCACGACGATCGGATCTTTGAAGGATGGCGCGACCCCTACCGCTGGGGCCTGGACCAGCGCCGGGGCATAATAGTCGGAGCCGACCTTGACGAAATCCTTCGGCTCGACCACGAGGTTTCGCTTTCCGGCCGTAGGCGTCAACTCCAGGAAATTGTCGCTGTAGGGCGCCAGGGTGGCCCCCTCGTTCACCGTGAAGGTCACCGCCACTTTGTCAGGCGTTCGATAGAGCGCGATCGCCGCCGAAATATTGTCGGCGACCAGCGCATCGGCGGCGATGGAAGAGAAGTTCGGGTGCTTCGGCAGGAGCGTTTGCAAATTGATATCTTTAAGACTCGGGGCTCCCAGCAGGAAGGGATCGATAACATAAAGAGCACGCGGGGCTGCCGTCGCGGGAACCGTTTGCGCGCTGGACGAGGGGATTGGCAACGCCACAGCGATCGCAATGGCGGCGATTGAACGAAAATCGATTTTAAGCATCACTAGTCCTTGCCGGGTGCGGTGAAAATATAGGGTTCATTCCCCTTTCAAGAACGCGCCCCACCGCCTTTCGTTCTCAAAGCGCGGCATCGATCACCACTTTGCCCACGGTCCTCCGCGCGGCCAACGCCGCCAACGCCTCCGGAGCCTGTTCGAAGCCGAAAACGTCTCGCACCAGCGGTCGGATGTCGCCCGCGCGGTACATGGCGAACAGCTCCTTGGTGACCGAATCGGCCAGAGCCGGATCGCGCTTTTTCTGCTCGCCCCAATAGACGCCCAGAGCGGCCACGTTCTTGAGCAGCAGCCGATTGGAGGGAATATCGGCGACCTTGCCGCCGGCGAAGCCGACTATGACCAGCCGGCCGCCCCAGGCGAGGCAGCGCAAGCAATCGATCGAGGTATCGCCGCCGACGGAATCGACGGCGATATCGACACCTTCGGCGCCCACCATCTGGCGCACCGTTTCGACGAGCTTTTCGACCCGGTAATTAATGACAAAATCGGCTCCGAGATCCTGGCAGATCGCAACCTTCTCGGCGCTTCCGGCCGCCGCCACGACCCGCGCGCCCCAGTGCTTCGCCAACTGGATCGTTGCGGAGCCGACACCGCCCGCTGCCGCCGACACCATTACCGTGTCACCCGGCTTCAAGCCGGCGCGGTTGCGGAGCGCGAGATGCGCCGTCGGATAGATCGTGAGCAGCGCGACCGCATCACGCGAAGCGATCTCCGGCGGCAATTTTTCAGAGCCGAGCCGCGGCGCGATCGCGTATTCGGCGAAGCCGCCGAAATTGCACGCGGCGCAGAGCCGGTCGCCGATCCGATAGGGCGAATCGGGACCGACCGCTGCCACCGTTCCGGCGATCTCGACACCGGGTGAAAATGGCAAAGGCGGCTTGACCTGGTACTGGCCACGAACCACGAGCGTATCGAGGAAATTAAGCCCCGTTGCCTCGATACGAATCAGCGCCTCGTCCCCGCTGGGGGTCGGCGTCGGCACGTCCGCCAGGCGCATCTCGCCGTCGGGCGTGATCTTCTCCACGAGCCAGGCGCGCATTTGCCCTCCATCGTTCCGGCGACACCCTATCATAGGCGGCTCCGGCAGCCGAGCGGAGGTGAGACATGAAGCGCATTCAATTTTTGGTTTTTTCGGCATTCGCGTTCGCCGCGCTGGTCACGCCGGCGCTTGCCGCCGTCGATTGCTCGCAAGCGGGAACCCAACTCGCCATGGATCAGTGCGCGAAGAAACAGCACGACCGGGCCGATGCAGAACTCAACCGGGTATTTCGGATTCTCTCCCGAAAGCTGACGGACGAAAAAGTCCGCGCCTCTCTGCGGGAGAGCGAACGCGCCTGGATCGCGTTCCGCGATCGCGAATGCGATTTCGAAGCGTCCGGGGTGAGTGGCGGGAGCATCTACCCGATGATCGTCGATCAATGCCTGACGGCTGAAATCCAGGCGCGCATCAAGAAACTTGGCGAGATGGTCGATTGTGGCGAAGGCGATCCGTCCTGCCCCCGCTGAACCCCGTCATCAACCCGAAGCGGCCTCCGCATTCAGTCGAAGTTCGCGGTCGTGACGTCGCGATCCTTGTCATAGTGAATCGTGATCTTATCCACCGAGCACAGATCGATGTTGCTCCACACGGCACTCGAACTATCGACTGTATAAATGACCTTGAGGTCCCATTTGCAGGCCTTGGTGGCGCGGTGAAATTGGATATCGACCGAATCGCTATTGGCGAGCGTGTCCTGGCCCAGTACATCCTCTTCCCAATCGTCCGATTTGCTGGGCGAAACGAAGACCTTGTTCAGTTCGTAGCCGGTCTTGTTGACCAGCGTGAAATCCTGCTTGGCTTCCTGCGCCGCCGCCGGCTGCACGAACGCGACCGCGATGGCGAGCGCCCCCAACACGAAACTCTTCATTTGCTTTGCCCGAGTGATTCGAAATGCAGTGCGGAAACTTCCGCGGCGCTGCCTTTCGCTCGCCGGGCACCCCCCTGTCAAGGAACCGGATGCCTTACTACAGAGAAGCGATTCGCGCGCGGGGAGATGCCGCGATTGTCATGACGCGTCGAACGCAGAGATAACAAGAAAGGTGAGCGAAAATGGGTTGACGAATGGCTGCACAAATCACAAATAAATCAAGTATGGATTTTGGTGTTGCAGGCTTCGAGTGGGATCGGGGCAACCGCGACAAGTGCCGGAAGCACGGCGTCCCCATTGGCCAGATCGAACGAATGTTTCACGAACCGGTCGCCATATTTCCCGATCCGGCCCATTCGGGAATCGAGGAACGGTTCAAGGCGATCGGATAGACCAACGACGGACAGGGGATCCTGGTCGTCTTCACCTTGCGGAAGAAGGGTAACGACACGTTCATCCGTCCCAACAGTGCCCGCTACATGCACCTGAAGGAGTCGCGCATTATGAAAAAGAAATTGCCAAACCTGAAAAACGATAAGGAAGCAGAGACGTTCGTGGCGACGTCCGATCTTACCGAATACGATTTGTCGGAAATGCGAACGATGCGCTTCGAGTTTCAGCCGAAGAGCGAGCGGATCAATATGCGCCTGCCGCGCCCATTGCTGGACGCGGTCAAGGCGACGGCGGCCAAGGCGGGCGTTCCCTATCAGCGCTTCATCCGGCAGGCGCTCGAAACGGCGGTGCAACCGCGTGTTAAGAGGTCATGAAGCGTAGGGTCCCGCCACCAGATCAGCAATCGAACGGACGCGCCTGCGGAAATTCGCGCAGATACCGGAAATAGCCGGCGAGGTGCCTGTCGGCACCGACCCAATTGCCTTCGGCCGGACCGCGGAAGCGGATCGTGAACAGCACCGGCTCGTCCTCGGTATAGAGCTTGACGGCGTTGGCGACCAGTCGGTCGAGATGTTCCTTCAGCGCGGCCGCGCTCATGCCGTCCGCGGCGGATTTGCGGATGCCGACGACATAGAAGGAGAGCGACTTGCCCACGGCCAGCACGGCGCTGCTCACCAGCATGAAATGCTCGCCGGCGGGGGTCTTGACGCAATGGGCGAAGGTATTGGTGCCGGAGACCCGGCCATGATGATGATATGGCCCGCCCTGGCCGCGGCCATATTCCATGCTGAAGGGCGTGACCTCGATGTGTTTCGGTTCGGCCTGGTCCGGCAGATTGTGCAGGACGCGCAGATGCTGGAAGTCGAAGGCGTTCGAGGTCGACAGCCAATGATCGATCGGCCGCTCGCCGCGCTCGCCGGTGATGCCGACGAAATCCGCTTCCTCCACCTCGGGAATGCCCGGCACGTCGAACAGCGGGGTCTCGCCGTGAAACGCCCAGATCAGGCCCCATTTCTCCGCCGTCGGATAATTGAAAAGGCGCGCGCCCGGCGGAATCCTGTCGCCTGTCGGAATATCGGTACAGGCGCCGTCGGCGCCGAAACGCCAATGATGATAGGCGCAGCGCACCTGGCCATCGACTAGCTCGCCGCACGCCAGATCGGCGCCGACATGCGGGCAATAGGCGCTTTGCACCACCGGCCGGCCCGCCGCGTCGCGATAAAGGATGATGCGCGTGCCCAGGAATTCCTTGCCGACGATGCGGCCCGGCGGCAATTCCCGCGCCAAATGGATGGGATACCAGGTCTGATAGAAGTTTCCGTCGTCGAGATCGTTTTGCCACCGGCCGATTTCGCGATTGATCCGGTTCCTGGTGATCGCGTTCATGCCCGCCTCCGCCCGCGCTTCCGAGTGGCGCCACTATGCGGCGCACGAAGGGCCGCGCCAAGAATTTTGCGACCCGATTCGGGCGCGCCGGAGGCTCTAGGCGAGTATTTTCCTGTTGCTCACGCGCCGGAATTGTGTGAAGCCTCGACCGGCCATTTGGTGTCGGGGGATGAAATGGCGTCCGCGGGAACCGTAGTAACCCTTCGACCGGGCGCCGATCGAACGGGTGCGACCAGTTGGTGCGACCGGTTCGATAAACCCGAAGCCCCGGCGCTCGGTATCCGCCGGGTCGCCACCCAATGCTGCCACGACCTCTTCGGCACCAAGGACGTTCAGGACGCGATCACCGCGACCTATGTCTGGATGGCGGATCAGATCGGCCATTTGACGCTAGGCTTCGTGCCGACGGTCCTGTTGTGCTGGATCGCGAACCTGATCTGGTCTTGCCTCGGCTGGTCCGAAACGAGCGGATGGCGTTACCCGGTCTTCATGGTTCTTGCGGCGGCGGTCATCGGCGTGTGGGCGTCGAAGGAGCGGACCGACCTCCAGGACACCAGCGGTCGCACCACCGGCGTCTTTCCCCCGGATTCAGGCGACGTGGCGTGGAACGTCAAGACGGCGCTGCTCTTTTTCGGAATCGGCGATCTGCTAGGGCTGGCCGCGTTCTTGTGGTGGGCGCTGGTGCCGATCGTCCTGGTGCTGTCGCTGTGGCCTGCCCTCGCCGTGCTGTTTTGGTGGCTGCGGCGGAAGCTCGCGTTTCAGCAGGCCGCTCTTCCGTATCTGTTTCGGCTCGCCAACTTCGCGAGCAAGCTCGATGCCGAACTGATCCAGGCCGTGAGCGACATCGCCAATCTCAAGGATCGCAGGACCAATTTCTTCGCGGTCCTCATCGGCCGCGACCCGCTGCCGCACACCGAGCCGCGACTTCGCCATCTTCTGATTTCGGGACCGCTCGGCGCCGGCAAGACGAGCCTGTGCGTCGGCATGGGCACCGAGTTCGCCTTCGCGCTCGGCAAGGGCCGCTATCTCTCGGCCACGAAGCTCGTCGAACTCGTGGTCGGCGATGACGACGAAGCCGGGGATCGCAGTTATGAAGATGGCCTCGTGCTGTGGAATTGGCGCGCCTGCGATTTGCTCATCGTCGACGATGTCGATGCCGGCGTCCGCGCGCCGGCGGGCCAACCAGCGCTGCGGTCCCTCCATCTGATCGATCCGGCGAGACTGGTTGATGCGCTGAGCGACGAGAACGGTCAGTCGGCGCTGCGCTGGCTCGGCCCCCGGCGCTCGGTGTGGGTCCTCGGCGACACGGTCGATGTGCCCTCCTGGCAAGCAGCGATCGCCGGATTGATGGGCGTCCCACAAGCGGAGATCGGGGTCGTGCAGTTGATCGGCAGCGTCGGCCTACCGCCGCCACCCGTGCAAACCTCGCCGCATCCCGCGCCTTCGGGAAGGCTGGTTCCGTGAAGCATTTGATTTTGACGGCAACCGCCCGCCGCATCATCGGCTATCTCGGCGGCGCGATCGGGGTCGTGCTCCTCATTGTAAGCGCCGGGTGGTGGTATGGCGAAAGCCAGTGGGGGCGCTTTGAAAATCTGTCGCCGGCGGAGGCCTTTGCCGACGGCGATTTCGGGCTGCAGCTCGCGCCGCTCAAATACATGCTGGTGGCGCAGACGGTATCGAAGAATTCGCTCGGAGACGATTGGGTGAAGCATTTCGGTTTTCTGCGCCGCCGCGACGCGGTTGACGGAATGTGCGAAAAGGATGCGCCGCGCAATCTGCCGGTCGGCTTTTCCATCAGCAACCGCCTGCAGGGCAGCGCCACGCCCGTGCCGGTGAAATTCGCCGGTTTCACCTGTGCTGCTTGTCACGCCGCCGACGTCGGCAACGCGGGCGTCGTCATAGGACCCGGGACGCAGACCGCCGACGTCATCGGGTTCAGCGACGCCTATATCAACGCGATGCTCGATCCCAACCTGACGCCGGACG
>Ga0182024_10013702_pt1 | contig 15780 bp, 15 predicted proteins | sample P32metaG_FD_120480 | JGI IMG/M metagenome (GOLD analysis project Ga0182024, IMG submission 120480) | Permafrost microbial communities from Stordalen Mire, Sweden - P3-2 metaG (Illumina Assembly) | ecosystem: Environmental > Terrestrial > Soil > Wetlands > Permafrost | place: Sweden: Stordalen... | reverse complement strand
CGGCGGCGTCGACACCGGCTGGACGTTTTACGCCCCGTTCAGCACGTCGTCGTCGCACATGAACGTGATTCCGGCTGCGCTTGGCGTGTTCGTGGTCGGCTTTTCGTCGATTCTCACCGGGCTGAATTTCATCGTCACGATCCACTGGATGCGCGCCCCGGGACTGACGTGGTTTCGCTTGCCGCTGTTCATTTGGGCCATGTATGCGACGAGCATCATCTTTCTGCTGGGCACGCCGGTGTTGACGATCGCGATCGCGCTGCTGGGGGCCGAACGGCTGTTGCATATCGGCATTTTCGATGCGTCGCTCGGCGGCGATCCGGTGTTGTTTCAACATCTGTTCTGGTTCTATTCGCATCCGGCCGTGTACATCATGATTCTGCCGGGCATGGGGATCGTGACCGAGATCATTCCCTGCTTTGCCCGCAAGAACATCTTCGGATACCATTTCATCGCGTTTTCGAGCGTGGCGATCGCGGCGATCGGATTCTTCGTGTGGGGGCATCACATGTTTGTCGCCGGCATGTCGGTCTATGCCGCGATGGCATTTTCGGCGCTGAGTTATTTGGTCGCGATTCCGTCGGCCATCAAGGTGTTCAATTGGACGGCCACGCTCTACAAAGGCTCGATCTCGTGGCACACGCCGATGCTCTATGCCTTCGGATTCATCGCGCTCTTCACGATGGGAGGCCTGACCGGCTTGTTTTTGGCCGCGATGGGACTGGACGTGCATGTTCACGACACGTATTTCGTCATCGCCCATTTTCATTTCATCATGGTCGGCGGCATGGTGATGGCCTATCTGGGCGGCCTGCACTTTTGGTGGCCCAAGATCACCGGGCGGATGTATTCCGAGGGGCTCGGCAAGGCGTCGGCGTTGATGATTTTCGTGGGGTTCATGGTGACATTCTTGCCGCAATTCGTCGTCGGATATCTTGGGATGCCGCGGCGTTATTATCACTACGCGCCGGAGTTTCAGGTGCTGAACGTGATGTCGACCGCGGGGGCGTCGATTCTGGCGGTCGGCTATCTGTTGCCGCTGATCTATCTCACCTGGTCGCTGAAATACGGCAAGCCTGCGGGGCCGAATCCTTGGGAAGCCACAGGGCTGGAATGGCAAACGCCCTCGCCGCCACCGACGCATAACTTCGAGGAAATTCCGATCGTGACGACAGGACCTTATGAATACAGCACTCTCCCCGGCGATAGCGGGCACTAGCCCTCGGCCGGCGATCCAATTCGAAACGCTTCATCAGCAGCGCGAAGCCAGCTTGCTGGGGATGTGGATTTTCTTGGCCACCGAGCTGATGATCTTCGGCGGCCTGCTGACGGCGTATGCCATCTATCGGGCACAGTATCCGGCCGAGTTCATTGCCGGCAGTCAGCATTTGAATCTGTTGATCGGGGCCGTGAACACGGTGGTGCTGCTGACGAGCAGCCTGACGATGGCGCTGGCGGTGCGCGCCGCGCAAACCGGATTTCACAAGCGAACGGCGTGGTTGCTGTTGCTGACGGTCGCGCTCGGCGCCGCGTTCATGGGGCTCAAGGCGGTCGAGTATTATTCCGACTATAAAGAAAACCTCATGCCCGGCGTGGCGTTTCAGCCGAAGGAATGGTCCGATCTCGGCCTGGTTCCCGAGCATGTGCAGTTGTTTCTGATCCTGTATTACTTCATGACGCTGCTGCACGCGCTGCATCTGACGGTCGGGATCGTGCTGCTGTTGATCATCGCCCATTTTGCCTGGCGCGGAAGATTCACGCCGGCGAATCATGGCGGCGTCGAAGTCGCGGGCCTGTATTGGCATTTCATCGACATCATCTGGATTTTCCTGCTGCCGCTGTTGTATCTGATTGGCACGCGAACGAGTTGGCTATAACCCATGAACGAAACTTCGCAAATGATTTCGAGCGCGTCGCCGCCGCCACACGACACGCCGCACGTGATGCCGATCGGCAATTATCTCGCCGTCTTCGGCGGGCTGATCGTGCTGACGCTGCTCACCGTGGCGCTATCGTTCGTCGAACTACACCAATGGCATGCCTATGTCGGCATGGCAATCGCCTCGGCCAAAGCGGCGCTGGTAATTCTGTTTTTCATGCACGTGCTGCATAGCCATCGATTGATCTGGAGCGTCATCATCGCCGCGATGCTATGGCTGAGCATCCTGATGGTGCTCACTCTCGCGGATACTGTGACGCGGGCGTGGCTCAGCTATTGAGGGCGGGGTTTGCGCGCGGGATGCCCAGGGCTCGGCGTGGGCATGAAAATGCGGAGCGGTTGCATCCAATGCTCGGCTACTTTCGCGCGCCGGCCCCGTTTTTTCCGCGCTGAAGCTCGTCGATTGCAGCTTGCAATTCTTTCGCGACGAAAGAGATTTCGGTCTTTTCGACTCGGGTCTCTTCAAGCTCCAATTCGCTTTTCCTGAGTTGCACTTGGTCGACGGTGGCGGCCGCGCGTTGCCGAGCGATTTGCGTGACCAATTCCGTTTCCTTCTCCGAATTGGCCTTCAGGGGCTTCTGGGATTCCCTCTGCAGTTCCATTAGCTTTTCAACCCCACCGCCGGCATCGCCAAGCCCTGCAAGATATGCGGCTCGAAGATCCTCGGCTTTGACCCGTTTCGCGTTCTGCGGCAACTCGAACGCAACCTCGTGAGACTCCGCCGAGGGGCCATCGGCAAACGACCACTGGCGTTGCATGATATACTCGATTCGCCGGCCAGGTATGCCGGTCACCTCGTCGCTCGGGACGAAGCCGTGCGCGGCGGTCATAATGCCGTTGTCGCTGTCGAAGGCATATTCCCAAGTCGAAGATCCGTGATTTGTCCTGGTGCAGAGAGGAGTTTTTTTTGGATCAAGTTTCCGTTGCTCGGCGTTGAGGGGCCCAATCGTAATTCGGCCTTCGGGGTGTCCAATTCCAAAGATGAGCGAGCCCTTCGGGTCGTTCTCGGACAGCAGTTCGGCTGGGGCGCCGAACAGCTTCTCCGCCCCTCCGTCCAGAAAAGGCAACACGAAACAACACGGGACACTGTCTGGTGGGATCAGCGGGCACTTCTTTTGAATAACTCGCATCGCGTCGTCGATATCGCGCGAACAAATCGCGATCGGCTTGTCGATTTCCAAGTACGTGCCTACGCCCCCCTCATCCCGATATGCACGCAAGAATAGTTGGCCGTTGTTCACAAGCATCCAGGGAACCCCTTCGGCGCCAATCGCCAACTGCTTCGTCGCGCGATCGAATCGATACGCGACGTTTCCGAGGGCAGTGTGCTTTCGCTCGCCGTCGTCCGAGAGTTCGTAAGCGAAGCAGGAAATCGAGAGCTTGTCGACCTTGGCGTAAGCGTCGATAATCTTCTTTTTCACCGCCGCGGACGGCGGGTCGGCGAAGCCTTCCGTGAAGAGAATTGGCAGAAACGCAACAGCCAAAGCGAACGCGCGCAAGTGGAACATCGCAACCTCCATGTTCGGGCCGTTGGCAAACTGCATCCGGCAACGGCGATGAATTTACCAGTCCGCGCGAATTGCGGGCAATGCCATCACACTCCAGCTACGCTTGGCAAAAAGGTGTTTTTCCCCGCCCTTTGCTACTACGCGACAAAAATAGGCTTGCTCACTTCGCGTTGACGTGGTATTATAATTCCATAGGAAATGGGTGCCGGCACCATGCCATTCGATTCGATTGTCTGGGACCTTGATGACGATCCCGATGGTAACGTAGAGCACTGTGCGGAGCACGGTGTCACGAAGGAAGAGGTCGAAGAGGTGTTCCAGAACGTGACGGATGTCGACGTCAGCCAATCATCAGGCCGGCCCGTTGTTTTCGGATACACAAGCGCGGGCCGGCATCTGATCGTCGTGTACGAAGAAATCGACGCGGACACCGTGTATCCGGTGACAGCGTATGACGTTCCGATGAGGTGGTCATGAAACGCATAATCCGCGATCGTCGGCTTACGCCTGAGGAAGCCGCAAAGTACAAGGCTGTTCGAGAGGAGGTTGATAGGGAACTGCCGCAACTGATCGAGCGGCACGATCAGCGCATGGCCGCACTCGACCAACTGCAAGAGTTGCTCGCGCAATTGAAAGCGGCTCGCGAAGCGAAGGGCCTGAGCCTTGCCGACATGACCGAACTCACGGGCATGGACAGCTCAGCGCTATCGAAGCTTGAGACCGGGCAGCGCGCCAATCCCACCGTGGAAACGTTGGTGCGTTACGCCGACGCCGTGGGTAAACGCCTCGTGGTTTCGCTGGCGGATAGTTGATCCGCCGTACCCTTTGGCGATGCGCCGTACTTGCTAAACCTCCCCGGCCATTGCCTCCAATTGCATGACGGATCGGATTTGCACCTTTTCCATATACGACCGTGGTAGGAGTAGAGGACAGCAGGAACGTAGTGCAGCTTGACAAGTCAATTATCGCCGGATAGACCAAGAGAATGCCGAAGGTGGGACCGTGCGCATGCCGTACTAGGGAGTGAATTGTGATGTCCTACTCGGTAAAGGAGATTTTCTATTCATTGCAGGGCGAGGGCGCCCAAGTTGGACGTCCTGCTGTCTTCTGCCGCTTCGCTGGCTGCAATCTTTGGTCCGGCCTGGAACACGACCGCGCATCGGCCATCTGTCGTTTCTGTGATACGGACTTCGTTGGCACTGACGGCCTCGGAGGTGGGCGTTTTCAGAGTTCGGATCAATTAGCAGAGGCAATCCACCAAGCATGGCCGTCGGATTCAGGAGGTTCTCGACCGCTGGTTATTTGCACCGGCGGAGAACCGTTGTTACAGCTCGATGCTTGTGCGATTCGGGCATTGAAAACGCGTGGTTTTGAAATTGCAATCGAAACCAATGGCACGCGGCCCTTGCTCGATGGCATCGACTGGGTGTGTGTAAGCCCGAAAGCAAATGCGGAACTCGTCGTTAAAGCGGGCGATGAGTTGAAGTTGGTATTCCCGCAAGTCGGCGCGGAACCCGCGAGGTTTGAGCATTTTGAGTTTCGCTACTTATCCATTCAGCCGATGGATGGTCCGGCGGCTCAGGAAAACACGCGTTTAGCAGTGCAGTTTTGCCTCGATCACCCTCAATGGAGGCTTAGTCTGCAGACGCACAAACTTCTTGGGTTGCGATAAATCGCTCGTACGGATGAAACCTACGATCCCGCCTTCTAAGAACCCCTCACAAGACCGCATGGGCGAAGGGGACAGTCCCCGGCGGTTTTGCGAGCGGCTTTAAATCTTCCCTCGGAGATCAATTCTCATGACGTTGATTGCCACGGTGGGGCCGGTCGGATGTCTCGCCAGCGGCGGATTGGATAGCTGCGTTATGCTGGCACGGCTCCTGGCCGAAGGTCGCCGAGTCCAGCCGTTCTATGTGCGCTGTGGTCTAGGTTGGGAAGAGGACGAGTTGGCCGGACTGCGACGGTTCCTGGCCTCGCTCGGCAGTGACACCAGCGCCTCGGCCGGAGCACTGGCGGAGTTGGTCGTACTTGAAATGCCGCTGGCCGACCTCTACGGCGGACATTGGAGCGTGACCGGCCGCGAAGTGCCCGACGATACCACGCCGGATGAAGCCGTGTTCCTCCCTGGTCGAAACATATTGCTGGCCGTCAAGCCGGCTATCTGGTGTCAGATGCACGGGATCGACCACTTGGCGCTCGGCACGCTACGGTCCAATCCGTTCCCCGACGCGACCGGGCCGTTCTTCGCTGCGTTTCAAGAGGCCCTCAGCCGCGGCGGCGGAGTGGGCTTGGAAATCATCCGCCCGCTGGAACACCTCGATAAGACTGCGGTGATTCGGCTGGGGCGTGACTGGCCGCTCGACCAGACATTCTCCTGCGTCGCGCCCCAGCTCGGGCTGCACTGCGGCCGGTGCAATAAATGCGCCGAGCGCGTCGCCGCATTTCGGGCCGCGGCAATTCCGGATTCGACGCGATACCACTCTCTGCCCATCTGACGACGGCGAGAGCCACCGACGAGACAACGAACTGCCGCCGTACCGCGGGAACTACCTGACCGACTTCTTCGTGCGTCGTCCTGGGGTGGCCTTGCGAGTCTTTCTCGAAGTGGCGGGTTTGTTGGCGGCGATCGAGGCGAAATGCTCAGCCACCTTCGACCCAATCTGACGATCCGACATCTTGTCGGTCGTTTCCAATTCCACGATGCCGACACGAAGTTTCTTGCTCTCGATGCGTTTTTTCAGTTCGCCTTTGGCTTCACCAGGACCCAGGATCAAAATTGCTTCCGCTCCGCGCAGGCAAGCAATCACCTCGTCGTAGTATTTCTTGCGATGGTCCTCGATCTTGTGTCCTCGCCGATCTTCCGCAAGAAAGTCGTTCTTCGTATACGGGGTCGCCGACTTTGCACGACCGGTGGCACGAGCCCTTTTTTCCATGTCGGATTTGATTTTCTTGACTTCCTCGCCCGCGTCGGAGAGCAGGACCACGATGGCCCGCGTATGGTCGATCCACACCCCTGCTTTAGTTGCCATGCACGGCGCCTTCCTCGATCGGAATCGGTTGATGTTCTGACAACGGACCACGGGCCCCGACATAGATCGGACGGACGGCCAGTACGCCACGACGGTGGAGGAGAAAATCCAGCCGGGAGGTGAAGTCCATCCGCAGTGGTTCCGGCCAAACTAGCTGCGTGTTGAAAAATGGGACAGGCACCTCGCAACGACGTAAAACGTCCGAGAAAACCGCAGTGTGGCTCGGAGCCAGTCCCTTTTTTCAACGGCCTGCTAGGCTGGCTTGACGTTCTCGGCACAGGGCCCCTTCGGACTCTGACCTTCCGTGTACGTCACCTTTTGGCCTTCGCGCAAGTCGTCGAAACCGACGTCTTGGACGCTTGATGAATGGAAAAAGAGGTCTTTGTCGCCGCTCGTTTTGATGAACCCGAAGCCCCTGTCCGTCAACTTCTTAATCGTGCCTTCGGCCATTTGCGTATGTCCCCGGAATGAATGCTCGAATCGACGCCGCCCGGCTTTGGTTGCCGACCGGCCGTTCCTCGGTTGAGAGAAGTTTACTCCGAGAGGGTGCCACAATGCAAATGGGTTGATGAATCATTGAGGCCTTCGACAGAGGGCACGGGTGAGGGGCGACGGGCGAGGGGCGGGTCAGATTCGCTAGTCCTGGCGAGAGGATCAGGTTATGATATGTGGACGTGTGGGCCCGGGCTAGCTCCCGCCAACGCCGGCATTGGCAATGTTGGCGAGTGATTCGAGAAAGCGGCGCAAGAAAGTCTGGCGCCGCCTCACAAACTCAAGGAGGAAGAGCCATGTTGACCGTCAAGAAGCCGCCGGTTCGACCGCAGCCATCGAAGTCGCAATTGAACCCGCCGATTCCCGCGCAACGGGCGGACGATCGCGGCGCTCAGGAGGACGAGATTCGATCGCTTGCTTATCGGAAGTGGCAAGAATCGGGTTGCCCGGTTGGCGATGGCGTGGAGTTTTGGCTGGCTGCCGAAACGGAAATCCTACGCCGCACTGGACGTTGAACTGGATCAAAATAGGGGTCCGAATTATCGACCAAGTAGTTCTGGCTCTTTTTTTGACTTAGCGGCAAAAAAGGGGTCAGAACTATTTATTAAGTAGTTCTGAACCCTTTTGTTAGAGCCGATAGGACCAATCGGGATTGCCGAATTTGTCGGCTGCCAATTGAGCGGTCAATTCTTGCGGCCATGTCGCCGGCGGCTCGGCGCCGTTGAACGCGGCGCGAATCATCTCGCGCAGCGTTTTGCCGTCGAGCGGCAAGTTCATCACGAAATGCGAATGCCGGCGGCCGGCGCGGTATTCGGGCTGGCGCGGCGGCGTGCCGAGGCAGGCGTCGAGCAATCGCAGCGGCAGGCCGTAGAGCAGCGTGCCGTGGTACAGGAGCCAATCGCGGCGGACTCGCAGGCTGTTGCCGGAAAACTTTCGTTCCCGTACCGCCAGGTCGCAGATTCCGCGGCGGGCGACACCGGGCACGATCCGGCCCAGCGCTTCGGCCAGCGTTTCGAGAACCCACTGATGCGTCGTATCGATGCCGCGCAATTCGGGCCGGCGGCGGCGGTCCAACACCAGCGCGTACATCAGCGAGCCGGGCCCGGTGAGAATCGCCGCCCCGCCGCTCGATCGCCGCAACACCTCGATCCGCCGCTGCCGGCACGTCGGCAGCCGCACTTCGTCGAGCACGTGGGAAGACGAACCGAGCACGACCATGAACTCGCGCGGTTCCCACAGGCGCAGCAACTCCTCGGTTTGCGAACCAGACTCCGCCGCCAGCAACAGCGCTTCGTCGAGCGCCAGGTTCTCGGCCGGAGTGTCGAGCGTCAGATCCAGGAATTGCATGCTTACGTAGTCCGCGACTCCGTCGCGGCCGGCTTCGCCACGGAGTGGCGCTTCTACGTGCCGCCGACGGGCGATTGACGGGCCGCGATGCTCCTCTAAACTAAAGGGGACTTTCGTCGCCCCCTGATTTTCTCGCCGCAATCATGTCCGATTTCAATCCTGCCACGAAGCCGGCGCCGCCCGGCGACCCCTTGCCGCCGGTCGAGCCACCCAGCGCGGCTTTCTTGGTGCAGTTGTTTCTGATTCCGGGGCTGATCGTCGGCGTCATCGTGCTCGTCTGGGTGTTGTTCAACTGGATCGCGCATTCGGGCAGCGGCGATCCGCGGGACTATGTCGAGGCCCTGCGGCGCAACTCGCCCGACGTCTGGCTGAAGGCCGAAATCCTAGCCGAAATGCTCGGCAACGACCGCCGCAACGAGCTAAGGGGCAACCCCGAGCTGGCAGGCGAATTGGCCGACATCCTCGATCAGCGTATCGCCGACGGTCAAATGGACAAAGACTCCGTCAATCTGCGGGTGTATCTTAGCAAGGCGCTGGGACAGTTCAACACGCCCGTCGGACTGCCCGCGCTGCTGAAAGCCGCCACGACGAATCGCGATGAAGCGGAAATGCCGGTTCGCCGGGCGGCGCTCGACGCGATCGGCGCACTGGCGGTCAACGTGCAAACCGCCAATGCCGCCAAGGCCGCGCAATCGACCGACGCGACATCCGGCAGCCGCGGGTCGACTGCCTCCGCATTGTCCGATCCGGAATTGATGAAGACCTTGCTGGACGCATCGCACGATCCGGCTTCGGTGATTCGGCTGCGAGCAGCGTATGTCTTGGGCATCGTCGGCGGTCCGCAAGCCATCGACCGGCTGGACCGGATGCTAGACGATCCTTATCCCGACGTGGCGTACAACGCCGCCACCGGATTGGCGCGGCACGGCGACGCCCGCTCGATTGACATGCTTGCGACGATGCTGGCGATCGACGCATCCTCTCCGGCGCTCGAATCGGAGGAGAAGAACCTGCGGGAGGGGAAGCGCTGGGCGATCGTCGTCAACGCCTTGCGGGCCGTCGGACAATTGGCCGAGGCCAATCCGAGCGTCGACTTGAGCCGGGTCGAACCGGCGGTGCGAGCGTGGCAAAGCCCCGACGCCAGCGCGGCATCTCACGTTGCCGAGGTGCCCTTGGAAGTTCGAGAAGCGGCACTCGCTGCCGGCGAGGCGATTCAGAATCGAACTTCGGCCGAACATCGCTAGCCCGGATTATTCATATGAGCCTGACGCGCTAGCGAAGGAGGGTTCCGCGCGGCGTCCACCGGCGGTGTTCCTTCGCTGGCACGTCAGGCTTGTGTGCGATGCGGTCGCTTAACGCCGTTTTGCGCCCCAAGGCAACGGTCGCCGGACAACCATTCCGCGCCGACGCCGATCAGCCGAAGCGATTCTCGTGCCGGATCGGCGATTCACTGCAAATCGTGCAGCCCCATGGAAGTCAGCGGCACGACAATTCGATGCACAAGGGTACACGGTTTGCTTGCAGGTTGCTGACGCGGGGCAATCCATCGTCTCAAGTCGGCAAAGGAGCTTACTCGTCATGGCTGCTTCATTGTGGAAATCCGCTTGGAGAATTGCCGCGGCAATGTTGCCGGCGGTGTGCATCTTGGTCGCGATTGCCAAGGCACAAGACTCGCCGACAAGTCCACCGACAGGCGCGCCGACAACTCCGCCTCCGGCATCGCCACCGACCGTCACGGCGCAAAAGCCGATCACTTCGGATCGCGCCCCCATGTTCAACGCCGATCAAGACATCGCCGAGATGTTGCTGATCGACAACAACGGCGAGGTCGCGATGGCGAAATTGGCGGAATCCAAGGTCCAGAATCCTTCCGTGCTCGCCTTCGCCCGGCGGATGATGAAAGACCATACCCAAATGGCTCAGGCGTTTCGGTTGATGGCGGCGACGATGAGTCAGACGCCGAGCGCCGCGGGAAATGCCACGGCGATTCCCGCGGGGCCCACCTTGGATCTGGAACCAAGAGCCACGCAGTCGAACCAGCCGGGACCCAACGCGCAAGGGCCGGCCCCGGCGGGGCGATCGATCATCGCCGGCTCGGCGGAGACTCCGGCGGCGCCGGGCACCGCCGGCACGCCGACGCGAGCTCCGCTGGGAAGCGTTCCGACACTGGGCAGCGTTCCCAATTCGGCCACGGTTGGGACTCCCGGCGGATTGCCCGTTCCCGGATCGACGTCGACTCCGGGCGCGACGGCTCCTTCGGCGCCGCCGCCGAGCGCGGTCGCCGTTCCACAAGCAACGGCTCCGTTCGTCGCGGGCAATCAAAATCGCGGCGGGCTTGATTTTCTGCAAGTCAGGCGAAAGGTCGGGCAACAATGCCTGACTTCCGCGACGAAAAACTTTGATTCGATGAAGCCCGCCGAAGTGGAAATTGCCTACATGGACCAGCAAATCGTCGCTCATCAGCAAATGATCGAGACCGCCAAGGTGTTGCGGCTCTATGCCTCGGCCCGATTGCAAAGTTTGATTGACCGAGGCATCGAGATGGCCGAATCGCATCTGACCGAGGCCAAGGAAGTGATGGGAAATCTCGCCCAAAATCCTTCCGAAAGCCAAACGAACACGAAATAGAGCGGGGCTTCCACGCTAATTTCACGGCGAAGTCTTCGTCTTCGATGGCGAAACGGCAGGCTTCTTCGACGGCGTGCTCGAGTCCGAATCGGGCGATTGGTGCGTTGAATCCGCTGCTTGAACATCCGAGCGGCCCTGCCCTGACACCATCCGCAAGCGAACGGCGTTGAACGTCACGGAGCTGCCGAAACCGATGTCCAGAGTCGGTTGCTTGGGAGCGGGAAGGTAGCGCGTGTCGACGTCGAGCAGGGCCGGGTCGCCTTCCCAGTGAGGGAGAAACTGTTTGCCGTCGAGCCAGATCTCGACGCTGGCGACTCCCCCCTTGCCCATTCGCACGTTGATGATTTCCTGATACTTGCGGCCGTTTTGCAGCCGGAAGCCGATCAGCGCATACGGATTCTGATAATAGTCGTAAATCGATCTACCATCGACCGAATCGAGCCCGTTGTAGCTGCCGGTATTCAACGTGAAACCGCAAATCTGCTTGCCGATCGAGAAAATCGTGTGGACCCCGCCGGCTCCGGTGTTGCGAGTGAAATCGACTTCGAGGTCGTACCCGCCATCGAGCGCGATCGGAAGATTGATCCGCGGGCTGTTGGCGACACCCGGCTCGCCGGTGATTTCGGCGCCGCGGCGCGTCCAATTTCCGCTAGCATGATCGCGATTCACATCGATCAGCTTGATCACGTCGATCCACCGGCCGCGTTGGAAGACGACGGGGCCCGAGTGTTGCTGCCCCGCGGCGTCGCCGATTCGGCTGCGGATATCGGTTACCTCCGCGAGCCGCTTTTCGACCGCGGCTTTCTTCAACACCGAGTTCAGATCGGGCATGGCGGAGCGATACAAATCTCCGGCATGGAGATGGATGGAATCGGCCGCGGGACCGGTTTCTTTTTGGCCGATGTCCCACCATTGATCGGCCAATTGGACTTTCTGATTGGGGTCGGTCGGAGACTTCAGCTCCAGTTCGGCGACGGGCTTCAGCCGCTCGTTGCCGCTCTTGACGAAATAGGGCAAGCCACGGGTCCAATCACTTTTGTAGAAGCAATACCAGCGGCCCATCGTCGCGTTGGCGTCGGCGTCATCGGGCTTGGTATCGAGAGTTTTCTTGGCGCTTTGAGCCGCATCCCACAGAGGCTGGAACGCCTTGATTTTTCCTTTATAGGCGCCCAGCAGCTTTTCCGAATCCCGGCGAAAGTCGGGATCGACGCCCTTCTTGACCAAAAACTTTCCGGCCAATATGGCGGTCGTGCCTGCCAGGTCGTATCGGTCATTGGCGATCGCGTCGTCGACGAGTCGTTCGGCGTCGTTGACGGCGTCGTTGATTTGATCCGCATTCAAGGCGACACGGATGAATTTTTCCAAGATCTTCTCTTTGAGATCCAACGACGGGATGGCAAATTCGGCGTCCAAACTATCGACCGCCTGGAGCGCCGACGAAAGATCGCCCCCTTCCACCGCAAAATCGGCAACCTTGAGATAGAGCATGTATCGCTCGGTCATGTCTTCGGCCTTCGCGGCGAGGTCGGTCAGTTCCTTGGCCTGCGCCAAATCTTTCGCGGCGTCGTGGGTCGGTTTGTAAATCGCGTCAAGCTGCTTGGAAACCCGTTGTTGATCGACGGCGGTCGGAATCGGATGCTTTCCCGCCGACGCCGGATTCCCGGCGTCGGGAGCCTTCGGGCCGGTCGCCGAATTCGAATCAGCGACGGTCGCCGCGGGCAGCGATGGCAACGCAGCCCAAGTCGGAGTGATCGTCTTTCGATCCGCCGCCGCAAGGCTAATCGATTCTGAAAATGGCCTGAATCCAGGACGAAAGATGAAAATCTCGTGCGTGCCCGGGTTTAGGGGCAGCACAACCATCGCCGCATTCCCGCCATTTCCCAAGGCTCGAGCCTGGCCGTCAATTCGCAATTCCGCGCCGGCGCGATCGGCCAGCGGCCAGCGGACGATCAAAGCCGCGGGGGTAGCCCGCAAGGCGATCGGAAACTCTTGCCGCTGATTGACGGCAACGGTAATGTTCCTCTCGAAAAGCTGGTAGCCGGGCCGCGTTACGCGAACCGTGTGAGTTCCTGGTTCCACCGGCAGAACCAGCGGCTGATCGTTTCCCACCGACAGCAATTCGCCATCGACGTTGAGGACTGCGTCGTCGCGGTTTTCCATCGGCCAATCGAGCGCCAAGGTGGCCAATGGCTGCCAGGCGTCGGCAATCTTGCGCTTTCCGTCGGCCCGAGCGTCGACCATCATGTCGATCGGCTTGAAGCCGGTGCGCGAAGCGATCACATGATGCGGTCCCGGCGAGCAATGATATTCCCAGGGGCCCGTCGGCGGACCGACTACCTTTGCTCCATCCACGGTGAGTGTCAGACCGGAGCGATCCTCGGCCGGCCAGTCGAAAACGAGCAGAGATTCCTTCGGCTTGGGCGCGACGGCTGGAACTGTTGAAACCGTCGGAGTTCCATTGGAGGTCGGTTCGTCGGAATTTCCGCTCGATGCCTTAATGACCACCACTATGGCCACGAGAAGGCATGCGCCCCCGGCCAACGCCAACGGCCAGAGCTTCATTTTTTGGACGGGCGCCGGGGTCAGCTTGGGCTTGCTCGATTTTATTGGCGATTGAGAAGCGCCGGTCCCGGTCACGTCTTCCCAGAAGCCTTCGCTGCCCGGGGCTGCGGCTTGGGCTCGCGCCACGGCAGTCGGCTGGACTTCTGCCGCGGCCTTGGGCAGTGCTTGCGCGGGGGCCGGCGGCGGTGCTGCTACTACCGGCTGCAGTTTCGAACGCAGCGCCTGATCGTATCGGGTCTTTTGAGGAGCCCGAAGCAAACAGACTTTGGCGGCCGCGACTTCATTGAGGAGCCGCTGACTCAGCACGCTATGCTTGCCGGCCTGGACGCTGCGCAAATGGGCCATCTGCCGATCGGCGGCGCTTTCGATGACGCCCGGATTCTCCTCGAACAGCGGCACTCCCAGCAAGCGATAATGGTTTGCCGGTTGCTCGTGGGGCGGAATTGCCAACCAAAGATAATAGGGATCAAAATCTTCCGGCATTTCCAGACCCTCACGAGGTCAAGTTGCGCAAGCTCCGAACAATTCGCCATCCCCTCCCAACACCCCTCCCTTGTCGAAATCATTATCAACGAAGCAGCCACGAATGACAAGCGGAAGCAGCCCATGCGGGGCAATTAGAATCCAATGAGGAAATCACGTCGCAGCCATGACGCCCGCAAAGTTGACGAATATCGGCGGCGCATTTACGATAAGGCGTGTGTCCTGGGGGGTGGTCTTTTCTTTCATTTCCCGACTGATCTTTTTTCGAGGGGTCCAAGCATGAGTCGTTTTGGTCGCGGATGGCTTTGTGGATCCCCGTCGTTCGATCGATTCGTGTTTGCGGCTGCGACGATCGGATCGATGATTGGCCTCGCTGCAATCGCGTCGCGCGCCAAGGCCGCCGATGATCCGGTCGAGAAAAAGATTCCCGCGCCCGAGGATATCGATTTGGAAACGTCCGATGGCTTGCAAATGCAAGCCACGTTCTACGGCAGCAACCAGGGCAAGAATGCCGTGCCGGTCATCATGCTGCACGCCTGGAAGGGGAGCCGCGCCGACTTCGCCGGTCTGGCGCTCGACCTGCAAGCCCGAGGGTGCGCGGTGATCGTGCCCGATCTTCGCGGTCATGGAAAGAGCACGACGATCAAGCGCGGCGGAGAGACGTCGACCATCGAACAGCCCACCATGCGCAAAGGCGACATCGAGGCCATGGTCACTTACGACCTTGAGGCGGTAAAAACATATCTGATGGATCGGAACAATGCGGGCGAGCTGAATATCGAGAAACTGTGCGTCGTCGGCAACGAGATGGGCGCCACCGTCGCGATCAATTGGGCGATCTACGATTGGCATTGGGCGCAGTTGCCGACGGTCAAGCAAGGGCAAGACGTGAAGGCCCTGGTGTTGATTTCGCCGCCGATGAATTTCCAAGGCATCAACATTGCCGCTTCGCTCAATCAGCCGCTTTTGCAAACCGGGCTTTCGGTGTTGCTGATTGCCGGCAAGAAGAATTCGAAGGCCATGGAAGACGCAAAGCACATCAACAGCAGCCTCATCAGATTGCGGGGGAAACCTCCGACCGATCCCCAGGAGGCCGCGGATCGACAGGATCTATTTTTCGACGCCATCGACGGAATTTCGCTGCAGGGAGCGAATATCCTCAACGACAAGACGATCCTGGCGCGTCTCGACCTGGACGTCGCCCAATTCATCGAATTGCGGCTGACGAACAAGAAGTTTCCCTGGACCAACCGCAAGCCGGCGCTGGGACAATGATCGCGAACCGCCCCAAGCCCAGGGAAGGCGGACGACGATCCCTCGAATTGAAAAACGCTTCGTCCGCCTTCCCTGGGCTTAGTCGCGCGCGGACGTCACGGCGTTTCTAGCATCATACCCGGCCGCAAGTCTTGCTCCGAGCGAAGTTGCTGGCGGTTGGCTTGCAGGATCGCGTCGGTTCGTCGGCTGTCGCCATACAGTTTTTGGGCGATGTCCGAAAGCGTGTCGCCCGTTTGCACGATGTAAACCCGGCCCGGTGAATGGGTCTGCTCGCCAAGCGGCGGCAACGGCGACAGGCCGGACGAGCCGATGTCCAATAGCGGCGCCGATTTGACCGTCTCCGCGGCAGCCGATGATGGGGCGGCGGGATTCGCCGACGACACGATGGCGCCCGATGACGCAGCAGTCGATGGCGCGGCGGCCGGCGGCGTTCCGTCGGCTGTCAAACCGGTCGGCGGAGCGTTTGCCACCGCTGGACGCGCTCCTCCCGACGGAATCCGCAGCCGCACGCCGATCG
>Ga0182024_10013701_pt1 | contig 15780 bp, 13 predicted proteins | sample P32metaG_FD_120480 | JGI IMG/M metagenome (GOLD analysis project Ga0182024, IMG submission 120480) | Permafrost microbial communities from Stordalen Mire, Sweden - P3-2 metaG (Illumina Assembly) | ecosystem: Environmental > Terrestrial > Soil > Wetlands > Permafrost | place: Sweden: Stordalen... | reverse complement strand
GTGGGCGGTGGCACCGTGCTGACCCCCGGCGTGGAGATCGGTGAGGAGGCGTTCGTCGCCGCGGGCGCGGTGGTCACGCGTGACGTTCCCTCGCGCGCGGTGGTCATGGGAGTGCCCGCCCGCGTCCTGCGAGAGGTGCCTGACGAGGATCTCCTGGAGCGCTGGCGCTAGACGCCTCGCGCGGCCGCCACGACCTCGTCGACCTGCTCGCGCGTCAGCACCGGGCTCAGCGGAATCGCCAGATGTGTGCGCGCGGCCTCGTCGGTCGCGGGCAGCTCCACCCCGGCGCCCCACTGGCGCATCGCGGCCTGGCGGTGCACGGGCGTGCGGTAGTAGGCCTTGTGGCCGATCCCCGCATCGGCAAGCGCGCTTTCCAGCCGCTGGACCTCGGGATGCGCGACCACATACAGGTGCCACGCGGGCGAGGTTCCCTCGACCGCACGCGGCAGCCTGACCAGCTCGCCGAGCCCGGCCTCTTCGTAGTGGCGCCCCGCCTGGCGGCGGCCGTCGGCCCAGCCCTCGAGGTGCGGCAGCTGCACGCGCAGGATCGCGGCCTGGAGCTCGTCCAAGCGCGAGTTGTAGCCGAGCAGCTCGTAGGTGACCTTGTCGTGAGAGCCGTGAGAGCGCAAGGTGCGCGCGCGCTCGGCCACCGCCTCATCGGAGGTCGTGATCATGCCGCCGTCGCCGAAGCAGCCGAGGTTCTTGGACGGGAAGAACGAGAACGTTCCCGCCGCCCCCAGCGCGCCGGGGCGCACGGCGTCCGAGGTGGGCTTCGCGACACCGCCGGCAGCGGAATCCGCGTGCGCGGGTGCGACCACACGCGAGCCCGCGGCCTGCGCCGCGTCCTCCAGCACCGGCACTCCCAGCGCCTCGATCTCGGCGACCGGCGCGAGGTTGCCGAACAGGTGCACGGCGATCACCGCCTTCGTGCGCGGGGTCAGCGCCGCGCGCACGGTCTCGGCGGTCACGCAGTACGTGCCGGGGTCGATGTCGCAGAACACGGGCGTCGCCCCCGTCGGCGGGATCGCCTCGGCGGAGGCGTAGAACGTGAAGGAGGGCACCACGACCTCGTCGCCCGGACCGACTCCCAGCGCCCGCAACGCGATCGTGATCGCATCGGTGCCGTTGGCCACGCCGACGGCGTGCTCGCAGCCGCAATAGGCGGCGAACTCGCGCTCGAACGCCGCGACCTCGGGCCCGAGGATGTAGCGCTCGGAGTCGAGCACCCGCTCTACCGCCGCGCGCAACTCTCCGCGCAGCGGGGCCAGCGGCGTGGAGGTGTCGAACAGTGGCACCCCCATGAGCTCAGCGCGGCTTCAGTAACTCGAGATCCGAGCGGGTCATCAACCGGATCAGCTCCTCGAAGCTCGTCCGCGGCTTCCAGCCGAGGTCGCGCTCTGCCTTAGCGGGGGAGCCGATCAGGTGGTCGACCTCAGCCGGGCGCACGAACGCGGGGTCGATCGTCACATACTGCTCGAAGTCGCCCAGCCCGGCCTCGTCGAAGGCGAGGACGCAGCACTCGCGCACCGAGTTGGCCTTGCCGGTGGCGATCACGTAGTCCTCGGGCGTGTCGCGTTGGAGCATCAGCCACATCGCTTCGACGTAGTCCTTCGCGTAGCCCCAGTCGCGTTCCGCATCGAGGTTGCCCAGACGGAGCTCCTTCGTCAGACCGTGCTTGATCGCGGCGGCGTGCCAGGTGATCTTACGCGTGACGAACTCCAGCCCACGACGCTCCGACTCGTGGTTGAACAGTATTCCCGACGTCGCGTGCAGGTCGTATGACTCACGATAATTAACAGTAATAAAGTGCCCATACGCCTTGGCTACGCCATAAGGTGAACGAGGGTAAAACGGGGTCGTCTCGGTCTGGGGGACCTCGAGCACCTTGCCGAACATCTCCGAGGAGGACGCCTGGTAGAAGCGCGCGTCGGGGCAGACTTCGCGCATCGCCTCCAGCATGCGCGTGACGCCGACGCCGGTGAACTCGGCGGTCAGCGTCGGCTGGATCCAGGAGACCGCGACGAACGACATCGCGGCGAGGTTGTAGATCTCGCTCGGCTTCGACGCGCGCAGCGTGTCCACGAGCGAGCGCTGGTCGAGCAGGTCGCCCTGGTGCAACGTGATCCGCTCGCGCAGGTGCTCGATGCGGTCGAACTTCTCGGTCGAGGCGCGGCGCACCATGCCGTGAACGTCATAGCCCTTGTCGAGCAGCAGCTCGGCGAGGTAGGAGCCGTCCTGGCCGGTGATCCCGGTGACGAGCGCGGAGCGTTTGTCGGTCATGGGAGGGACCCTATCGAGCCCCGTTCTCTGATCCACTCCACGGTGGCGGCGATCCCGTCCTCGAGGCCGATCTTGGCCTGCCAGCCGAGCAGCTCCCGCGCCTTCTCCACCGACGGCCAGCGACGCGGTACGTCCACGGCGAAGCTCGGCAGATGCTCCAGCGCGAAGTCCTTCTCCTCCTCGCCGCAGGCCACCCACACGATCCGCGCGATCTCGGCGACGGTCAGCTCGCGTGAGGCGGAGATGTTGAAGTCCTCGTTCAAGCCCGCGGGCGAGCTCATCGCCGTGACGACGCCGTCGGCGATGTCGTCCACGTGGGTCAGCGTCCTGGTCTGCTCGCCCGAGCCGAATATCTGCAAGGGCCGCTGACCGGAGAGGACCTTGGCGATCAGGTCCGGCACCGCGTGGGCGATCCCCGGTTCGGGGTCGGGGGCCTCGCCCGGGCCGTAGGCGTTGAACGGCCGGCAGATCGTGTACCGCAGCCCGTGCTCGTCGTGGGCGGCGCGGCAGTAGACCTCGCCGGTGAGCTTGGAGAAGCCGTACGCGGACTCCGGCGTCGGGCAGTCCGGCAGGTGCGCCTCGGTCGTCGGGAACTCGCTCGCGCGCTCGAACACCATCGAAGATGAGACATATGTGAAGCGCTCAACCTCCTCCTCCAGCGCGGCCCTGATCACCGCGTTGTACAGCGCGTTGTTGACCTCGGTCAGCGTGTGCGGCAGCCGGTGGAAGTTGGCGATGCCGCCGACGATCGCCGCCAGATGGATCACATGGGTGCAGCCGTCGATCGCCGTCTTGGCCTCGCTCAGCACGCGCAGGTCGCCCGTGTGGACCTCGCAGCCCTCCCGCATCCACCGCGGCGCCGAGCGCTGGTCGGACACCCGCACCTCATACGCCGGATCGGCGAGCAGCCGTCGCACGACCGCGGCGCCGATCGTGCCGGCGCCCCCGGTGACGAGGACACGGCTCATGACCGTGGAGGGGTCTTGCCTTGGGATCGTCCGCGCGGGTCCGTTCGGTCCACAGGCCGTGGGGGCGGGACCTCCTGAGGGCGGGTGGGATCCCATCCCGAGCGCAGGGCTCCGACCGGGGCGAGCTCGGATGCGTAGGCGAACACCTGGCCGGCGCCCCAGCAGTTCCAGGGGTCCACCACCAAACAGTCCCCGCCCGCTCGCTCGAGGATGGCCGCGAGCGTCCGTGGGTCGCGGAACTCCGCGTGGTCGGCGGCCACCACGACCGCGTCGGCGCCGTCGAGCGCTTGCTCGAACGAGGCGGTCGGCGTGGGCACATGCGAGTCGTGCACGGCGACGTCGGCCAACTCGCGCTCGAGCAGCCGGATCAGCTTGTGTGCGAGCGAGTCGCGCTCGTCGTCGGTGTCGGCCTTGAACGCGAGGCCGAGCACGGCGATCTTGCGGGCAGACAGCGAGCCCAAGCGCCGCTCGATCCCCTCGACCAAGAACAGCGGCACCGACTCGTTCACGCGCGACACGGCGAGCAGCATCCCGGGCGCGTGCGAGCGCTCCTCGGAGAACGCGAAGTCCTTGCGCAGACACGTCCCCGCGGTCAGGCCGGGCTGGGCGATCCCGCCGCGCGGGTAGTCGCGGTTGATCAGGTCGATCACGTCGAACACGTTCGCCTTCAGACGCTCGCAGTCCATCATCAGCAGGTTCGGCAACGCGAAGTTGGTGTAGCGCAGGATGTTCGCCCAGATCTTCGCCAGCTCGGCCTGGACGGGCGTGGTCTGCACGATCGGGGCCTTGAAGACCGCGAACAGCTCGGCGACGACCTCTCCCGAGCGCGCGCCGACGCCGCCGACGATGCACGGCAGCGTGTCGATCTCCTCCAGGAAGCGCCCGGCGGCGATCCGCTCGGGGGCGTGCGCCACGAACACGTCCTCGCCGATCTCAAAGCCGCGGTGCTTGGCCAGATAGCCGGCCACGAAGTCGGTGGTCCCAGGCGCGACGGTCGAGCGCAGGATCAGCGAGTGCCCCGGCGCGAGCACCCCCAGCAGGTCGTCGAGTGCCGAGCGGATGTCGCGCATGTCGATCTCGATGTGCGAGAACGACGGGGTGCCGAGCGTGATCACGATCTGGCGTGCGCGCGCGGCGTCGGCGACGCACTCGGAGCACTCCAACCGGCCGCTCGCGTGGACCCGGTCGAGCAGCTCCTGCGCGCCGGTCTCCTCGAACGGCATCCTCCCGTCGCGCACGGCGCCGAGGCGGGTGGGGTCGTTGTCGATCCCGACGACCTTCAGCCCGCGGTCGGCGAACGACAGCGCCAGCGGCAGGCCGACGCGGCCGAGGCCGATCACTGACACGTCGGCGGTCGTTTCCAGGTTCGCCATCGAGGCCAGAGGTTAGCGACAGCCGGTATTGCTCAACGGCGCTCTATTGGCTAATTTGGTTTCGGCGCCGAGCGACGCTCGCGCAGGTACTGACGCGCGAAGCCGGCGACGAAGCGCGGGTTGTAGCGGGCATAGCGCCGCCACAGGCGCCGGGGTTCGCGGGCGAGCCGGTAGGTCCACTCCAGGCCATTGCGCTGCATCCAGAGCGGGGCCTGGGGGACGAGGCCGGCATGGAAGTCAAACGCGGCGCCGACGCCGACGAGCAACGGCGCGGACAGACGGGGCCGCATCCGGTGCATCCAGATCTCCTGCTTGGGCTGTCCGGTGCCAACCCAAACAACTGCCGCACCCGAGGAGTCAATCTCGGCGATCGCGCGCTCCTCCTCCGCGGGCGTGAGCGTGCGGAAGGGAGGGGAGTGGCCACCGGCGATCTCAAGGTCCGGGAAGCGCTCGCGCAGACGCCGTTCGAGCAGCTCCAGCGCGTTTTGGTCGCGACCCCCGTAGAGGTAGATCGAGGCCCCGGTCGCCCCCGCCGCGGCGGCGCGCGCACAGTAGAGGGCCATCAGGTCGGGGCCGTAGATACGGGTGGCGCGCGCGTGTCCGAGCGCTCGCAGCGCCCACACGAGCGGCATCCCGTCGGGCACCGCGAGCGTCGCGCCGAGCACGGCCGCGCGCGCGGCGGGGTCCTCCCGGGCCGACATCACGAGGTTGACGGCGGCCGCCGTCAGGTAGCCACGCCCGCCGGCGGCGATCGTCGCATCCATCCAGTCCATCACCTGCTCGTAGTCGGAGATCGCCAGCGGGATGCCGAGGATCTCCGCGCGCGGCGGTGGCGGTGGGAGTGGTGAGGGGGTCAAGATCGGGGCGCGGTGGCAGGGCGGGTCGCGGTGGGGCGAGCGGTCGGGCGGGCTCATGAACCCTACCCGCGCGCCGGGGCGCCGCCGGCGCGGGCCAACAGTCGGATACGCTGGGCGGCCGTGCCGATCGACCCCGACTTCTGGGCTGGACGGCGCGTGCTGCTCACCGGGCATACGGGCTTCAAGGGCGCGTGGCTGTCGCTGTGGCTGCGGGCGCTCGGCGCGGAGGTCACCGGCCTGGCGCTGGGCCCGCCGACGCGGCCATCGCTGTATGAGCTGGCAAGGGTCGGCGCGGAGATGAAAGAGCGAGCCTGCGACGTGCGCGACGCGGAGGGGGTCCACGAGGCGGTCCGCGCGGAGCGCCCGGAGGTCGTGCTGCATCTGGCCGCCCAGCCGCTGGTCAGGCACTCGCTGCGAGATCCCGCGCTGACGTACGCGGTGAACGTGCTCGGCACGGTGAATGTGCTCGAGGCGGTGCGCCGGGCGGGGGGCGAGGTCCGCGCGGTGGTCGTGGTGACGTCGGACAAGTGCTACGAGAACCTTTTATCGGGGAGCCCACCCGCGCGCCGGTTCGTGGAGGGCGACCCGCTGGGGGGGAGCGATCCGTATTCGAGCTCGAAGGCGTGCGCGGAGCTCGTGACGGCCGCCTATCGGAGGTCGTTCTTCTCGGCGGAGGACTCCCCACGCGTGGCGAGCGCGCGCGCGGGCAACGTGATCGGCGGCGGGGACTGGGGCGAGGACCGGCTGATCGGCGACATCGTGCGCGCGGTCGGAGCGGGCGAGGCGGTCAGGCTGCGCAACCCCGAGGCGGTGCGACCGTGGCAGCACGTGCTGAACCCGCTGGGCGGATATCTGCGGCTGGCCGAGGAGCTGTGGGGCTCGCAGGCGGCGGCCGAGGCGTGGAACTTCGGACCGCGCGAGGGCGACGCGCGCACGGTGCGCTGGATCGTCGAGCGCCTCCGGCAGCTATGGGGGGGCGCGCTGCAGTGGGAGCCGGACGGGGGCGAGAACCCGCCGGAGGCGGGCCATCTGGCGCTCGACTCGGGCAAGGCGGAGCGGCGCTTGGGCTGGCGCGCGGAGTGGGACTTGGCAGAGGCGCTGGAGCGGATCGTCGAGTGGCACGAGGCCGAGCGCCGGGGCGAGGACATGCGGCGGGTGAGCCTGGAGCAGATCGAGCGGTTCACGCGTGCGCCGTTCTGAGACGCGGGGTGCATAAGTTTTGAGCAAATAGCGGCATTTCACTGAGCCAAAGTTCGTGTAGTTCCTAGTCTTCCGGGCGATGAGCCCACTGTCCGTGCGTCGCTACCGTGCTGAGCGCATGCTGCGCAGGGAGTTCGAGGGGCTGCGCGGGAGGGTGATGGGGACGGTGCGGGGGCGGCTGCGGGCGAGCGGCGTGAGCCTCGACCAGTGCGACCTGGAGGCTTGTTACGCGCAGGCGTGGCAGGGCTTGTACGCGGCGATGGTCGAAGGCCAGGAGATCGCCAATCCAACGGGATGGCTGGCGCTCGTGACGTACCGCCGGGCGATCGAGGAGCACCGCTCGCGCCGGCGCGGCTATCCCACGAGCGGCGTGGGAGAGCCCGACGGGCTGGGTGGTGGGCGCGTGGCGGGCGCGGCGGAGGAGACGCTGGAGCACGATTACGCGGCTGAGCTCGACGACCGGATCAGGCTGCGCCAGGTGTTCGAGGGGCTGCGCGGCCGGTTGAGCGCGCGCGAGCAGCAGGCGGCGGCGCTCTGCTATCTGCAGGGTCTGTCGCGGGCGGAGGCGGCCACGCGGATGGGCATCTCAGAGGCACGCATGCGCAAGCTGATGGAGGGGCCCGGGCCCGGGCGGCCGGGGGTGGCGGGCAAGGTCGGCGAGCTGGTCGAGACGATCCGTGGCGGCGGCTGGTGTGAGGAGCAGGGCTCGCTGATGCGCGGCCTCGCCTTCGGCATCCTGAACCCCGAGGGAGAGCGCTACCGGCTGGCGCTCGCGCACCGCCGCGAGTGCCCGGCCTGCCGCGCCTACGTGCTCTCCTTGCGCGGTCTGGCAGCCGTGCTGCCGGTGCCGGTTTTCATGCCGGGGATGCTCGGCGCGGGCGCGCTCGCGGGAGCGGGCGCTGGGGCTGGAGCGGGCGCTGGTGCGGGCGCCGGGGCTGGAGCGGGCGCCGGGGCGCAGGTGGGGGCGGGCGCCGGCGCGGGGACGCAGGCGGGTTCCGGGATCGGCGGCGCCGTGACCGCGTCGGGAGGAGCGGGGGCGGGCGCCGCGGGCGGCGGTTGGGTGCTGGCGGGAGGATCGGTGGGGGCGAAGCTCGCCGTCGGCTGCCTCGTGGCGCTGAGCGTCGGCGCGGGTTGTGTGGCGCTCTCGGTCAACCCCGATCGCGGGCGAGACGGGCGGGCTTCGAATCATCGCCGTCACTCCGCCGGCGCCGGCGGGGCGGATGCGGCGCAAGCCGCCACGGCGGCGGGCGCGCTGACGCCGGGCTACCTGCTCGCCGCGCCGGGGGCTGGGCGTCCGGCAGGCGCCGCGTCGAACAAGCCCGTGACATTGACGCCGGCCGCTGAGGCCAGCCGCGAGTTCGGGCCCGAGCAGGCCTTGGCGCGGAGCTCGTCATCGACCACTTCCTCGTCGTCCTCGCGGGGGACGCCCAGCGCGCGGGCGGCCTCCAGCGGTGGAACGAGCTCCGCCGGGGGATCGACTGCTGCCGGGTCCGGCGAGTTCACTTCCGCCGCCGCCACGTCGGCCTCCAGCGGGCAGCAGGCAACGCGCTCCTCGGGGAGCGCGACGAGCACCGGCGGGGATGCCGCCGAGCACGAGTTCGGGATCGGATAGCGCGGGAGTGTGCGTGAAGACAAAGGGGTGGTGGATGTTGGTTGTCTTTTTAAACTGCGTATAACCATAGATATACGCACTCCAAATTGTGGCGATGACGTACTTGGCTCACCTGCAAGGGGGGTAGAATCGCATGGCTAGCGCCGTGGCGTGGCGACGAGTCGAGAGGCGAACGTCGCGCGGGCGGCGGTATGCGACTTACGAACGCCTTATGCCCCGAATCCCAGATCAGCTTCTCAACTCCGTCGTCTACCTGTTCAAGGATGAGGCGCACGCCCTCTCTGGCGAGGGCGCGGGAGGAACGGGCTTTCTGATCGACTATCCGGGCGCGCTTGGTCGCCAGACCTACGTGGTCACCAACCTGCATGTCGTCGGCGAGGGCTGTACGACGCTTCGGATCAACACCGGAGACGGCGGCGTGGAGGCGCTTCCGATCCTCTCGGGGTGGGAGGACGACGGAGACGGTGACGACGTGTCCGTGTCCCCGATTGACTTTGAGCTTCCCTTCAAGTGGGCGATCAAGCCGCTGCCATGGGAGAGCTTCTGTCCCACACCTGAGCGCATGGAGGAGCTGAATGTGGGCGTCGGGGATGACGTGTTCATGCTCGGTCGCTTCTCCGGCCATTCTGGCCGACAGCAGAATCAGCCGCTCGCGCGTTTCGGCAACCTGGCGATGATGGACGGCGAAAGGGTCGAGGACGGCCGCGGGATGCTTGTGGACGCCTACCTAGTTGAGATGCGGTCGCTGCCCGGTTTCAGCGGGTCTCCGGTGTTTCTGACGATGGGCGCCGGGAGCTATCGCGGTGTCTATGGCACCGATCAGCAGGCCAAGATGATGCCGTTTTACAGCGAGACTATCGCCCTGTTGGGGATCGACACGGGCCACAAGCGGGTCAAGACCTACGTGCTGGATGCGGCCGGGAAAGAGGTCGAACAACCCGTGCGGGTGATCCTGGAGAACTCCGGCGTAGCGATCGTCGCGCCCTGCTACAAGATCAACGACATTCTGGAAGGAGACGCTCTGGTGAAACAACGTGAAAAGGCTGCCGGCGATGCCGTAGACGACCCTGAGCGCGGTGTCAGCGACATCGCGCCAGACGATGACGGCGACGAGTTCAAGCGCTTCGAGGACTTGACGCGGAAGCTCGTCAATACGCCTAAGCAGCAGCCAGGCTAAGTGGTGGGGGTGGCCCTGTCTTTTTTGTACGGCTCTAGCTGAAATCGTTCGTTGCGCTGGTCAAAGAGGACCTTGAAGTACGTGAAGAAGTCGTCGCGGCCGAGGAGGATCGGAATCTCGGCCGGACGGAAAAACGCCTGGAGATGGAGCGTCCTATTCCAGAAGACCACGTCGATCCCAGGCGGCCAATAGCGTTGCCAAGTCGATTCGTTTTCCGCGTGATCTGGACCAGACGCGGTGATGCCGCGAATCGGAGTGCAGGCGGTGTAGTCGATGCCAAGTTCCGAGGCCATTTCAGCTGGGAAGGTGGTCAAACTACAGCCGCTGTCAACGAGTGCCCGGAACTCTTCGGTTTCTGTCCCGTCTTGCCGCATGAGGACGAGCGGAATCCCAGGGGAGATGCTGGCCCCCGGCACAGCGATGTACGGGAACCACTTGGGGTGCGGCGAGGCTTTAGAAGAAGCAGGCCGCGTGTGGGTCGGTTGCGACCCGGAAGATTTCGACCTTCCCTTGCCTCTCGCCTTGCCCATGTAGCTCCTCTAGCGTTGCGGCGTTCGCCACCACGGCATGGTCACGAACAGCGACCCATTGGCCGCTGTATTGATCCAGTGTATGAGCCAGCGTACGCTCTGCGGCGACTTGCTCGGCTACAGTCATCGGGCTTCCTTTTCTCGGTTCCCCCTAGCACATACGTCTGCTAAGCGCAAGAGTAGGGACGAAATCTAGGCTATCTGACGGAGAGCACTGCTACAACCCCCAACGGACATCTTTTCGTGACGTCTTAGAAATGTTGCCGATCCTGCGCCTATCTACGAACACGACCAATGCACGGGCATTTTTTGGGCGATCCTACCGCTGGCCGGTGACTTCGGCGTAGGTCAGCCTGCGCCCGGCGACGGCTCCGAGGACGGCCTCGAAGCGCCCGTAGTCGGTGCGGTCGCCACGCTCGACCATGCCGAGCACGGCGGTCTTGCCGCTCATCCCGCCGCCGCTGATGCCCTTGCGCTCCCGCGCGTCCTTGTGCATGTTGCGGGCCTTCCCGCCGATGAACGTCTCGTCCACCTCGACCTCGCCGGAGAGCCGCAGGAAGCTCTTGGTCTGCATCGCCAAGCGGATGCGGTGGAGCATGAACCACGCCGACTTCTGCGTCACGCCGAGCGAGCGGCCCAGCTCGTGGGAGCTGATCCCGTTCTTCGAGTTGGCGATCAGCCATACGGCGGGTAGCCACTTGCTAAGCGACAGCGGCGAGTCCTCGAAGATCGTGCCCAGCTTGACGCTGTACTGCTTCTTGCAGCCCTGGCACTTCCAGACCCGTCGGGTCGTCAGGTAGCTGTATTCGACGCAGCTACAGCGCGGGCAGACGGGGCCGTTGGGCCAGCGGAGCTTGGCGACGAACTCGGCGCAGACATCGAGGTCCGAGAAGTAGGTGATGGCCTCGATGAGGCTTGTGGGAAGCTTCTTTGACTCGCTCATAAGGTGAGTCTACTACGTCACGTACCACGTGTCAAGGGTGAGTCAAGTGTATTATCCACTCTATTTTGGTAGGGGCCTTTCTAATGATAGATTGATTCGATCATGAGTCCTGGAGCGACTTCGATCATGGGTCTTGGAGCGGCGGCTCAGGCGCCTTGAACCCTCCAGATATAATGATAGGGTAGTTATATCGTGAGTTTGGTCTATCGCACACCCGAGTTGCAATCGGTCGAGGTCGACGTCCTCGCCATGATCGACGGTCTTCGCAATCAGCTACGCAACTATGTCGATCCTGAGCCGCGTAGGTGGTTCGGCACGCTGCGTCGAATGTCGTTTGCGCGCGCCGTCCAGGCATCCAACAGCATCGAGGGCTACGACGCCAGCCTTGACGACGTGGTGGCGGCTGTCGATGACGAGCCGACACTTGGCGCAGACGAAGAAACACGCCTGGCGTTGTCGGGATACCGCGATGCGATGACGTACGTGCTTCGGGTCGCGCAGGATCAAGCTGCCGCAGTGGATGAGGGCCTGCTCAAGTCTCTGCACTTCATGATCCTCAAGCATCGACTCGACAAGGATCCCGGGCGCTGGCGGCCGGGAGAGATCTTTGTCGTCCGAGAGTCCACCGGCGTGCGGGTCTACGAGGGGCCGCCCTTTGACCAGGTTCCCGAGCTGGTCGCGGCCACGATCAAGGAGCTGGAAGAAAGTGATGCGCCAGTCCTCGCTCGTGCGGCGATGGCCCATCTCAATCTTGTCATGGTGCATCCGTTCAGGGATGGCAACGGCCGCATGGCACGAGCCCTCCAAACACTCGTCCTCGCTCGGGAGCAGATCATGGCGCCCGTGTTTTCAAGCATCGAGGAGTATCTCGGCCGCAATACCGAGCGCTACTACGACGTGTTGGCTCAGGTAGGTCAAGCTCGCTGGAACCCGCGGCATGACGCTCGCCCTTGGCTTCGATTTTGCCTTACGGCGCATTACCACCAAGCCAGGACGCAGCTTCGCCGTATCGAGGAGACGGAGCGACTCTACGCAGCGTGCGTTGAGATCGCCAAACACCATGGGCTTCCGGAACGCACAACCGGAGCACTTGTTGAGGCCGCATACGGCTTTCGCCTGACCCATGCCACGTACAAGAGGATCGTTGAATCGACAGCAGGCGAGACGGTTTCAAGTTTGACGACCAGTCGCGATCTCCGGGCCATGGTGGACGCAAAGCTTCTACAGCCGATTGGCCAGACAAGGGGCCGCTACTACATCGGCGAGCCGAGCTTGCGCGCCCAGCAAGAGCGCATCAAATCAACGCGTGCGCCAAAGCAGACCAACGACCCGTTCGAGCTGGCTTCTGGTCAGCTACGTCTCGCGCTGACCTGACCCAGACCAGCGCGCGACGGGCTCTGTTTTTCTTATATCAGCCCCGCGGGAAGACCTTGGTGAGCCGGGCGAGCGCGAGGGGGTTGCCGCGCGGGCGCAGCTTGCCGGTGGCGATCGCGCGGAGGGGGTCCAGGCGCTGGCCGATGATGTCGACCCAGTCCTGGTAGGCGACGCGCAGGCGCAGGTCGGGGCTGAGCGCCTCGCCCTGCTCGACTGCGCTCGAGCCGTTGTTGACGGTCAGGTGCCAGGTGGGGACGTCGGGGTCGGTGAACTCCCACTGGAAGATGGTGGGGTGGCGGAGCCCGTGGGCGGGGTTGACCTGGCGGCGGATCGTGTCGAACAGCAGCGCCACCGTCTCGGGGTCGCGCTGAGTGGGACCTTCGCGCACGCCGATGACGCCTGCCTTTGCGAGCGCGCGCCCGCGCTGGGAGACCTCCAAGGGAGAGAGCCCGGCCGGCAGCAGCGCCGGCCCCGGTAGCGTCTCCGAGGCCAGGCCGGCGGAGCGCAGCTTGGTGGTCATTGAGGTCAGGCCCTCGACGCCGACCTCGTCGTAGGTGGCGCCGAACACGGTTATGTAGCGTTCGTCCCAGCCCGGGGGCATCAGCACCTGGGCGGTGTAGCGGGTCACGTCGCGCAGGATCCTCGCAACCGCCTTGGGCACCCCGACGGGGTCTTCGCGCTTCAGGTCGGAGAGCAGCTTCACGCCGAAGCCGATGTGGCGCTGCTCGTCGACGGTGATGTTCGCCATGCCCTCGCGGAACGCCGGCAGTCGGTTGCGTTGCTCGAGGTAGGTGCAGATCATGTGCTGGCCGGGCTGGGCGAGGGACGCCTCGATCACGATGTGATAAAGCGTCACCGCGGCGGCGAGCTTTGCCGCCGAGCGGTCGGCGCGCAGTTCGTCGGCCATCAGTTCCAGGCGGTTGAAGATCTTGCTCAGGCCCGGGGTGAGCTGGGGCTTGATCGCGTTCAGGCTGCTCGCCATGGAGCCGTCGCCGAGCCCGCACACCTCGTGCACGAAACGCTTGAAGAACACCGCGTGGCGCGCCTCGTCGACCTGCTGGGTGGCCAGGAAGTACTTCTGCTCCTCCAGCGGCGCCGCGTCAATGTAGGGGGAGAGGGTGTCGGTGACCACGTCCTCGCCCCAGAAGAACAGCGAGTAGTTCCACAGCGCCGCGGTGCGCTCGAACTCGGTGAAGTCCTCGCGCCACTGGCGCGCGTCCTCGGTGAAGTCGAGCTCCATCGCGCTCCAGTTGCCGCGCTCCCAGCGCGAGTAGAGATCCTCGTAGGTGATCGCGTCGGTCGGCAGGTGGGCGTCCGTTGGAGGGGATGCGTCTGTCGTGGAGCTGGAGGGGGGTTTCGTAGCGGTCGCCATGGGCTGCTCCTCTGTGCGCGGTCGACTTTGGCCAGGTAGCCAAACGTACGCTATCGAACTTCCGGGTCTACTCGGCTGTGACGCACAGGCACGCGTAGTGCACCGTGAACAGGCGCCGGGCGAGTCCCGGCGCGAGGCGGTGCAGGCCGGCGCGGAGCGCCCACTTGGCGGTGGCCGTGGCCTGAGCGGGGGGCGTGGCGGCGAAGAACCGGTGGACCGCGAGCGGCAGGGGGTCCTCCAGCTCGCAGGCGACGCGTAGGCCGGCGCGCTCGACGATCTCCCGGGCGCCGTCGCGGGAGAGCCGCTGGAGGTGGCCGACCTCCGCGGCGTGCTCGCGCTTAACGGCACGTTTGGCTGAGAGGTTGTCCTCGAGCGGCACCTCGACCAGGACGGCTCGGCAGGCGCGGGCGACCTCGGCGAGCAGGGCCGGGGGGTCGGGGACGTGCTCGAGCACGTGGGAGAGGATGCCCAGGTCATAGGTGTCGTCGGGGACGGGCAGGGCACTGCCGTCGTAGAGCTCGACGGAGTCGAGCTCGGGCCGCGCGCGGGCGATCGCGACGGCGGCCTGGGTGATCTCCACGCCCGCAAGGCGCCCGCCAAAGTCGCGGCGATGCAGCTCGCAAAGCAGCGCGCCGTCGCCGCAGCCGACCTCGAGCGTGCTCGTCGCGCGCAGGCCCGCGCGCGACGAGCATAGGGCGATCGCATGGTCGGCCTTGCCGACGGCCCCGAGCGCGCGCCAGCGCGCGTAGAGGGCTGCCTTGGCAGGGTCCGGCTGGGCGTAGGCCGCGTCGTAGAAGCGGACTAGATCCTCGGGATCATCCATCGGTCCGATTATCGAGCCTGCGCTCGCGAAGGCGACGGTCGGTACAGGTAGCCTCGGCGGTGAATGCCCGCTGCGAACAGACCCACGAGCACGACGGTCGGCACCACGAGCACGGCGATCGGCAGGCTGACGGAGAGCCTGCGTGAAGCCCCGGCGACGCTGCCGATGCTGGTGGCGCTGGCGCTGTTTGTCGTGTGGGCGACCAACCAGGCGGGTTACCCGGTCACGCACTGGGCGCCCGGGGGGCTGATCGTGCTGGCGCTGCTCGGGATCGCGCTCGGCGTCGTGAGGCTGCGCGTCGCGGATGTCCCGACGCCGGTGAAGATCGCGCTGGGGTGCCTGGCCGCGTACACCGTGCTGAGCTTCGCCTCGATCCTGTGGGCGGCCGTTCCGAGCGATGCTTGGGAAGGAGCGAACCGGACACTGCTGTACCTGCTTGTGTTCGCGCTGTTCGCGCTCTGGCCCCAGCGCGGGCGCAGCGCGACACTGCTGCTGGGGGCGTGGACGCTGGCGATGATCGGCTTGGCGGCGTTCGTCGCGCTGCACGTGAACGCCGCCGCTCACAGTCACGCGCGCCTGGAAAGCCTGCTCCCCGGGGGGCGTCTCGTCTACCCGGCGGGCTACGCCAACGCGAACGCCGCCCAGTGGTTGATGGCGTTCTGGCCGGCGCTGCTGCTCGCGCGTGAGACCCGCCTGCACTGGAGCGTGCGCGGACTGCTCGCCGGCGGCGCGGTGCTGCTGGCCGAGGTCGCTCTGCTCAGCGTGAGCCGGGGCTCGCTGTATGCGACGCCGGTGATGCTCGTGCTCGTGTTCGCGCTGCTGCCGGGCCGCACGCGCACGTTCGCCCTGCTCGTGCCGGTCGTGGCCGGCATCGGGGCTGCCGTGCCTTCCGTGCTGCGCGTGGGGGAGCGCCTCGAACACGGGCAGCATGCCGCTGCCGCCGTGCACACCGCTACCACGGCGACGTTCCTCGCGGCGCTGGTGGTGGGGCTGGTGGTCGCGCTGGGCGCCGCGATCGAGAGCAGGCGCGCGCTCTCGGAGGTCTCGATAAAGCGCATGCGCAGGGGTGTCGGCGTGGCCGCGATAGTCACGCTCGTGGTGGTGCTCGCGGGTGGCTGGGCGGCGGCGGGCAACCCGGTTACGCGCGCACGCCACGCCTGGGACACGTTCAAGAGTCCGCGCGGATATGCCGCCAACGCGTCCGGCAACCGGCTAACGAGCGGGCTGGGGAGCCAGCGCTACGACTTCTACCGAGTCGCGCTGGACGAATT